>Ga0105047_10003452_pt1 | contig 27839 bp, 25 predicted proteins | sample MAT04_FD_78384 | JGI IMG/M metagenome (GOLD analysis project Ga0105047, IMG submission 78384) | Freshwater microbial communities from Lake Fryxell liftoff mats and glacier meltwater in Antarctica - MAT-04 (megahit assembly) | ecosystem: Environmental > Aquatic > Freshwater > Ice > Liftoff... | reverse complement strand
GTTTCCTCCCCTCCCGCCCCCCCCCCCCGGGCCCCCGCCGCTGGCTCCAGGCCCGCCCGCACCGCCCCTGCCCCCGCCCCCGCCACCCATGGCCCCGCCCCCACCACCCATGGCCCCGCCGCCCGGTCCCCCCCCGCCAATTCCTCAGCCGATCACCCAGCCGGGGATGCCGGCCCCACTCGGTGGACCGCCCATCCCGGGCCGGCCACTCGGTCCGGAACCCAAGAAGAAGAGCAAGGCCCCGCTGATCATCGTGGGCGCCCTCGTCGCCATCGCCCTCATCGTGGTGATCCTGTTGCTGTTCGTCGTCGGCAAGGGGTGAGCGGGCGCACCACGCCGGGCCTCCACGCCCATCGATCCGCGGAACTGGTGTCGTGACGCACCTTCGTGGCGGAACCGGTGTCGTCGCGCACCGTGGCAAGGTGCGTCACGACACCAGTTTCAGGCCGACGGTGCAGGACGACGCCAGTACGGCGCTCGGCGTACGGGTCGACGAGCGATGTGGTAAACACTGTTAACCGCATCGCTCGTCCTACCCCGGAGCAACCCCCGTGCCGATCCCCCACTCGCTCACGTCCGCCTCGCACGCCGACCTCGACCTCACCCTCGCATCGGGCGCCTGGCCCGCCGATCTCACCGGTGAGATCTTCATCAGTGCCCCCACCGTGGCGCCCGACTTGGCCTACGCCCTGTTCGGGTTCGGCGTGATGGTCCGGCTTTCCCTCCAATCCGGCACGTTCGGGGCACCGGCCGACCGTTGGGCCTGGCGCACCCGTACCATCGAATCGCCCACCCAACGCCTGCACGCCAAGGCGCCGGAGGCATTCTCGCCTACGCCCCTCGGCTACCAATCGCCGTTCGGTTCACCCAACATGGCCAACACCGCCCCGCTGCCGTGGGGCGATCGCCTCTTCGCCACGTGGGATGTCGGTCGCCCAAGCGAAGTCGACGCTCTCTCGCTCGACTTCCTCGGCGAGGTGGGTCACAAAGAGTCATGGGGCAGTTCGTTCCTCGCCTCCGATGATCTCCTCCCCTTCTACTTCTCCACGGCGCACCCCATCATCGATCCGGATCGCAACTGCCTCTGGACCGTGAAGCTCCTTCCGGTGAACTTCGATCCGATCGAACTGCAACCGTGGGTGGTGCGCTACGACGGCGACGGTACGGAGGTGCGCTGCTGGCCCGTGGAGGGAGCCAAGGTGCGGGGCTCGATGCACACCATCAGCCAGACCCGCGACTGGCTCGTGTTGGCCGACTCCGGCAACTTCAAGGCCGACCCCGGCGAGATGCACACCGGGGTCCGCACGGTCACCGTCGACGACGAGGTGTCGGTGTATCTCGTGCGCAAGGATCTCCTCGACACCACCAAGCCCGGCCAGCCCCTTGCCTCCCATTGTTTCCCGCTCGCACCGAGCACCGGCCATTACTACGGCGCCTACGACGACAGCGACGGCAAGGTGCGCGTGGTGTTCGAGCACATGGACCGGCTCGACCTCGGGCTCAACGTTCGGCCTGATGACCGCGACGCCTTCGACAACCCGATTGATCCCGCCTATATCGGCCTCTACAACTGGGGCATGTCGCCCCATTCGCTGAGCGAGGTGACCTTCGATCCCGCCAAGGGCACAGCCACGGTCGAGGCGATCCGCAACGACGACACCATGTGGAACCAACAGCTGTCGGGCATGGACTGGAGCACCGAGGGGATCAGCGCACCCACCCTGCACCACATCGTGTACCACGGCTTCCGATCCGGAACCATCACGCAACGGGCCTTGGCGCTCTACGGCGACCGGGTGGACCGCTCCCGTTTTCCGGCCGAGGATCAGGTGGGATCGCTCGTCACCTACGAACGAGGTTCGCTTGATCGCCTCGGACGCTACGACATGCCGTCACTCGACGACATGCCCACCAGCCCCACGTTCGTGCCCCGCGACCCCGGGGCGGCGAGTGACGCCAGCCGCTACGCCGGCACCAAGCCGGGCGGACACGACGGTTACATCGTGCTTCCGGTGATGAACGACGATGCCTTCCGCATCGAGGTGTTCGACGCCGGCCGTGTGGCCGACGGTCCCATTGCCACGCTCAAGGGTGCCAACAACGAACAGGTCCCGTTCCTGCTCCACTCGGCCTGGGCGCCCCGGGCCGTCAACGCCCCGTCGGTGGAACGGCTTCGATTTGCCGATGAGCTCGACGAAGCCGGCATGGCCAAGGTGGGCGACGATCACCTGCGCCGTGTGGTGCACGAGGTGGCCGACGAACTCGCCACTGCCTGACCACTTCTGCCTGACCACTTCGCGTTTTGGTCTCCCGTTCGCATCATTTTTGATGCGAACGGGAGACCAGAACGCGAAGTGGGGCGGGTGCGCGAGGATTGCGGGGTGAAGACGGATCCCACCTCCTCCCCGCCCGTTGATCCCGACCTCGTCGCTCAGGCGGTGGCGTGGGTGCAAGACGCCGGGAGGCTCACGCTCGACTGGTTCCGGCGCGCCGATCTCAACGTGGAACACAAGGGCGACGGCACGCCGGTCACCGCTGCCGACAAGGCCGCCGAGCGATTCCTCCGCGGCCGGATCCTCGCCGCCTATCCCCTTGATGCGATCGTGGGCGAAGAGGAGGCCGACACCGCCGGGAGCAGCGGCAACACCTGGATCATCGATCCAATCGATGGCACCAAAGCCTTCACTCGCGGCGTGCCGCTCTACTGCAACCTTCTCGCCATGAACGACGCGCACGGCCCGGCCATCGGCGTGATCAATCTTCCCGCCATCGGCCAAACCGTGTGGGCCGGGCGGGGGCTCGGCTGCTTCGAGAACGGCGAGCGGTGCACGGTCAGCACCACCGCCACCATGGCCGACGCATACGTGAGCTCGTCGAGTTACAGCCACTGGGCCGAGCCGGCGCTGCTCGCCGTGAAACGATCGGGGGCGAGCATGCGCACCTGGGGAGACGGCTACGGCTTCGCCCTCGTGGCCACGGGGCGCATCGACGTGATGATCGATCCCGAGGCGGCGTTGTGGGATGTTGCGCCGATGCCCGTGATCCTCCACGAGGCCGGCGGGCGGTTCAGCGATCTCCACGGGCAGCACGATCCGTCCACCGGTAGCGGAGTCGCCAGCAACGGCGTGATCCACGAGCAGGTATTGGGGCTACTCGAAGGCGCGTAGTGCGGCAAGGGTTCATGGTCCGTCCCAACATTCGCAACGCGTCGGAGATGCGGAGCGCCGATGGTGAGGGGCGTCTACCTTGGGAGCGCTGTGTCGATCCGTACCCCCGAACCCCACGATCTCGATCCCCATCTCATTCCCGAACTTCCCCCGCACGTCATCGTGCTGTTCGGCGCATCGGGCGACCTGGCCCGGCGCAAACTCATCCCTGGGCTGTTTCATCTCGCGTGCTCGGGGCTCCTGCCCGAGTATCGAATCGTGGGCACCTCGCTCGACGATCTCGACACCGAACGATTCCAGGCCTTCGCCCGGTCGGCATTGGCGGAGTTCGCCCGCCGAGTGCCTACCCCGGCCGCAGTCGAAGCCTTCGTCAAACACCTTCGTTTCGTGTCGTCCGCCGGCGGAGCCGGGAGCCTCGCCAAGGCCGTCGCCGAGACGGAGGCCGACATGCCCGGCGAACCACGCCGGCTGCACTACCTCAGCATCCCCCCCAAGGCGGCGATGGCCGTCGTCGAGCTCCTGGCCGAAGCGGCACTGGTCGACCGCTCACGGATCATCATGGAGAAGCCGTTCGGGACCGACCTCCGCAGCGCTCGCGTGCTCAATCGGGCGCTTCACCAACACTTCGGCGAGGAGCAGATCTTTCGGATCGATCATTTCCTCGGCAAGGAAGCAGCGCTCAACATCCTGGCGTTCCGTTTCGCCAACGGCCTGTTCGAACCCATCTGGAACCGCGACCACATCGACCACGTGCAGATCGACGTTCCCGAGACGCTTGGCGTGGGTTCTCGGGCCCCGTTCTATGAAACGAGCGGCGCCTACCGCGACATGGTGGTCACCCATCTGTTCCAGGTGCTGGCCTTCATGGCGATGGAGCCACCCACGGCCCTCGAACCTCGCGCCATCAGCGAAGAGAAGAACAAGGTGTTCCGGTCGATGAGCCCGATCACCCCGAGCGACGTGGTGCGTGGCCAATACCAGGGCTACCGCGACGAACCTGGCGTCGCCGCCCACTCCGACACCGACACCTTCGTCGCCCTTCGCTGTCAGATCGACAACTGGCGATGGGCGGGAGTGCCGTTCTACCTCCGCACCGGAAAACGCATGGCGGAAGGGAGCCGCATCATCTCCATCGCCTTTCGTGAACCTCCCCGCAGCATGTTCCCCGCTGGGTCGGGCGTCGGCGCACACGGGCCCGATCACCTCACCTTCGATCTGGCCGACGCGTCCAAGGTGTCGCTGTCGTTCTACGGCAAACGCCCCGGCCCGGGCATGAAGCTCGACAAACAGAGCTTGCAGTTCTCCCTGCACGAGTCCTCCGACGTGCTCGAAGCGTACGAACGGCTCATTCACGACGCTATGAGTGGCGACCACACGTTGTTCACCACCGCCGAGGGCATCGAACGAACATGGGAGCTGTCGGCCCCGTTGCTCCTCGACCCGCCGCCGGTGCGCCCTTACGCCCCCGGCTCGTGGGGGCCCAACGCCATCCATCAGCTGATCGCCCCATTCGCCTGGCGACTCCCGTTTGAACGGGGCTGGCGCACCACCTGACGACGCTACGCTGCCACCGTGGCCACCGAAGCCGACGTCCGCCGCATCGCCCTCGCCCTTCCGGAAACGATCGAGAAGCCCTGGTTCGGCTCGCCTGGTTACCGGGTGAAGGACACGGGCTTCCTCCGAATTCGCAGCGAGGCCGAGGGCGCTCTCGTGGTGTTCGTGTCCGACCTCGGGGAGAAGGAGGCCCTGCTCGCCGCCGATCCCGAGAAGTTCTTCACCACACCGCACTACGACGGCTACCCCACCGTGTTGGTGCGCCTCGACGCCGTGGAGGTCGACGAACTCGAGGAGCTGATCACCGACTCCTGGCGCGCGAAGGCACCCGCCCGCGTCCGGAAGCTGCACGAGCACCTCCTGCCCGGCGCCGACCCAACCTGAAAGTCAGACCGAGAGAAGGTCGGACCGGTGCGCGGACGGCCCGCCGGATCGCACGGATCGGCATACGCTCGCTACATGCTCGATGACTCCCGGTATCTCGATGTCCTGGCTCACGACATCGCCGTCTTGTCTGCGCTCGAGACCGACGCGCTCGATGCCCCCGTGCCTGCCTGCCCAGAATGGACGGTCACCGACCTCCTCGCCCATGTGGGCCGGGTGTATCACCGCCTCGACGCCGTGCTCACGAAAGGCGCCGACTTCGCCCCGCTTGATCGCTGGCTGCCCACCCCCTCGGGCGGCGACGCCGTGCCGTGGTTCCGGTCCACGGCGGCGGCGCTGTTGGCCACGCTTCGGGCCGCCGATCCCGAGGCGGTGGTGCCGTTCTGGGCGGGCCCGTCGCCCACTCGTATCTGGTTTCGTCGAATGGCTCAGGAGACGTCGATCCACCGTGTGGACGCTCAGCAGGCGGTGGCCGCCGCGATCGGCGGCGCGGAGCCCGGTCCCATCCTTCCTGATGTCGCCCTCGATGGCATCGACGAGTTGTTCACCTTGTTCGTGCCCCGGCTGCCCGCCGAGCGATGGGACGGGTTGGCAGTCGCCGCCGCAGAATCCGACGGCCACGCCCTCGTCGACGGCGAAGCGTCGATCCACCTGCATTGCACCGACGTGGAGGGCGAATGGATGCTCCGCTTCAACCATGCTGGGCTCACTGTGGCCAACGAACACGCCAAGGGCGACGTGGCCGCCCGTGGCGACGCGGGCACCATGAACCTCGTGCTCTGGAACCGGCACCCAGGCTCAACGCTCGACTGTTTCGGCACCACCGCGGTGCTCGACCGTTTCCTCGCTGTCGCCCACTTCTGAGCATCGCTGGGCCGGGCTCGGGCGACCGGGCTCGGGCGACCGGCTCGGGCCGGGCTCGGGCGACCGGCTCGGGAAACGCCGCCGTCAGGCTCGGGGACGTTGATCGATGCGGTGTTGCCACTCACTGGCATCGGCGATGGCAGAGGCGTACACGGCCTTGCGTCGCGCCACCCGCCCGCTCACCTCTTTCGGCGACACGGGCGGAGATCCGGTGTATTGCGCCTCGATGCCTTCCTTCAGCATGGCGAGGGCTTCCGAACGAAGTTGTGACACGCGGCTTTCCGTGACGCCGAGGAAACGGGCGAGGTCGATCGAGGTGCGGCCTTCGAGGAAGTACCCCACGATCACGAGTCGGTGTCGTTCGGGGAGCAGCCCCACCGCATCGCGCAGGTAGGCATACAACTCCCGGCCTTCGAGTTCTTCGAGCGGCTCCACCGCGCTGCGGTCGGTGAGCACGTCGACAAGGGTGAGGTCTTCGTCGGAACCGTCGTTGACCTCGTGTTCGAGCGCGAGCACCACCGAGCGGAACATGCGATCCTGAAGCCGACTCAATTCCTGCTTGGTCATTTCCAGCGCGTCGGCCATCTCGGCGGGCGACGGGATGCGTCCGAGCTCACTCGCCAGGCGCTGCTCCACGCTTTCGAGTTTCCGGGCCAACGTGCGAACCGAACGCGGCGCCCAGTCGGCGGCTCGCACCGCATCGAGGATCGCCCCACGAATGCGTTGGGCGGCGAAGCGGTCGAACGGCACGCCTCGGGATTCGTCGTAGCGGCGGGCGGCCTCAACGAGTCCCAGCGCGCCGGCTCGCGCCAGTTCGTCGCGATCGACGTGGCGGGGGAAGTGCACCGCCACCTGGAACACGATGTGTTTGACGAGCGGCAGATGCTGCTCGATACGTCGTGAAAGCTCTTGGTTGTCGCCCATACGCTGTTTCACCTCGCCCCTCGTGGATCAGCACCGTACTTTCGTCCTGTGACGTGCGGCACTTTAGGACAATCTCCGCCAGCGTGAACGAACGACAGCCATGTGATTTGCGACGGCCGTTCAGGCGGTGTGGTCCGCTCCATCGAGGGCACCGTTCTCCGCCGTCGTTTCGCCGGCCAGATCGCCCTGAAACACGGCCACCCGCACACCCCGTTGCCGCAACTCCGTGAGCACTTCACCGGGGGAGAACAGCTCGGCGAGCCCTCCCGCCCCACGCCGCCGGACGGCGCCCTCCGCAACACGTTGGGCGGCGACTGCAGCCACCGCACCGCTGGCTACCGCGGCACGATCCATGGCACCGAGCACCACCACATCACGCGCCTCGCCGCGTTGACCGCGCACTTCCACCCGCACCGCTCCGGGGCCGCCTTCGGGATGGGTGGGCCACAACATCGGCAAACGCATGGTGAGACGATCTCGCCGGGTGGCCGCAACCCGAGCGGTGACGCGGCGAACGCCCGGGAAGGCCGGAACGAGGAGCAAAGCGTCGGGGAGCGCGGCCCGGTAACAATCAACGGCACCAACCGGATCGGGGAACCAACACAGTTCTCGGCCGGAGCCACCGGGGCGGCGCACGAACGCGCCCTCGCGCCAGTCGAGCGCCGAGCGGGAGAGCGCTCGGTGATGTTCGCGTGCGCACGCCGGACCTCCGGTGCCCACCTTGGCCACGTGGATCTCGTCGATGGCATCGAACGACCGCGCCGCTTGGGCGGCGAGCAAACACGTGAGCCCCGGGGCGAACCCGGCGCCCACCACTACCGACACCTCGCGCTCGCGGGCTTCGGCGTCGAGCGAGAGGAGCGCACGCACATCGTCGATGTTGTCGGTGGTGGACACCACGCTCTGCCCGGCCCGCACCGCCACGGTGGCCAGCGCGCCATGCTCGCCGTTGTGGGCGGCGATCACCACCACATCGGCATCGAGCGGCGCGTTGTCGGTACCGCTGTCGATCACGGTCTTGGGACCAAGAGACTCCACCACGAGGTCGAGATGGTTACGACGGGGCTCACGCAGCACCACCTGCGCAACCCGTGGATCCGACACCAGTTGGCGTGCCACTCGGGCGCCGACCGCGCCGAGCCCCACGATCCCCACACGCAGCTCTGCGGGCCCAGTCATGCCAGGTCGGTGTCGGACAGCTCGCGCCAACCGCCTTGTTGCGGGGGGGAGCCGCCGGTGCCTCGCAACCGCAAGACTGCAGCAACCATGCTGGCGACCCCGAGGGCGTACAACGCGCGCCGAAACAATCTCATGGCGAGAACCTACCCCAGCGGTTGGGTTCCTGACCCCGCCGGCCCTCGACCACCACCACCACCTCACGTTTTCGACGCCGGCAACGTTTACCTTCCATGAGCTTGCCCCCCTTCGACACGGTCGTGCGCCAGCACGGCGGCGTGGTGCTCCGGGTGTGTCGTGCGGTGCTTCCGCCGGCCGATGCCGACGACGCCTGGTCCACCACGTTCCTCGCCGCGCTCGAGGCGTACCCCCGGCTCACGCCCGACAGCAATGTCCGGGGATGGCTCGTCACCATTGCCCATCGCAAGGCAATCGATGTGGCGCGAGCGGCTGCTCGCGCACCATCGCCGGTGGATGACCGGTCGCGAACGGCATCGGCTGCTACCCACCGTGCTCCCGGCGCCGACGCGTTCATCGAATCGCACGACGGCGACCTCTGGAACGCGGTGCGCAGGCTCCCCGTCAAACAACGCCACGCCGTGGCGTACCACCACGTCGGTGGGTTGCCCTACGTCGACGTGGGCGAGTTGCTCGGTTGCAGCACGGAAGCGGCCCGACGCAGCGCCTCCGACGGCATCTCCTCGCTCCGCCGCACCCTCACGAGAAAGCCGGTCGACCCATGACCTCCTCTGTCCCCGTTTCATCTGCCACCACCGGAGTCACCGAGCGTTCGATCGTCGCGCAACTTGCCCTTTCCGACGTCGAGGCCTCCGACATCGAGACTGATGCGAACCTCCGACGGTTGCAGCATCGACTCGCCCAACAAGCGATCGAGGCCGACCTCCTCGACGTGGCGTTCGCCGTCACCGACTCTCCCATCGGTCCCTTGCTGGTAGCCACCACCACAGTCGGACTCGTCCGGGTGGCGTTCGAGCTCGAAGGCCACGAACACGTGCTCGAGCAGCTCGGCGCCACGCTGGGCCCGCGGGTTCTTCACGCCCCGCGACGGCTCGACCCCGTGGTGCGGCAGCTCGACGAATACTTCTCGGGGCGACGCCAACGATTCGAGGTCCCGATCGACCTCCGGCTCTCCACGGGGTTTCGTCGGTCGGTGCTCGACCACCTCGTGGCGATCGGTTATGGGATCACCGAGAGTTATGGCGACGTGGCCCGGGCCGTTGGCAATCCCAAGGCCGTGCGCGCCGTAGGGACGGCCTGCGCCACGAACCCCGTGCCCGTGGTGGTGCCGTGTCATCGGGTGGTGCGCAGCGACGGCGCCATCGGCAACTACCTCGGCGGCACCGAAGCCAAGATCGCCCTCTTGGAGCTCGAAGCGGGGTAACGGCCGGTTGCCCGCCCGAACCGGCCGGGCGAGCGGCGACACCCGCGTCCGCCCGGGTGGGCGGGCGGGTCAGCCCGTGAACGCCGGCGTCACGATAGGAAGGGGGTTCGGAGCGGTGGTGGTGGTGGTCGTTGCGTCAACCACCGAGGGGTCGGGCTCCGCACGGGGGCAGCTCGACCACGGTTCCCAGCCTGGAGTTCCGACCGGTGGGATCACCGCCTCGTAGAGGTTGGTGCGCCGCAGTGCCGTCTGACGCTCGTGCAGCCCGTATCCCCCGCTGGTCATCTCGAAGTAGGCGAACGACATGCCTTCCGCCTCAGCGAGTCGTGCGACCGCCTCTGTCCACGCCACCCGCGTCTGAGGGGCGACGTCGGTGGTGGTGCCGAATTGTTGATCGTGAGGAGGATGTCGTGCTGCCGTGACCAGCAGACCGCAGGATCCATCGACGCTCGGAGCCCGGCCAACGCATCGGCGTCACCCAACCACGGCTTCGGCGGCCCGAACATCGGACCGGTCGCATCCAGGGGCTGGTACTGATGGAACGTGGCGATGGGATGGCCATCGCTCCACGGCAGTTCGAGTTGGGGTATCGCCTGCGGGAAGCTGATCGAGCCCGAGGTCACCACGATCGTGCGGGCCGCGTTGCTCTCCCTGATCGCTGGGATGGCGCGCGCCGCCAGCTCGTTCCACTGGTCGGGATGCACGACGTTTTCGGGGGAGAAGTCGGGCGGTTCTCCGGGTGCGTGGGTCCACAAGGGCTCGTTCGCCAGTTCAAAGAACACGTTGGGCGGCAGGTCGGCTAGCTCGGCCCCGATGCTTCGCCACATCGCTTCGAATCGGGCCGGCGAACCGATCGTGCTGTCGTCGTTGATCATGACCGTGATGCCCCGGCTCGTGAAGCCCTCGATGGTCTGGCGCAGCTTGGCCACGAACGCCGGATCGAGCGTCGTTTCGGGCTCCGGGCCTACCGCATGGGTGAAGCCGACGTCGAGCCGCACCGAGTCGAACGTGCCGTCGTCGGCGATGGCGGCGGCACGTTCCGCATCGATCTGCCCGCCGGGACGGTCGATGAACTGCCCGTCGATCACCACGTTGGTGCCCCGCCCGAGCATGCGGTTCGCCGTCCAGAGGTCGGGCCACCCCGCTTGGTCGGCGCGTGGCACTGCGGGGGCGGCACCGACGGCCTACGCCGAGCCGATGACTGTCGGATTGCTGCGTTTCCGGCCTCGCCGATCGGTTGTCGGTCGCGAGCGAACCCGGCGATCTGAGTGATTCCACTCACGCACGTATGCCTGCCCCCTCGGAAAAGTGATGGCACAGAGTGCGACACCTGTCGGAGCGGTGTCGTCACGAGTGCTGACGGCGGTTCGTCGCCAGCCACCAACCACCGCGGGACCGTGGTGGATCTCACGTGTGTCGGACCGACCGGCGACCCACCATGGCCCGTTCGGGACGCCAGCGACGGAGGCCAACTCGTGGGGCTAGCTGGAATCGAACCAGCGACCTCAGACTTATCAGGTCTGCGCTCTAACCAACTGAGCTATAGCCCCAAGGGGAAGTGGCAAGTTAGCAAGGGGCGGATGGGAGCCACCACTCGAATGTTTCGGGGCCGACCTCGGGCGTCAGCGGACGCGGCGTTCGAGACGGCCGTTGCGCTTGGCCTGGCGCCGCTCACGGCGTCCTTGCGGGCCGTCGTACTGACCGGCGTCGACGCGGGCGAGCACGGTGTCGGGTTTGCGGGTCTTGATCTCGCGTCGAGTGGATTCGAGTTCGAGCACGGTGAAACGAACACCTCCGGTGATGTCGCAGATCACGTTGAAGAGCAGGCTCATCAACACCATGAACCCGGTTCCGGCGAACACCATCACCACGCCGGCACTCGACAGGGCACGGAAGAGGTCGCGGCCGTTGATCGTGTAGCTCGACTCGGCGAGGAGCTTGGCCAGGAACTTCTCCAGGTTGCTCACCTGACCCGACTGCACCGCCACCTGCCACAGGATCACGCTGGCGATGGTGAACACCACCCACATGCAGAAGTTGAACAGCAGTGCCACCTTGAACACCGACCACGGCGATACATACCGGACGATGCGCCGCACCTTGCGGGCCTTGAGCTTGCCGCGAGGCTTGCGGCCGCCGCCGGTGTTGACCACCACGAACTCGTCGTCGGCGAGGTCGTCGATCAGGGACGTGTTGAGGAAGTCCTCGTCGACATCTTCCTCGACAACGAACGACTCCTCGGCCCGCAGGTAGAGCGATTCGGTGTGGTCGGGTTCGGGATCAAGCTCGCGGTCGTCGGCAAGATCGTCGTCGATGGTGCGGGCCACCACGGCGATCGGGGTTGCGGCAGGTTCGTCGTCGGCGAGGGCCGTACGGGCCGCTTCTTCGGCGGCGGCAGCAGCAGCAGCTTCGGCCAGAGTGGCTTCCCAAAGCTCGTCGTCGGACGGTTCCGTGGGCGTGGCGTCGGCCAGGACGACGGGATTCTCCGCGGTCGCGACTTTGGCCTTCACCCGTATCGGGCGCGGCCGGACGGCGGGCGTGTCGCCGTTGGTGGCAAAGATGCTCACCTTGTCAGGGGCGTCGTCGGTGGCCGACGACGGCTCCGTTGAAGTCACGTTTCGCAGTGTACGAGACGCGACCGGGCCGAGAAGAGACGCGCCCCCCAAAAAGGGGCGGGATGGGGGTGAGGGCGTGGGTCAGGGCGATGATCTGGGCGGGGGGCCGGGCACGCCAGCGCGCACCTGCACCACGATCGGCTCGGCGCGTGACGTGGCCCGAGCCCGACCCACTCGAACCGTCACCTCCACCGTTCGCTCGTCGATTCGGCGAAACTGTTCGAGGGTGCCGTGGTTCGCCTCCGCAAGGGAACGGGCGGCGGATTCCCCATCCACCGCGCCGGCTAGCGCCGCCGCATCAGCGGCGTCCTTGGCTCGGGTGCGGTCCACCACCAGCCCGCCGTACACGCCCACCAGCACCGCGGCGCCAGCGATGGCCGCCACGATCAAGGCCACCAGGGCGACGGTCTGGCCGGCATCAGGGCTTCGGGGAGGGGGGCGCCGAAACCTGGGCGGCATCGTGGTGTGGCGGGGACGGGGACGCGACATGGGAGGTCCTTTCGAGGAACGTTCACTTCGAAGAGACCGCCCAGTGGCGGCGATGCATCAGCGACACGACAAGGCCACGAAGTGGCGGCGCGCCGTTGGGGAGCCGAATGGTAGCGGCGGAGGGACGGCTCAGTCGTCGGCACCAAGAACGGGGGCGACGGCGGCGACGGACTGTCCGTCGTCGAGGTTCATCACCCGCACACCGGTGGCGTCACGGCCCTGGGAGGAGATGTCGCGCACGGCCATGCGGATCACCACACCGCCGGAAGCGATCACGAAGATGTCGTCGTCGAGGCCCACCATGAAGGCGGCGACCACGTAACCCTTCTTGGCCGTGAGCTTTATGCCACGCACGCCCTGACCCCCACGGCCTTGCCGGTTGAACTTGTCGAGCTGCGTGCGTTTTCCGTAGCCACCGTCGGTGACCACCAAGATCGCCACGTCGTCGCGGGCGACGTCACAGCTCACCACCTCGTCTTCCGGCTTCATCTTCATGCCCCGCACGCCGGCCGCGGCGCGGCCCATGGAACGAACCTCGTCCTCGGCGAAACGGATCGTCATGCCGAGCTTGCTCACCATGAAGATGTCGTCGCCGCCGTTGGTGGGGATGACCCGCACCAGTTCGTCGCCGTCCTTGAGGTTCACGGCGATGAGACCGGCGCGCAGCGAGCTGTCGTACTCGTTGAACTTGGTCTTCTTCACGTGGCCCTTCTTGGTGCAGAAGAACAAGAAGCGGTTGGTCTCGTAGTCGCGGGTGTCGATGATGGCCCGGATCTTCTCGTCGGGCTGGAGAGGCAGCAGGTTCACGATCGCCATGCCACGGGCCTGGCGTTCCTTCATCGGAATCTCGTGGGCCTTGAGCCGGTACACCCGTCCGCGACTCGAGAAGAACAACAGGTAGGCATGGGCTGAGGTGTGGATGATGTGCTCGACGTAGTCCTCGTCGCGAAGTTTGGTACCGGCCACCCCGCGCCCACCGCGAGCTTGCGTCTTGAAGGCGTCGACCGGGACGGTCTTGATGTAGCCCTTGTGGGTCATGGTGACCACGAGCTCTTCGTCTTCGATGAGGTCTTCGATGTCGATGTCGCCCGGATCGAAGGTGATGATGCTGCGCCGCGGAGTGGCGAACTTCTCCCTGATCTCCCCGATCTCGGTCTTGATCACGCCACGGAGCACCGTCTCGTCGGCCAAGATCAGTTCGAGGCCCTCGATCGTGGCCCGCAACTCCTCCATCTCCTGCTCGAGGTTGATGCGAGCGAGTTTGGTGAGGCGGCTGAGCGTCATGTCGAGGATGTATTGCGCCTGGAGCTCGCTGAACGCAAAGGGGGCGGACATGAGCTTGGCCTTGGCGTCGGCGGAATCTTCCGAGCCGCGGATGGTGGCGATCACCTCGTCGATCACGTTGAGGGCTTTGAGCAGGCCTTCGATGAGGTGGGCGCGGTCCTCGGCTTTGCGCAGGCGATACTGCGAACGCCGGGTGATCACATCGATCTGGTGGCCGACGTAGGCCACGAGGCACTCACGCAGGTTCAGCAATCGGGGTATGCCGTCGACCAGCGCCACGGTGTTGACGGCGAAGTTCGACTGGAGGTCGGTGCGTTTGTAGAGGTTGTTGAGCACGACGGTGCCCACGGCGTCGCGCTTGAGCTTTATCACGATGCGCATGCCGGTGCTGCCCGACGACTCATCGTTGAGGTCGGCGATGCCATCGAGCTCGCGAGCCTCCACGAGATCGCGCACCTTGGTGAGCACCTTGTTCGGGCTCACTTGATACGGGAGCTCGGTGATCACGATCTGATCGTTGCGGGTGCCTTCCTCGATCTCGGCCTTGCCTCGCAGCTTCACCGACCCCTTCCCGGTGCGGTAGGCGTCCATGATCCCGCTTCGCCCGAGGATCAGCGCGCCGGTGGGGAAATCGGGACCTTTCACGAACTGCATGAGATCGTCGGGGGTGGCTTCGGGATTGTCGAGCAGGTGCACCACCGCATCGATCACTTCGCCGAGGTTGTGGGACGGGATGTTGGTGGCCATGCCCACGGCGATGCCCTGTACCCCGTTCACCAGCAGGTTGGGGAAACGCGCCGGCAGCACCGACGGCTCTTCCTGCTGCCCGTCGTAGTTGGAGATCATGTCGACGGTGTCTTCGTCGATACCGGCCAGCATGTGCATCGAAATCGGCGCCAATCGGCACTCCGTGTATCTGGCGGCGGCTGGTGGATCGTCGAGAGAACCGAAGTTGCCCTTGGAGTGGATCAGCGGATGACGTAGGGAGAAGTTCTGGCCCATACGAACCAAGGCGTCGTAGATCGCGCTGTCGCCGTGGGGGTGGTACTTGCCCATCACCTCGCCGGTGACGCGGGCGCACTTCATGGTGGGACGGTCGGGCAGGGCACGCAGCTCGTTCATCCCCCACAAGATCCGACGGTGGACCGGCTTGAGACCGTCGCGTGCGTCGGGCAGGGCACGCGACGTGATGACCGACATGGCGTAGTCGAGGAAGGAGCGTTCCATCTCCTCCTGAATCTCGATGGGTTGGACCGCGATGCGGCCATCCTCTCGGGGATCGTCGCCGGCAGTGGGTGCGTCGTCGTCAGGCATGCGTCAGGGACTCTCTTCGTTACGGGATGGCATTGGCGTGGTGCGGGGGATACAGGGTGGCGGCGGGGATGCAGGGGTGGTGCGGCAGCGGAGATGCGGAACGAGAACGGGCGCTGGTGGGCGATCGGCGTTCGTGGTACCGATCAGATGTCGAGGAAACGCACGTCTTTGGCGTTGGTTTGGATGAACCGTTTGCGGCTCTCCACGTCTTCGCCCATGAGGATCGAGAACACCTCATCGGCAATCGCCGCTTGCTCGACCGACACCTGCAGGAGCGTGCGTTTGGCCGCGTCCATGGTGGTCTCCCCGAGCTCGTCCCAGTCCATCTCGCCGAGGCCTTTGAGGCGCTGGAACTCTTTCTTGTGCGCAGGGTGCTCTTCGAGGAAGGCCGTTTTGGCCTGGTCGTCTTTGAGGTAGATCTTCTCTTTGCCCACCACCGTGGAGAACAAGGGGGGCTGCGCGATGTGGATGTACTCGGCTTCCACCAACGGCTTCATTTGACGGAAGAAGAAGGTCAGCAGGAGGGTGCGGATGTGGGAACCGTCGACGTCGGCGTCGCACATGATGATGATCTTCTTGTAGCGGACCTTGGCCAGATCGAACTCCTCGCCGATGCCCGCCCCGATGGCGGACACGAGGGTCTGGATCTCGGTGTTCTTGAGCATCTGATCGATGCGGGCCCGCTCGACGTTGAGGATCTTGCCGCGTATCGGAAGGATGGCCTGGGTGCGGGGATCGCGTGCCTGGGTGGCCGAGCCACCAGCGGAGTCGCCCTCGACGATGAAAAGCTCGGCCTCGTCGGGGTTGCGGGTGGCGCAATCCTTCAACTTGTCGGGCATGCCTGCACCTTCGAGGGCGCTCTTGCGACGGATGGTTTCGCGCGCCTTGCGGGCGGCGAAACGGGCCCGACTGGCCTGCACCGCCTTGTTCACCACCTTCTTGGCCTCGGTGGGGTTTTCCTCGAACCACTGGGCAAGCCGCTCGTTGGTGGCCTTCTCGACCAGCGATCGAATCGATACGTTCCCGAGTTTGGCTTTGGTTTGCCCTTCGAACTGGGGCTCGGCCATCCGCACGCTGATGATGCACGTGAGCCCCTCGCGAATGTCTTCGCCTTGGAGCGGCTCTTTGTCTTTCACCAGGTTCCACTGGTCGCCGTACTTCTTCACGACGTTGGTGAGCGCCTTCTTGAAGCCCTCTTCGTGCATGCCACCCTCGATGGTGGCAATGCCGTTCGCGAAGCTGTGGATGCCGTCGGCGTTGTAGCCGGTGTTCCACTGGAAGGCGATCTCCACCTCCGAGCCGTCTTCGGCCCGCTCGAAGTGGCCGACCTTGTTGAACAGCGAATCCTTGGTGGCGTTGATGTGTTTGACGAAGTCGACGAGGCCGTTGTTGTACTTGAAGATGACCGGCTCGTGGTCGTGATCGGGGCGGAGATCTTTGATGCGGATCTCCACGCCCTTGTTGAGGAACGCCATCATCTGGAAACGTTCGAGCAGGGCTTGGGTGCGGAACTCCGTGGATTCCGTGAACACCACCGGATCGGGCCAGAAACGGATCGTGGTGCCCGTTCGGCCTCGAGGAGCCTCTTTCAGGACATGGAGCTTGGTGTCGAGCCTGCCGCCGTTCTTGAAGTCGAGGTAGTACCGCTTGCCGTCGCGATCGACCTCGCACTCCATGCGCAACGACAGCGCGTTCACCACCGACACACCCACACCATGAAGGCCACCGGAAACCTTGTAGCCCTTGCCCTCGAACTTCCCGCCGGTGTTGAGTTGGCTCAGCACCGCCTGCACCGCCGGCATCCCCTTGAGTTTGGGATCCTTCATGGGGTCGACGGGGATGCCTCGGCCGTCGTCGACCACCTCACACCCCCCATCGGGGAGCAGGGTGATGTCGATCCGGGTGCAGAAACCCGCCATGGCCTCGTCGATGGCGTTGTCGACCACCTCGTAGACCAGATGGTGGAGGCCGCCTACCCCCGTGGACCCGATGTACATGCCCGGTCGTTTCCGCACATGCTCGAGGCCTTCGAGGGCGGTGATCGCACTGGCGTCGTAGGTGTCGGTGGTGGTTGCCACAGGCGCAGTTCCTCAGAGAAAGGGGGCGGGTTTCGAGCTATCGCGAACGATCTCGAAGCTGCTGGCTCGCTGCGTGCGGCGGGGATCCGGGTAGATCATTGTCGGAGGGACAAAAGCGCAGGTCAGAGGCCTGAATTGCAGTACCCGCAGTGTAGCAGCCGGGTACGACAGTGACGGTCATTTCCCCGCCCATTCGCGCCACTTTTTCCCTGTGTTTGCGGGCGTGAACTTCTATCGGGAAAGCGCTCGACGCCTGCCGGCGAATCATCGACGCGCACCGTCGCCGATCAGTCCTCGGTGACCCGTTCATCCGCGCCTTCGAGGCGGACGCGGAACACCACCGACTCCACCGCGCCGGGGCCCAACCGGTCGTTCACCTGCCCGCAAAGTTCACGTTCGAGGAACTTCAGATGGCTGGCCCAGGCCGGGTCGTCGACCCCCACGCTGAGCGTGCGATCGGTGAGCGTGAGGGGCCACGTGTGGTCGCACAAGGGTGGTCCCACGATGGCCGCCCAGTCGTCGAACAACATCGACACGGCCGACGCCGACGGCCCCCCGAGATGGCGCACGATGCGGTCCAAACTTCGTGCCAGTGGGTTCGGATCCGGTGGTTCGGATCCAGGGAGCGGCGAGAACGGCACCCCCGGAGCGTAGGGCTGTCCGCTGGCGATCAACGAGCCCCACAGCCAGGGGCGCTTGCTACGGTGTCGATTCGTCGGCACGCGGCACCGAGCGACCGGCCTGCGGCGAAGGAGTTGTCATGATCGAGCGCGAGCAGTTCGCCCCCGACCGGCCCCCACACGGCGGCGCCCTCACGCGGCGTCGGGCCGCGGCGATGGGCCTCGGTGGGTCGGCCGTGATCACGAGCCTGAGTTGGGCCACCCCGGCGATCCTCACGAGCCCGGCATCGGCCCAAGGCAGCGTGCCCAGCGTGTTCACGGTGGTCGGTAACGCCGGCACCGTTCTGGGGGGTCCCGACGGCATCACCTGGACGGTGCAAACCAGCGGCACGTCGAGCGCGCTCCGCGGGGTCGTGTTCGACCCTGGCCTCGCCCTCTGGATTGCCGTCGGGGCATCCGGCACGATCCTCACCTCCCTCGATGGGCTGGCGTGGACGCCTCGAACCAGCGGGACGTCCGACCAACTGAACCGCGTCGTCCGACGGACCGGATTGCTTGTGGCCGTCGGGAACGCCGGCACGATCCTCACCTCGCCCGACGGCATCACCTGGACAGCACAAACCAGCGGCACATCCGTCGACCTCCAAGGGGTAGGCGTCAACGCGGCGTTGTTCGTTGCGGCCGGCACCGGTGGTGTGGTGCTCACCTCCCCCGACGGCATCACCTGGACAGCACAAACCAGCAACACCACCCAGAACCTCAACGCCGTCGCCAGCGACGGGAGCGGGTGGGTCGTGGTGGGCAACGTCGGTGACGTGATCACGAGTCCCGACGGAACCACGTGGACCGTACAGAACAGCGGGAGCTTCGAGCAGCTCAACGCGGTGGCGCACAATGGGGCCGGGCTCTACGTCACCGTCGGGTCGTTCGGCACCATTCTCACCACGCCCGACGGGGTCACCTGGACGGCAAGCACGAGTGGCGTGGGCGGCGCCCTCATCGGTGTGGGGCATGACGGGGTGGGCCAGTGGCTCGCCGTCGGCCAGAGCGGCGTGATTCTCACGTCACCCGACGCCACCACGTGGACAGCACAGACCAGCGGCACCACCAGCCTGCTCTGGGACATCGACACCACCAACTGACCCTCGTTCGTGGGTGCCGAGCCGAGTGGTGGTCACGCCGCTCAGCAGCTCAGCCGCTCAGCAGCTCCGTGGCTCAGGACGAACGGACCACGGAGGGCCCGCCGATGCCGTCCTCATCGATGTGCACCACGAGCTCCGGTTCGGCACCTGCCGGCAGCACGCCGGCGGTGGTGAGGATGGCCTGACCGGTGGGCAGAGCGGAGAGAAGCGCCGCCGAACGCTCGGGGTCGAGCTCGGAGAACACATCGTCGAGCAGCAGCACCGGCGGTTCTTCGACGCTCGCCGTCACCACACGATGCGCGGCCAACCGCAACGCCAACGACAACGAGCGCTGCTCCCCTTGCGAGGCATGGGTGCGGGACGGGAGCCCGTTCAGTCGCAATGCCACCTCATCGCGGTGGGGACCCACGAGGCTCACGCCCCGCCGGAGATCGTCGGCTCGCCCCGCCGCCAATGCTTCGGCCAACCCGGTGTGGTGCCACGGCGCCATATAGGTGGCGTCGACCGGCGCCGCCCGCTGCGCGACGTGGGCGTACGCTTCCTGTACGTGCGGACGCAACAGGTCGAGCAACGCCAACCGAGCGGTCACGAGAGCTTCCCCCGCCGTGGCGAACTTGGCATCGAACACGTCGAGGGTGAGCTCCGCTTCGTTGTTCAATCGGCCGCCGGCCCGCTTCAGAAGCGCATTACGTTGCCGGAGGATCCGATCGACGTCGGCCTGTATGGCGTCGTTGCGTACGTGCACCGCAACGAGGGCGTCGTCGATCCAGGTCCGCCGCTCCCCCGGTCCGCCCTTCACCAGCACGAGATCGTCGGGTGAGAACACGCTCACCCGCATGGCGCCGAGCAGGTCCCTCGCTCGCGGCACCCGTTGTTTGTTCAGCTGCATCCGGCCGCGGCCACCCGGCAGGAGCTCGGCCTCGAGCAGGAGGTTCCGCCGGTCACGGGTGCCTTCGGCTCGCACGATCGCTCGCTCGGTGCCTGCTCGCACCAATGCTTCCGTGGGAACCCCGCGGAACGATTTCAGGGTGGCGAGATAGCCAAGGGCTTCAAGCAGGTTGGTCTTGCCCCGCCCGTTGGCACCCAGCACGGCGGTGAGACCGGGAGCGAACTGCACATCGGCCGACGCGTACGACCGGAAGTCGGTGAGCCACAGTCGTTCGAGATGCACCGGCGGTGGGCCGTCGACTGCCGCGGGTGCCGGTGCTACGAAACCCGGACGGGCATGAGCAGGTAGAGGAAGTCCTTGTTGCCGAGTGTGCGCAGCAGCGCCGGCTTCAACGAGTCGATGCACTCCAACGTGACCTCGTCGCCGTCGGCAGCATCAAGACCGGCGAGGAGATAGTCCGGGTTGAAGGCGACGGTGAGCTCGGCGCCCTCGTACTTGCCATCCACCTCTTCGAGCGCTGTGCCGACATCCTGGGCCGACGCCGTGAGCTTCACGCCGTCCGCGCTCATGTCGAGCTTCACGGGAATGCTTGGATCACGGGCCACCACCTTCACCCGTTTGACCGCGTCGAGGAGGGTCTCCCGGCCGATCGTGAGACAGGTGGGCTGGCTCTTCGGAATCAGGTTCCGGTAGTTGGGGAACTCACCGGAAATGAGCCGGGTGATGAGCGTGGACGACCCGGCGATGAAGGCCGCGTCCCGCTCGCCGCAACGGAGGGTGACCGTCTCCTGCCCGGACAGCAGGCGATTGAGCTCTCGCAAGGCCTGACCAGGAATCAACACGCTCTGCCCTTCGCTGAGGAACGACGTGGACACGAGGTCACGGATGGCGAGGCGGTAGGAGTCGGTGGCCACGAGACGCAGGCCGTCGCCTTCGGCGGTCATCAGGACGCCGGTGAGAATGGCGGAGCGGCTCTCGTCGGTGCTGGCGGCCGACACCACCTGGCGGAGCGCATCGGCGAAAGCGGCGGCGTCGAGCGTGACCTCCTCGCCTTCAGGTTCGGCGATCCGAGGAAACTCGTTGGCCGGAATCGCGCGGACGGCGAACTGCGATCGGCCGCTGGTGATGTTTGCTTCGTCGCCGGCGACCTCCACCTCGACTCGGCCCGGTTCGAGCACCTTCACGATGTCGGCCGCGAGTTTCGAAGGCAACACCGTGACGCCGTCGACGTCGCCTCCCACGGAGGCGGTCACCACGATCGTGAGATCGAGGTCGGAGCCGGTGACGGTGAGGTCGTTGCCCTTCAACTCCAGCCGAACGCCGGAAAGCACTGGCAGTGACGCCCGCGCGCTCACGGCGCGACCAGCGGTGTTGAGGATCTCGATCAGGATGTCGCGTTCACAGCGGAACTTCACGGTGCTGTCTCTTCCATGCGGTGGAGCGGGCGGGGTGTGCGGTACCCCCAATGATGCTCTATCTCAATAGGTGTAGTGGTGGTGGGGCCTGTGGATTGTGGACAAGTGTACGTCGGTGCAGGTCAGGGGTCGTTTGACTGTCCGACCGCTGTCCCCAGCAATACACAGGCTGGGGCGACGGCGCGAGAAGCCGGTGGATGACCGTGGGGTTGTCCACCGACCAACCCCTGGTTGCTCGCAGGTTGCTCGCAGGTTGCGCCCGGGTGATGTCCCCAGAACGGGCCGTGCCGTCCCCAGGGAAGCGAGGGCGGCGCCCCGCTTCGGTCCCGACGTTCTGGCCGGCGATGGTTGGTTTTCCGATCATTCAGCGTGAGCTCTTGACGGCTTCGGTGAGTTGGATGACCTGCTCGTAGGTTTGGCGGCGCTCCCCCATCTGCTTCCGGATCTTCTCGAAGGCATGGATCACGGTGGTGTGGTCGCGGCCGCCGAACTCCTTGGCGATCATGGGGTACGAGAGGTCGGTGAGCTCCCGGAAGACGTACATGCTGATCTGACGGGCGGCCACGAGCGGCCGGCGACGGCTTTGCCCGATGAGTTCCTCGATCGGGAAACCGAACAGCTCGGCCGTCTTGTCGAGAATGAGGGCGGGGGTGATCGGCCGAGGTTGTTTGTCGGAGAAGAACTGGGCGAGCACTTGGCGGGCGCTCGTGGTTGTGGCGGGCTCGCCGTTGAGGTTGGCGTAGGCAGTGACCCGATTGAGGGCGCCTTCGAGCTCCCGGATGTTGTCGGTGATCTGCGCGGCGATGAGTTCGAGCACGTCGTGGGACACCTCGAGGGTTTCCCGTTCCGCTTTCTTCTGGAGAATGGCGAGCCGGGTTTCGAGGTCGGGAGGCTGGATGTCCACGAGCAGCCCCATGAGGAACCGGCTGCGGAGACGGTCTTCCAAGGTGGCGAGGGCCTTGGGAGGCCGATCGGCGGCGAGCACGATCTGCTTGTTTGCCCGGTGGAGGTGTTCGAAGGTGTGGAACAGCTCTTCCTGCGTGCGTTCGTGGCCTTCGATGAACTGGATGTCGTCGATCAGTAGCACGTCGACGTCGCGGTACCGCTGCTTGAACTGCGGCTGACTGCTATGCCGAATCGCCATCACGAACTCGTTGACGAACGTTTCGGACGAGATGTAGAGCACCCGATACTGCTGATAGTGGGTGCGTACGTAGTGCGCGATGGCGTGGAGAAGGTGGGTCTTGCCCAGCCCGGCGTCGCCATAGATGAACAGCGGGTTGTAGGAGTTGGCCGGCCGTTCGGCGACGGCGAGGGCCGCGGCCTGCGCGAAGCGGTTCGATGTGCCGGTGACGAAGTCGTCGAAGGTGTAGCGGGGACGATCGTCGGCCAGCAGCGCCGCCGAGGGTGACGGGCCGTTGTCGAGGTGGGCGGGTGCAGGCCGACGGTGGGTGTCGTCGTCGGGCAGGTTGATTCGGGCCGAGAGCCGGGATCCGTCGTTGAAAGCGGCAACGCGTGACCCGCCATAGCCCGAAGTGTTCGAGGTGTTCGACGTGTTCGACCCGCCGAATGCTGACCGGTCGCTGGTGTGTGGTTCGTCAGGGCCGAAGTCGTAGTCGGCGGCGTCGATCGCTTCGACCACGAGACGGAAGTGGAGGTGGGGCACCCCGAGGTCGGCCAACACGCCTTCCACCACGGTGCGGTATCTACTTTCGATTCGCTCGCGAGCCATCGGGTTCGGCACGGCGAGCACCAACTCCTCCGGCCCGAGCTCCACCGGGCGGGCGTATTTGAACAGGGTGAGCCACACCGGTTCGGAGACTTGCGTCCGGAGCATGTCCGCACATGCTGTCCACAGCACTTCTGCGTCTGTCACGTGCGTGTTTGCCTTCCCTTGGGCTACATGATCCACAGTGCAGTCCACAACTGTGGATAAGTGCACATGCGGCGGTTTCCGGCTTCGATGAGGTGCTTCGGGGCTCACGATGCCGGTTGTACGACCGCACCAGCCTCCCCAGCGGCGAGTTCGGCGAACCTAGCACCACGGTCGCTGCACGACGCAAGGGCGGTTTTCTCGGTCGAAGACCGCAGGTCAGGTGCTATTTCCACCCGGGTTTGTGTATTTCGTCCTCGTGGGTAGATGTCTGACGGCGAAGCGGATCGGCCCGGTTTGGCGGCCTTGCTGTACCCGCGCACCGGTTATCGGTGGCCTCATCGTGGGGCGGCTGCCGGCCCCGTTCGGGGGCGGCGAGGACGTCGAGCGAGTCGCCTCGCGCCGGGCTCCCGCGCCGGTATCCACCCGCACCGTCGAACGGTCTGCTTCCATGCTGACGGTTGAACGGATCGGCCGGCGACGCGTGAGGTTGCCGGTTCACGCCGCGCGCGTCTACGGTTTCCCCTCCGCGGTGCGTGAACTCGTCGCCGCATCCCCGATCGTTTTGTGGCCAGGCCACATAGAGCAGAGCATCCGGGTCCGATCCGGACCTTGCTGGCCGAGGAGGCACAGCGTGAAGAGAACCTTCCAGCCCAACAACCGCCGTCGTGCGCGCCGGCATGGCTTTCGCCATCGCATGGCCGATCGCGCCGGTCAGGCCATCGTGAAGAGCCGTCGCCGGAAGGGCCGCCACCGTCTCTCCGCCTGACCGTGCTGGCCCCGCTGTCGTCTGGCGTGTTCGCACCCGAGCTGAGTTCGCCGCCCTCCGGCGGCGAGGCCGGACCTTTCGGGGCGACGCGGTGTCGGTGCGTTTCGCCGCGCACCTCGATCGGGGCGTCAACGTCGAGCCGGGCGCCTTCACGCCGCCAAGCCAGGTGGCCTACGCGATTTCTCGGGCTGTTGGCAATGCGGTTGTCCGCAACCAGCTCCGCCGGCGCTTGCGAGCGATCTGCCAACAGGCCGCAGAACACGACATCCTCCCAAAGGGACTGATGATGATCATGGTGCAACCCGAGGTGGTCGACCACGACTTTGCCTCGCTGCGCGCCACGGTTGAGGCGTTGTTCGCCGAGATCGGAGCCGGTGATGACCACCATCGTGGCTGATATTCCCGATCGTTCGGTGCTTGTCCGTCTGTTTCAGGGTTTGGTGCGTTCGTATCAGCGGGTGCGGGCCGGCCGGCCGTCGCCGTGTCGATTCATGCCGTCGTGTTCGGCGTTCGCGATCGAAGCGCTGGAGGTGCACGGCGCCGGGCGAGGCTCCTGGCTCGCCACCAAACGCATCTGCCGGTGTCACCCGTGGGGCCCGTCTGGTTTGGATCCCGTACCCCCACGAACCAACAACCGAGGGGCCGTCTGATGCAGTTCCTGTTCGACTTCATCGCCAGCGTGCTCGCCACGTTCTACGGCGTGTACAACAGCTACGGATTTGCCATCATTGCGCTCACGCTCTGCGTGATGCTCATCACCACGCCGCTCACACTCAAGAGCACGCGTTCGATGATGATGATGCAGCAATTACAGCCGGAGATCAAGAAGATCCAGTCCAAGTACAAGGACGACCGGCAAAAACAGAACGAGGAGGTGATGCGGTTCTACAAGGAGAACAACCTCAATCCAGCGGGCGGTTGCCTGCCGATGGTGGTCCAGGCCCCCGTGTTCATCGTGCTGTATCAGGTGTTGATCGGGCTCACCCATCGCACGTCGGATCTTGGGTTCACCTCGGGGTTCAACCTGGGGCAGGTGTCATCCGGTGTTACTCCCACCAAAGCGCCGCACCTGTTTCTGAACTTTGCTCCGGACTACCTCGAGCCTTCCACGGAGCTGTACCAGTCCCTCGTCGGCCGAAACACGATGATGGGGTTCGGGCTCGACCTCTCCAGAAGCGCGTCCGAGGTGCTCAGCACAGATGGGATCGTCGCCGTCCTGCCGTACCTCATGCTGATTCTGGTCGTGGCCGCCACCGGTTGGTATCAGCAGAAGCAGATTCAAGGGCGCACGCCGAACGCCGAGATCAATCCCCAGCAGCAGATGCTGATGAAAGTGATGCCCTTCTTCCTGCCGGTGTTCTCGTTCACCGTTCCGAGCGGCCTTGTGGTGTACTTCGTGGTCTCGAACGTGTTTCGGGTTGGCTTGCAGGCCTATATCAGCCGTTCGATCTATGGCATGAAGGGCGGAAAGCCGAGCGATCCCCCCGCCGTAACCAAACCGGTCAAGGGTGGCAAGCCGCCGGCCGACCCCCCCTCCAATGGTTCCGACCCGCCGAACGCCAAACGCACCAAACAAACGGCCAACGCATCCACAGGCAAGGCGACCAACGGCAACGACGCCAACGGTTCGGCCTCATCCTCGTCCTCGTCGTCCGCCGACAAAGGCAAGGTCTCCCGTCCCACCCGTTCTTCGGGTGAGACTTCCGATGAAGGTGGGGGCAGCGGCAAGAAGCCACGCCCCACCAGCAAACCGTCGGGGAACAACACCACCAAAACCACCCAGTCGCGCGGGCGGGACACCCCGTCTGGCAGCAAGGAATCCACCTCGGCCTCTTCGCCCACGGTGACCCCGACGCTGCAGCCCCGCGCCCGAAAGCCGAAGAAGAGGTAACCCATGGAATGGGTCGTCACCACCGGTCGCACCGTCGACGAAGCAAAGGATGCCGCACTCGATCAGCTCGGCGTCGATATGGACGAAGCCGAATTTGAAGTACTGGAAGAGCCAAAGACTGGCCTTTTCGGACGTATGCGGTCCGAAGCCCAGGTGCGCGCGCGGGTTGCGCCCACCAGCCCACGTCCCAAGGTGGAACGAGGGCAGCGACGAAAGCCACGAGGCAACGGCACCGGCGACGGACCGGGAGGCCAGGCATCCGCAGGCCAGGGATCCGCAGGTCAGGCGAAACGTTCGGGCGGTAAGGGCCCCCGTTCCACCACGTCCGACGGGGCGTCCGACAGCGCTCCCGCCCGGAACGCCGAAAACGCTGGAGAGTCTGCCAACGGAGGCGGCTCGGGCAACAGCCGAGGCCCCCGTGGCGGCGGCCGCCCCAACAAGACATCGCAGAAGCGCACGATCCCTGAGGAGATCACCAACATGGCCGAGCAACAGACCGTCATCGAAGATTTTGTGAAGGGTCTGGTCGATGCGTTCGATCTCGAGGCCAAGATCGATACCCGTTCATCGGACGACGAGATCACGATCAATCTTGAAGGCGACGATCTCGGGCTGCTCATCGGCCCACGCGGGGCCACCTTGCAGTCGATCCAGGATCTCAGTCGAGCGGTGCTCCAACGGCACTTCCCCGATGATCGACACGCACGGATCCGTATCGATGTTGGTGGCTACCGGGAACGGCGCCGGCAGGCGCTCGAGCGTTTTGTGCACTCGGTCGCCGAAGAAGTTCTTTCCTCGGGACGGCAGAAGGCGCTGGAGCCGATGACGAGCCCCGATCGCAAAGTGGTGCACGACACCGCAAACGACATCGAGGGCGTGCACACCATCTCCGAGGGCTACGAGCCCACCCGGCGGGTAGTCATCCTGCCCGATGGTGCGTGATCGAACCATCCGATACGTCGGTTTCGCCCGGACCGTCACTCCATTCGCCGGATGACGACCCAACCATGGCGGCCTGGGATCGGGTTCGATCCCAGGAGCCGGCGCTGCTCGAATGGATCGCTCGTGCCCAACGCATCGGTCTGATCGGTCCGGGCGAACCCTCCCATCATCTGGCAGGCACAGAACGTTTCGTGGACGGCGTCGGGGCAATTGCCGGGCGAAGTGGCGGTGCGGAGTCGCTTCGGGTGCTGGATCTCGGCACCGGTGGCGGCTTGCCCGGGCTCATCGTGGCCACGGCGTGGCCCGCCCATGCCGTCACGCTGCTCGATGCCAAGGAACGGTCGATCGACGCCCTCCGCGGGGCACTGGTGGAGCTCGGCCCCGCCATACCGACGTCCACGTCGTTGGTCTGTGGCCGGGCCGAAGATCTTGCCCGCGATCCGGCGCTTCGATCGCGGTTCGACCTGGTGCTGAGCCAGGCTTTTGGGCCTCCTGCGGTGGTGGCCGAGTGTGGCGCGGGTTTTCTGAAGGTGGGAGGCACGATTTTGGTGAGCGATCCCCCAGATGCCACCGCCGATCGATGGCCCACGTCCGGCCTGGAACGCCTGGGCCTCGCACCCCCGGAACTCGCACCCCCGGAAGACGTGTCGGATGACGACTGGGCACCGGAACACGAGCTCACGGCCCTCCGAAAGGTGAGCCCCACCCCGGACGTGTACCCGCGGCGGCCGGGAATCCCGTCCCGGCGGCCACTGTTCGGCTCGTAGTCGCCGGCTCGTGCAGGGCGGCTCGTAGTCGCCGGCTCGTGCAGGGCGGCTCGTGCAGGGCGGCTCGTCTCTGGACGCAATGTTTCACGTGAAACATTCGTGGTGGTGAGGGCGCGAAGCCGAAGTCAGTTCGTCGAACAACTCGGGGAACAGGTGGTGGTGGCCCGGATCGTCCATGGGGTCTCCGCGGCCTTTCTTGGCCGGAGCGGTTGGCGGGTTGCGGCGCAGCGAGTGGGTGCGGCGGGTTTTGGGGCTTGGGTGCCACTTCGGCCGGTGTTTC
>Ga0105047_10003451_pt1 | contig 27843 bp, 19 predicted proteins | sample MAT04_FD_78384 | JGI IMG/M metagenome (GOLD analysis project Ga0105047, IMG submission 78384) | Freshwater microbial communities from Lake Fryxell liftoff mats and glacier meltwater in Antarctica - MAT-04 (megahit assembly) | ecosystem: Environmental > Aquatic > Freshwater > Ice > Liftoff... | reverse complement strand
ATGGGTGAGGAGCGTGGAGTCCTTGCCGCCGGAGAAGCCGATGATCCACGGGCGGGCGCCGTCTTCCTCCAGATACTGTGCGCGAATCTCCCGGCGGATGGAGCGGAGTTTGTCGGGCAATTGATCCAGATCGAGCACGCGCGAACGTGGTGTCAGGGGCGGATGAGAGGCAAGGCTTTTTGCCCGGACGGGGGACATTTCGGATCGCGGCTGCCGCGGTCCGTTCCAGTGATGGGAAAGCCCCGCCGCGCTCCCGACGGGTTGCTCATCTCGCGGAGGCCTCTGGACCGGATAAGAACTTCGCCCCGCGCTGCTCCCCAATCAATCGACACGAGGACTTGATGACTTTCCCGGCACCCACGGAGTGGGTGCCGGGATTGTCGTCTTCGACCGAAGCCAATCGCCGGCGACCGCTGAGGGACTGCCGGCGCTGCGCGTTACTCCGGCTTCTTTTCGCTCTCGGATTTTTCCTTCTTCGGTGCCGCCGCGCCGAACTTGGTGATCTTCACCACTTCGTATTCCGTATCGCTCTTCTTCTTGCGCAGGCCGCTCACGTACTCGCCGACCTTGATGTCTTCGAGCTTCGCGGGCGCTTCGCCATTCATGACGGTCGTTTCCGCAGTGAGCACATGTTTCACTTCGACGCCGTCTTTCTTCTTCATGCTGAAGCTCTTCCCAGCCGCGTCGATGGCATCGGCACGGACATACATCGGGATCGCTTTCCCTTCCCCGGCAATCTTCGCCGGGGCTTCCGCGGGTTTCTCGGCGGGTTTCTTCGCCGGTTCCGCGGCGGGCTTTTTCTTCGCGGGCTTTTCTTCGGCGGCAAAGCCCGTGGCGGGCAGGCTGGCGAGCAAAGCGCCGAGGGTGAGGAGGTGGAGCAGTCGTTTCATGATACCAGTTATCCTTTCTTGTCTGAGGGTGTTGAGGGCACCGCGGCCGGACCATCCAACCGCGTCTGCCGCTTCAATCGGCTACTAGACCTGCCAATCTCCGTCAACAAAGATTTTTGGTTTGTTTTATTCCCCGCATTCTTGACGTGGGGTAGAAGCGGGCGCGCCTCGCGCATGGCGGCGTCCCGTTCGGCCTGTCGAATCGGATGATCGGCGGTTACTCTCAGGATTTTCCGGCCGAGAAGGAGCACTTGAGTGAAGTCGCGCAATCCGAGGCGCGGCTGCGCGCGCTCGCGCCGCATAAAAGGGCGGGAATGTTAGCAACCGGGATGTCTTCCTCGCATCTTCCTCGCATCTCCCGCGCATCTTTTGCGCCGCGCTCTGCGTTTAGGTGAGGGATGACATTGGAACAACTGACGCTGGCCCGCAGCCGACTGCGCCTCGGTATTGCGAACGTCGGATTCTGGGTCGTGACGGCAACCGGCGGGCTCTGGTGGCTGATGAGCGGCGGTGCTCACGGCCTCGACCCATGGGCGTTCGTCATCATCGGCCTCGCGGTGATCGTTTTTCAGGCAGCGTTCGATGTCATCGGAGGCGCGTGGTTGATGCCGTCGCCAGCGCCCGCGCCGGGAGAATTCCTGCGGCGCTGGTTGCGCGGCGTTGTTTGTCACTCCTCGGTGCTGGCTGGCGTCGGGCTGCTGAGCTGGGCAAGTTTTCGACTTAGCGCGGGCTTCGCGCTGGCGGTTTTGATGGCGACCGTCGGGCTTGCTCTCGGGCGCCGGCAGATCTTCCGGGCGATGGCTGGAGCAGCCATTTCGGAGATCCCTCGTGATGGACGAAAGAATCTCGCCGCCGCAGTGAGCGACCCGGCCTTTACCGGCGGCATCGTCGGATTCGGCCGCCGTGCGCTGAGCCTTTGGCCTGCGCGCTGGCTGGAAGATTTGCCGCAATCGGAACTCGCCGTGGAAGCGCGCCGGCGCGAATGGCAGCTCACCCACGGCCTGAACGAGCGGGCGCTCGTCGCGGTCCTGGGTTGGAATCTTTGTGGCACATCGCTCGGGACATTCGCCTTCGCGCTGGCCTATCGCACGCCGGCCGAGGCGCTGTTTGGCCACGCCTGCTGGATGACCCTCTGGGCGTTTGTTGGGCTGTTGGTGCTGCCGGCGTTGAGCCGCGGGACGGTGTTCGCCGCCGACCGCGCGGCCGCCGCGGCCGGCCTCGCGCCCGCAGCCTGGATCACGCGCTTTCCCGGCCTCACGGGCGAGGACGGCAGTGCGAATGCCGCCGTGCAAACGATCTTCTACCCGATCCCCTCGGTCAAAATGCGGCTCCGCTCGATCGACGATGCACCGCTCGTGCTCGGCAGCCTCGCGCGCAACAACCTCTACTATTCGTGGGCGACACTCACGCTGCTCGGGCGCGCCGTGCACTGCAATGTCGGACGCCCCGCGTTGTGGGTGTTTCCGCCATCCGCTTGAGCGCGCAACTCAGTTTCTATTTTCGGCGCACCGCGGCTCGCCGTCGCGACTGGCGTATTTTTTCGCGGCCAGTGAATTGCCGGTGATCGGTTGAGGTGAGGAAGGTGATCTTTCAACCTTGCGCAGGCTGGTCCCACGGAACGGAACAGACAACCTTCCGGCGGCAATCAGCGCCTCATGCGCCTTCCCCATCGTTTCTCGGATCAAGGTCTTTGCTGGCAGGTGGCTTTTACCTGCCAGAATCACCACGCCACGGGCACGCTTTTGCGCTGCTGGAAGCGATCCGTGTAATGGAGCTTGCGATTCGCGACGCCGAATTCGTGGACGAGCTTCGTGCATTTCACGTCGAAGCAGCAGTATTCCGCGATCTCCAGCAGCTTGCCTTCACGCCACCAGCGGATGGCGTCGAGACCGTCGCCGGTCTTGCCCACGCCGAGCGAAGCACTGGCCACGGCGTCGAGGCCGAGTCGGTGGCCGAGCGCTTTCTCGATATCCACCAGCATGTCGAGCGTGTGGCAGAGATGCGGGAGATCCTGCACGGTGTAACCCATCAGCACTTCGTAGTCGAAGTTGATCACGTTGAAGCCAACGACGAGGTCGGCGCGGAGCAGTTGGTCGATGAGTTCCTGCACGCGGCTTTCCGGGTAGATGCGATATTCGCCGAGCCGTGTGCTGTAGGTCACACCGACGCTCATGCCCATCGCGGCCTTCTTGTCCCAGCCGCCGGCGTCGTTGGCCGTGCGCTGAGTTTCGAGGTCGAAATAAACGATGTCGCGGCTCATGGAAGAAAGGATGAAGGCGGAAAGATGAAGGATGAAAAAAGAGATGCAGAAAAAGGATGGTTCCAACCAGCGCGCAACGCCGCTTGGTTCATCCTTTCGCCTTCATCCTTCCGCCTTTTCTTCATTTCCCCGCCCATTCGTAGTCGCCGGCGTCGAAGGCCATCATGTTCGCGAGCTTCTTCGCCCGGAATTCCTCCACCACGGCGCCATCGCCTTGGAGGATGGTGAGCAGCTTGCCGCTGCCTTCGCGTCCGATCACGGTCCACTGCAAATGCGGCGTCTCGGTGACGCGCCGGAGCGGGAGACCGTCGGTCGTTTGAAGGAAGCTGCCACGACCGTTGAAGCCGATGCTGACGTGCGCCGAGGTGGGTTCGTCCTTGATCAGCGGGTTGTTGATCAGGCGCACGACGAATTCCTTTTCCGGGCTGAAGGGTTTGCCGTCCGGGCGGCGGAGCAAATCTTTGACGGCCTCGAAACTTCCGCCGCGCCAGAGCGTCTTTTCGAGCACCGTCTCCCAGAGCGGGGCGTCGCCGGTCGCGGGCCTCTTCGGCAGTGCGAGGGAGCGAACGCGCTGGAGTTGGTCGTTCTCTTCGAGCAGCACGACCTGCTCGCTCCAGCGCTCGGCGAAAGTGCCGCGCGCGGCGAGGATGCGCCGCGGTTGCGGGTCCGCAGGGGCGTAGGCGAGGCGGCGGAGGAATTCACCGTCGAGGGTGAAGGCCCGGACTTCGCGGCCCGCCGGTGTCTGGACGATGATCCACAAACGATCGTCGGCACCACGCGTGGCGTCGATCGCCGTCTCGCCTTCAGCGAGCGGAAAGCGGCGCGGCTTTTCGTCCACGACCAGTTCCACGCGACCTTCGACAATCTCCGGCGCCTGCTCCTTCGAATCGCGCGGGGAAGGGATCGTGTTGAGCTTGATCGGAGCGGTGAGCGTCGTGCCCTCGGCGGTTTGCAGCGTGACTTCCACCTCGTCCGCGGCCTTCGCGCTCAGCCCGGTGATGCGCGCGGGACGCGGCGCGTCGTCATCGGCGATCCAGTCGTTGCCGTGCAGCGCCACGCCTTCCACTTCCACTCCGCCGACGCTGTAACCCTTCGCCTCGTAAGTCCCCGCGGGCACCGGTTTGCCGGCGTTATCCTTGCCATCCCAATGGGTGATCAGCCCATTGAGCCCGATGGTGAAATCCTTCTCCGTTGCCTCGCGCGCCAGCACGCGGACGAGCTTCCCCTTCTTGTCGTAGATGCCGAGGCTGAGCGTGCCTTCCATCGGCGGCGGCAGGAAGGTGATGCGGACGCCGGGCGGCTTCGGCGGCTCCGCGTCCTGGGCGGCCGCGAACGAAACGACCGCGATGAACACGAAGCACGCGGAAACGAAAGCTCGGAGGGACGCGCTCCGGCGCGTCCCTGATATTTGGGAGGGCGCGGGAGCGCGTCCCTCCGGGTGGTCGAGATCACGCATAGTAACGCCAGTCGAGCGTGGGAAAAATATTGTCGCGCCACTCGCAGTTCGCGAGGAACGGCTCGTCGATGTCTTCCGCGCGGACCTGATCGTAGAGCCGCGTGAAGCGCAGGAGATGATCCTTGGTGCGCTTGGTCGCGTAGTTCCTGGCCGTGCCCGTCTTCATCAGGAAGGCCCAGTCGCTCGATTGCGCGAGCAGAAGCTCGCGCGCCATCTGCCGCAGCGCGCGGTGGGTGAGTTCGGACACGTCGTCCTTCGCCCAAAAAACGCGCGCCTGTTCCGTCATGCGCTTTGCTGCCATGTGCAGGTGCGGATAGATCCACGAGTTGCTGTCATCGAGCCACACCTCCCAGTAGCCCTTGTGGCCCCAACTCGAGGCGGACGGCACGAGCATCTGGTGGGTGTTATTCTCCGTGAGATACTGCGAAGGCGTGGTCAGATGGAATGCGTCCTGATCATAGACCGCCTTGCGAATGAAGAGGTTCAGGAACTCGGGGCCTTCGAACCACCAGTGCCCGAACAGCTCCGCATCGAACGGGCTGACGACGATCGGCGGCACATTCATGTTGCCCCGCAAATGCTGCATCTGCGCGGCGCGCGCGCCCATGAAGTGCCCGGCGTGCGCGTCCGCCGCGGCCAGCGCCCAGCCGCGATTGTAGAGTTCCTTGTCCGGCGTGCGGCCGGTGATGCGGTGATACTTGAGCCCGGTGAATTTACGCGTGCCATCGGCCGGCAGCGCGTCGCCGAGATAGTCCGTGGCGAGATCGAAACCGATGTCGCGGTAAAAATCGCGATACGCCGGATCGCCCGGATAACCTTCCTCCGCGCTCCAGACCTGGCGGCTCGATTCGCGGTCGCGCCCGAAAGCCGCCGGGCCATTCGGCGTGAAGACTGGCGAGTAGATCGCGTAGCGCGGTCGCGGATTCCCAAACATCACGCCGTGCGAATCGAGGATGAACCAGCGCAGATTTGCCTCCTGGAGCACGTTGTCGAGACTCGACACGTAGGCGCATTCCGGCAGCCAGATGCCGCGTGGATCGCGTCCGAACATTTCGCGGTAATGATCCCGCGCGAGGAAAATCTGCGCCCGTACCGCCTCCTTGAAATTCTCCATCAGCGGCAGAAAACCGTGGGACGCCGCGCAGGTGATGATCTCGATCACCCCGCGCTCCTGGAGCGCGGCAAAAGCGCCCACGAGATCGCCCTTCCAGCGCTCATGCCAGTCGTGATGGCACTGCACCAGCCGCCCGAGGTAAAAGTGGGCGAGATCGTGGACCTGGCCCTGGCCTTCCGTGCGCGCGATTTCCTTGCGCGCCAGCGCCAGCGAGCGATCGAGGTAGCGCGCGTAACGTTCCCGCAGCAACGAGTCGCGCAGCATGTGGCAGAGCGGCGGTGAGAGCGTGAGCGTGAGGGCAAACGGGACGCCGTCATCCGCGAGGCCGGAGAGCACACTGAGCAGGGGGAGATACGTCTCGGTGATCGCCTCGTAGAGCCAGTCCTCCTCGAGGAATTCATCATACTCCGGATGCCGCACATAGGGGAGATGCGCGTGGAGGACGAGGGCGAGATATCCGTTTGGGGCCATGCGGGGCGGGAGTGAGCGCGAAGCTACCAGCCGGACCCGCCGCGACAAGCGCGGACTCGAAAACCCTGGAGGGTGGCGCTTCGTCGCCGCCCAAACTCGCGCGCATCGTCGCAGGCCCATTCGCCGGGCAAGAATTTCCCTCGTGAAAATTGGGGCGATGACGAAGCATCGCCCTCCATGCCGTCGTCGCCGCCGAATCCGCATCGCGAGCCGGGCGGCATCGGCCAGTCCACTGGCCGGTGCGCGAGCAGGGCCATCAGCCCGTCATCATCTTCGTCACGATTTGCGCGCAGCGGCGAAAGCAGATCTTCGCCCGCGAAGAAGCGGTGAAGGCCATCCTTGGCGCGTGGGCCGAAGCCGACGCCTGGGCGGTCGGGCGCTACGTCATCCTGCCGGATCACCTGCATCTTTTCTGCATCCCGCGCCGCGCTGAAGTCAGCCTCGCCCGCTGGAGCAAATATTGGAAAGCGCTCGTCTCGCGCCGCTGGCCGTGGGCGGAGGAGCAGCCCATCTGGCAGGAGGATTTTTGGGACACCCAGCTCCGACAGGGCGAGAGCTACGCGGCGAAGTGGGAATACGTCCGCAACAACCCGGTTCGGCACGGCTTGGTGGAGCGCCCCGAGGACTGGCCACCCGCCGGCGAGATCGAAGTCCTCGCCTGGCACGACCGCTAAGGGGAGGCTCGCAATCCCCTGGAGGGCGACGCTTCGTCGTCGCCCACGCTTTTCGCCGTGGAGATTGGGGCGCTGACGAAGCAGCGCCCTCCAGTGGGTGGTGGCGCTGACGAAGCAGCGCCCTCCAGGAGCGCGAGGATACCGCGGAGCGGGATGCCGAGCCAGGTGGGGCGGTTGTTCACTTCGTAGCGGATTTCGTAGAGCGCTTTCTCGAGGAGGAAGGCATCGAGCAGGGTGCGCTCGGTGGCGGGGTCGGGATCGCGGAAGACGGCGCCGCGGGTGGCCGCGAGCCAGGCGTTGAGGAACGTCTGCTGCGCATGGTGCGCCCACGCTTCGGCATCGGTGGCGAGTTGTGCGCGGGTTTCGCCGAGCGGTTCCAGGGCGGCGTGGGCGGCGTAGTGGAAGGAGCGCAGCATCCCGGCAAGGTCGCGAAAGGGGGACATCTTGCGGCGGCGTTCGGCGAGCGGCGCCATGGGCTCGCCTTCGAAGTCGATGATGACGAAACCGCCGGGGCCGTGGAGCACCTGACCGAGGTGGTAGTCGCCGTGGGTGCGGGTCTTCGCGGCGGTGCTGGAGAATGCGGCCAGGGCATCGGCGCGGGTGAGCAGCGGCGATTCGTTGGCGCGCCAGCGCTCGGCGAGCGCGCGGGTGTCGGGATCGAGCGTGGCGTCGCGCTCGACGAGCAGGGTGCGGACTTGCTGCACGGCGAGCCGCAGGGTGGTGCCGAGCGCGGTGGCATCGCCGGTGGTGAAATGCTCGGGCGCGAAGGCGGGGGCGGTGGCGTCGGCGGCGAGGGCGCGATGGAGTTCGCCCGTGCGCGTGCCGAGCTGCGCGGCGGCGGTGAGGGAATCGGTCTGGAGCTGCGCCGCGCCGGTGAGATCGTCCGTGAGGATGGCCGCGTAGTATTGCGCGAGATGGCGCAGGGTGAAGCTCCAGGCGTCGCCGTCATTCGGCACCACGCCGAGCGCGAGGGCGAGGACGCGCACGCCTTCCGCCGCGCGATACTCGACCGCGCCGCCAAACGGCGGGACGTGGGGAAAGCTTTGCGCGCCGAGGAAGCGGAGAATTTCCGCATCGGGGTTCACGCCTTCCTCCAGCCGGCGGTAGAGCTTCAGGAAAATATGGTCGTCGTAGATGATCGAGGAGTTGCTTTGCTCGACGGCGAGCGCGCGGGAGGGCGGCGCGGTGCGGTGATGACCGAGCACCGCTCCGCGGGAACCGGCGAGCTGGCCGTGGTCGCCGGCGAGCGTGGCGCCTCCAGCCATGAGCTCGAAAAGCGCGGCGCGAAAGGAGTCGTCGTGGAGCGCATCGAAGAGCACGGCGCCATCGGCAAATCGCGCCACCACCGCGCCGGGCGAAGTGGCGAGAAGCGCCTCCGCGCCAGCGCTGGCGGCGATTTGCAGCGGCAGCAAGTAGGTGTCCGGCGCACCCGCAGCGTACTCGATTTCGATGAAGACCAGCCGCGCGGCTTCGGGGGCGGTGCTGACGGGGACAACATCGCGAATGATCAACTGGCGCTGCTCGCGCGCCTTGCCGCCGAACCAGCGGACGCCCGTGAGATAGCCGGGCAGGATGTCCCGCTCAAGAGCGGTGCGGCTTTCGCCGGGCGCGAAGAGCGAATGGTCGCCCGGGCCGGGCAACGTGGAGATGGAAGCGGTGGCACTCATAAAGGCGCAGAAGATTCACCACGAAGATCGACGATCGACCCGCCGCAATTTTGAGCGGAGCGAGCGTACCGAACGCAGTCGAAGAAGCCGGTGGTTCTACCAGTGATTTCGCTCGTGAAGCCACGGGATTTTTCGGCTTCGCGCAGAATGACGGCGCGGAGGTGGGAGCCTTTCGTCAGTATCGCAAAATGCGGGCGAGGAAGTCGCGGCAGGCCGGGTTCTGTGGTGCGGTGAAGAGTTCCTCGGCGGGTGCGTGCTCGACGATGCGGCCGGCGGCGAGGAAGGCGACGCGGTCGGCGACATGGCGTGCGAAACCCATCTCGTGGGTGACGAGCAGGAAGTCACGGCCTTCGTCCTTCAACTCCTCGATGACCGCGAGCACCTCGGCGGTCATCTCGGGATCCAGAGAGCTGGTCGGTTCGTCGAAGAGGAGCAGGCGCGGCTTGATGGCGATGGCCCGGGCGATGGCCACACGCTGCTTTTGTCCGCCGCTGAGTTCGGCAGGTTTCTTGTGCGCGTGATCGGTGAGGGCGAAGCGGCGCAACGACTCCATGGCAAGGTGCTCGGCTTCGGCGGGGGCGAGGCCATGCACTTTCTCCAGCGGGAGCGTGATGTTCGCCAGCGCGGTGAGATGAGGGAAGAGGTTGAAGGCCTGGAAGACGACGCCGAGGTGCCGGCGATGTTCGCGCAGCGCGGGTTCATCGGTTTGCGCCGCTTCACCGTTGAGCGTGAAGCCGCCGGTGTCCGGCACCTCCAGCCCGGCGATGATGCGGAGGAGGGTGGATTTACCGCCGCCGCTCGGGCCGATGAGCGCGAGGCTGCGCAATTCACCGAAGTCGGCGGTGAGGTCATCGAGCACGCGCTGCGGGCCGAAGGATTTGGTGAGTTGGGCGAGCGTCAAATGCACGGTGGAAAAATCCGAAATCCGAATATCGAAATCCGAAGCAAATTCAAAAGATCGGAAAGGGTGAAAACGGAATGGGTGGGCGTCTCCGTGGTTTCGTGGTTTTCATGAATTTCGAGATTGTTTCGGATTTCGGATTTCCGCCGCAGGCGGCTATGTCTCGTAGCGCGCCCCTTTTTCCAGCGACTGCGTCCAGAGCGAGATGGGCAGCGTCAGCGCGAGGTAGCCGATGATCACCGGCAAGTAGCTCTCGAAGGCACTGTAGGTGAAGGCGTTCACCTGGCTGGCGGCGAGGCTGAACTCGGCGATGCCCAGGACGGAGAGGAGCGAGGAGTCTTTGATGATGCTCGCAAATTGTCCGGCGAGCGGCGGGAGGATTTGCCGGAAGGCTTGCGGGAAGATGACGTAACGATAGGTCTGCGCGCGGGTGAAGCCGATGGCGCGGGCACTTTCGAGCTGCGACTGGCCGATGCTCTCGATGCCGGCGCGGATGATTTCGCTGATGTAAGCGGCGCTGAAGAGCGCGAGGATGAGCGCGCCGGCGAGGAAGCGGAAGTCGCGCGAAAGCGCCTGGCCGAAGATGTACCAGTAGAAGAAGAGCTGCACGAGGAGCGGCGTGCCGCGGGTGAGTTCGACGGCGATGCGGGCGAAGTCGCGCAGCGGCAGAAAGGCGCTGCGCCGGGCGAGGGCGAAGGCCAGGCCAAGCAGGCAGCTCAGCGGCAGCGCGAGCGCGGAGATGGCCAGCGTGGCCAGCCATCCTTCCCAAAAAAGCTGCCGGTAGTTGAGCACGGGCTGCCACGCCCAATGGTAGTTGAGGAGCGATAGCGCGCCGAAGCAGAGGCCGGCGAGCAGCGCGAGCGCGAGGAGAAAGCTGACCACGCGCGCCAGCGCGGAGATGGGCTGGCGGTCGTCGGCGAGGAACAGGGCGCGCATGATGGTGGATGGTTCGAAACGAGCGGAATGATTCTGCGGGCGACAGGACGCAGTCCACGAATCTCCGGTGTCGGCGACGGAATTCTTCGACTTCGCTCCGAATGACTCCGCGTCGGAAGCGGGAGCTCGCAGGGCGCGCATGCGCCGCACTACCTACTACCGGCGGAGGCTGGCGGGAAGAACTTCGCGAGAAGGGCGTCGAGCCGCTCGATGTTGACGGGTTTGATGAGGTGTTCGCTGAAGCCGGCCGCGCACGATTTGGCGAGGTCTTCCTCCATGCCGTAGCCGCTCAAGGCCACGCCGCGCAGGCCGCCCGCCCGCACGGCTTTCATGATGTCGAGGCCGGTGCCGTCGGGCAGCCCGAGATCGCTGATCAGCAGGTCGAATTTTTCCCCCGCCGCGAGCGCGATGGCGTCGGCGACGTTGTGCGCGATCCGCACCTCGTAGCCGCGGCGGGTGAGGAGCAACGCCATGCCGGTGCAGGTATCCACATGGTCATCGACGACGAGAATCCGCGGCTGGCCGTGCGGTGTGGAGGGCATCGTGTCATGCGGAGCGGGAGCGGTTTGGGCGATCTCGGCGATCGGTGTTTCGACCGTCGCGAGCGAGGCGCAGAAGGTTGCGCCCCGGCCTTCGCCCTCGCTTCGGGCGCTCAGCGTGCCGCCGTGGGCGCGCATCATCGCGCGGGAGATCGCGAGCCCGAGCCCGAGGCCGCCGAAGCGCCGCGTGATCGAGCTTTCGCCCTGCTCGAACGCGCGAAAAATCCGCTCCAGCCGTTCGGAGGCGATGCCGATGCCGCTGTCCCGCACTTCGAGGACGAAGTCATCGCCCTGATTGCGTGCGGTGATGGCGATTTCGCCGCTCTTGTCGGTAAATTTGACGGCGTTCTTGATGAGGTTCCACGCCACCTGCTGGAGCCGCGCCGGATCGGCCTTCACATGATGCCGCGCGGCTTCGAGCCGCACTTGCACGGTGAGATTTTTCGCGGCGATCTCTTTCTGGCAGATCTCCAGCGCGCGCTCGACGACCTGATGCGCGTCGGTGATTTCGGGGGTGAGCTGGAGCTTGCCGTGGGTGATGCGGGTGATGTCGAGCAGGTCGTCGATGAGCCGCGCTTCGAGCTCGACGTTGCGGCGGATGACTTCGAGCGCGGAGTGCGTTTCCGGGGAATTGTTCGCCGCGCGTTCCAGCTCGGCGACCATGGTGATCACGGGCGAAAGCGGGTTGCGGAGTTCGTGCGAAAGCGTGGCCAGGAATTGATCCTTGGCGGTATTGGCGGCGATGAGTTCGCGCTGCCGGACGATCTCCGGGGTGTTGTCTTCGATGAGCAGCAGGATGCCCTGTGTGGTCTGTGCGGCGTCCTGAAGGCGGAGCAGGTTGATATTGAGGAAATGCGTGACGCCGGTCTCGCTGGTCGCGGGTTGATCGCGAGCCTGGAACGGCACGCCGCTCTCCCGGACGCGCTGGAATATTTCCTCCAGGCCGAAGCGCAGTGCGGGCAGCGGGGTGGCGGAAAGATCGCGCTCCGGCGGGAGCCCGCCGAAATGCCGGGCGAGCGCGACACAGGTGTCATTGGCCTGGAGAAATCGTTGCGTCGCCGGATCGAGCAGCGCGACGCCGACCGGCATCTTTTCGAGGATGCTTTGGTTGATGAATGTTTCGCGGGCGAGGCGGTCGTCGGCTTCGATCTGACGGCGGTAGAGGCCGCTCATGAACCACGCGGCGAGGGCGGTGCCGCCGATCAGCCAACTGGCGAGAATGGTGGTTTTGGTCAGCAATTCGTGCACGGGCCGGTAGGCAATGGCGACGGGTTGCTCGAGCGTGGCCGTCCAGCCGGTCGATTTGATCGGGCGGAAGCTGTAGAGATTGTCCTTGTGCTGGAAGTGGCCCGCGGTGGCGGCGGCGCGCAGATCGTGGAGGAGCGGTTCTTCGGGATGCGCGTTCGGGGTGAAATCGCGCGCGAAGAGGCGCATGCCGGTCTGGTCGATCACCTGGGCGATCGAGCCTTCGCCAAATTGCAGATCGCGCAGTTGTTCGCCCAATCTTTGCACCATGATGGTGGCGCACATGTAGCCGTCGATTTCGTCGCTTTGGCCGCGCACGGTGACGACGACGGCCGCGACTGGTCGTCCGTCGGATTGCCGTTTGTAGATTGGCGAGAGGTAGGCGCCGTTTGTTTGGTTGGCCTCTTTCACCCACTCCTCGCCCACATAGCGCCGGCCCACGTTCGCGGACTCGGTGGGCACGGCGGCGAGCAGGTTGCCGGCGGCGTCGGCGAGGAAAACGCCGTCGATTCGCGGTTGGGAATAATAGACGCGGGCCAGCCAGTCCTGCATGGGCGGGGCGTTCGGGCGGCGTTCGAGAATGGCCTGCGTCTCGGGAAGTTTTTGGTGATACTCCATGATCTCGCCCGTGCGTGTGAGCTCCTGGCCGATGAGCTGGGCGAGGGTCTCGACCAGGGTGCGGCGATCGACGACGATCTTCGAATCGAGGGTGCGCGCGAGGATCGTATAGGCGACCACGGCCATGAGGATCGACGGCACCCAGCCCGCGAGGAGAATCGCCAAAGCGATGTCCAGCGGCTTGAAGCGACGTTTGAAGAAGAAGAGCGGCACCGCCTCGGAATCGTGGCGAGGCGGGCATTAGGCGGTGCCGGATCGCAGTTTTTGCTCAGGCCGCCGACCGGAGGCGGGATTGCCAGATCCAGCTCCACGGAAGGGCGCCGAAGCTGAGCATCCAATCGTTGAATTGCCGCAACGTCCACCTTTCGCGTCCGACGAGTTGGGCGTGGAGGCGCTCCACTTCGAGTCGGCCGAGCAGATAGCTCATCGGGACGGTGGGCGAGCTGGTGTACCAATTGACGTCGCCGCGGGCGCGGGCGGCGGTGAAGCCGACTCCGTTTTGCAGGCGCTTCGCGGCGGCGGCGCAAGTGAGTTTTCCACTGTGCAGACCGCAGTCGATGACGATGCGGTGGGCGCGCCAGAGGGCGTCGTGGAGCTGGGTGAGCCGCGCTTCCGGATAGTCGATGAGGCCGAGTTCGATGGACTGCTTTTCGCACCACAGCGTCCAGCCTTCGTAGAAAATCGCGTGGTGGCAAAGGCGGCGCAGTTTGCTCGGGTGGCGGTTTTGGATGACGAATTGAAGATGATGACCGGGGTAGGCTTCGTGGGCGCAGGTCAGCGCGAGGCCGAAATGCTGGCGGATCTCGGCGGCACGCTTTTCCGGGGTCGGCTGTTCGGCGCTGAGGTCGTTGACCCAGAAAATGCCGGTCTGGTCCCGGTCGAACGCGCCCGGCTGGAGATAGGCGGCGGTGGGGAATTGGTGGCGCAGATATTTCGGCACGGGCATCACGCGGCACTTTTCGCTGGCGGGAAAGGTGACGAAATCCGCGCGTTGAAACTGCGCTTTCGTTTCGGCGGTGACGCGCTGGTATTCCTCCATCAGCGAACCCGCGGGCTGCCAGCGCGCGGCGGCTTCTTCGAGGATCGCGGCGATGCTTTTCCCGCGGCCGAACTTTTTCGCCTCCACTTTCAGTTCCACGCTGAGCTTTTCGATCAACGAATGGCCGAGGGCTTCGGCTTCGGGCAGGCTGAGGGAGAAGCCGAGGCGCTCGCGGATGAGGAACTCGAAATTTTCGCGACCGACGGAAAAGCCGTTGGCGGGGCCGGGCGCGCGGGCCTCGGCGGAACGCGCGTAGCTTTGCAGAGCGGCGATTGCGGCGCGGATGAGCCGCGCCGTTTTCGCCGGGTCGGGAGTGAGCGGCTGCAATTGGGCGCCGATTTCTTCGAAGAATGATTTCGCGCCGTCGCAGGTCTGACGCGCGAGTTTGGTCCAGAGCGGGACGGGGCGGCGCAGGCAGGCGGCGCCTTGCGCAAGGAAGCGCGGCAAGGCCGCGAGGCGCGCTTCGATCGCGGGGCACGCTTTCGCGAGATGGCCGGCGTGGCGGACGACGAGATGAAAGATCGAATCGATGGCCGCGCCGCAGTGAACTTGGGGATTGAGGCGCCAATGTGGGAAGGTGGTGCTGAAGAACACCTCGGTGCGGAGCAGCGCGAGGAAGGCGCGGCGATCAAGCCAGTCGTCGCCGGTGAAGGCATGGTCGGGCAACGCTTCGACTTCGCCCAGCGTGGCCCCGGCGAGCGCGGACGCTCCCAAGTGCGTCGCCGCGTCGTTCTCGCCGAGCAGCGCGTCGTATTGATGCAAGCCCCGCTCGCTGGCGACCTGCGGAAACAGCGCGTGGTATTCGTCGAGGTATCGCTCGACGAGCGCGCGAAAGCGCCGGGTTTCCGCGTTCATTCGTCGCCGCTGGCGATGAGTTTGTTCAGCTCTTTCGTCAACTCGCGGATTTGTTTCACCTCATCTTTTTCGATCGGGGTGTCCACGGGCCTGGTGATGATCCCCTTCACTTCCCGAAGATTCTTTTCGAGCGTCTGGCCGAGCTTCGTTTTTTTGAGGTTCGGATTCAGCGTCGAAACGCGGTCGAGGAAATATTCGAGCAGTTCGGGTTGGATCAGCCGGCGGGCGCGCTCGGGCGAATAATCGTCCAAAACGATGCCGCCGGTCATTTCCAGACCGCGCAGCCAACCGCCGAGGGCGACAAGGTGGGCGATTTCCTCATCCTTCAGACCGAGCATGGCGGCTTCGACGTCGGCCTGGGTGCGGATGAGTTCCTGTTTGATGTCCGACCACTGCTGGCGCGCCGCTTTTTCGAGGATGCTCCGGCTGTGTTTGCTCACGCGATCACTGACGCCGAGCCCTTTCGCGAGCTTGAGCAGGACACGTCCGACGGGTTCGATGCGCGACTGTTTTTCGCCGGCGACGGCGAGGAAGCCGTCGGCGATGACCGCCCCCATGCAAAGGGCCAGGCGCGCCCGGTCCTGGGGTGGGTTGACGGGCAGATCGCGCCAGACTTTCTCGAAAGGGATCGGTCTCAGCGCGTCGAGTTCCTGAAGAATAATGTCGATCGAAGGCGCCGTGAAATTGTTCACCCCCAACTCCTCCCGCATGTGCTGGATGGCGTCATCGGTCGGCTTGGGCGCGGCGTCGGCGTGGGAAAAAATGAGGCCGCCGAGGACAAGAAGCAGCCAGCGCGCAGGGATTTGCATGGCTGGCGAGCATGGCAAATCGGCAGCGGAATGCAGCAGGAATTTTGGGCGTTTTACCGTCCGATGGAAGCTGTTGGGGGAGCGAGATTTCCCGCTTGACCATCAAGCTTTAGCCGCCATGATTCCGCGCTTAATCCGCCGGAAACGGCCAAAATTCACTATGCAAGGAAGTCTGGGAAACACAATTTGGACAATTTGCTACTTCATCGTCCTCTTCGGCCTATCCCTCTACGGTCTACATCGCTACGTCATCGTTTATCTTTTTCTGAAGAATCGGAATAAGCCGCCACTTCCCGTGGCCGCCTTTCAGAGGCTGCCGCCGATCACGGTGCAACTCCCGATCTTCAATGAGCTTTACGTGGTCGAACGACTTTTGAATTCGGTTGCAGCCCTCGACTATCCGCGGGAACTCCTGCAGGTGCAGGTGCTGGATGATTCGACGGATGAAACCACAGAAATCGCCGCGAAACGCGTGGCCGAACTGCGGGCTGAGGGGCTTGATATCGAATTGGTTCATCGGACGGATCGGACGGGCTACAAGGCGGGCGCACTCGAAGCGGGCCTGCATTCCTGCAAAGGAGAGTTCGTGCTCATTCTGGACGCCGATTTCGTTCCTGCGCCGGACATGCTGCGGAAGACGATCCACTATTTCACCGACCCGCAGATCGGGATGATTCAGACGCGCTGGGGGCACCTGAATCGGACGTATTCTTTGCTCACGCGCGTCCAGGCGATGTTCCTCGACGGGCATCTTCTGCTCGAACAGACCGCTCGCAGCCGCAGTGGACGCTTTTTCAATTTCAACGGCACGGCCGGGCTCTGGCGTCGCACTTGTATCGAAGACGCGGGTGGGTGGCAGCACGACACGCTGACCGAAGATCTCGACCTCAGCTACCGCGCGCAACTCAAAGGCTGGCGCTTCGTCTTCCTGCCAAATCTCGTCACGCCCGCGGAATTGCCGGTGGACATGAATGGATTCAAGTCGCAGCAACATCGCTGGACCAAGGGCTCGATCCAGACCTGCATCAAGTTGCTCCCGAAAGTTTGGAAGGCGGACCTGCCCGTGCTGATCAAGTTTGAGGCCACGGCGCATCTCACTTCCAACTACGCCTACCTGCTCCTCTTTTTTCTCTGCATCCTGATGCATCCTTCCACAGGCGATGGCGTCTTCCCGGCATGGAAAACCTGGATGGTGGACATCCCGATCTATCTCTCTGCGTCACTGCCGGCGGCGGTCTTTTACATCTGCGCGCAGCGTGAACTCTATCCAAAATCGTGGCTCAAGGAGATTCTGCTTCTTCCCATGGTGCTGGCGCTGGGAATCGGCCTGGCCATCAATAATGCGCGAGCGGTTATCGAAGCGCTGCTCGGGCATCAATCGGAGTTCACCCGCACCCCGAAATACGGCATTGAAAGTCGCACGCAGTCTTGGAAAACGGCCAAGTATTTGCCGATCAAAACGCTGCTACCCTTCCTCGAACTGGCGTTCGCGATTTACTTCAGTTACCTGCTCGGCTTCGCCTTCGCGCATGGCCAATGGTTGAACGCGATGTTTCTGCTGCTTTTCCTTGTGGGCTTTTCTTACGTTGCTCTTTGCTCGCTGGCGCAGTGGATGCCGAACCTCCGCTTTCCGGGGCGTGATACCGGCGTGGCGCTAGCAGCTTAAGGCTCGCGAAAGTTTTGCGCGTCTCCCGAAAGCCTCTCCCCGTGAGGCTTTCCGGGCAATGGGAGTCCATCACAGGAGGGTTGGCCGGCATGATTATAATTTCTGGCATGCACGGTGCTATGTCATAATTGCCATGAAACCTCACCGCTGGATTAGCTGCTTCGCCCTGGTGCTCGCCTTTTACGCCAATCACCTTCCGTCTGCCGCTGCTCCGTTCGTCCTGGTGAGCGTGCCGGATCAGCGGCTGGTTGTGATCGATAATGGCGTGCTGGTCAGTCATTTCCCGGTCTCCACTTCTAAGTATGGCCTCGGCGACCGCCCGAGCAGCTTCGCCACGCCACTGGGCACGTTCGAAGTCGCGGCCAAAGTCGGGGACGGCGCACCCACGGGTGCGGTCTTCAAGGGTCAGCGTTTCACCGGAGAAATTCTGCGGCCTAATTCTCCCGGCCGCGATCCGATCGTGACGCGGATCCTGCATCTACGGGGCTTGGAAGCCCGCAACTCCCGCGCTTTTGATCGTGGCATTTATATCCACGGGACGCCCGAGGAATTCAAGATCGGCCGCCCCGCCAGTTACGGTTGCATCCGCATGCGGTCGCGGGATGTGGTCCGGGTTTTTGATACGGTGCCGGTTGGGACGAAGATCGCGATCGTGAATACTTCGCTGCGCCGGGTCCTGGCGGGTGGGGCTTCGCTCCAACCGCTCACGCCGGGGCGTCATCTCGCGGCGAACTAACACCTGCCCGGCAACGGCAGGAAAAATCAGCCCACCCGGGCGACGTGGGCCGGAAAGCATGAGCGGGGGCTTTTTCTGCCGGAGTGGCGCCTGCCGATGACCACTGGAGCGTCATTCGGGAAGCAGGGGCAATCTGTCAACGGAAGGCGGAGTTTTTCTCAGCGAAAAAAGTAAGGCCGTTTCCGGCTAATTTTCTTGGCAGGCCACTATCCATTGTGGTGTCATTCGCTCCCTTGCCCCACATAGTGTGGTTATTGACGGGAGTTTCCCGCATTTTCACAAGATGTTGGGTCCCCCCGAAGGAGTTGTTCACCAGCCATTCACAATCGTCCTTAAATCCGTACCGTTATGATCAAGTTGAAATCGACCCGCCGCACCGCCAGCCGCGTGAATGTCGCCGAAACCCGGCGCCCCAATGAGGGATTGAAGTTCGCCCGCGTCTTCAGTCAGAAAGCCATCTCGCCCTTTGATGAAATCGAGTGGGAGCAGCGCACGGCGGAGATCACGGATGATTCCGGCAAGGCGATCTTCAAGCAGGAAAACATCGAAGTGCCGAAATCGTGGAGCGCGCTGGCGACGAAGATCGCGGTTTCGAAATATTTCTACGGCGACATCTCGAATGGCAACGATCCGTACAAGGGCGGTCGCGAGCGTTCGGTGAAGCAGCTCGTACATCGGGTGACGCGCACGATCACCGATTGCGGGATCAAGGACGGCTACTTCGCGGACAAGGAAAGCGCGGAGACTTTCTACAACGAACTCACCTGGCTCTGCGTGAATCAGTACGGCGCGTTCAACTCGCCGGTGTGGTTCAACGTCGGCCTTTGGCACCAATACAAGACCGGCGCCGGCCGCGGCGAAGGCAACTACTTCTACAATCACAAGACCGGACAGGCCGAACGCGCCAAGACGCAGTATGAATACCCGCAGGGGTCCGCGTGCTTCATCCAATCCGTGGATGACAACATGGAGGACATCATGCGCCTCGCGATGTCCGAGGCCATGCTTTTCAAATACGGCAGCGGCACGGGCAGCGATCTTTCCACGCTCCGCTCGACGCGCGAGAAGCTCTCCGGAGGCGGCAAACCGAGCGGACCGCTCTCGTTCCTCAAGGTCTATGACCAGGTCGCGAACGTCGTAAAGTCGGGCGGCAAGACGCGCCGCGCCGCGAAGATGAACACGCTCAAGGACTGGCATCCGGACATCGAGGAGTTCATCGAGGCGAAGACCAAGGAGGAGAAGAAGGCGTGGGCGCTGATCGAGCAGGGTTACGACGGCAGCTACAACGGCGACGCTTACGGCTCGATCATGTATCAAAACGAAAACCTCTCGGTGCGGGTGAGCGATGAGTTTATGAACGCGGCCGTCGAGGGCAAGGAGTGGTGGACGAAGCGCGTGACCGACGGCCAGCCTTGCGAGAAAAAGGACGCCGCCACGCTGCTGCGCAAGATCGCCGAAGGCACGCATCTCTGCGGCGATCCCGGCGTGCAGTTCGACACCACGATCGACCAATGGCACACCTGCAAAGGCACCGGCCGCCAAAATTCCACCAACCCTTGCTCGGAGTATCTCTTTCTCGACAACACGGCTTGCAATCTTGCCTCGCTGAACTTGCTCAAGTTCAAAAAGACCGACGGTTCGTTCGATGTCGAGCGCTTCAAGGCGGCGGTCCGCGTCTTCATCACCGCGCAGGAAATCATCGTCGATAACGCCAGCTACCCGATCAAGGAGATCGCGGAAAACTCCCACATCTTCCGCACCCTCGGCCTCGGCTTCGCCAACCTCGGCGCGCTCATCATGAGCTACGGTCTCGGCTACGACACCGACGAAGGCCGCGCGCTGGCCGGCGCCATCACCTCCATCATGACCGGTCACGCTTACGAGCAGTCGGCGAAGATGGCGAAGAACATGGGGCCGTTCCCCGGTTACAAGGACACGCGCTGCAGCGGCGTGAAGAAAACCGCCGACACGACCAACGAGCCTTACATGCTCGAAGTCATCAAACTCCACCGCTCGCATGTCTCGAAGATCCAAGCCAGTGAGCGCTTCGGCTTCCTCAAAGACGAAGCGCAGAAGGTCTGGGACAACGCGCTCGCGCAGGGCAAAAAGCACGGCTTCCGCAACGCCCAGGTCACCGTGCTCGCGCCCACCGGCACCATCGGCTTCCTCATGGATTGCGACACCACCGGCATCGAGCCCGACATCGCGCTCGTGAAATACAAGCTCCTCGCCGGCGGTGGCATGCTCAAGATCGTCAACCAGACGGTCAAACCCGCGCTGGTCAACCTCGGCTACGACACCGCGACGATCGAGCAGATCATCGCCCACATCGACCAGCACGACACCATCGAGGACGTCGAAGATGACAAGGGTACGACCATCCTGAGCGGCCTCAAGCCCGAGCACATCCCCGTCTTCGACTGCGCCTTCAAGCCGCACAAAGGCACCCGCTCGCTGCAATACCGCGGTCACATCCGCATGATGGCCGCCTGCCAGCCCTTCCTCAGCGGCGCGATCTCGAAAACCGTCAACCTGCCCGAAGACGCGACCGTCGATGACATCGTCAACACCTACGTCGAAGGCTGGAAGCTCGGTCTCAAAGCCATCGCCATCTACCGCGACGGCTCGAAGCGCAGCGCCCCGCTCAACGTCAAGAAGACCAAAGGCATGGGCGGCGCGAGCGACGCGGCGAGCGATCCCGTCGCCGACCTCGACGCGGTGCTGAATGAGGAAGTGCTGCAAAAGCGCATCATGGAATTGGAAAACACTATCGGCGACTTGCGCGGCAAAGTCGGCCAGCCGGTTCGCCGGCGCATGCCAGAGACCCGCGTCGCGATCAACCACAAGTTCGAGATCGCCGGCCACAAGGGCTACCTCACGGTCGGCATGTTTGAGGACGGCCAACCGGGCGAACTCTTCATCCAGATGAACAAGGAAGGCAGCACCCTCGGCGGCCTGATGGACACCGTCGCCACGCTGACCAGCATCTCGCTGCAATACGGCGTGCCGCTCGAGTCGTTGGTGAAAAAGTTCGCCTACCAGCGCTTTGAGCCGTCGGGCTTCACCAAAAACCCCGACATCCGCAACGCCACTTCGATCACCGACTACATCTTCCGCTGGCTCGGCTGCCAGTTCATCCGCGGCTACAAGGAAGCGACCTCGCCGAACAAGGGCCAGGCCGACCTGCCGATGAAGGAACTGGCGCAGATCGACAAGGCGGCCGTGAACCGCCCGGTCGCGGATCTCCAGCGCGAGACGCCCGGCATCATCGACGTCATCACGCAAAAGAACGGCAGCGAAGGCGCGCCGCACATCTACAGCAGCGGCAACACCCACGCCGACCGCGTGCAGGAAGCGCTGGGCAACATGTATATGGACATCACCTGCTCAAACTGCGGTTCGAGCAAAGTGATCCGCGCCGGCGCTTGCGGTTGCTGCACGGAGTGCGGCACCTCGCAGGGCTGTTCCTAAGGCCATGAGCGAGCCCAAAAAGAAAGAGCGCCCGCGCACTTCGGGTCCCGGCCCGATCCTCGCGGACTAAAGACTGTGCGGCTTCGGCCGCCTGCAACCAAGGATGCGCCCGGCAGTCGGCTTCTCGTGAAGCCCGGCTGTCGGGCGTTTTCCTTTTCCCGCCCACCAGCCGATCAGCGGGGAACCAGCAACGACGGCACCGCGGCCAGGCGCATGATGAATGTGGATCCGTCGCCGAGCGTGCTCCGGCAGGTGACGTTGCCGCTCATGGCTTCGGCGAGGCGTTTGACGATCGAAAGGCCGAGGCCGACCGAGGATTCGCCGCCGGTTGGCCGGGCGCTGAGCTTCGTGTGCTTTTGAAAGAGCTTCTGCTGATCTTCGACGCTGATCCCGGGGCCTTGATCGCGGATGGCCAGCCCGGCCCATTTTTCGTCGGCCCGCAAGGTGAGGGTGACCTGGCTGCCGGGTGGGGAATACTTCAGGGCGTTGGAGACGAGGTTGTCGATGATCTGGAGCGTCGCCTTGCGATCCGCCTGGGCCCAGCAGGGCGGGCCATCGACCAGTTGAAGGGCGATCTGCTTGCGCTCGGAGATCGTCTGGTTGTGCTGAATGCTGGTGAGGGTGAGCACGCGCAGGTCGTGCGGCTCGACCTGCGAGGCGTAGCGGCCTTCCTCGATGGCGTTGGCGTCGAGCAGATCGTTGATCAGTTTCAGCATGCGCCGTCCCGCCTTGGCGATGGAGGTGGCGCGCTGGACGGTCTTGGGTGAGGAATCCATTTGCAGCAGGTCAGCGAAGCCGATGACGGCGGAGAGGGGATTGCGCAGGTCGTGGGCGGCGATGCCGAGGAATTCGGTCTTCTCGTTGTTCAGGTGGGCGAGTTCTTCGTTGGAAGCCGCGAGCTGGTCGAGCGAGGCCTGCATACGGTCGAAGGCGGTGGCGCGGTTGACCTCGAAGACCAGACCGAGGGTGAAGAGAAAAATGGTGATGCCGAGATTGCCCGCGGCGTCGATGAGCGTGTGCCAGCGCGGATCATAGAGCGGCTCCAACTCCACGCCGGGGAGCGCCGCGATGCCGACCCCCGTGCCGATGACAAAACAAAGCCCCGCCCAGACAGATGCCGGCCGGACGCCGAGGATGAGCAGCGCGCAGAGCGGCACCGAAGCCAGCCAGGCGACGGCGTGGCTGTGGATGCCGCCCTCGATGAGCGTCAACTGGGTGAAGCCCGCGGTCATCGTGCCGAGAAGGAGGTGTCCGGTGAGACCGAGCGCGCCGGTGCGCCGCAGCAGAAAGGGCACGCCGGCAAAAACGACGCTGCAAACGACGATGACCAGCGCGCCGTGGTGATGACCGATGCCGAAATAAAAGAGCGCGTAAGCGGCCCCGAAAACCGCGCCTTGAACCCCGAAATGCGCGATGAGCCGCGCCCGCCGTGTTCGGTCGGGGTCCAGCCGGCAATGGTCCGGGACAAAACGTGCGATGAAGGCATCCAGCCGAGTCAGCAAGACCTGAAGAAAATGCGGGAATGAACTGCGAAGACGGACGGGAAAGGGTGTTTCCAAAAAACGAAGAGGCTGGGTGATGGAGGCAGTGGCGGGGATGATCAGCAGAATCCCGCGATGATCGAAATCCCTAGCAACCCGACATTCAGGGTTCGATGAGCATTTCTGACAAACGTCGGGTTTCAGCGCGGCCGCCAGGGCAGACTCCATGAATAGCTTCCGAGCGCCATGCGTCTTGCAACGCGCCATGCCCCGCTTTACATCACTGCCTATGCCCTTCGATTTCGCCGGCCAGCGTGTGCTGATTTTCATCGTGGCCTACAACGCCGAGAAGACGATCGACAGCGTGCTGGATCGGATTCCGCAGGAGCTGCGCACGAAGGATGTGGAGGTGCTGATCATCGACGATTCGTCCAAGGACGCGACCTTTGCGACGGGGCTGAAGCGGGAGGATGCGACGAGCGACTTCAAGATCACCATCCTGCGCACGCCGGTCAATCAAGGCTACGGCGGCAACCAAAAGCTCGGCTACCGTTACGCGATCGATCATGGGTTCGACATCGTGGCCCTGATCCACGGCGACGGGCAGTACGCGCCGGAGAAACTGCCCGCGTTGCTCGAACCATTCATCAAAGGCGAGGCGGATGCGGTCTTTGGCTCGCGGATGATTCACAAGAACGACGCGCTGAAAGGCGGGATGCCGCTCTACAAGTGGATCGGCAACCAGGTGCTGACGAATTTCCAAAACGCGCTCCTCGGATCGCACCTGAGTGAATTTCACAGCGGCTACCGGCTCTATTCGACGAAGGCGCTGGCGAAGATTCCGTTTGAGCGGAACTCGAACGACTTCCATTTCGACACCGACATCATTGTGCAACTGCACTTCGCCGGGCTGCGCATCGTGGAGATTCCGATCCCGACTTTCTACGGCGACGAGATCTGCCATGTGAACGGGGTGAAGTATGCGTGGGATATTTTTCGCACCATGCTGCGGGCGAAGTGCCACGAGAAAAATTTGCTCTACGATCGCAAGTTCGACGTGGGACAGGTGGAATTGATCTATGACTTGAAACTCGGCTTCCCGTCGTCGCACACCTTTGCGATCGAGGCGGCGCAAGCGGGCGCGAAGGTGCTCGATATTGGCTGCGGCCAGGGCTACGTGGCGAAAGAACTCGCCGCAAAGGCCGCGGAGGTGACGGGCATCGATCAGTATGTGCCCGCGGAATCCCCCGCGCCGAACGTGCAACTTAAACGCTGGGATCTCGATGTCAGCGAGTTTCCCGTCGAGGTCTCGCAGTTTGACCAGATCTTCATGCTCGATGTCATCGAGCACCTGCACGATCCGGAGGCGTTCATGGAATTGCTGCGCGCAGCCACGGGTCGCAAGCGCCCGGAGATCGTGCTCACCACCGCAAACGTCGGATTCTTCATCACCCGCTTCATGCTCTTCCTTGGCCACTTCAACTACGGGCGCAAAGGCATCCTGGATCGCACCCATACGCGGCTCTTTACGTTCAACTCACTCAAGGAACTGTTCGACCAGACGGGCTACAAGGTGATCGAGGTCAAGGGCATTCCCGCGCCGTTTCCAAAGGCGCTCGGCGACAATCCGCTCGGGCGGCTGCTCGTGACCTTCAACCAGTTCTTCATCAAGATCAGCAAGGGTCTGTTCAGCTACCAGATCTTCCTCCGCGCCAAGGCGCTGCCGACAGTGCCGGCGCTGCTCAGCGAGACGATCGAGCGGAGCGGGGAGATGAAGCGGGCGGCGGCGCTGGTCAATTAATAGAGCCGGGTTGGACCGGGTGTGATTGGAAGTGGGTCCATGACGAGGCGGTGACGAGCACCAAAAGTGCGCCAACAAGCCAGCCCAGGGCAACGCCCTGGGTCGCTGTCTGAAAGCGGCCCCAAATGGCGACGCCCTTTCCGGGCTGGGTGATGTGTCATTCGTTTCCCCAGGGCGGTGCCCTGGGCTGGCTTGTCGCCGGGCCTTTGGCCCGTCAGCACCTTCCCGACTCGGACCGCCTCTCCCCTCTCCCTTGGACCCACATTCAATCACACCCGGTTGGGCCACCCGCTACTTCAGCATCTTTTCGGCGCGCAACAGGTTTTCCGTCGGCAATTCGTAGAGCCGATAGGTGACGAAAAACCGGCGGTACTGCGCGAGATCCACCGCGCATAACAAGGCGACGAGGATGGTCAGCACGAGGCGGGGCCGTGCAAAGCGCGCCGCCAGCACGCCGATCTGGACGACGGCGAGCGCGCGCAGCGGGAATTCCCAGATCGTCGTGTAGCGGAGATTCATGCCGTAGCGCACGTTGCACATCGCCACGTAAGTGATCGCGAGGAAGAGCAGCAGCACGCCCGCCCGGCGGTCGCCACGCAGGGTGTGGAAGGCGCCGCCGAGCGCGCAGCAGAGTGTGAGCGGGGTGAAGATCATCAGGTCCACGAGATACCGCGACCACGGGCCGTCGCCGGTCTGGTGGGCGTAGGGCAGGGCCTGAACCTTGCGGATGAAAAGCAGATACACGTCGATCATCATGCGGAAACTGCCGGCCGCCCAGGTCATGACCGTCAGGGCCACCAAGCCGCCGATGGCCGCGGCGGCCCAGTGCCGCCAAGTGGCCGCGCCGAGCCCGAGCGGGCGGGCGAAGAGCAGGACGCCGGCGATGGCGAAGCCGACGAAGAGCGCGTTTTCCTTGGCCAGCACGAGGAGCGCAAAGCTGCCCGCAAATCCGGCGAGCCAGGCGGGATGCGCTTTCGCGCGCAAGCTTTCCACGAGCGTCCAAAAGGCAAAGAGCGCGCAGGTGCCGTAGAGGCCATCGACCAGCGGATGCTGGCTCATGTGAATCAGGAGCGGCGAACAGGCGAAGAGCGCGAGCACGGCCAGCGCTTCGCGTTCACCTAGGAGGCGGCGCGCGAAGGCCCACGCCGCGACCAATGCAAGGCAGCCGAAAAGCGTCGCCACGCGATGGAGCGAAATCAGCGCCGGGTCGCGCGCGATACCGTCGGGCGCATCCAGATTCGCCGGCGGGGCGGAGCCAAACTCCAGCCGCTTCCACAGCCAGCCGCCGGTCACGAAGAGCACCCGGAGCGGCGGCACTTTCGCGATCGTCGTCCCGGCCTCGCCGTCCTGGAGATACGCGGTGCAGACGTCGGGATACGCCGCCAGTCCGTGTTCATCGAGGGCGAGCAGATATTTGCGATACCAGCTTTCGTCGTAGCCCATGCCTTGGAAAGACGTCCACGGCACGATGCGCAAGGCACAGCCGAGCAGGAGCAGCGCGGCGACGAGCGCCCAAGGTGTGCGGTGGCGGAGAGCCGCCGGATCCATCATCGAATCGTGCATCGCGCTCAATCCACCGGCATGAACTTCAGGATCTTCAACGCGTGCATCAGGTTTGACGTGATCATCTCATAGTCGCGGTCGAAATTCACGAAGAGCACCTGATACTGGTGCAGATCAAAGGCGCACAGCCCCACGACGAACACTCCGAGCGCGGGATTCATCCAGTTCTTGGGAAAGCGCGCCGCGAGCCAGCCGAGCTGGGTGAAGGCGAGCAGGCGCAGCGGCATGTCCCACATGTTCGCGTAGCGGAGGTTCATCCCGTATTTCACGTTGCACATGAAGATGTAGCTGCACGCGATGAAGGCGGTGAGGAAAAGCAGCGCCTGGTCTTTGCGGTGAAGCTGGAGCACCGCGCCGACGGCGAGCAGGAGGATGAGCGGGCTGGCCAGGAGCAGATCGACGAGGTAGCGGTACCACGGCCCGTCGCCCGTCGCGATGGCGTAGTTGAGGTTCTGCGCCTTGATGACGAGCAGCTTGTAAGTGACGTAAAAAACGTCGATGCCGCCCGCGAGCGCGACGAGGATGGCGAGCCCGAGCGTCGGCCCCGCGACCGTGACGAGCAGCAGCTTGCGCGTCACGAAACCCCATTTGGCAAAATGCGCGATGGCGATGACGCAGCAGAGCGCGAAGGTCACGAAGGCCGCGTTCTCTTTGGTCAGGACCATCAGCGCGAGTGCTGCGGTGTAGGCGGCGAGCCAGCGCGGGTTATTTTGTGATTGGAGATTCTCCCAGAGCAGCCAGAGCGAAGTCAGCGCCCAGAAGGCAAAGAAGCCGTCGATCAACCCGTGCTGCGACATGTGGAGTTGAGTGGGCGCGCAGGCGAGGAGCGCGGTCACGCCGAGCATTGCGCCATCGCCCGCGACCCGCCGCGCGAAGATCGCGCCGACGACGAGCGTGAGGCAGGTGAAGAGCGCGGAGATGGCGCGCATCGACTTCAGCGTCGGATCGCTCTTCACGTCCTCCATCGTCTTCACCTGCTGGTAAGGGGCGTCGCTATAAAACGCCGCGCGCCACGTGGCGCTGCAAAAGATGTAGAGAAAGCGGGTCGGCGGGAGGAAGGCCTTGGGCGTGGCGTGCTGCCGGACGATGTATTCCTCGGCGATTTTCGGATACGCCCCGACTCCCTGCAAATCGAGTTTCTCGACATAGACCTTGTAGAGATTCTCGTCGAAACCGATCCACTGGTAGCCGTGCCACGGCATCGCGCGGAGAGCGAAGCCGCCGAGCAGAATGACGAGCAGCGCCAGCCAAATGACTGGGCGCGTCCCGGTGCGGGCGGCCTTGGCCGCGGCGGGAGGAGGAGGGGAGGCTTCGGGCGTCGGGGCGAGCTCGAGTTTCATCGGCGATGTTTCAATCATGGCGAGGCAGTGGTTAGCAAGGCACGCGCCTGCCGGGTGACGGAAGTAAAATGAGTGGTCGGGGCTCGATTTTGAAAATTGGCGCGTGTCTTCTGAGTTACTCACAAAACAAGTTTTGCCGGCGGCGGCCATGAACCTCCGCAAAACGGGTGTCATCCTGAACGGAGTTCCGTCGCGGGCGAAGGCGGGACGGAAGGGAGTCGAAAGATCCCGGTGCTCTGCGAAGTCGCCCGTGGCCACGCGGGATTCTTCGACTTCGTTACCCTCCGCTCAGAATGACATGGGCCTTTTTT
>Ga0105047_10003450_pt1 | contig 27844 bp, 20 predicted proteins | sample MAT04_FD_78384 | JGI IMG/M metagenome (GOLD analysis project Ga0105047, IMG submission 78384) | Freshwater microbial communities from Lake Fryxell liftoff mats and glacier meltwater in Antarctica - MAT-04 (megahit assembly) | ecosystem: Environmental > Aquatic > Freshwater > Ice > Liftoff... | reverse complement strand
TGATATTGCAGAAGGCAAGTCATTCAAGACTTCTGAGGTTGGGAGTTGGATTGCGGAGAACGTTTGATACTGAGGGTGGTATAGAGGTTGAGTGAGGTTGAGGTTGAGGTTGAGGTTGAGGTTGAGGTTGAGGTTGAGGTTGACTCTTGCCAGCGCGACTACTCTGAGCGTCACTCAGCGCCGCCTAGGCGTGTGTGAACCCCGGACGGTGCCCGGGGTTAGGGTATATAGCCCTTTCAGGGCGTTTTGGAATTCTTTTTTTTTGAGGAATACGCGCCTGGTTTTTCAAAGAATACTTGTAGAGGGGTTACTGTTTTTCGATCATGTTGAAATCGATTCCTGTGAGTTTTGAAAAATCGTTACCTGAATCGCGGATATCCTCGTCATCATCGGTATACATCCAGTTAACTGTGAGTTTAAAGCCTTTTTTTGTAATTACCTTGATATCTTTAAGTGCTGTAATGAGAATTTTTGCAGCTGATGAATTAAAATAGGTAAGCTCTACATTAATTGTAAGGTCTTTAGGATCGAGTTGAAATTCCTCAATCCATTTCATTATCGGGATATAAAATGAAACAGTGTCTTCCAGAAAGGATGTTCCACTGATATTGAAAATCCCTTTCTCAGCATCCATCAGAACTGCCGGAGAATTGTTTGTCTTTTCAAAGACTAAGGTTTTTTGCATGGCATAAGGATTAATTTACGTCAAAGCTAAGTCAAAACTTATTTAAAATGAACTATTTGGTCAATTAATGAAAACCAATAGCAAATCCGAATCTTACCGGGCTAATGGCATAATTCCGGTCTGTATTCTTGTAGATCCAATCTGGCTTGATAAGCCCCGCCATTTTTTCTTCAATTTTAGGACTTGAAAAATCTGAATAAAAAGTAAATCGAAGCATATCTTTTCCAAGTTTATCTCTGACAATAAAATTGATACCTGTTTGGAAGCTAATACCGGCTGTGGTTTGAACATAGGTTTTCTGAGATTTATCAAATGCTCCCTCTGGAAAGTAAACTTTACATGAATAGGTTCCGGGAGCAATGCCTCCCCAGAATTGAATTTTCCCAACAGGAATTTTATAACGAACGGATGCTCTTATTGAAATAACTTCTGAAACGCGCTTCATATCTGTTGTGAAAACATCGGTAAAAGAACTTGAATCTGGTGTCTGCGTGGTGACCCATTCACCCGTTGCTCTCTGCCCTGAATATGCAACCGGAATTGTAGTCTTATAAAAATCGGCAAGTAATCCTACTTCAAAATGCTTTTTGCTTTTTTTCATGATACCGAACCCTGCAAACCAGCCGGAGGCTTTAACGCTGCTCCCCTTAATTACCATATTAACCGGGAACTCAGGAATCACTGGCACTTTATACCAGGTTGGGTTTTGAAATCCCCCGGTAAGAAAAATGTAAGAATTCTTCTTTTTCTCTTTTACAGGGACTTTTATTGTGACCCCAGAAACAACCGAGGTGTCATATTGCGCAAGCATATCTCCAGCATAAAAAGAAATTATAAGTATCAGTGAAAATGAGTATAAGATTTTATTCATAATAATTCTAATTAAGAAGGGACTTCTAGTAAAATACAATTCGAACTTAAATTCCAATATTATTAATTTAATTTTTCATTAAGAGCTACAGGAGGTAATATATGAGATTAATAGCAAAAAAAATATATTTTATCAAAATTCTATCTAAATTAGTCAACAAAAATTTTTTTTTGCTGAAAAGCTAAAAATCGGATCTTTAATGATTCTTAAATAGGTTCCTTTTACATTAATGAATCAATGATCATGGAAAAACACATTGCGGATAGCCTTAATATTCTGTATGTTGATGATATTGAAACCAATCTGATCTTATTTGAAGCCACATTTAATAATGACTTTAATGTTTCATTAGCAAACTCAGGAAAGGAGGCATTAGAATTGCTTCGACAGAAGAACTTTTCTGTATTGATTTCCGATCAGAGTATGCCGGGAATGACAGGTACAGAACTCATGGAAATTGTAAAGAATGAGTTTCCTGATATCATGAGGTTTATTCTTACTGCCTATACTGATTACAAAACAGTAGTTGATTCAATAAATAAGGGAGAAATATATGGCTTCTTTAATAAGCCATTTGATCCTGAGGTTGTAAAGATGTCGATTAATAAAGCCATAGAAGTTTACAACTTAAGGATTTCAAATAAAAAAATGGTGAAGGAACTTGAAAATGCAAATATCAAACTTCTGGATCTCGATAAATCAAAAACTCGTTACCTGAACATCCTGACAAACGAGATCCGATCCCCTATAAATAAGATAATGAGTGCCATTCACATGCTTAAGGATCGGATCGGGTCAAATGATTTAAATGAATTGCTTTTTTATCTTGATACTTCTGTTTCACGTCTCGAAAGTTTTTCATTTGCTGCTAACCAACTTTCAAGGCTGAATGCCGAAAGCAAATTAGTTCTCGAAGGCAAAATTGTTTCACTGAGGGAATTGATGGAACTCTGTGTACTTGAAAATAAAAATTTACTCGATAAATTCCAGACCGGAGTTGAATTATCTGAAACCGCGACTGATCTTCAAGTCAGTGGCGAATCAGAACTTTTGATGGCCTGTTTGAATACTTTGTTAATGAATTCCCTAAAACATACAGAGAAGAGCGGGATTATAAATCTTTCATCGGGAGAAACGGAGAAAGAGGTTTATCTTGAGATTACAGATCAGGGGTTTTCATATTCAAAAAACCAGATTGATAATATTTCCTCCTTTTTTTCAGAGGATAAAAAGTCAACTGACTTTACACCAGGCATTGAACTGATACTGGCAAAACAAATTATGATTTCACATGGCGGGTCGATAGTCATTCAAATGAACTCCGATGAAAAAGTATCGACAAAAATGATATTCCCAAAGATTAAATAAGTAGCAGAGAATGACCGAATCGATGTTAACAGCTTTAATGAAATTGTTTGCAATCCTTGCAAGCATCAATAAAGACGTTGCAATAATTCTGTCCAGAAACTTTGTGTACTCCTATCTTAAAACCCAATTCAATCAGAAAATTGTTGATCAGTCTTTGGTTATTTTTGATAGGGAGATTAGTAAACTTATAGCTCTGGAGGGGATGAAAGAATCGAAACGTACCTCCTCTCTTTCCGTTAAAGTATTATCCATTTGTACCGAGATAAATCAGGGCTTGCATGTACGAGGTAAATATCTGATTATTGTTAGCCTCATTCAATTCTCCAAATATTTCGAGGAATATTCTGATTCTTCCGAGGATTTCAGGCAGACGATAAGTGATATGGTGAAGACAATTGCTGAGTATCTGAGAATAAATGAAGAAGAGTATAATAATTGTAAAGTTTTCATTTCGGAGAAATTTTATAACGTTCCGCAACGGGATAAACTCCTCGTTGTGAGCGATATAAGTTCTTTTAGCTTTTCCAAAATCAATTATTTACGCAAGGAAAAACTAAATGGACAATTCTTTTTCTTAAAAGTACAACAATCTGATCTTATCCTGTTTTATTATACTGGATTTGAAAGAATTGAATTGACTAACAATATTGTTTTCCCGGGTCATATTTATATTTTTCCAAAGGGAGCTGCTTTGAAAAATGAACTAATCAGCCCGATTTATTATAGTGATATTGAGACTGCTTTTCTTAAAACAAAAACATTCACTCAGATATCCTTATTGGCTGAAAATATTGAGTTTCGTTTCCCAAAAAGCCACAATGGAATTTATCGTTTTAGCTTCGCGGCTGAATCGGGCGATCTGATAGGAATCATAGGTGGTTCTGGCGCCGGAAAATCAACCTTGCTCAAGGTTTTAAATGGGAGTTACAAGCTGGAAAACGGAAATATCTTTGTAAATGGGAATTCATTACACTCTGAAGCCGGTCTGCTTAAGGGATTTATTGGATACGTTCCTCAGGATGATCTGCTTATTGAGGAGCTCACAGTTTACCAGAATTTGTATTACAATGCGAAACTTTGTTTAGGTGATCTGAACGATGCCGAAATCCACGATGCTGTTGTAAAATACCTTAACAATCTGGATTTGTTTTATATTAAGGATCTGCAGGTTGGATCTCCCCTGAATAAGTTCATTAGCGGAGGGCAACGCAAGAGGCTGAATATTGCTCTAGAACTTATAAAAGAGCCTATTATTCTTTTGGCCGACGAGCCCACAACAGGTTTATCTTCAACTGATTCCGAGAATGTGATGCAGTTATTAAATGACTTATCACTTCAGGGGAAAATAGTTATAATCAATATTCACCAGCCTTCTTCGGAAATCTTTAAGATGCTTGACAGGCTTCTGATTCTGGATAAAGGAGGTTATCCCATTTATGTTGGAAATCCGCTTGATTCGTTCTCTTACCTCAAAGATATTGCCACACGGATTGATGCTTCAGAAATTGAATGTCCCTATTGCGGAAATGTACAACCAGATGAACTTCTAAAAGTTATAGAAGCCAAGCAGGTTAATGAATTTGGGGAATATACCAACGATAGAATAATTCTACCAGAGAAATGGTATGAAATGTTTCTTGCCAATCTTCAGGGCAATGTGAATCTTGGAAACACAGTTAGGGAGATTCCCGCCTCAAGATTCAAAACTCCCAATCGCATTAAACAGTTTTTTACCTACAGTGAGCGAAATTTTTTCAGTAAGCTGGCTGACGTTCAATATTCATTATTTGCTTTGTTTATTTCTCCTATTCTGGCTGTAATCCTTGGCTTTTTTACCAAATATGTAAGTGGGAGCACCGGAGATTTGCATGAATATCAGTTTATTGATAATGTGAATCTTCCAGCATACATTTTTATGAGTGTGATTGTAGCTTTATTTATCGGACTTATTATATCCGCTGAAGAAATAATAAAAGACAGCCGAATTCTTGAAAGAGAAAGGTTTTTGAATTTAAGCAGGATTTCATATTTAAATTCAAAAGTTACCTTCCTGTTTGTTCTATCATCACTTCAGATGATCATTTTTGTTCTTATAGGCAATCAGATTCTCGATATTAAAGGAATGACAGCCAATTACTGGATTGTTCTGTTTTCCACAGCCTGTTTTGCTGTGATGCTTGGATTAAATATTTCCTCGGCTCTCAAATCGGTTATTGCAATTTATATAACAATTCCTTTCATTTTAGTTCCTCTCATTCTCTTATCCGGTGTGATAGTTAAATATGACAAGATGCATTACAGCATTGCATCCAGCAAGTTTGTGCCTGTTGTTGGAGATGTAATGGCTTCGCGCTGGGCTTATGAAGCATTGATGGTTAATCAGTTCAGGAACAATGCCTATCAGAAGAATTTTTATGAAGTTGACCGCGAATCTGCAAATTTATCATACGAATTGAATTTTCTGATACCGGCACTCATCAATAAAGTGAACGATTACGAGAGGATGGTCCAGGATACTGCAAAAATCTCAAAGACACGCAAAGCATCCCTTTTAATACAGAATTCAATTGAAAAGCTGAGTTTTAAGTTTCAGATGGAACAATTGATGACGAGGGATACTAATCGTAAAGAAATACTTAATGTACCGGCGATAAGAGAGTACTTAAACCAATGTCGCAGTCAGCTATCACGCAAAACAAATTCCCTGATAGTTGAAAAAGATAAGATTTTTGAAAACCTGAGAGAAAAAGGAATGTCGAATGATGATCTTATTCTATTTAAGGCAAATTATTTTAACAGAAGTGTTTCTGATATGGTATTGAATACCAATGAAATGGCCAAGATCATTGAAACCGGGTCTAATTTTATCCGAAAAGATTCACCTGTTTATCAGGAACCACTTTCAAAATATGGACGAGCACAGTTTTATGCAGGCAGCAAAAGAATCGGTCCATATAAGATTGAGACAATATGGTTTAATACCATGGTTTTATGGATCATGACTGCTTTTCTTTATGTTACACTGGCAACCGATTTGCTAAAAAAGACAATGAAAAGACTATCAAAAACTCAGGATAAAAAAAGTAAGAGGTAATTTTTTCGGGTTAAATTTCTGCTTTGGTGGTATTATTTCTTATTTTAGCATCGATACTAAAAAACATATTGATTTGAATCAAAAATAAATAAATTGCAAAACTTTCCAGTTTTGATAATTACAGGATGAAAAATGAAATTACTTAATTCCAAATACTATGAGTAATATTAAGAAGTTCCTATGGTTACTGTTAATAAGTGCTGTTGTTATTAATTTCACTTCATGTAAAAATGTGGAGCCAAAAAACAATAAGGATCAGACTAAAGCTCTTGCCGACACATCCGATCCCAATGCAAAATATTATGCATCTGTAGTATTTTCACTTCCTTCGCCGGGTGAAATTTTGGAGCGTTTTTACAATGCAGACATTCCCTATAATCCTGAATTATTAAACGATCCCGATAATAAAGATAAATATATCGGTTCCAAAGCTCAGGCTTTGAATCTCGGAGTTTATATTACAGATATGGCCTATTCAGCTCTTTTTGAGCGTTCCAGCGAAACGGTTAAATACCTTGAATCGATCCAATCATTAAGTACTGATGTCGGAATTTCTTCAACCATTTTTGAGTCACTGCTGACACGATCAAAATCAAATGCAGGGAAAATTGATTCGCTTGTATCGATTTCGAATGAGGCTTTTGCAAATATGCTCGAGTTTCTTGAAACCGGTGGTCGTGAAATTACCGTTGCACAGCTATCTGCAGGAGCTTATGTAGAGTGTTTGCATATTGCACTCGGGTCTATTGAAGAGTATTCAGAAGATAATAAAGCACTTCAATTACTCACAGATATGAAATATCCGATGGAAAATCTGCTTGATAAAGCTAAAAGTTCTGCTTCTGCCGAGGAAAACAGTATAATTATTAATTACCTGAATCAAATTTCGCTTATTTTTAATGAACTGGAAACAAGGGCTTCAAAAACAGTTGTAACCCAGAATAAGAAAGGTTCTATAACAGTTGGAGGAGGTTCTGAAAGTAAGATTACCAAAGATGACTTTAATAAAATGAAAAGTCAGGTCGGGAAAATAAGAAAGAGTATTGTTAGTTTTTAGTTCAAACCATTGATATTGAAAGCCATGAAAATTTTATCATATATAGGAATCAGCTTACTTTTAATTTCATTTTCAGCTCCAGAAGTTTTAAGTCAAAGCTGTAATAAGTTCCATCTTTATGGAACCTGCATGCAATACCCCGGAGCAGGTTTTAAAATCGATGGACAATCCAGAAGTAATGTAATCGGTGTTGGAGATAAATTAGTTTACAATGTAATCTTTTACGGTGAGCGTGACTATAAATTGATTTTCTGCGCCACCGAGCTTTTTAATCCGGTTCATTATGTTTTACTGGATGCAGAAACAAGAGATCTGATTTACGACAGTAAAAAAGACGATTACTCTGAAACCATTGAATTGAGCATTGAAACCACCAGACGAATCATGATTGAAGTATCGGTTTTGGCTCTCAATACCGACACTCAGGTTACAGATGATTATTTCGGATGCATTGGTTATCTGATGAATTATAAAGCTAAAAAGAAATAAGCTCCTTAATTTCTTGGTTGATTAAGTTACTTATCGACACGGGAATCAAAATAGTTTTGTGCAAAGCTATAACATCCATATTTTTCTATCCATATTAAAACCCTAAAGGGATTAAGTTAGAATGGAATCAAAATGCTGAAAACACGTAACTTAAAATAGTTTAAAAGAGCCATCAGGAAAGGTATCTTTTCAAAAGCAAAAATGAATAAACTTTGCAAAAAAGGCCGCCACAATGAAGTGACGGCCTTTAACTTGATTAAACTACCTAAACCTTATTTTCTATTTAACAAAACTCAAACTTACAGGGCTAGTTCCAGTTCCCAGTACGCGGGCATAATAGATTCCGCTTTCAAGTGATTTTACATTTAACACTATTTCACTGGATGAAATGTCGTCAAATGTCTGACTGAGCCTTTTTTGTCCCAATGAATTATAAATCTCAACTATAAGATTTTTGTTCGCTTTCCCACTGAACTGAAAATGTAGCTCATCTGAAACAGGGTTCGGGAACAGGTTTACAACCAGAACTTTTGAATCCTTTACTGCTGTAGACTGGTTTAATGCTATCTGTTCAGTATACACCAAATTTCCAGATTGATCCAGGACATTTAAGGTCACGTATTTTTCAGTATTTCCCTCGAAACCATATTTTACATTTTCGCCTGTCATGGTAGTTCCATCGCTGAATACCCAATTACAGGTGTAGTTTGAATCGGGTACAGCATAATTAAGATCGTAATATGAACCATTGCCATAAATTTTCCAGTATCCAAAGGGATCAATATTCTGGTTATAGTCAATTATTGCAAAAGACCCAACGAGCTGACATCCGTCAATACCTGTGATACTTACATAATATGGTGAATTAACGCAAAGTCCGGTTGCTGAAGGTCCGGTTTCGCCGGTTGACCAATAATAATCGACAACTTCAATACTGTTGCCGGCAGCGTCAACGAGACTAGCGCTGGCAGTTCCGTTGCAATAGTTTCCACCGAGTGTGTTTGAGGTGGTTATAGAAATGAAGTTCTTACAAGGATCATTATAAAAAGTATCGATCACTCCTCCCATGTAAACATAATCGCAATAAACGCTTTTACAATTATCGTCGCTAACTGTTGTAAGACAAACTTTGTAATAATTTGCAATTGGTGGTCCGAGGTAACCTGAGGCATCGAGAGAATCATTTCTCTTCATAAAAGTATGAAAAGGGTTTTGCTCATTGGAGAAAGTGCCATCGCCAAAATCCCAGTACCATAAGCTTACATTTCCCATGGAGATATCTTGGAAAGAATATTGTTCAGGATAAGATTCCATAACATAATAAGTGTATTGGGTCTGACATGCAGGATCGATAAGAGTATCCTTATATCCAACGTAGACAGGGGAGCAATATGAGCTTTCACAACCGTCAGAAGTAGTGATACTGAGACAAACATTGTACATTCCTCCCATGAAATTATAAGCATGGACAGGATTGGCTTCTTCGCTAAAGTTGCCATCGCCAAAATCCCAATGGTAGGAAAGAGTATTTTCAGGAACGGATACTTTGAACGAATATGGAATTACCTCAGGAATAGTGATCATTGTATCATTACGGTAGGGGTAAAAATATGCAAAGCATGAGCTATCGGGATAAATTACGGTGTCGGAATAGTTTTCAAGAGCTTTACAAACGGTTGAAATGCAGCCATCTTTTGTTTTTATGGTAAGACAAACTTTAGGAACAAAGACACCATTTGCATTGGTTCCGGAGGGCGTTCCATATAAAAAGGTAAAAATGTGCATAGGATTCTGTTCTTCGGAAACTGTGCCATCGCCAAAATCCCACAGCCAGGTTTCAACATCGCTGTAGGACTGATCGTAAAAATTTACTGCCATTCCAGGGGCAAACATCATTATCTCATAATTCACCTTCCAATTATAATCTGCCTTGCAGCCCGATGCAGGATCGGTTTGTGGTATTGCAGGAATGCTGAAGGTCAGCAGTGCTATAAGTGTAAAAAATGTGGCTTTCATACTATACAATTTTATGGATTTTATAATAAGATGAAGAAAAAGAAAAAAGGGTTGCGTAAAGGTACGTTAGTTATCTTCAGAATGTCAAGTTAAAATCGACATTGACCACTTTTCATTTTATAGGAACTGATAAAATCAGGATGGATTTATTTTTCAAGAAGGAACAGACATAGGAATGTAGTTTTCAGCCTCATTTTTATTGCAACTTAAAAGTGAAACTGAGCAGTTTTTCATAGATTCATTTTATAAAAAAAGATTACTGCCCCATGTCTTTCAATAAAGCTTCTGTTTTTATAACTATGGCGAATTCGTTGTGCAGTCCGGCCAACTGAGTTTGATGAAGAATTTCAGCTAAGTACTTTTTTCCATCGGGACCAACTTTATCGAATGTAGCAGTAGCATCTGAAACAACATAAGTCTGATATCCAAAGTTACCGGCCATTCTCACTGATGTTGAAATACAATGATCAGTTGTGAGTCCTGCGATGACCAGACTTTTAAACGTCGAGTTGCTCTTTCAGGTTAGTGCCAATGAATGCACTGTTAACATTTTTTTCGATAACAGGTTCATCCTTTAAAGGAATGACAAATTCATTAAACTCATTACCCGGTTTTCCTTTAAAAAGTATTGAATTTGGATTGGAAGAGTTATGCTTCACATGAAATACAGGGAGCTTCTGAGTTCTCCAGAATTTAAGAAGTTTACCAGCATTTTTCTCTGCGTCGGGGTTATTGCGGGCGCCTCCCCAGTAATCAATGAGAGCGGGTTTAAGTTCCATGTCGGACACGATTATTTATTTTTTTTATATTCTCCGGGAGGAAGATCCCAGAAGCTTTGAGCAGGTTCAAAGCTTCTTCTTTCCTGAGGTATATCGATTGGGATAATTACTGTTTCCGGGTATCTCCAAAAGAAGAAGAATCCAATTCCGTAGGTATAAAGTCCTATAACTACAGTGCCAAGTTTTACTTTTCTGCGAATATCGGTAGCTCCAACCTGCACGCCTGAGTTCTTTGCGATAATGTGGGATGTTTGTGGCGGACCAGTTCGCGGAATAGTCGCTTCCCCTTTCCCCTTAAACTGATTGTTTACATAAATATCTACATTGGAATTGTATGTTACAAGTTTAGTAGTGCCGCAGCTTGCAAAAAACAATAGCAAAACAATGCAAAGTAGAGATTTCATCGACCGAATAATAAAGTAGTAGTGAATAAAACTCCCATTGGGATTGTACCATCAACTTTAAAAACGGGAGTATAGAAATTGCCAGCAAACTTGAGGGAGACATTGGAATTTCTGTTCATCAGATATCCTCCACCGGCGAAAAGGAATAAACCGCCTTCCGACACTGAAGAGTTAAAATAATTGGTAGGTTCAATCACTTTGTTGACACCTCCAAAACCCATGGCGCCGGAAATAAAGGCTGCATTTTTTGCGGATGAGAGGGGGCGCATTGCTTCAATGTTGATGTAATATATTTTGATATCCGAGAAATACATTTCAGCTTTCATGTTAAAAATCAGATCGCGCATATCATATGATCCGGTTATGCCAATTCCAGCCGGAAAATTTTTGTCGATGTCCGAAACAAATGAATATCCCCCTCCAATTGTAAGTCCCAAGTATTTGTTAGCCCCAATTTTGTTAAGTTCCTTTGAGTCGTAGGCAGTAACGTTATATATATCGCCCTCCGTACCAGACTTAGGGTCACCCAAACTGGCAGATAATTTTTCAAGAATAGGGTCTATATCGTCAGGTGTAAGGGCTTTTGAGAGATTAGTCCAAACTTTCTTACCATCTAAGGTATTATAGAGACTAATTGTAATTATGACGACTTCCCCCATACGGTTAAATTCGCCCAGAACAAAATACTGGCAATTCAGCTCAGTTGCGTTTTTTTGAGCCAGATCAAAAGATTCGCTAAGGTAAATTGTATCAGTTTTAGGAGGAAGAATTACGAGGAATTTGTTATGAGAATCCACATAAGTTTTAAAAAGTTTGGAAGTGGAATACTGGTAATCGGGGTGCATATTCATCACCTCGAAAAAGGGCATATAAACTTTTTCTTGGGCTTGAAGGCTGAGGAGTTGAATAAAAGTACAGGCGATTAGAATGATTATTTTTTTCATATGAAGAATGTTAGATATGGCAGGTATAAGAGTTAAAAATACTTCAAAAAACTGTTATAACATAATTAGATTGGGATTTAAAGAGAGATGCAAAATTGGTTGGTATGGTTGCGTGGCAGTTTTGATCGAGAACCACATATAGGGATCCGATCTCTTAAAAGGATCGGATCCCTATATTTCCCTTCAAATAAATTAATCTAAGCATTTGAACCTATTAGCTCAAAAACCAATGTTGGCCATGGAATCAGAACCTTCGGCAATCAGAGATTTGGCCTGAATTTCACCTATAAATTCGGTAATCAACAGGCAAAGGCAGGGAAAAGAAACCGGTCGGCAATTGATGATGAATTGAAAAGAATCTCAGATTAAAATTCAGTTTAAATTATTGGTTTTTTCTTTTCTCTCATTAACATTTAATCCTGCAGCATGGTTTTTCCGAGTGTCGTTTGAGTAAAGAAGGAGCAGCTTATTACTCTATGCAGCAAGTAAGTATTTTGCCCCCGAGATTTAAAAAGTTTTCTGATCTGATATTGAGTTTTTTCCTGAATCCTTCTGAACATTCTGAATCAAGTTTTGTTGAACTTATGGTTGAATGTCGTAGATTATAAACTATGCTATTTAACCATCAAATAATGTGTTGAACCCTTAATTAAGAAGCAATGCAAAGATTCTCAATATCCATTTCATTAATTGTTTTGTTGTGTATTGAATCACACACAATTGGTCAAACCAAATATCAGGCACATGTTAACCAACCTGAATCCTTGCAGACACCCTCAATATGTATGGTAATGATTGATCCTGTTTCTGAAAAAAACATGATCATCTGGGAGAAGGAACCTGATTTACATATAAATAGATATCAGGTTTGGAAGAATGCAGGTGCAGGGTATTCCCTGGTTTCTGAAAGTAATGTATCCGATACAACAGTTGTAATTGACTGGAATTCAAAACCAAAAACCAAGACAGATGCATATCTGCTGGTTTCAATCGATACCTGCGGGAATGCATCACTTAAAAGCCCATGGCACAAACCATTTTTGCTTCAAACAAGTATCGGACTTAATAATGTTGTTAACCTGAACTGGCAACCATACCTTGTAAATGGACAGGAGTATATTTTTAAATCAATCGTTATTTACAGAGGCACTGATTCAACCCTTCTTTCATCCATCGACACCATTGCAGCTGGAATCGGCTCAAATACCTATACAGATGAAAATCCCCCATTAAATGTAAATGTATATTACCGGATCGGTGGAGAAAAAGAAGTTGCTTGCAATCCTAATAATATTCCCGGTAAAAAAAATAGTGTAGGTCCATATGTGCACTCTCTTTCAAACCTGGAGGATAACCGATTGCAAGTTACATTTCCTCTCAATGTTTCTCTTAATGGAACACATTCTGATTTTTCCATTTACCCAAATCCCATGCAAACAGAAAGCATGTTGAAATGGTCTAACCCGGATAATTTCAATTTTAGCCTAAGCATTTATAATTTGAATGGAATGCTTGTTAGAAACATTCCTTCAATAAGCGGTCAGGAATATCTGTTATTGAAAGAAAAACTGAACAGTGGGTTTTACTTAATAGAGCTTAAGGGGAGTAAAACGATTCATGGCAGACTAATGGTAAACTGATTTAACATCTAAAAAAAACATAAGTAATGAAGCAATATATAGCAATTCTTAGCATTTCTCTATTGACAATTTTTAATTCAAAAGCTCAGTATATTGAATGTATTGGCAATTTAATTGAAATCCCTCTTGCCGGTTACAAATATGGAAACATTCAATGGCAATTCTCAGCAGATGAGAGTAATTGGACAGTAATCGCGGATGGTTCAGAGAAGTTGTCATATACTATTGATCAAACCGGGTATTTTCGAGCTAAAATAACTGATGGTATTTGCGAATACTTTTCTGATGTTACTTACATCCAGGCCTTTCCCTCAACAATTGCCAATGCCAGCAACGATATTAATGTGATAAGCAGTTCTGAAAATGTTGCACTTAATGCAAATATACCTGATGTAGGATCTGGTACATGGCACATTAAATCCGGAACGGCTGGTAATCTGGCAAATCCTTCTGATCCAAAATCAAATTTTTCCGGAGTGATCGGAAATAAATATATCTTAACCTGGACAATCACCTCTGACTGTAAAACTACAACTGATGAAGTCTCAGTAAATTTTTATAGCCCTTTAAATATGTTATCTGATGTAGACGGAAATGTTTATAATACCAGTAGCATTGGCACACAGGTATGGATGACGGAAAATCTTAAAACCTCGAAATTCAGTAACGGTGATTTAATTCCTACCACTAAATTGGATGTTCAAAATGAAAATTCGCCGGTTTATCAGTGGGCCTATTTGGATGCGGACAGCAATGCAGTTGTTTACGGAAAATTATATACTTGGGCTGCAGTGGTTGATAATCGCAATGTATGCCCAACAGGCTGGCATGTGCCAAATGACACTGAGTGGACGGTTTTAAGCGATTTTTCCGGGGGATTGGATATTGCAGGTGGAAAGCTTAAAGAAACTGGGACAAGCCACTGGAAAAGTCCAAATACAGACGCAACGAATGTAACCGATTTTTCAGCTCTTCCGGGTGGTTACCGAGCAGGGACCGATTTTTTCTTTCTTGGAAACACTGGTGGCTGGTGGAGTACTGATGAAATCTTTATTCCAGGAATTGACTGGACACAACCTGACAGGTTGGAAGGTAGCGACTGGTATTTGATTAATACTTCAGCTAATCTTAGAGCCGGGACATTTAATAAATCCTATGGCGTTTCAGTTCGTTGCATAAAGGATTAGTTCTGAGAGTTGCTAAAATTCAAATATAATAAGGGAGTTTTTTTTGGTGGGGAATGAGAAGTAAATCTTATAATTTAAGAGATTACACTGACAAATCTGAAATGAAAAATGTTAAATTCTAAAATTTCAATGTAAATTGTAATTTTAAAAACCAGTATTATGGAAAGAAGAAGTTTTCTGAAATATAGTCTGGCCGGGTCGGCCCTTCTTTCAGCAATGCCGTATTATACTCTTGCTGGCTCAAAGAATTACTATCCTCATGACAGGGTACTACTGGGAAATACTGGTATTGAAGTATCGCGCATGGCAATGGGAACGGGAACCAACGGCTGGGGAGGCAGTTCGAATCAAAGCCGTAAACTTGGGATAAAAGGAGTGGCTGATTTGCTGAAGGCTGCCTTCGATGACGGCATTACGTTCTGGGATTCAGCAGACCAATACGGCACGCATGCTCACCTTAAAGAAGCACTGAAACTAATTGATCGTGAAAAGATTGTGATTCTAACCAAGACCAATTCGACAACCTATAAGGATGTTAAAGCCGATATGGATCGGATCCTTATAGAGATCGGATCCCCTAGGCTAGATATTGTGCTTCTGCATTGTGTAACCGACAAAAACTGGAACACCAAAATGAAAGGCGCCATGGATGCCCTCAGCGAAGCCAAAGAAGCTGGAATCATCAAAGCCCACGGCGTTTCATGTCATTCCCTCCAAGCCCTTGAAACCGCAGCCGATGAACCTTGGGTAGAAGTCGACCTCGCTCGCTATAACCCTGCAGGTGCTCAAATGGACGCTTCAGTCCCTGTAGTAAAAAAAGTTCTGGAACGTATGAAGAAAAACGGCAAAGCTATTATTGGCATGAAACTTTATGGCGCAGGAGAACTGGTACACCGTAAAGACGAGTGTCTGCAGTTCCAGATGGACGCAGGATTCATCGACGCCTTTACACTGGGAATCGAAAATATTGATCAGCTGAGGGATATTCAAAAAAGACTTCCCGAGGTAATTTCCAGAACCTAACACAAAAAAAATATCCTTCTCCAAATACATAATTCTAAATAAATCCGTCTCGAATTGAATTTTTAAAATGATTTTGCGTAATTTTCCTCAAACAATTAACCAAAAACTGTTCAACATTATGCAAACTCGTCTGCTCATACTAACCCTTATTCTCTTTTCTTGCACTTCAAAGAATAAACAGGAATCTCCAATAAGCTTGTTTAACGGGGAAACCCTTATCGGCTGGCACGCTGATATCCCCGCTATGGACAGTAATCCCGATACACTAAATCCCTTTATTGTCAGAAATGGCATGTTGGTAAGCCTTGGTACACCGGGCGGACATCTGATTACCGATTCCTCTTTTCAAAATTACCGCTTAAAAGTAGAATACCGTTTCGCTTCAACACCGGGGAATTGCGGTGTACTGGTTCATGCAAGCACTCCACGTGCATTATATGGGATGTTTCCAAAATCACTTGAAGTGCAGATGGAACATGGCAATGCTGGTGATTTCTGGTGTATTGTAGAAGATATTGCTGTTTCCGACATGGAAAAACGCCGGGGACCAAAAGAATTCTGGGGCGGAACTGAAGACAAAAATCGACATATACTAAACCTTACCGACGAGTCAGAAAAACCAGCTGGAGAATGGAATACTATGATTATTGAATGTCTTGGAAAAGAAATTAAAGTATGGGAGAACAATGAACTGGTAAATCACGGATTTGACTGCACCACTTCCCTCGGACAAATAGCTTTGCAAGCAGAGGGTTCAGAAGTAGAATTCAGAGTGATCGAGATTATTCCAATAAAAAAGATTAGTGAGAATTTTTATCAATAAGAAAGACATTTGAATATTATCCATACATACTTTATCCTAAGATCAAAACATTCCCTGACAATTTGTTCCGTCACTGCAAGACTGGTGAGCATGAATACCGCTTCTGACTTTTCAGGAATTGACTTCAGGTCGGGGTAGCAGGTCTCTCCATTAAAAGAAGAGATGTGCGGATTAACAGGATACACTTTATACCCATTTTCCTTAAATTTTTTATAATTAAAATTACAGCCAGTCTCCCTTTTGTCCGAAACTCCTAGAATTGCTATTCTCTTCTGAGATAAAAACCCTTGAATGAGATTTTCAATTTTTTCCATTTAAATACTAACTTTTTAAGATTAGAATCTGATGAGCACCTCTATGCTTTCAAGTAAACTCACATTGCAATATTATTTACTAATAATTCGATCGATTTCATATCCTCTAAACCCTAATGCTTCTTCTATTCCAAATACAGCAAAAATTAAAACTGAACCTATCCTGTAACCGAATTTTTATGTCCAAAACCTGAAGATAGTGACAAACTCCACAGATTCCCAACAATTATCATCCCTCCCCTCAATCCAAAACCTATTTGATAAAATAACAAACATCTTATCCCAATTATTCCAATATATTGCTCTCCTCAAATTTTCTTTACTAACCCAATAAATCATGAAAAGAACAATACTTTCTTTTTTAGTAGCAGCGCTTCTCCTCCTCCCTTCATTAACTTTTGCACAGGGTTCATGGACCGACGATTTCAACGCAGCAACCATTGGTACCGGATGGTATCAGAATTCACATTACGGTCTTTCTCAAAATGACGGAATGCTGAGCGTCAATACTCAAAAAACTGCCATGTGGGCTAGTTTTGGAGCCAATATCCCCGTTCAGGACCTTACTACCAGTCCTGTGCTAAACCTTTCCATTAAAACTGCACAGCCTTTCCAACTTACTGTCTACTTCTTCTCTGCAGCCGGAAACGTAAATATTACCCAGCCAGTTATGGCTTCGGAACAGTTTACTACTGTATCGTTCGATTTCACCGGACTTGATGTTGCTTCCAATGTTCTTAATGCTGTCAACGGCATAGGCTTTGCTTTTAACGGGGCTTCGATTTCCTGGGGAGGTACAGTGTATTTTGACAATATCACCGTTGGTACCACTGCCGTTAAATACGCCAACCTAGGCGCTGTTCCCGATGTGACTTTCTTCCAGGGAACCACTGCTCATAAACTTTTTATCAGGGGAATCACCAATGCCGCCTCCCTACAGCTTACCGGTGCCGATGCTCTTCTCGAAAATATTACTATCGACCCTGTTTCTGCAACAGGTACTACTTGGCTTCATTTCGACTGTAAAGCCGGAGTTGATGCTTCTGTTACTGCAACTCTTACTGCTATTGCTAAAGCGGGATATTCCAACAACTCTGTAAACTTTCTCCTTGATGTTGAAGGCAATCGCCCTCCAGTAATTAATAATATCTCCAACACTCAGGCCTCTGTAGGAGTTAGTAAAACTATTGAACTTACAGGTATTGACGATGGAAATAGCTCCACAAACCAGTCTCTTTCTATCAGCGCCATAAGTGATAATCCCGCTGAAATAGAAAATCCAATTTCCGTAAACTATACACAGGGTAGCCGGTATGCAAGCCTGACTTTCGTTCCACTTTCCCCCAGTATCACTACAATAACTGTCACTATCGACGATGGCTCTGCAACAGATAACATCCTCACCAAAACCTTTGATGTGGAAATTTTAGGGGGATGGAATGCAAGCCCAACACTGGATTTCATCTCAAACAGTGAAGTATTAAATACAGCTGGCACTCAAACTATTATTCTTAAAGGGATTTCAGATGGCGACAATGGTAGTCAGACTCTCAGTCTCACCGCATCGAGCTCCGACGAAACCCTTATCCCTGATCCGCTTATTACCTTCGACGGAGGAAAAACAGCCGTACTCAGCTATTCTCCTGTTGCTGGAAAGTCTGGAATCGTTACATTTACCATTTCTCTGTCAGATAACGGTGGTACAATTGAAAACAACGGCAACCAAATTCTGGTACGCACTTTTAAAGTGGAAACTTACGCTCCACCACTTTCCGGTTATGTAATTCCCTTTACCGGCGCTACTCCAGAAGCTTATGCTGCGGTTCAGCCCGGAATGCGCGATTACTGGCATGTTGAAGGAATGGGGTTGGCACAAACTCCTTCATTCGTTAAGGATGGTGTCGATGATGTGTTTCAAATTGCTTGCACAGGTAAAAGTACCTGGACCGGTGTGTGGTATTACACTCCCGATATGGATCTATCGAATTTCCCGCTAATGTCGATGTGGGTAAAATGCGATAAGGCCATTCGTGTACATATTTATTTCTGGGATGATAGTATTCGCAACAACGAGGATCATCACCTAGAATTCCCAGTTCTTGCAAACACCTGGACAAAACTGAATTTCGATTTCAGCGATTCTAAAGGAATGCTGAACAACAAGGGACAGTTGGTAAATGCCAAACGTATTACAAGGGTGTTATTCAACTACCACCCAAACTATAACTGGCCATTTACCGATTGGGCAGGTACTGTTCAATTCAAAGATATCCGTATTGGAAACGAATCGGGAATTACTCCAAGCTATTATTGCACGATTGATCCCGTTGGACAACAAACCTATCCCATGGGAAATGAGCTTAAAACGATAGTTCTTAAAGGTCTTTCCAGAGGTAAAGACTCAGAAGCCCAGGTGGCAGTGAGCTCAAAGGGAAACCTTGCGGGATTAAACGTTTCAGCTGTGGCAAATGCCGAAGCTACTATTTCCTTCACGCCTGCCTTAGTTGGAACCGACACTATTAAAGTAATAGTCAGCGGCGCTGCAATTGACGGCAAAACTCCTATTTCCACCACAATAAAAATACCAGTTGCGATTGTTGATGTAAACACCGCAGCAAATGCAGTGATTACAACAAACCCGGCGCAAAAGCATCAAATTTACCGGGGTTTGGGAGCTAAAGACCCAAGTTCAAACCTTCTTGACCTATATACTCTCGATTTCGGCGCCTCAGCTATTCGGTTTGGTATTCTCGACGATAATCAGGTAGAACCCTTCAATGATAATGAAGATCCGAATGTTCTGGATATGACAAAGCTCAATTATAGCGCATTCGACTGGAACTACGTGAGAAATCTGAAAGCACGAGGCGTGGAAACATTCCTTGTAACTTTCTGGTCACCTCCGGCATGGATGAAGGAAAACCTCAGTACCAATTATCAGCAGCCTGCCGCACCAAGCTGGGAATCAACTGATAATAAGGTGTTAACCGATATGTACGACGAATATGCGGAAACCGTTCTTGCCGTTGCTAAAATGTTCAAACAGGAAGCAGGCATTGATCTGGCCGGTATTGGCATACAGAACGAACCCGCATTCTGCGAACCTTATGCATCAGCAATTCTGAGTCCGGCAAAATTTGCCGATATGATCGGCAGAGTCGGAAAACGATTTGCAGCTGAAGGGATCACTACTCAATTATATGGTGCTGAACAGGTTGGCGGAACAATGTCTGAAGGTCCAGTTTATAATAACGCCTCATACCTTTCTGCATTCGACGCAAACCCCGATGCAAAAATGTATTCCGACATATTTGCTATTCATGGATATGCAAGCGATGGCATTACGCCGGGCGTACCACCTGGATCAGCAGGATGGGAAGCAAATTTTACTGCGATCAATGCAAACGGTAAAACCCGCGAGCTTTGGATGACTGAGACCGAACCTTCATTTACCAACTGGACAGATGCTTTTAACAATTCGGCAAATATAGTAACTGCTTTTGAATCCGGTGATGTCTCTTTATGGACCGAATGGGCATGGGATGGGCATTCTGTGAGCAAAGGTAAGGCAACTCAGAAACTTTGGTCTCAGAGCATGTTTTCTTTCATCCGCCCGGGTGCAAGCAGAATTACCAGCGCATCAGGAAACAATGATATTCTGATTACAAGTTGGATTAATGATGCCGAACATGGCGGAAAAACCGTTATCGTGCTTATGAACAAAGGGCTTCAACCTCTTACCACCAGCATTGAACAGGTGGATATGCCAAATAAATATACCGTATACCGCTGCTCGGAAAATGTAGCCCGTTTCCGCGATAATGTTTATATCAAGGGACAGAATCTTCTGATGGGACCAAAATCTATGGTAACACTGGTATCAGGTGTTGATGGTGAACCACTTATTGATCCGGTTGCTGATCAGTTAGTGTTTATGGATGCATCACAGGTCGATCTTACCCTAACCGGTATCAGCGATGGATTTGACATAAATCAATATCCTGTTTCAATTTCTTACAGCTTCACTGAAAATACTATTTTAACCGGAGTTAGTTTGCTTTACACTTCTCCTGAACAAACCGGAACCTTCAGTTTCAGTCCGGCTAAAGCGGGTGCCACTGAAGTTACCCTTACCCTTACTGCAAATGAAATAGTCACCACCGAAAAGTTTAACGTTATTGTGAAAGATTACAACCTTCCCACAATAAATGCAATATCTGGTAATTTAAGTTTTGCTGATAATGCTGGGGAACAAACCATCAATCTAAGTGGTATCAGCGACGGCGGCGATGGCGGGCAGGCAATAACTGTTTCAGCAGAAATAAGTTCCAGCGACCCGGTAGGTGTAATTGAGAATATGTCGGTTGCCTATACTTCTCCAGCTTCGATGGCTTCATTCATTTTTACACCAGGAGTTGCCGGTACTGCTCAAATCACAGTTACAGTAACAGATGCAGGTCCAGCGGGAAAAAATACTACAACCAGAACATTCCTTGTCAATGTTTTTTCTACCATTGGTATAAATAACAGTCAGAAAGAAAATGTGAAACTTTACCCAAGTCCCGCAACAGATAAGGTATTTGTTGATATCCCGGCAAATGTTTACACAAAATATTCTGTTTATTCAGCGGATGGAATGCTGGTAAAAACCAAGGCGATTGACTCCGACAAAATAGAATTCAATGTCTCTTCTTTATCGAAAGGTTACTATTTGTTTATCCTGGAGGGAAAAGAAAAGTCGGTAGTGCTGAATTTTATAAAATAATTGCTAAGCAGGATTCATTAATATATGCATAGCCATGTGGAAAAAATTAAACGCAGAGGCCGAGGCGCAAAGGAAACGCAAATATTTCTTAACGTTTTTCTTTTCGTCTCTGGTTCTCTGCGTTTAACAAACTACTGTCATAAGGGAAATTTAAGGCCTAATAACTGAAAACACAAAGGATTACCTCAAATTAACTTTGCTTTTTTCCTTGGCCTCTGCGTTTAACTAACTCTGCAAAAAAAAGGAAAAATTAAACCCACCAGAAATCGCTAATCCGCTTAAAAATGCATTAACCGATGATCACCCCAACATCAGCATATTTGTAATTAGTCGATAAAACCTTGCTTGTAAGCAGAATAGCTAAAGTCAGTGTACCCGTACGCCCGATAAACATTGAGGTGGCGATGATAATCTTCCCTGTTACCGACAAATGAGAGGTTATACCTGTAGATAGCCCAACCGTTGAAATAGCCGATATTTCTTCAAATAACAAAGAAATAAGTGTCATACCCGGCTCAGTGATACTCAGGAAAAAAACTGAAATAAAGATTACTGAAAGCGAGAATAGTGCTATAGAATAAGCCTTGTCAATAACTGGGTAGGGAATGTTTCTTTTGTAATACACCACATGTCCTTCGCCCCGAATGGTGCAGATAGCTGATTTAATAATTACAGCAAAAGTGGTTGTTTTTATTCCACCACCTGTTGATCCGGGGGATGCCCCAACAAACATCAGGAAAATAAAGAAGATTAGCACCGGAGCACTTAGCATGCCTATGTCAACCGTATTATATCCAGCTGTACGCGTGGTTACCGACTGAAACAAGCTGATGATAACTTTACCTCCAAAACTATATCCTGTAAGAACCTTATCCCATTCCAGAACAATTACTACAAGTGCACCTGCCAGAATAAGTGCAATGCTGGTTATTAAGGCCAGATGAGCTCCAACATTCATTTGCACCCATTTCTGTTTATTAATGACTCTGGCCTTAAAATAGGCAGCATAATGATTGATGTTCATGAATCCAATCCCACCCAATATGATCAGGATCATAATAATGATATGGAAACCCCAGGCCTCGCGAATAACCTCCTGGTATAAACCATTTGTAAAGAGGGAGAACCCAGCATTATTGAATGCCGAAACCGCGTGAAACAATGCATTGAATGCACGAGTCTGATAGCTCATGGCAGAACCGGGATCCCATGAGAAATAAAGAAGTAGTGCAGCAGATACCTCAAAAATAAGAGAGAAAAAGAATATGCTACGAAGAAGATTTCTCGATTCCGAAATTTTCTCAGTGCTCAGAAAGTCCTTTAAAAGGGATTTGTATTTGATGCTGGAAGAAGTGCGGTAAAAGGTAGCAAAGAAGGTAGCAAACGAAAGTATATTCAGTCCACCTAACTGAATCAGAAGCAAAATGACTACTTTCCCCTTTAGAGTAAAAAAGGTGGCTGTATCAACAACTATAAGTCCTGTAACGCAGCTTGCGCTGGCCGAGGTGAATATAGCATCTACAAAAGGAATGCTGCCCCCAACAGTCATCTCAGGTAGCATCAGCAGAAATGCTCCCCCGAAAATCAACAGTAGAAAGGATGCTGCCAATAACCCCTGTGGCCTGAAATTGAGCGAGGTAAGGTGCTGACTTGCCCTGCCCGATTCAATTCCAACTATAAGAAGAAAATAAACCTGTACAAACAAAATCGGCAACATCACAAACTCACCTAGCCCAAAAAGCCTGAAAAAAATATTTACCAGATCAACCCTGAAAAGAATTAGAAAAAAGCCTTCAATAAATACCAGAAACATGATAACTACTTCAAGCTTGTTTTCCCTCAAAAAGACAGTTGGCTTGTAATCATATAGTATCCTAAAAAGAAACTTAAGCAGGTAGAATCCGAGACTTAGGTGGATAATCAGCAGGTAAGTATGTATAGAAGAGTCGGTCTTAGGATATCCGTGAAAAAAAATAATCGAGGTTAAAGCAATGAATGAAACCAGCAAACTCAATCCTCTGAGAATCCAAAGTACTATACTTTTTGAGCTGAAGAGGAACAGGTTTATGGCCTCCCGCACTTGTTTTACTTTGTTAACAGACATGCTAAAGAAGTTCCCTATTGATTGATTTCAATAAATTTCTGAATATCCTTATCTTTTCCGAAAACAATTAAAAAGTCGTTTTCGTGAACAACGGTCGATGAAACAGGAACGCCCTTGATATGATGTCCCTGTCGTTTGCCCCCACTAGTGGTTCCTTCATCTTCGCCCTTTATTGTAATAAGACTCAGGTTATATTTATCGCGGGAGTTAATCTCTTCTATAGTCCGCCCAACAAGATTAGGAGGAGTTTTTATTTCGGCAACACGGTATTCATCGGGAAATTGGAGGTATGAAACCAAACTTGGATTTGAAAGCCTTTCAGCAACAATTACTCCTACCTCATCTTCGGGGGAGAGGATTTCCTTCACTCCCATTTTTTCAAGAATCAGCCGGCTGTTTTTGCCGGTGGCACGAGCCATGATGCGAGGCACCTGCAATTCCATTAAAACAACAATGCACATCAAAAGCTGCTGAAAATCACTTCCTATAGCAACAATCACTGCGTCAAAGTCATTGATATCATTAGCCAGTAGGGCTTTTTTATCACTACCATCCATGACAACGGCATAGGCCACATGGTCGGAGATATCATTCACTACTTCGGGATCGGTATCGATAGCAAGTACATCAGCGCCTTTCTTGGCAAGTGATTTAGCAATTGCTCTGCCAAATTGTCCAAGTCCAATAACAGCAAATTTTCCCCGGTTCATTGGTTAATTTATATTATGTCGAAGAATCTAAGAAAAAACTTACAAATATCTTAATAATTCTGATTCGAAAATTAAAAACATGGTAATATAGTTTTAATGTTAATTCTTTTAAAAGCTATTTCGCTGTTCATGAACTTTGCAAGCTCGGTGTGTTCATACTAAAATTAACAAACGCAACCAATTCACTAAAATTTTCATCTTGACATTAGAATCTATTTCTCTTACATTTACTAAAAATACTAAGGCATGAAAACATCTTTCAAAATCATTCCTGTAATTCTTTGTCTGTCAATGGTTTTCGGATTAAACTCCTGCGATAAAAAAACCGATGACAACCCCAGCAAAGGAAAAATCAAGATTTCACTTTCAATTTCTGAAGATCTTTCGACCTTGAAATCAGCTAAATCAGGCGAGTCTATCTCCGATAGCACTATGTATTCCTACCAGCTTATACTGTCGGTTGCTGATGCAAACGGAGTTTATATTTTTGAAGATATGCTTATCCCTCTGTATGGCTTTGGCGATGGATTTGTTAGCGAACAAGTTGAGATAAAAGCCGGTGATTTTTTCCTTAAAAAGTTCATGGTCCTCAACAATTATGGTCAGGTAATACTCGCTTCCCCACTTGAAAATTCGCCAAGAGCTTATCTTGTTGAACAGCCTCTTCCCTTGTTTTTTCAGGTAAATCCAAATGAAACAACACTGCTGGCACCCGAAGTACTGCCTGTTGACGGCTACACTCCTGCCGATTTTGGTTATGCATCATTCATGGTACAGGTAGTTAAACCACTTACTTTTTACGTGATGGCAGTTCTCGATAATCCGCTGTTAATGAGACCAACCTTAATTACAGACGCTGATTTATACGTGTACACAAACCTTGGCTGGTTTCACAGTTTCAAGATGGAACCATTGGTAAACATGCTGGAAGTCAGAGCATCAGATTACTATGAAATGGTTGCTATCAAAGAAGGATTCCCAGAAGTAAGAATTTACATTTCTGCGAGTGAATTACGCAATACTTCTAAGGAAAATCCATATATAATCAGCTTTGGTCAAACTATTCCTTTAAATTCAATGGTTCTTCAACCCGGCCCTGAAGACGGCATGGATGCGTGGGTTACAAATCTGGAACCCAATAAGAATTTCGGAGATTATAAATATTTCGAAACTTCTTTTTTACCGGAACCTATTCTTACAGTAATGAGAAGCACACAGAGTCTAATATCTTTCGATCTGGGAAATTTACCAAAAAGCGCAACTATTGAAAGTGCTATTCTCACTCTTTATTACGAAACTCCGCTATTTTGGGAACGCGACACTATGCTTTATCCAAATCCCGATGGAACTATGCCTCCAATGTATAGCGCAGTTTTGCAACAGATAATTGAACCTTGGGATGAATATAAGGTTAGCTGGAATAACTTGCCAAAAACTACGGAAGTCAATCAGGTAATGATCTACCCCTTCGTAAAAAACGCTAATGTAATTAATGTGGATGTATCCAGTATTTTTGTTCAAAACCCATACACCGACAATATTCCCTTCCCGAATTTTGGGATGCTTCTTAAAGAATCCCCTGAAGACTCTTTCCCGGGTTTCCGCTTTGTATCAAGTGATTATCCTGAAGAGTATATGAGACCAAAACTAACTATTAAATACTCACTACCGGTTTACGGTCTGGATAAATAATAGCAGAATTATCACCGCGGTACTCTGTGTTATTATGATCCCGATTGCTATCGAGACTCAGAGAAACCTTGTGTTATAGCTATTCCACAAAGCAAAATGAAAAGAAAATCAACTACATACAAAATATTTCAAAAAACTTAATCCATTAATATTAAATAGATTGTAAATCTAAAAGATGCATAAAGTCAAATCCCAGCAACCTTCAGACTGAATAGTTACCAAAAATTAATATTATAGGAATCGCCAGAGAACTGTTGGATCTGGACTTTTATGTTGATTAAAGACCCATAACAAAAGATGTACAAAAAATTATTAATAATTACAGGTCTGTAAATCCCTATTAAAGAGCTTTAGATTCTTATTTGCTTCTGCAATTTTCCCGCGATTTTTCAGAAATTCGCTAAACTCTTTCTCCTGCTTTAGCGACAAAATTCTATTATCAAAAACAGTCTCGTGTTCGCCTATTTTTCTAAAATTTGCCATATAAAAACAACGCAACCTTAGTGTTTAGTTATGTGATAAGGAGATCCCTGAGTCACAAAAAATGTCGCCAAATGATGGGATTTGTAACATAAATTTAACTATTTGGAAATGTTTGCAACATTTAATAAGAGTATAATTGCATTTGTATTATATGATTATAACTTAAGCCTTTTTGTCAAACTTCCGGGCAAAAAACCTGGGTAATGATATAGAAATTTTATTATTGGGAAAAATGAAAGTACAGAATAACTATAGAAAACTTTTAGAAAGCACCGAAACGATTTGTAAGATGGGATTTTGGGAATATGATCTAAATTCGAATGCGTTTTGGGGATCTGAGGGGATGAAGGCTATGTTGGGAATAGACCGTTCTGAATTTACTCCTGAAGACATAAAGGAATTGCAGTTATTTGAATTTCTCGATCAAATAAATCAACTTTCAGGAAGTCAGATAAGTTTTAACCGAAAACATGAAATTGAGTTTAGAATTTTCAATCCAAAAAATAATTCCTCATTGGATGTTCATTCAATTGCTGAATATGACAATTTCGAGAATAAGATTTTCGGCATTGTTCAAAACATCAGTGAAAAAAAAATAATTGAGAATGAACTCATCCATGTCAAAGAGAAAGCTGAGGAATCTGGCCGTCTTAAAAAATCATTTCTATCGAATATAAATCACGAAATTCGGACACCCATGAACGGGATTGTCGGTTTTACACAGTTACTGATTCAGCCAGGTATAGAGCAAGAAACAAAGGAACAGTACAAAGATATAATTGAACATTCGTGCAATCAATTGCTGAATGTCATAAATGACATAATAGAAATTTCGAGTATAGAAACTGAACAGGTTACACTTCAAAATACTCAAATAAATATTTCCGTTTTTTTAAATAGTACCCTTAAGCCTTTTAAATCTGCCGCTGCTAAAAAGAATCTTTCTCTGCAATTAAATATGGAATCTGTCCGAAAGAGTCTGAATATTATATCCGATATAACAAAACTAAATAAAATTCTTTCCAATCTGATCGACAATGCAATTCGATTTACTTCCGAGGGATACGTAGAGGTCGGATGTTTACAAAGCGATACTTTTATTGAGTTTTATGTGAAAGATACGGGTATAGGAATTCCTTCTTTGGAACATGAAATAATTTTTGAACGGTTTAGGCAAGCCGAGAATAGCGTGTCGCAAAACACGGGAGGTACCGGATTAGGTCTGGCTATTTCAAAATCGTATGTGACGATGCTCGGAGGTTCTATCTGGGTAGATTCCAAACCCGGAGAAGGCAGCAGATTTAGTTTTAAGATTCCGCTTAATGCTGTGAATTCTATAATACAATCCGAAAGCAAGGCGATAACTTCTTTCAATTACAACTCAAAAACCTGCCTG
>Ga0105047_10003449_pt1 | contig 27844 bp, 23 predicted proteins | sample MAT04_FD_78384 | JGI IMG/M metagenome (GOLD analysis project Ga0105047, IMG submission 78384) | Freshwater microbial communities from Lake Fryxell liftoff mats and glacier meltwater in Antarctica - MAT-04 (megahit assembly) | ecosystem: Environmental > Aquatic > Freshwater > Ice > Liftoff... | reverse complement strand
GCCATTGCGAACAGGTAGCCCGTTGCAAACCACATTTTCGGCCACGAATTGGTCTCGCGCTTGATCGTGGCCAACGTGGAGATGCACATCGGCGCGTAGATGTACCAGACCAGTAGCGACAAGGCGGTGGCGAGTGACCAGCTTTGGCTGATCAGCGGCGACAAAGCCTGCGCGGCAGCGCCGTCGTCGGCAGCCGACAACGCGTAGACCGTGGCGAGGGAAGCCACCGCGACTTCACGTGCGGCCAGTCCGGGGATCAGCGCGATGCAGATCTGCCAGTTGAAGCCCAGCGGCGCGAACAACCCCGTCATCGCGTGGCCCAGGCGTCCTGCGAAGCTGTAGTTCACCGCCGGACCCACCGCATCGGCCGGTGCGCCCGGAAAGTAAAGCAGGAACCACAACAGTACGGTCAAGGCCAGGATGATGCCGCCCACGCGTTTGAGGAAGATCATGACCCTTTCCCACAGGCCGATCAGCAGGTCGCGCGGATGCGGAACACGGTAGGAAGGCAGTTCGAACAACAAGGGATGTTCGCTCTTGTCGCGGCGCCATTTCTTCATGATCGACGACACCAGCAGCGCGCTGGCGATGCCGGCGACGTACAGGGCGAACAGCACCAGTCCCTGCTGGTTGAAAATGCCCCATACCTGCCGCCGTGGAATGAAAGCGCCGATCAGCAGGGCGTACACCGGCAGCCGGGCTGAGCAAGTCATCAGCGGTGCCACCAGGATCGTGGCCAGGCGATCTCGCGGGTCCTGGATCGAACGCGTGGCCATGATGCCGGGAATGGCGCAGGCGAAACTCGACAGCAGCGGGATAAACGAGCGCCCAGACAAGCCGGCCGCCGCCATCATCCGATCGAGCAGGAACGCTGCACGCGGCAGGTAGCCCGATTCCTCCAACGCAAGGATGAAGGCGAACAGGATCACGATCTGCGGCAGGAAGATGATCACGCTACCCAGCCCGGTAATGATCCCATCCACGAGCAAGCTGTTGAGCGGCCCTTCGGGCATCGTGGTACCCACCCACTGACCGAGCACGCCGGTGCCTGCATCGATCGCGTCCATGATCGGCGCCGCCCATGCGTACACCGCCTGGAAGATCAGGAACATCACTACCGCCAGCGCCACCAGACCGAACACCGGGTGCAGCAGCCAGCGATCCAGGACGTCGTCCACCCGTGCGGTACGCGTGGGCATGCGCACGGTCGCCTCGATCAAGCGGCGGGTTTCGTCATGCAGCGTCTGCTCGGGTCGGGCTTCATAGTCCGCGTGCCTGGCCAGGCTGGCGCGTGGTGCATGCGGGGCCTGGGCCATATGGTCGATCTGTTCGATCAGCGCGCGTGCGCCGTTGCGCCTGACCGCCACCGTTTCCACGACCGGTACGCCGAGCGTTGCCTGCAGCGCGGCCATGTCGATGGTGATGCCGCGGCGGCGCGCGACATCGGCCATGTTCACCGCCACGATCATCGGCTTGCCGAGCTCGCGGACTTCCAGGACGAAGCGCAGGTGCAGGCGCAGGTTGGTGGCATCGACCACGCACACCAGCACGTCGGGCGCGGGCTCACCGGGCAGGAACCCACGGCAGAGGTCGCGGGTGATGGCTTCGTCCAGACTGGCCGCGTGCAGGCTGTAGGCACCGGGCAGGTCCAGCACCGCATAGCTGCGCCCGGAAGCACTCAGCAGACGTCCCTCCTTGCGCTCGACGGTCACGCCCGCGTAGTTGGCGACCTTCTGGCGACTGCCAGTGAGCTGGTTGAACAAGGCGGTCTTGCCGCAGTTCGGATTGCCTACCAGGGCCAGCCGCAGGGGTAGTGGCGTGCTCACGAAGCACTTTCCGCACGCAGGCTGATACGCGCTGCCTCGCTGCGACGCAGGGCGAAGCGGGTGTAACCGACCTGGACCAGTATCGGCTCAGCGCCCATAGGTCCGTACGCCACCACTTCGACCTGTTCGCCAGAAACGAACCCCAATTCACGCAGGCGTCGCGCGATCACGTCATTGGCGACGCTGTCGTTCACACAGTCGACAATGGCGGGAGTACGCCGAGGCAGGTCGCTCAAGGTCACGAGGATGTCTTAATAGGAACCATTCTCATTCTAGCACTGCTGCACGCTGCGAGGTTTGCAAGCGAGCGGCTATCATTCGGGACCCTGCACCAGGTGGTCCGCAATGCCGCAGATGCTGGAACGAAACATGGAGGCAGGCGTGGCTCGCCTGCGCATCAACCGCCCCGAGCTGCACAACGCGTTCGATGCGGCGGTGATCGCCGAACTCACCGTCGCGCTGGAGGTTGTCGGAACGGATCCGACGGTGCGCGTGGTGGTGCTGGAAGGTGCCGGAACCTCTTTTTCGGCCGGTGCCGACCTGCACTGGATGCGCAGCATGGCGGCGGCAACCGAAACCGCGAACCGCTCAGACGCTCTCGCTCTTGCCCGCCTGATGCGCACCCTGGATGAGCTGCCCAAACCCACTATCGCCCGTGTGCACGGCGCGGCGTTCGGTGGCGGCGTGGGCCTGGTGGCGTGCTGCGATATCGCCATCGGCGTGCCGGACGCCAAATTCGGCCTGACCGAGAGCAAGCTTGGGCTGCTGCCGGCGGTGATCTCGCCCTATGTCATTGCTGCAATCGGCGCGCGCCAGGCGCGGCGCTGGTTCGCAACGGCTGAAATCTTTGACGCGGCCACGGCGCTGCAGATTGGATTGCTGCACCAGGTGGTCCCATCGGAACAGCTCGACTCGTCAGTGCAGCGCCAGATCGACCTGCTAGTGAAGGCCGGTCCATTGGCGGTCGCCGGAGCTAAATCCCTGGTCGCCCGCGTCCTGGCGACGTCCGCTAGCAACGATCAGGACGAGGCCAACGCCACGCTGATCGCGGGCCTGCGCGTTTCCCCGGAAGGACAGGAAGGTCTTGCGGCATTCCTGGACAAACGCATGCCCTCATGGGCCAAAACGCAAGACAACCAATGATCGACCATCTTGGCATTCCCGTATCGAACTACGCGCTCAGCAAGGCGTTCTACCAGACCCTGCTCGCCTCCATCGAAGTATTGCTGCTGATGGAAGTCACTCCCGAGCAAGCCGGCGACGGCACGTGGGCAGCGGGATTCGGGCGCGACGGCAAACCCAGCTTCTGGATCGGCAGCGACGATCGCGGCGTCGCAGCACACACCCACGTCGCGTTCACCACCGAAAGCCGTGCCAAGGTAGACGCGTTCCACGCGGCCGGACTCGCCGCTGGCGGTTGCGACAATGGCGCACCGGGCCTGCGTCCGCACTACCACCCGCACTACTACGGCGCCTTCATCACCGATCTCGACGGACACAATGTCGAGGCCGTCTGCCATCTGCCGGAATGAATTGATGTTCTCCAAGATCCTCATCGCCAATCGAGGCGAAATCGCGTGTCGTGTGATCCGTACCTGCCGGCGTCTCGGTATCCGCACCGTGGCGGTATTTTCCGATGTGGATGCCGACGCGCAGCATGTGCGCCAGGCCGATGAGGCTTACCTCATAGGCGGACCGCGTCCGAACGAAAGCTACCTGCGCGGCGATGCGATCCTTGCGGTCGCGATTCAATCCGGCGCGGAGGCTATCCATCCGGGATATGGATTCCTTTCGGAGAACGCCGACTTCGCCGACGCGGTGGAGGCTGCCGGCGTCGTGTTCATTGGTCCCAAGGCCGCGTCGATGCGCAAGATGGGCAGCAAGGCTGGCGCCAAGGAACTGATGGCCGCGGCCGGCGTGCCGGTGGTGCCCGGCTACACCGGTGAAGACCAGTCGCCAGGCACGCTTTCGCGCGAAGCGGCCAAGATCGGCTTCCCGCTGATGATCAAGGCGGCGCACGGAGGCGGCGGCAAGGGCATGCGCATCGTGCATCGGCTGGAGGAATTCATCGCCCAGCTTGAGAGCTGCCAGCGCGAAGCAAGCAACGCTTTCGGGCGCGATCGCGTGCTGCTGGAGCGCTACGTGCAGGCACCGCGCCATATCGAGATCCAGGTGTTCGGCGACGACCACGGCAGCGTGATCCACCTCAACGAACGCGAGTGTTCGGCCCAGCGCCGGTACCAGAAGGTGCTGGAGGAATCGCCTTCGCCTTTCCTCACTTCCGAGTTGCGCGCGGCAATGGGCGCAGCGGCGGTCAAGGCTGCGCGCGCCATCGACTACGTCAACGCGGGCACGGTGGAATTCATCGTCGCGCCCGACGCGCACGGCAAGCCGGGCGAGTTCTTCTTCATGGAGATCAACACGCGCCTGCAGGTCGAGCATCCGGTGACCGAACTCACCACCGGCCAGGACCTGGTGGAATGGCAGCTGCGGGTGGCTGCGGGCCAGCCGCTGCCGCTGGCACAGGCGGAGGTGCCGCAGCTGGGCCACGCCATCGAGGTACGGCTTTATGCGGAGGACCCGGAAGCCAACTTCATGCCGGCGTCGGGCACCCTGGAAACGCTGCGCCTGCCCGAACCCTCACCGCACGTGCGCATCGATGCGGGTGTGGTCGAAGGCGATACGGTTAGCATTTTTTACGACCCGATGGTCGCCAAGCTGATCGTGTGGGACCAGGACCGCCCGCGGGCGCTGTCGCGAATGCGTGATGCGCTGGCGCAGACCGATATCGTGGGGCTGAAGTCCAATATCGGCTTCCTCGAACAACTGGTGCGCCATGGATCGGTGGTCGACGGCAGCATCGACACCGGCTACCTCGATCGGCACCTGGATGAATTCATGCCGGCGCATGAGGCCGATGCACAACTGCTGCTGGCGGTGGCGACCGCCAGCCTGCTGACGCAGGAAAACATGGCATTGCGGCGTGCAGCCGCTTCGGCCGATGCGTATTCGCCATGGGCAATCGCCGACGGCTGGAGACTGGGCCATGCAGGTTATCGTCCACTCGCGTTCCTGCATCGCGGGGAGCGTATCGATCTCACCGCGCAAGGCGCTGCGGGTCACTACACCATCCAGCACCAGGGTCGGACGCACCGGGTTGAAGGCGCGCGGTTGACCGGCGGCGTCCTCTCTTTGCGTATCAATCAGCAGGCCCGCCGAGTCCATCTGCTGCAAAGTGAGGGGCTCCATGACGGAATGCGTCTGGCCGGGCATCGATGGGTTGTGCACGACGGGCAGCGGCGCCTCACGCTGCAGTCCGTGGCGGTGTACAGCCCGAGCGGTGCAGGCGAGTCCGCAGGCGACGATCGAATCACTGCTCCGATGCCGGGGCGGGTGGTGGTAGTGAAGGTCAAACAGGGCGACACGGTCGCTTCCGGTCAGGAACTGCTGGTGATGGAGGCGATGAAGATGGAGCTTGCGCTGAAGGCGCCGCGCGATGGCGTGGTGGGTGAGATGCGCGCGGCCGCCGGCGATTTCGTCGAGGCTGACGCGGTGCTGGTCGTGCTCGAATGAATGCGACGGGAAGATTCGTCCGCATCGTCGAGGTCAGCCCGCGCGATGGCCTGCAGAACGAAAAGACAATCATCGCCACCGCCGACAAGATCGAGCTGGTCGACCGGCTGTCGCAAACCGGCCTGCGCAGCATCGAGGCGACCAGTTTTGTAAGCCCGCGATGGGTGCCGCAGCTGGCCGACGCGGCCGAGGTGTTCAACGCCATCGCACGCAAGCCAGGCGTCGCCTATCCAGTGCTGGTGCCCAACATCACCGGTTATGACCGCGCGCGCGCTGCCGGGGCTCAGGAGGTCGCGGTGTTCACCGCTGCCTCCGAGGCCTTCAACCGCAAGAACATCAATGCCGGCATCGACGAATCCATCGAGCGTTTCCGTCCGGTGCTGGAACGCGCTTCCGGCGATGGCGTCAAGGTGCGCGGCTACGTGTCCACTGTGCTGGGTTGCCCCTACCAGGGCGAAGTGCCGCTGGCGGATGTCGTGCACGTGGCGGCGCGCCTGCACGCGCTCGGCTGTTACGAAATCTCGCTCGGCGATACCATCGGCGTCGGCACCCCGCACAAGGCCCGCGCAATGCTCAAGGCCGTCGCCACCGAAGTGCCGATGGCGTCTCTCGCGGTGCACTTCCACGACACCTACGGACAGGCACTGGCCAACATCCTGGCCTGCCTGGAAGAAGGCGTGTCGGTGGTGGACGCGGCGGTTTCCGGCACCGGCGGCTGTCCCTATGCGGTCGGTGCCAGCGGCAATGTCGCCAGTGAGGACGTGGTCTACATGCTGCACGGCATGGGCATGGACACCGGCGTGGACCTGCAGCGGCTCAGCGAGACCGGCCGCTGGCTTGCCAACGTGCTGGGGCGCGAAACCAGCAGCAAGGTGGCGCGGGCGATGTGCGCCACATGAGCATGCGCGCGCCAGTGGACGGAGAAACTGCCGGCGCCGATGCAATCGACGCGGCCAACGCAATTGCGCCAGACGAAACCATGGCTGCGTTGCAGGCTGCGCTTGAACAGGCCGGCGCAGACACCTCGCTGCCCGACGCTACGCGCGAGCTGCTGCTGCAATCCGCCGCCGCGTTGCAAGACTCGATAGCGCAGACACGTGCGGCGCAATTGAGGTACAGCACATTGTTCGATGCAGTGCCCGACCCGGTCAGCATCCTGGCCGAGGATGGCACCGTACTGGATCTCAACAAGGCCGGCATGGCGGCATACCGGCGCCCGCGCGAGCAGATCGTGGGACAGAACATCAGCGTCCTCAACCCGGAGCTGCCGCGCGACCACCTGATCCCGGTGTGGGAAACACTCGATCGTGGCGAGACCTACGTCATCGAAGTCACCAACATGCGCGGCGACGGGACGCGTTTTCCGGTGGAAGTGCATTCGGCCAACCTGGTGTTCGAAGGGCGCAAGAGCCTGGTCGCGGTCGCGCGCGACCTGAGCGGCCGGCATGAGGCGGAACTGCGCTACCGCGAACTGACGGAAGTGATCGACAAGGGCATCGTGGTCCAGAATTCCCACGGCGAAATCACTTACGGCAATCGCGCGGCCCGACGTATTTTCGGCATTGGCGAAGGCAAGCGCATCAGCGAGGAACTGCAACCGGCGCGCTGGCGCATCGTCGACGAGCACGGGCGCGAACTCAGCATGGAAGGCTTGCCTTCGATGCAAGCGCTGGCGACGCGTCAGGTGATGGAAAGCGTGCTGATAGGCCTTTACCACCGCGATCGCAAACAGCTCATCTGGCTCAGCGTGACTTCGGTACCGCAGTTCTCGCCGGGTGCCGACCGCCCCTCGCAGGTGACCTCGATCTTCAGCGACGTCACCACGCTCAAGCGCGACAGTGCACTGTTCGATCGTGCGCAGTCGCTGGCGCATATCGGCGGATGGGAATGGGAGGCCGGCCGCGATCGCGTGTACCTGACCGATGAAGCCTTGCGGATTTTCGGTCCCGCACACCCGCCGCAGGATATCGAAGGTGTGCTGGAATGCCTGCGCGAGGCCGACGGCCGACGCTTCCGCGCCGCCCTGGACGAAGTGGTGCGCGATGGCGGCGGCTTCGAGCTGGAGCTGCAAGGCTGTCGTGCCGACGGGCACCTGTTCTGGATCTGCGTGATTGGTGAAGCCGAAGCCAGCGACCCCGGTGCCTCGCGCGTAACCGGAACCGTGCAGGATATTTCACCCGACAAGCGCGCCGAGGAGACGCTGCGCGTGCAGGCCCGCACCGACCCGCTGACCGGCCTGATGAACCGCGATGCGGTGCTCACCGATCTCGGCACTCGCCTTGCCGATCCGTCTCACGCACATGTCGGTTTGCTCTACATCGACCTGGATCGTTTCAAGACCGTCAACGACGTACTCGGCCACAGCGCCGGCGACGAACTGCTGCTGCAGGCCGCCCATCGAATCCTCGATGCGGTGGGCACCGAAGGCCTCGTCGCGCGCTTTGGCGGCGATGAATTCCTGGTGGTGTGCGACACCAGCGGCGATCCCGGACAACCCGAGCGTCTTGCCGACGCCGTGTTGGCGGCATTCGCCGAATCGTTCCGTTTCGACAAGGACGAATTCGCGATCACCGCCAGCATCGGTATCGCATCCGCGCCGGAAGACGGCGTGCGTCCGCAGCAGCTGATACAGAACGCCGACATCGCGATGTACGAAAGCAAGCACCGTTCGCGCAATGCGTGGCAGGCATTCACGCCGGAATTGTCGCGCCGGCAGCAGGATCGGCTGCAGATCGAGACGCAGCTGCGGCGTGCGGTCGACAATCAGGAATTCCGGCTGGTGTACCAGCCGCAGGTGGACCTGCGCAGCGGACGCATCATTGCGGCCGAGGCCTTGATCCGCTGGCAAAACCACCAACTGGGCGAGTTGCGGCCGGACCTGTTCATCAGCCATGCCGAAACCACCGGCGACATCGTGCGCATCGGTAGTTGGGTGCTGCGCGAAGCCTGCCGGCAGGTGCGCGACTGGCGCGACCAGGGACTGGGCATCGTGCGGGTGGCGGTGAACGTGTCCTATCGCCAGTTCGCCGGCGACGAACTGGCTGAAAAGATCCGCGACGTACTGGCCGAGTTCGACCTGCCAGGTACTGCGCTGGAGCTGGAGTTCACCGAACGCGTCCTGATAGAAGATGCGCCGGCGACGCTCAAGACCTTCGCCGAACTGCGCGCGCTCGGCGTGATGTTGACCATCGACGATTTTGGAGAAGGCTACAGCGCCCTCAATTATCTGCGCCGCCTGCCCATCCACGGGCTCAAGCTCAGCCAGCTGTTCACCGAAGGCGTGCCCGGCAACCGTTCCGACGTGGCGGTGTGCCAGGCAGTGTCGGCTATTGCCCGCAGCCTGGGCTTGAGCCTGGTGGCCGAAGGCGTGGAATCCGAAGCGCAACGCATGTTCCTGCTCCAGCTGGGCGTGCCGGTGGGCCAGGGTTTCCTGTTCGCACCCGGGCTGTCGCCCGATGAATTCGCGCGCCGCCTGGCCAGCGATGCGGAGCACTCTGCTCATGCCTGAAGCCATTTGGGTGCTGCGCCCGATCGAGGCGCACGATGATGTCGCAATGGCCGCAATCATCCGCTCGGTAATGCCGGGGTTCGGCGCTGGCGGTGAGGGCTTCGCCATCCACGATCCCGAAGTCGACTGGATGAGCCGCGCGTACACGGCATCGCGTTCGGCTTATTTTGTCGTCGAATCCGATGGCAGGGTGCTGGGGGGTGGTGGGATCGCGCCGCTCGAAGGCGGCGATGAAAACACCTGTGAACTGCGCAAGATGTATTTCCTGCCGCAGGCGCGCGGCATGGGCGCCGGCGCGGCGATGATGGCGCGATGCCTGTCCAGCGCTCGCGGGTTCGGGTATGCGCACTGCTACCTGGAAACCCTCAGCGGCATGGACGCGGCCATGCGTCTGTACGCACGCAGCGGCTTCAAGCGCCTGGATGCACCAATGGGCGCCACCGGCCACGGCGGTTGCGACGCGTATTACCTGCTCGATCTGTAAATAGCTCTTGCGTGGCAGCGATATGTGGGAGCGACGCGACTCGCAAAACCACGAATCCATTCCGCCTTGCTGTCCGGTCCTGGATCATGCACGTCGCTATGGAATCTGGCGCGCAAACCTGTCGCGACTCACGTCGCACCCGCAAGTGGCACAACCCCCACCTGCTTCTCGCGTAAAATCGCCTTCTTTCCGCGTACTGGATTCCCATGCAGCTTTCCGACACCCGTGCCGTCATCACCGGCGGCGTCTCCGGCCTCGGCCTGGCCGTAGCCCAGCACCTGGTGTCACAGGGCGGCAAGGTCGCGTTGTTCGACGTCAACGATGACAAGGGCGCCGCCGCGGTAGCCGAGCTGGGCGCAGACAACGCGCTCTACTTCCGCACCGACGTGACCCATGAAGCCGGCGTGGCCACCAACATGGATGCGGCGAGGGATTTCCTGGGCGGGCTCAATGCCGCAATCAACTGCGCGGGCATCCTGGGTGCTGGTCGCGTGCTCGGCCGCGAAGCGCCGATGCCGCTGGCCAATTTCCAGAACACGGTGATGGTCAACCTGGTCGGAAGCTTCAACGTAGCCAAAGCCGCGGCCAACTTCATGCAGCACAACGCCCCCGGCGACGATGGCGAGCGCGGCGTCATCATCAACACCGCCAGCGTGGCGGCCTATGAAGGGCAGATTGGACAGGCGGCCTACTCGGCCTCGAAGGGCGGCGTAATCGCGATGACGCTGCCGATGGCGCGCGAACTCGCGCGCTTCGGTATCCGCGTGATGACCGTCGCCCCGGGAATTTTCTGGACGCCGATGGTCGATGGAATGTCGGAAGAGGTGCAGAAGTCGCTGGGCGCTTCCATCCCCTTCCCGTCACGCCTGGGACAGCCCGAGGAATTCGCGCAGACCGTCGCCTTCATCATCTCCAGCCGCTACTTGAATGGCGAAACCATCCGCCTGGACGGCGCGGTGCGGCTTGCTCCGAAATGACATTCAGGAGCCGGCCCTGCCGCGATGAAGCATCACCAGCAGGCCACATCACGGGCAGTGTTCGCTCCTGCAATTATTAGTCGTCCCCACTCAACGGTCCAACAAATGAAAGCCCACGAAGTCAAGAAAGGCAACGTCGTCGACCACAACGGAACCGTCTACCAGGTGCGCGATATCGAGCGCAGCTCGCCGCAAGGCCGCGGCGGCAATGTGAAGTACCGTTTCACCCTTTACAGCGTGCCCGGCGGGATCAAGCATGACCTCAGCGTGGGCGGTGACGACGAGTTGAAGGAAGTCGAGCTGAGCCGACGCATGGCGACCTTTTCGTACAAGGACGGCGACGCTTTCGTGTTCCTCGATGACGAGGACTACACGCCGTACACCTTCGATGCGGACGTCGTCGGCGATGATGCCGGCTACATCGCCGACGGTCTGGCCGGCAGCTACGTGCAGATCATCGACGACCAGCCGGTGGCGCTGCAGCTGCCCCAGCACGTGACTTTGGAAGTGGTCGAAACACCACCCGAACTCAAGGGTGGCAGCGCTACCAAACGACCAAAACCGGCAAAGCTGAGCACGGGCCTGGAAATCATGGTGCCGGAGTACGTGGTCAATGGCGAACGCGTGCTGGTCAACACGACCACGGGGGAATTCGGCGGCCGTGCCGACTGATCCGTAAACCGGAGCACTGAAGATCAGTCGTCAGAGACGTCACGGATTGCCATCGAAATCTTCAGTGCAGGTGCAGGCCGTCCTGCTGGCCATGCAGCAGACGTAGGCGCTGGCCAAGACGGTCGATGTTGGATTCAATGTCTTCCAGCGCTTCGCGCTGCTCTGAAGGCAACAAACGTCGTCCGACTGCGCGCAAGGCAACACCGCGCTCGGACAGATCCATGGCGCGCACGCGTGCTTCGCTCATCAGCAATGCACGCTCTTGCCGTTGCGGCAGTCCGTAGCCGGTGCCGGGAATCAGCTGCGCGGGGCGGCTGAGGAAGCCCTCGAGAGCCAGGAACTCCTGCAGCACAGGGATGATCGCAAGCGAATCGCTGCCCGCGGAGTCGCTGCACGCGTTGGCTGCCGATCCAGGCAAGCGACGCTTGAGTTCATCGCGCGCCAGCAGCTCCTGGCGACGCATCGCCGCCTGTTCCAGCACCAGCAACGCTGCGCTGGTCCGCAGATCGGCCTGCGGCATCCACACCGCACGCTCCGCCGCTGGCAGGTCCAGCCAATCCTGCATCCTGGTCTGCGGCAACGGCAAGCTCGAGCGGACGACGTCGAACATGGCCTGGTAGCGCTCGCTCATCGAATCGAACCGGTAACCAAGGCGCAAGGCTTCGGGCGGGTCGTCCAGCACCGACACATCGGCAATGCCAGTGCGCTGCAGCCGTCGCAGCAATCCTGTCGGGGTGATGCTGGCCAATGACTCTTCCGCCAGCCGCGGCACGCCATCATGCAGCAGCTTGAAGGTCTCCACAGCGCAGTTGTTGCTGACAAAGTAATAGCGGCCGTCGTAGCTCCAGTGCAGCTGCGCCGCATGCTCCAGCAGCCCTGCAATCTCCGCGACATCCAGGCGCAGCGGAATGGACTGCAATCCGCGCAGCTCGACCTTGGTGTATTCGTCGATGACCTGCTGCAACGGCAACACGAACAATCGCGACGGATAGGACCCGGTGAGTCCGCGCCAGCTGGAAAGCTGCAGGTCATCGACGAACGCGCGGAACGAGAGCACCTGGTGGTACTGCAGATCCAGCCTGCAGTCGGGCCCGGGCACGCGATCAGGCGCGCAGATCACCATGCGCAGCATGCTGTGGCCCCAGCGGCTCATTACCTGATCGTTGCCTTCGGCCAGAAGATAATCCACGGCGTACACACGAGCGGGATCGAGTTCGAGCAGCGGTGAGTCGACGCTTTCGTTGCCGGCACGCAGATACACCAGCCCCGGGGTGCATGTGTCTTGCGGCGGCGCCCACTTGAAATGCGCGACAAGGTGGCGATGCAGCGCCGGGCGTCGGCAGGCGTACGCCGGGTCCAGCAGGAAATATTCGAGGTTCACGGCCGCGAATTCCGCCGGACGTGTCAGCTCGTAAACGTCGGGGCTGCGATCGCTGAAGGCGTTGCGGGGATTACGCAGCCCAAATCGCATGGGACTGACCTGGAAGCCGGCGAGATCCAGAAAACGCGGATCGCCTGAAAGATTGCCGGCGCGCGTGCGGTCGTGGAAATGCGCGAGTTCGTGGATCACTGCGGCGTAGGCCGCGCGCGTTGCTGCGTCGGTGCGAGGATCGACATCATCTGCAGCTGGCCGTGCCATCCAGTTTTCCAGCAATGACTGGTCAAGCAACACCCGCTTGGCAAGGGCGCGGCCGTGCACCTGGGCCGGCAAATCATTGCGCCATTGCACGGTGATGTCGCGGTCCAGGGACTCGATCATGGACGCAGGCAGTCGCTTCACCACCTCGTCCAGCAGTTGCCGCGTGGCGAACACCTGCTGCGGAGTGAGTTCGGCAGCATCCACCTGCAGCCTCAGTGCGGCATTCGCATGGGAGGCGCATAGCAGCAGGCCGATTATTGCAGCCGGCCACCGCCGTTGCGGCAGCCGACCACGCAGGTTCACTGTGCGAGGATCGCCTGCGCCAGCTGCATGTCGCTGGCCCTGTGCTTTTCGGCGTCGCGTTCGCGCAACTGGCGCAGCGCGGCCTCGAGCTGCGCGCCGCGAATGCGACCGTTGCTGGCGACGAAACTTGCAGCATCGTCACGCGCCTGCAGCACTACCTTGTCGTCACCGGAGGTGCTGCCGGACGAAGCGGAGGAGCCGGCCGACGAGGCGCCCGCCGAGGTGCCGGCAAAGCTGGAGGCCATGGACGGGACAGCGGAGACCAGCAACAAGAGGCCAATCGGAAGCGCTCGGATCATTGGAAGTTCCATCGCAGTAGGGGAGTTCATTCGCCGAGAGAATACCTGTGCAGGCCGCAAAGCAGCTGAACCGGCTTCGGTGCGCCAGGACTGCCAACGTGGCGGCGACGCACGTAGCGGAACCGACGGCTGCCGCCCACACTGCGGATCCCGGCAGTCCTACGCAGATGATGCGTCGAACAGCTTGCCTGGATTGAGGATGCCTTTCGGATCCAGCACCTGCTTGAGCCCGCGCATGATCCCGATCTCCGCAGCGCTGCGCGTGCTTTCCAGGTAGCCCTTCTTGACCAGCCCGATGCCGTGTTCGGCCGAGATACTGCCGCCATGGCGCTGCAGCGACTGGGCCAGCAGTTGGGTCACCAGCTCGCATTGGGCGATGAACCCGGCATCGCTCACATCACCGGGCTTGAGCACGTTGATGTGCAGGTTGCCGTCGCCGATGTGGCCGAACCAGACCACCTCGAATTGCGGATAGGCCTCGGCCAGTAGCGCCTGGGTCTCGAGCAGGAACGCCGGCATCGCCGATATCCGCACCGATACGTCGTTCTTGTAGGGCTTGTAGGGCGCGAGGCTTTCGGTGATGTCCTCGCGCAACCGCCACAGCTGCAAGGCTTGTGCGTCGCTCTGGCTGATGACGCCGTCGCTGACCCAGCCTGCGTCCATGCACGTTTCGAACGCGGCCATAGCCGCCGCTTCGGCGACTGCATCGCCGCTGGCGTATTCGGTGACCACATAGAACGGATGCAGCTGCTCGAATGGCGCCTGAGCGCCATGTACCAGCACGTGCTGGAGGGCGCGGTCGGTGAAGAATTCAAAGGCCTCCAGCAACAGGCGCTCGCGGAAGGCCGAGAACACCTGCATCACGCTCTCGAACGTTGGCACAGCCAACAGCATTACATTCGAGGCCGCGGACGAATCGGTCAGGCGCAATGTGGCTTCGACCACGATGCCAAGGGTGCCTTCGGAGGCGATCATCAGATGGCGCAGATCGTAGCCACTTGAGTTCTTGACCAGGCCGCGGTTGAGATCGAGAAGTTCGCCGCTGGCGGTCACCACCTTCAGGCCGGCGATCCACTCGCGCGTGTTGCCGTAGCGAATGACGCGGATGCCACCCGCGTTGGTGGCGATATTGCCGCCGATCGAGCACGAACCCCGGGATGCAAAATCGACCGGATATAGCAACCCGTGCTCGCGCGCCGCATTGTGGACGGCTTCCAGCGCGATCCCGGCCTGGACCTGCATAGTGCGATCCACAGCATTGAACTCGAGCACCTTGTTCATGCGCTCAAGGCTCAGCACCAGTTCGCCATTGGCCGCCACCGCGCCGCCCGAAAGTCCGGTGCGTCCACCTGACGGCACCACGGCCACGCCATGTTCGTTGGCCCAGCGCATCACGGCCTGCACTTCTTCCACCGACACTGGCAATGCAATGGCAAGCGGTGCGGGCGTCCAGCGCCGGGTCCAGTCACGACCGTAGTGCTCCAGGTCGGCCGGCTCGGTTGTCAGTCGCAGCATCGGCACGGCAGTGCGCAGGATGTCGAGACGCGGGTCGGCCATCGGTGGGACCTTTGTGGACGGATGTCCAGCGTGCCAGTGATGCTGGGGCGCGTCTAGGAGCGGTTGTTGGTTGTTGATTGTTGACGGGCGGGCATTGCTTTCCCCCTTCGAGGTGGAAGGTCGAGGGGGATTTTGCTGCTGCAGTTGGCCGGGATCAGAAGCAGGTTCCCGATAGCCCCATTTGCACAAGGGGCAAAGCGAGAAGCAGCTTCAATAGAACTCCGGCAACCTGCGACCAGCAACCGGGAACCAGCAGCCACCCACCGCCTCGACACATTCTGCCGCGCCGCAGCAAAGGCCTACCCGGTCTGGCATAGTCACCGTCCCGCCTCGAACGCCCTCCCCCGCATGTTGAACAAGAGAACTTCGTACCCCAAACAGGACATCCGCATCCTGCTGCTGGAAGGTGTCAGCCAGACCGCCGTCGATACGTTTCGCGCTGCCGGGTATTCGCAGATCGAACTGCACGCCAAGTCGCTGCCCGAGGAGGAACTGAAGGAGCGTATTGCCGAAGCCCACATCGTTGGAATCCGTTCGCGCACCCAGCTCAGTGCCGAGGTGCTCGCGCACGCGCGCCGGGTGATGGCCATCGGTGCCTTCTGCATCGGCACCAACCAGATCGACGTCGATGCCGCGGAACTTGCCGGCATACCGGTGTTCAACGCGCCTTATTCCAATACCCGCAGCGTGGCCGAACTGGTGATCGCCGAGGCGATCATGCTGATGCGCGGCATTCCGCAGAAAAGTGCGCAGTGCCACCGCGGCGGCTGGTCAAAATCCGCAGCCGGTAGCCACGAAGCGCGCGGCAAGACCCTCGGCATCATCGGCTACGGCCACATCGGAACCCAGGTTGGGGTGCTGGCGGAAGGCATCGGCATGAATGTGCTGTTCCACGATATCGAAACCAAACTTTCGCTGGGGAATGCGCGTTCCTCACTCACCTTGCACGATCTGTTGGCGCGCTCGGACGTGGTCACGTTGCATGTGCCGGAAACCCCTGCCACGCAGGGCATGTTCGGTGCGGCGGAAATTGCCGCGATGAAGCCTAGTGCGCACCTGATCAATGCGTCGCGCGGCACCGTGGTCGACATCGACGCCCTGGCCGCCGCACTGCAGTCCGGCCATGTCGGCGGCGCAGCGGTGGACGTGTTCCCGCTTGAACCCAAGGGCAACGACGATGCATTCGTATCGCCACTGCGCGGCATCGACAACGTGATCCTGACCCCCCACGTCGGCGGCAGCACGCTGGAAGCGCAGGACAACATCGGCATCGAGGTGGCCGCCAAACTGGTGCGCTACAGCGACAACGGCAGCACCTTGTCGGCGGTCAATTTTCCCGAAGTGACGTTGCCCGGCCACGAAGGCAGCCGCCGCATCATGCACATTCACCGCAACATGCCGGGCGTGCTGTCGCAGGTAAACGACATCTTCCGCGAGCAGGGCATCAACATCGACGGCCAGTTCCTTCGCACCGATGCCAAGGTGGGCTACGTGGTGATCGATGTGACTGCATCGGAGGAACAGGCGGGCGCACTGAAGGATGCGCTTGCCGTAATCGACGGGACCCTGAGAACGCGAGTCCTGTATTGAATGTAGCGGCCTGGTCTCCTGTAGATCCGAGCTTGCTCGGATACTCGCGCCTCAATGCGAAAGGCATCCGAGCAAGCTCGGATCTATAACGAAAAGGGCGGCTAGAGGCATTCGAGCGAGCTCGGATCTACAACAAAAATAGCGACGAAAGGCATCCGGGTAGGCCCGGATCTAAAACGAAGGGCTGTCCAGCCATTTGCGCGCCATCCGGCTCATCGATTTATCCGGATCCCGGGCCACTTCCACGATCGGCCGCCAGGCCAGGTCATGCGACTCAGCGCTGACCAGGTAATTCTCGTCGGCACCCGCTTGCACCACGTAACGCACGTCGTAATGCCAGTGTCCGGGCACGTCCTTGCGTTCGGGAATCCAGTGCCGGTCGAGGTCGAAGATTCGCGCTGATTGCACTTCCAGCCCTTGCAGGCCTGACTCCTCTTGCGCCTCCTTGAGCGCCACCTGTGCCATGTCACGTTCGCCGTCCGCATGGCCGCCAGGCTGCAGCCAACGATCGAGCTTGCGATGATGGGTCATGAGGATGCGTCGGCCGTCCGCGCTCACCAGCCAGGCGCCTGCGGTGAAATGGCCAGCCAGGCGTTGGCGAACAAAGGGATCGACGGGATCGTCGACAAGTTCCAGGAACGCTTCGACGGTCGTCGATTCGGACGGCCAGCGTCGTGCGTACTCCAGAAGCGATTGGTGGATTTGCGGGTGCACGGGCAGCGCGGGTCCGGCCGGGAACAGGCCCCATTATCCCTGTCCGTGCTGCACACGCGCTTGTACTCCATGCCGCGCTTTGGCAAGGTACGGCCTGCCGTGCGCCAGAGAGCGCACATTGCAGCAATCGAAACATCACCGGCAGTTCGGCCGGGCGACGCCATCACGGGGATTCAGCGAATGCTCAAAGGTCTTTTCAGGGTCAAGCCGATCGCGCCGGCCGGACATGTCGATGCGGGTGAACCTTTCGAAGGTGGCCTTGAAGGCGAGGCCACCCTCAAGCGCACGCTCACCGGCACGCAGCTGATCCTGCTTGGGATCGGCGCTGTGATCGGTGCCGGCATCTTCGTGCTCACCGGCCAGGCAGCGGCAGAATACGCCGGCCCCGCAGTGATGCTCAGCTTCGTGTTCGCCGGCATTGCCTGCGCCTTCGCCGCCCTGTGCTATGCCGAGTTCGCCGCGATGCTGCCCGTATCGGGCAGCGCGTATTCGTATTCCTACGCCACCCTGGGCGAAGTCGTGGCCTGGTTCATCGGCTGGTGCCTGGTGCTGGAATACCTGTTCGCGGCCTCCACCGTCGCGGTCGGCTGGTCGGGCTACCTCAACGCATTCCTGAGCAACTTCGACCTGGCCCTGCCCGCGCTGCTGGCCAGCGCGCCCTATGCCTACGATGCCGCCACCAGCGACTTCGTCCGCACCGGCGCCCTGGTCAACCTGCCGGCGGTGCTGATCATCGCCGCGGTGAGCGGCGTCGGCTATGTCGGCATCACCCAGTCGGCGTTCGTCAACTCGATCATCGTGGCGCTCAAGGTCACGGTGATCCTGCTGTTCATCGCATTCGGCATTCAATACGTCGACCCGGGAAACTGGACCCCATTCATCCCGGAAAACCAGGGCGGGACCAAGTACGGCATGGAAGGCGTGATCCGCGCGTCGGCCGTGGTGTTCTTCGCCTACATTGGCTTCGATGCGGTTTCCACAGCCGCCGGTGAGGCCAGGAACCCGCAGAAGGACATGCCCATCGGCATCCTCGGCTCGCTGGCGGTGTGCACCGTGCTGTACATCGCCATGTGCGCGGTGCTGACCGGCATGGTGGATTTCCGCCTGCTGGGCACGCCGGAGCCGGTGTCCACTGCGCTGGACAGCTTTCCGTCGCTCAACTGGCTGCAGACCTGGGTCCAAGTCGCCGCCATCGCAGGCCTGGCCTCGGTGATCCTGGTGATGCTGATGGCGCAGCCGCGCATCTTCTACTCGATGGCCCGTGATGGCCTGCTGCCCAGGGTATTCGGCAAGGTGCATACGAAGTACCACACGCCATACATCGGCACCGTCATCGTCGGCGTCGCCGCCGCGATCCTTGCCGGGCTGCTGCCAGTCGGCTTCCTTGGCGACATCGTGTCCATGGGCACGCTGCTGGCGTTCGCCACGGTGAGCGCGGGCGTCCTGGTCCTGCGTTACACCCGCCCCGACCTGCCGCGCCCGTTCCGCGTGCCGTTCGCGATCGTCATCTGCCCGTTGGGCACGATCGCCTGCCTGCTGCTGTTCTGGCAGCCGTTCAAGGACCACTGGCACCTGCTGCTGGCTTGGCTCCTGATCGGCGCGGTGATCTACGCCGTCTACGGCTACCGCCACAGCAAGCTGCGCAACCCGCAAGCGTGATCCTCCACGGCCGGCAGCCCGACTGCCGGCCGTTCTTCCTGCTGCGCCCTCCAGACCACGCCGGGTTCCCATGACCGCTGCCAGCCCACGCAAGATCGGCCCTGTGCTTGCGACCTTCGTCGTGGCCAACAACATGATTGGTTCGGGTTTCTTCCTGCTGCCGGCCACGCTGGCCAAGTCCGGCGGCGTGACCGCGTTGAGCTGGCTGCTGGCCACGGTGCTGGCAGTGGTGCTGGGCAACGTTTTCGCCAGGCTCGCACGCGATTATCCGGGCCTGACCTCGCCTGACGATTACGTGCGCCCCTCGCTCGGCCGCGACATGGGCTTCCTGGCCACCACGCTGTACTGGATCTCCTCATGGATCGGCAACAACGCCATCGCAGTGGCGGCGTTCGGCTATCTGGTGATCCTGCTGCCAGTCGGTGATGGCGAAGGCATGCGCCTGCTTGGGCAGCTGGTGCTGATCTGGCTGATGTTCGCGCTCAACCTGATGGGGCCGCGCCAGATCGCGCGCTTCCAGTCGCTGTGCGTGGTGCTGGGCCTGCTCCCGGTGGCCGCGGTGCTGATCTGGGGTTGGGGCAGCTTCGACACCGGCCTTTACCGCGAGGCCTGGAATGTGTCGGGTGAGTCGGATGCCGCCGTCGTGTTCGGATCGCTGGCACCCATCTTCTGGGCCTTCGTCGGCCTGGAAACCGGTGCCATGGTTGCCGGCGTGGTCCGCGACCCGGAACGCAACGTGCCGCTGGCCACCATGGGCGGGATCCTGATCGCCGGCGTCATCTACCTTGCGTCCTCGGTGCTGATGATGGGAATCGTGCCGGTCGACCAGCTGGCGGCATCGAGCGCGCCCTTCGCAATGGTCGCCGGGCAGATGTTCGGCGCATGGGCCATCCCGATCATCGCTGCGGCCGCGGCGCTCAAGGCCACCGGCACGCTCGGGGGCTGGATGCTGGTCAGCGGCGAATCGGGCGCGCGTGCAGCGCAGCGCGGCTACCTGCCGTCGATCTTCGGACGCTTGCGCGACAACGGGTCGGCCGGCTGGTGCCTGTTCATCGTGGCGCTGTCGATGAGTGTGCTGGCGATGCTGACGTTGTCGCCCTCCGTGTCCGGACAGTTCGAGACGCTGATCGAAATGGTAGTCATCCTGGTGGTGATGGCCTACGTCGCGGCAGGACTGAGCCTGATGCTCGGCACACCCAAGCGCCAGGCCACCCGCAGCGACCGCGTTGTCGGCGTGGGCGCGCTCGTCGCGTGCGGACTGCTGGTGTACTCCACCCCGGTGCCCACGCTGATCGGCGCGTTCGTCATCGCGCTGCTCGCGCTGGCGGCGTATCGCGGTTTCGCCCGCAGGCAACCGCCCGACGCGGCGCCCGCCGAAGGTCGGCGCTAGACTTGGCGGCATGAATACAGCCGCCTACGACACCCAGCGCCTGCAGTCCCTGGCCAGCGAAATTGCAAGCAACGTGCGCGAGCTCGCCGCCGCCGGCTGGACGCCGGCCACCAGCAGCAATTTTTCCCGCCGACTGGACGAGCGGCACGCGGCGATCACCGTGTCCGGACGCGACAAGGGCCGCCTGGTGGAAGACGACATCATGGTGGTCGACTACGACGGGCATGCCGTCGACACCGACCGCAGGCCGTCCGCCGAGACCCTGTTGCATACCCAGTTGTACCGTCGCTTTCCCGAAATCGGCTGCGTGCTGCATACACATTCGCCAGTGCAGACGATTGCTTCGCGCCTGTTTGCAGGCGCGGGCCACATCCGACTGCAAGGCTACGAGTTGCTGAAGGCCTTTCACGGCAACAGCACCCACGAGGCCGCGATTGATGTGCCGGTATTCGCCAACACCCAGGACATGCACACGCTGGCCGCGCAGGTCGACGCGCTGCTCGATGCCGGTCCGATGTGGGGCTATCTGATCGACGGACACGGACTCTATGCCTGGGGCCGGGACATGGCCGAGGCGCGGCGCCACCTCGAGGCGTTCGAGTTCCTGTTGCATTGCGAGCTCGAGCTGCGCAAGCTCGGCTGTCGCGGTTGACAGCTGTTTTTTGTGGATCCGAGCTTGCTCGGATGTTCTTCCCGGCTGCTCTTGGAATCTGCCAGACATCCGGGCAATCCGGGATCTACGAAATAAAGCCCTGCGTTTGCTACGCTTTGCCCCTCTTGAACACACGAGGCCTCCTGCCATGAGCCGCCTGCGCATTTTTTCAGAGAGCGATCCGGAGACCCCGGAGTTTGCCAGCTACGATCCCGACTTCATCGCCACCGAACTACAGAAGATCGGGGTGACCTTCGAGCGCTGGAAGGCCACCAAGCCGGTCGAGCCCGGCGCCGCTCCGGAGGAAGTGATCGCCGCCTACAAGGAGGACATCGATCGACTGGTGGCCGACCGCGGCTTCAAGACCGTGGACGTGGTCAGCATCGCGCCGGACAACCCGCAACGCGAGGCGATGCGCACGAAGTTCCTCGACGAGCACTTCCACAAGGAGGACGAGGTTCGGTTCTTCGTCGCCGGCTCGGGACTGTTCACCCTGCATGTCGAAGACAGGATCTATGAAATCGAGTGCGTGCAGGACGACCTGATCGCCGTGCCGGACAGCACGCGCCACTGGTTCGACATGGGTGACGAGCCCAACTTCATCGCCATCCGCTTCTTCACCGAGCCGGACGGCTGGGTGGGACATTTCACCGGCGAGGATATCGCCACGCGTTTCCCACGTTACGAGCCGGGCAAGCCGTCCTGATGGTCAAGGCGATTCTCACCGACATCGAAGGCACCACCAGCAGCATCTCCTTCGTCAAGGACGTTCTGTTTCCGTACGCGCGCCGCGCCCTGCCCGCTTTCGTGGCTGCGCACCGCGACGATCCCGAGGTAAGGCGCTGGCTGGACATGGTCGCCACCGAACACGGCAGCATCTGCAGTGACGAGGTCATCGTGGAGACGCTGCAGGGCTGGATCGACCAGGACCGGAAGCACACCGCGTTGAAGGCGTTGCAGGGCATGATCTGGAAAGCGGGATATCGCGACGCCGAATTCACCGCGCACATCTATCCCGATGCCGCGCCCGCGTTGCGTTCATGGCACGCGCAGAGCCTGCCGCTGTACGTGTATTCGTCTGGTTCGGTGCCCGCGCAGCAGCTGTTCTTCGGCCACAGCGATGCCGGCGATCTGACCCCGTTGTTTTCCGGCTGGTTCGATACCGAAATCGGCGGCAAGCGCGAGGCGGCCAGCTATCGGCATATCGCAACGGCAACCGGCATCGCTGCAAGCGATATCGTGTTCCTCTCCGACGTGGTCGAGGAACTCGATGCCGCACGCGATGCGGGAATGCGAACGGTGCTGGTGGACCGCACCGAAGACTATCCGCAGCCGCGCGACGGCAACTCCGCGAACGGCCATCCACGGGTCACCAGTTTTTCGGAAGTCCTGATTCCCGCCTGACGCGGCGCTTCCTGCCAGATCAAATGCTCGTTGCAGCGACCGTCAGGATCGGCTTCACGCACGCGCGAACCTCTGCCGTGCAGACCGCAGCATGGATCCGATTCGCGTCACCATCGGCAGTGCATGGGCCTTGAGCGCATCGCGGCGCGGTGAAATGCCCACCGGGTGCGGGGCCATGCCCACCTGCACAAAACGCCTGCGCACACGGTGGTTGAAGCGCATCGCATCGCTCCAGCGGTGGGTCTGGTCGGTCTGGAAGAAGAACGAAAGCGAAATCGATACGTTTTCAGCACCGTTCTTGACGTAGTGCCCCGCCACATACGGGATGTGGATGGCTTCGCCCGGCGCGAACTCGAACTTGGTGGCGTACTGATCGAACTCCGGCTTCCACAGCGGCTTTGCTTCCACGCGATCCATGTAGGACTCGCAGTCTGCAGCAGAGATGATCTTCTGGTCGAAGTTGGGAAACACGGCCACTTCCTTGCTGCCGCTGATCTGCATCAGGAAATTGGAGTAACGATCGAAATGGAATGGCGTCTGCGCATTGGGTGAGGCAATGAACATCCACATCCGCGGCTCGCGCACGTTCGAGCCCTTGCCGCTGCGCCGGATCATCTGCCCCACGTCGGCCGAAAGGTCGTGGTAGAGATCGCGAAACGCCGGATGCTCATGCGGATCGGCCACAGTGATGTATGAGTTCGAGGTGCGAATGGTCTCGACCGTTTCCTCCAGCGACATGCCATTGCGGTGGTCGATATGCGCGCGGTCGAAACTTATGCCCAGGTCGGACAACGCCTTGGAGTAGCGGATGCAGTGTGGCGGCAACTCAGGCAGCGACCGCGCCAGGCTTTTCATGCTCAGGGCCGGGTGGTCGACAAGGTTGTGGGTGAATTTGAAGGGTTCCACGTCCAGCCGACCACTGGCGAGATCATCGCCAAAGCACTTGTACATCCCCTGCCCCTGATTTGATTTGTACCCCGGGATCAAGCATATCCGCTTTGGCACGCCGGGATGGTTTCGTGCATCAACCCTTGCCTATCCATCAGGCAAGTTGGTCCCTCGATGACACTGGACGTGGCCGGCCTGCCGCCAGTACGCTTTCAAGCCAGAGAAGGGGAAATCCAATGACTATTCAATGCTTCGGCCCGGGCATAGACCCGGGGCTGATGGACCGCGCCGGCTTTCTTTTCGACCATCACCTGGTCGACCACCCAGCTCTCTCACTGGAAAGCCTTGCCGGGGTAATTCCACGCCTGTCTCCAAGGCAGGTCTTCCACTCCAGCGGACGTCTGTCCAACACTGACAATTTCGACCGTGCCCATCTGGAGCATAGGCCTGCAGCAAGCCTGGAAACCGCGCTGGAAAACCTGCGTACCACCGATGGCTACATCATGGTGCGCCGGCCCGAAACGGATCCCGCCTTCAAGCCGCTCTTCGACGCCCTGCGTTCCGAGGTAGGCCAACTCGTGGCGGCGGCGGGGATACCGAGGGCAATCAATGACGCGATGCTGTACCTGTTCATCGCCTCCCCCAATAGCGTCACCCCGTTTCATATCGACCGCTATTCCACCTTCCTCATGCAGTGCCGCGGTAGCAAGGTCGTCACCGTCTACTCGCCGTGGGATGCGCGCGTGGTGGACGACGAGGACACCGAGCATTTCTTCGCCAATACCGGACGACGGCCGGTATGGCGCCCGGAAACCGAGATACTCGGCCAGCAGTTCGATTTCCGACCCGGACAGGCGTTGCATATCCCGTTTGTGGCCGGACACCACGTCCGCAACGGCAGCGAGGATGTCTCTATTTCGCTGTCGATCATCTTCAAGACCGCGCGCACGCGGCAGCTGGTGCGCGCGATGCTGTTCAACCACTATTCGCGCGCCTCGATGGCACGCCTGGGCATGCGACCACGACGGGTCGCGCTGGATCATCCGGGCATAGCGTCAAAGGCGGCTGCGTGGCGTGCGTTCACAGGACCTTTCACGACCTCAAGATCAATAATCGAGCGTGCCGGCGGAAAGTTGTCGGCGATGATGCGGTGATTCGTCACTTGCCGCCCTGATCGGGATTTCTGACTGGCACACTCGTGGTGTTGCTCGCATCGGATCCTGCGCTATTCCACCGAATCATCAAGCCGATAGTTGGCGCTAGCCAGCTTTTCCCCTCGCCAACGATCGAACGCACGTACGTCAATGCGATGCACGCCGGCCGGCAGATCGGTCGCCAGTGCGCCACGCCAAAGGTGTTGTGAGGGCTTGGCTTCGGGTGAGCGATCGAAGCTGCGCAGTTCGGTAGCAAGGTCGTCGCGCATGTTTTCGGCAAGCAGCGCGGGATCGGGCTGCAGCACTTTGCGCATGGGTTTCCAGTCGCCCTGGTCGATCCGGTATTCAACACGCGTCTGCTCATCGCCCATGTGGACATTGGCGTACACGCCCCAGGCCGGGTAGGCACCACGACGCAGCACCTTGGGCAGATGCAGGCCGATGCCGGCATTGTCCGGGTCGCGCGCGGCATGCCATGACAGGGCATAGTTGCCGCCGGTCTTGACCTCCAGGCGCGCATAGCCGTTCGGCGTGCCATCGGCCATGGTCGCCACCGGAATGCCGGAGGCGTCCCGAACCCCGGACCAGAATGCGCCGCAGGCTGCGCCGACGTTGTATTCGTGCAGCGGCGTGGCGCCATGCCAGCCGGTCGCTTCGTCGTGGTACCAGTGACGCTGGGTATGGCTGTGCCCGCTCAGCACCAGCACGTGCGGAAAATCCTGCAGCAGGGCGAACAGGCGCTCGCGATCCTCGTTGCGGAATGTTTCGACGTTGTCTGCCGGGTTGAACAGCGGAATGTGCATGCCCAGTACCAGCAGGCGATCCTTGCGCACCGTCGGCAGGTAAGCACGCAGGAAGGCGAACTGGTCTTCGCGCAGGCCTCCGATGTAGTCCGGCTTCTGCCCGGGGCGATAGATCACATTGTCGAGCGCGATGAAAGTGGCCTGTTCCTCTTCGCGCGCATAGGTGTCGGGGCCGAAATGACGCCGGTAGGTGCGCAGCGAATCGGCATCACTGCTGGCGTCGATATCGAGGTCATGGTTACCGGGGATATGCAGCCACGGCACGCCCAGGGACATCGTGGTGCGCAATATCCCGGGGTAAAGCGAAAGATCATCATCGACCACGTCGCCGAGCGTGATTCCGATCTGTGCACCATGCGTGCCCTGTAGCGGCTCGATGATGTCGCGGCGGTAATAGTCGATGTCCTGCGCGGACTTCACCTGCGGGTCGGCGAAGACCAGTGCCTGCAGCGAATCCTTGCCGCCCGCTCGCTTCGGCAGCAGCCCGAAATTCCGGCACGCGGCGAGTTGCTGCTGAATTCCGCCGTATTTCAGTGCCGGGCCGGGCTGATGCTGGATGTGGAGCCAGAAGTCGGGCGAACCATCACCTCGTATCGGCAATTCGTGGCTGGCGGGCTTGATCAGGAACAGCGTGCTCCGATCCACTGGCGTGAATGAATATCTACCATCGGCATCGGTCCTGGTCAGTTGCCCGCCATCGGACAAGCTGATCCCTGGCAGCGGCGGCTCACCCGAATCCATCCTGCCATTGCCGTCCTTGTCTTCCCAAACGACTCCGATACACGACGATGGCATCGCGTCAGTGGCAAACGCTGCCACCGAAAGGATTACGAGCAAGACGATCTGACGCATGGCTGATTCCGTAGGCGATACGCTGTGATTATCGCGCCATAAGGATTGATTGCAGTGTTGCCATTGCAGGACGGTGTCGGTGTCGGCGCGGGTGCGCGGCAACCTGTTCCTCGCGCCCTACCTCGCTCCTGCAGGCTGGGGACGCCTAGTGCCGATGCCGCTGCTGCAGCACCGCCACTGCATCCGCCAGCGACAGTCCGCGTGCGCGCAGCAGCACGATCAGGTGGAACAGCAGGTCCGCACTTTCACCCAGCAGCGCGGCATCCTCCTGCACCACGCCCGCCAGGGCGGTCTCCACACCTTCCTCGCCCACCTTCTGCGCAATGCGGCGTACGCCGTCTTCGAACAAGCGCGTGGTGTAGCTGCCTGCCGGGCGGGTGCGTTCGCGACCGGCGACCAGCGTGTCAAGTTCAGCGAGGAAATTCACCGGCGCATCGGCGAAACAGCTTGCACGCTGCAGATGGCAGGTAGGACCTTGCGGTCTCGCCTGCACCAGCAAGGTATCGTTGTCGCAATCGGTCTTCATCGATACCAGCTGCAGCACGTCACCGGATGTCTCGCCCTTGGTCCACAGGCGTTGCCTGCTGCGGCTGTAGAACGTCACCCGCCCGCATGACAAAGTAACTCGCGCCGATTCCAGGTTCATGTAGCCCAGCATCAGCACGCGCAGGTTGTCCGCGTCCTGCACGATGGCCGGCAACAGGCCATCTCCCTTGCTCCAGTCCAGGGATTCGAGCGTCAGCGAATCCAGCTTTGCGGAAGTTTGATCAAGCGGCACGACGCACCTCGATTTCATGGGCAGCCAGTTCGCGTTTCAGGTCACCGATCGCGATCCTGCCACTGTGGAATACGCTCGCGGCAAGTGCACCGTCGACATCGGCCTCGCGAAACACCTGCACGAAATGCGCCAGCTCGCCCGCCCCGCCCGATCCGATCAGCGGCACCGCGCACAGCGCACGCACGGCGCTTAGCTGTTCGATGTCGTAGCCGCGACGCACGCCGTCGTTGTCCATGCAATTGAGCACGATCTCGCCCGCACCCAGGCGCTGCGCCTCGACCACCCAGTCCAGCGTGCGCATCGGCAGCGCCAGGGTCTTGGTCGGGTCACCGGTGTACTGGCGCACGCGCCACTCACCATCGGCTTCGCGCATGGAATCGATACCCACCACGACGCACTGCACGCCGAATGCCTCGGCCAGCTCCGACACCAACTGCGGCCGCGCCAAAGCCGGCGTATTCACCGATATCTTGTCGGCGCCCGCATGCAGGACCGCGCGTGCGGTGTCGACGCTCGCGATGCCGCCGGCGACGCAGAACGGAATGTCCAGCAACGACGAGACACGCTCGACCCAGCGATAGTCGACCGAGCGTCCTTCTGGACTGGCGCCGATGTCATAGAACACCAACTCGTCCGCGCCTGCGTCGCGATAGCGCAGCGCCAAGTCGACGATGTCGCCCATGTCGACGTGGTCGCGGAAGCGCACGCCCTTGACCACGCGCCCATCACGTACGTCCAGGCACGGAATGATGCGTCGGCTCAGCATGCCAGTGCTTCTTCAAGCGTGAAGCGCCCTTCCAGCAAGGCGCGACCCAGGACGATGCCGGCGCAACCACGCGCTCTTGCGTCCGCAACGTCGCTGGCCTCGCGCACACCACCTGAAGCCTGCACCTCAAGCCGCGGCGCAATGCCTTGAAGATGGCGATACAGATCGAAATTGGGGCCGGACAACATGCCGTCACGCGCGATATCGGTGCTTAGCAAATGGCGAAGTCCGCCGTCCTGGAAACGCAACGCAAGCTGATCGAGCGTGGCCACCGCGGTTTCGGTCCAGCCATGGACCGGCAGCGTCCACGTTCCAGCCTCATTCTGTCGCGCGTCAAGCGCCACCGTGATGCGGTC
>Ga0105047_10003445_pt1 | contig 27868 bp, 21 predicted proteins | sample MAT04_FD_78384 | JGI IMG/M metagenome (GOLD analysis project Ga0105047, IMG submission 78384) | Freshwater microbial communities from Lake Fryxell liftoff mats and glacier meltwater in Antarctica - MAT-04 (megahit assembly) | ecosystem: Environmental > Aquatic > Freshwater > Ice > Liftoff... | reverse complement strand
TTGGTGACTTCATTTTTGTCGATGTAAAAGCCGTTGAGAGCGACTTTGTGCCGGGGTTGCTCATCGGGCGGGCCATCGTTCGAGCCCATCCAGAACATGCCTTCGGGAATCCAGACCATGCCCTCCGGTGATTCCGTGGTCGCGGGCGTTTTCGGTTCCGGGGTCTTGGCGGGTTCGGCGCCTTCGCGGGCTGTTGGCTTTTCGCTCTGGGGAGTCGACGGCGAGTCGCTTGACGCCACGCAGCCCGCCACGAATAAGAAGGGGATCAGGAACTGCGATCGAAAATGTCGTTTCATGGGGTGCCTATCCGGGGTGGAAAACCGGTAAATTCATCATCTTCGGACTATGCGAATGCCGAAGTAGATTATAAACATTATCGGATTAGTAATCTATCTTTCGCTGCGTGATCACTCTCTCATGGTAAACCGTCGGATTCTGCCAGGATACCGGTTGAGCCTTACGTTTACGCTCTTTTATCTGGGCGTGATCGTGATGGTTCCCCTGGCCGCCTGTCTCATCACCGCCGGTTCGCTATCGTGGAGCCAATTTGTCGCCGCGGTTTGGACCCCGCGGGCTCGGGCGGCCTACTACCTCACCATCGGGGCCGCGCTTGTTTCGTCCATCATCAGCACCATCATTGGCTTACTCATCGCGTGGGTGCTTGTCCGCTACGAGTTTCCCGGAAAGCGCTTTTTCGATTCCCTCGTCGATCTCCCCTTCGCGCTGCCGACCGCCGTGGCCGGGCTCGTCTTCGCTAACTTGTATGTGCCCAACGGCTGGCTAGGCCGCTTCTTGGTTCCTCTGGGAATCGAAGGCGCGTACTCCCGTTTCGCGATCGTTCTGGTGCTCGTCTTCCTCGGTTTTCCGTTCGTGGTCCGAACCGTTCAGCCGGTGCTCGAGAGCCTCGATCAAGAATCGGAGGAGGCCGCCGCGTGCCTGGGGGCCAACCGCTGGCAGGCATTCCGGCGCGTTCTTTTCCCGGCCCTCTACCCGGCATTGATCACCGGGTTCGCCCTTTCGGTCGCGCGGGCGCTCGGCGAATACGGTTCCGTCATCTTCGTCTCCGGCAACATGCCCTTCAAGACGGAAATCGCGCCCGTGCTCATCGTCGCCAAGCTGGAAGAGTTCCAGTATGCCGAGGCGACCGCGATTGCCGTGGTCCTGTTGGCCCTCTCATTTGCCATGCTCATCACAATTAACTGGCTGGAAAGGTGGAGCAAGACCGATGGTTAGTGCTCCGTCCAGGCTAAATTTTGCTACGAGCACCGTAGCCGCGTTCGCCAGAACGCGGGCTTGTTGAGTCAACCCGCATTCTGGCGAATGCGGCTACACCAAAATTTAGTTTGGGCAAGGCACTAATCGGCAATCATGAACGAAGCAGAACCGAAACCTGTTAAAGCGCCGGCGCCGTTCCGTCCGCCGCATCTGCAAGATCCGGCCTGGGTGCGCTGGACGTTAAGCCTTCTCGCGCTGTCGATCCTGGTCGTGCTTGTCGTTATCCCGGTGATCTCCGTCTTCTACATGGCGTTCTCACGCGGGGCGCAGGTCTATTTTGACAACCTCTTTAACGATCCGGACACGACCCACGCGGTGATGTTGACGCTGACCGTGGCGCCCTGTGCCGTGATCCTTAACGTCATCTTCGGGGTGGCGGCGGCGTGGACGATCTCGCGATTCCGCTTCCCCGGCCGCACGTTGCTCATCACCATGATCGACATCCCGTTCTCGATCTCGCCCGTGGTGGCCGGGTTGATGTTCGTGCTCTTGTTTGGCCTGGGCGGCTTTTTCGGCCCCTGGCTGCGGGCGAACGGCATCCAGATTTTGTTCTCGACGCCGGGGCTCATCCTGGCGACGACGTTCGTCACCCTGCCCTTTGTGGCGCGGGAACTCATCCCCGTCATGGAGGCGATCGGCCCCGATGAGGAGATGGCCGCCCTCAGTCTCGGGGCGGGCGGCTGGCAGATTTTTTGGCGCATCACCCTGCCGAATATCCGCTGGGGCCTGCTCTATGGGGTGATCCTGTGCAACGCCCGCGCCATGGGCGAGTTCGGCGCCGTCTACGTTGTTTCCGGCCACATTGCGGGGCAGACGAACACGATGCCCCTACACATCGAGCAACTCTTCCAGGGCTTCAACTCCCCGGGCGCGTTCGCTGTCGCGTCGGTGTTGACGCTCTTGGCCGTCGTGACGCTGTTGCTAAAAGTCGTCGTGGAACAAAAGGCCCGCCACACGATCAAGACCGCGGCGATTGAGAAGAAGTAACGGAGATCGGGATGAGCATTAGCGTCAAGAACGTCTGCAAGAGCTTCAACCGCAAGCAAGTGCTTGACAACGTCACGGTCGAGGCGCCGACCGGGTCGCTGCTGGCGTTGCTCGGCCCTTCCGGCTCGGGCAAGACGACGCTTCTACGGATCATCGCAGGCCTCGAGACGGCCGACTCCGGAACGGTGCATTATCAGGACGACAACGTGACGGAGTACACCGCTCGCGAACGCAACGTCGGCTTCGTTTTTCAGCATTACGCCTTGTTTCGCCACATGACCGTTTTTGAGAATGTCGCCTTCGGGCTGCGTGTTCGCAAATGGGCCGAGGAGCGTATCCGCGAACGTGTCTTCGAATTGCTGCATCTGGTCCGGCTGGAAGAACTCGCCTTCCGTTACCCGTCGACGCTTTCCGGCGGGCAGAAACAGCGGATCGCCCTGATCCGGGCGCTCGCGGCCCAGCCGCGTTTACTGCTGCTCGATGAACCGTTCGGCGCGCTCGACGCCAAAGTTCGCATGGAATTGCGCCACTGGCTCCGCAAGTTTCACGATGAGTTTCACGTGACCAGCATCTTCGTGACGCACGACCAGGAAGAGGCTTTTGAAGTGTCCGATCGTATCGTCGTCATGAACAAGGGGCGGATCGAACAGGACGGCACGCCAGGGGAAGTGTTCGAGCACCCGGCCAATGCGTTCGTCATGGATTTTCTGGGGAATGTCAACATCTTCCCCGTTCGGGTTGAAGACGGCCGTGCGCTGCTGGGCCATATGGCCATGCCGTTGCCGCATGTCCCATCAAACGGCACGGACTCGGCCCAAGTCTATGTGCGGCCCCACGAGCTTGACATCAACCTGACGCGCGAGGGCGACGAGGGCATTGAAGCCCGCATCGTCCACATTAACCCGGCCGGCTCGATGGTCAAGATTCGGTTGTTCAACGATCAATTCGGCCTGATGGTGAATGTCGATCTCAACCCCGAGCGTTACACAGCCCTCGGCTTGAAGACGGGCGACCATGTCTTCATTTCACCGAAGAAAGCCCGCATGTTCAGCGATGATTACGCGATTTGAACGCGACGGACCGTTTACTTCTCGTTCGCTTTGGCTTCGATCTCGCGCTCGAGCAGGCGCTTCAATTCCAGCAGGCGTTTCTGCTCCTGGCCCTTGCCTGGGGAATGTTCGATCAGGTACAACACGTCTTCGAGTGCTTCCTTCTTCTTGCCCTTTTCGTAACGCAGCACTGAGCGCATGAAACGCTCTTCCAGCGTCTCGGGGTCCAGCAAGATGATGCCGTCCAGATAACGCAGCCCGCCGTCGGTGTCCGCTTCCTCACGGGCCACGCGCAGCAGGTTGTGCATCATCCGCGTGATGATCGCCTTCTTGGTGATCGGGCTCGTCAGGTCATCGCGGTATTCCAGTTCTCGCGCGGCAATGCGTTTCTTGGCTTCCGCCATGTCGAAGGTGAGTCCGTTCTCGAAGACGTCGATAAAGAGCCCATCGCCCTTGGCAGGTTGATGGCGGACCACGAAATGCCCCGGGAAGCCGATGCCCGCCAACTTCAACCCGATGCCACGGCCCAGTTCCATGTAGAGGACGGAAAGCGCGATTGGCAGCCCTTCGCGGTCGTCAATGACTTCGTTCAGATACGAATTCGACCGGTTGTAATAGTCGGATCGGCTGCCGTGGAAGCCGCGTTGTTCGAAGAAGAACTTGTTGAGCGCGGCCAACCGGGCCGTGTCGTCCACTTTCTTCGGCAACGTGGCGGCGAGCTTCTTCGTCATGCGGTCGAACTCGGCCCGGTAGGAATCGACATCGACTTCTTCGTTGTCGAGCTTGGCAATCAGCAGTGCCGCGTGAAGCAAGTCAATCTTGTCTTCCGGTTTCGACAGCAGCGCAACGAGCTCATCATAAACACGCCATTGATGCACTTGGGAGGCGACCTCGCGTAGACGGACGGCCTGTTGTTCGAGTTCCTTCGCCTTCATCCGCAAGATGTCGCCGCTGCCCTTCTCTTTCGCGAGTACGGGGATCGCATCAAACGGCACCAGTTGTCGCATCGTCAGGCCGTCGAACGGCTTCAGGAGTTTCTGGGTTTCGACCGCGCTGACCTCACGCGGTTCGATCTTCTTCGCTACTTGAAAATGCTTGAACTCCGCGGCGGTGTCCCGGAACTTCGCCAGGCCCGGTTGGCCCGTCGTCCAGGTCGCGTCCTTGGAGTCGATCGCCAGTTGATCGTTTACGTAGCACTTGGCGCCCTCTTTGCTCACCTGAACCTTGATGGTATTCCAGTCGCCCGGTTTGTAGTGCGGGGAAGCGACCTCCTCCAGGATCTTCCAGGAGAAAACATCCGACCCCTCAAAACGAGTCAGGCGTAATTTACCGCCCGTGGGGTAGAACCCGTAATGTTTGTCGTCATCGTGATGAAAGAGAAGACCGGCCGCGCCCTTCTCGTCGTCGAGTTTAACCGTGACGGCGATCTCGTAAGGAAGCGTCGGCGGCTTCTGTTGGTTGATGCAGATCGATCGGCCGCCGAAACCGCTGCCGGCCCCTTCGACCTTCATGCGCCCCGCACGCTGACGCCATGTCGCGCCCATCTGCGGTTTCCATTCGTCGGGATCGAGGGAACCGATCGTCACCCAGTTCGCCATAGCAATCGGATTCGGCTTGGCGATCATCGGCTTGAGCACATTGATCGGCATCGCGTAACCGAGATTCTCCGTCACCAGCGACTTGAGCGTGATGACGCCCTGCACACGGCCTTGCATGTCGAGGACCGGACCGCCGCTGTTGCCCGGTTCAAGCGGGATGGCGAGTTGGATCATCGATTGGCCATCGATCTCGCGCCGCCCGGATGACACCCCGGCCACGACGCTGTGCTTCAACCCTTGCGGATTGCCAAGTGCCACGACCGCCTGGCCGTCCTTCAAATCGTCGGAATCCGCCAGAGGCAGTGCGGGAAGATTCTTGGCATCGATCTTGATGAGGGCCAGGTCGCGAATCTTATCGGTCGCCTGGATCGAGATGACGTCGTACTTTTTGCCGTCGGCCATCTCCACCGCGACGGCTCGCCCTTCGCCGATCACGTGGAAGTTGGTGGCGATCAGGCCGTTGGCGTCGACCACAAACCCGGTGCCGAGATGGTCCTTCTTCGCCTCACGCCCCTTGGCGGTGATGACCACGATCGACGGCTTGAGTTCCTTGGCAAGCTGTTCGACCGTCTTGTCCTTTGGCTCGGCGGCGTGCAGCGTGTACGCGAACAGGACCACGATGAGGACCGGCAAGGCGCGGAAGAAAGACATGCAAGGCTCCTGCGGTAGAAGAGCGGAAGGCGGGTGAATTCATTTTGACGGTATTCGAGCGGGAAAGCCAAGACCAACCTCTTATTTTCAAAGAAGATGCAGTAAGATTGACTTGAGAATAACACGGAGAAGGCGTCATGTTGACCCGATTGAGCTTGGAAGGTTTCAAATCGATCCGCAATCTCGAAAATCTCGAGCTGGGCCGATTGAACATCTTGATTGGCTCAAATGGCTCAGGCAAATCCAACTTGATCTCATTCTTTCGGATGCTCCGCTTCATGGCTGAGCCACCGGGCGGATTTCAACAATATGTGGGAATTCACGCGGGAGGAGCCAGCGGCCTGCTTTTCGATGGACCGGAAACGACCACGCGCATTCAAGCGTCTCTTTCGTTCGAGATGGCAACGATGAATGCCGACATTGAGTTCACGCTTGAATTCGCCGTGGGCGACAAACTCTGCTTTCGTCATGAGTCTCAACGATTACGGAGTCGCGAAGACGATCACATTGTTTATCAACGAAAGTCCGACGATATTTCATGGGAATCGCATTTGCTTGCGAACGATCTCCAGGGAGATTCTCTTGCTGACGCGTTCCCTTGATGTTTCAAGGACGTGTTCACTTATCAATTTCATCACACCGGCGAAAAATCCCTGATTCGTCAACGGTGCCAAGCAGAAAACAATCGTCCGCTTCATCGCGATGGGGGTAATCTGGCCGCTGTCTTGTTGCGTCTGAAACGAACATCGCCGCGTTCATATACGCGAATCGTGGAAACGATCCGGCAGGTGGTGCCGTTCTTTGCTGACTTCGTTTTGGAACCGGAGAACGGCACTCTCCAACTCCGCTGGAATGAGATCGGCTCGGAGAATCTATTCGGAGCGCACCAGGCCTCCGACGGCACACTTCGTTTAATCGCCTTGGTTACGCTTCTTTCGCAACCCAATCAAGAGATTCCGGATCTGATTTTGATCGATGAACCGGAGTTGGGTTTGCATCCGCAAGCTCTGAATGTGATCGCGGGGTTACTGAAAGCGGTCTCTGTTCACAAACAAATTATCGTGGCCACTCAGTCGCCCTCTCTTCTCAATTCTTTCGAACCCGACGATGTCATTGTCGTTGAGCGTCAAGGCCGTGAATCAATCTTCCGCCGCTTGGATCCGGCCCCGCTATCTGATTGGCTGAATGACTACTCGCTCGCCGATCTTTGGGAGAAAAATGTACTCGGCGGAGGCGTCTACCGGTGATCCGGCTGAACATGATCGTGGAAGGCCAGACCGAAGAACAGTTCGTCCATTCGGTCCTCCGAGAACACCTGGCCGCTCGGTCCGTCTTCGTCTCGGTGCGTTGCGTGGAGACTTCTCGCGATAAACGCCGAGGCAAAGTATTCCGCGGCGGCATGACGACCTACTCCCGAACGAGGAAAGATATTAAGAATTGGATGAAGGAGGATCGCGGCGCGGACGCTCGTTTTTCGTCGATGTTTGACTTCTACCACCTCCCAAACGATTTCCCAGGCATGATTGAATCGAGCGGGCTGACAAACTCGTTGTCAAGCGTGTTGGCGATTGAAGAGGCGATCCGCCGCGACATCGACGATGCTCGCTCCATTCCGTACATTCAACTCCACGAATTCGAAGCCTTACTATTCGGCGATCCTGCACAACTCAAATGGAGTTTTACGGAGCACGATTCCGCCATTCATTTGCTTCTCGAACTGGCGACGACTTTCACCTCTCCCGAAGAAATCGACGATCAGCATCCGCCATCCAAGCGGATTATTGTTGTCATCCCCGAATATGGTGGTTCCAAAGTCTCTGCCGGACCATTGACCGCGGCAAAGATTGGCTTATCACTCCTGCGCGAGAAATGCCCGCATTTCAACGCCTGGATTTGCCGGTTGGAAAAGTTGGTCGATTCAGAATCGTCCTGAACTTGTCGAGGTATCCATGCAGATTGTGCTCATCGCGGGGGACGGGATCGGTCCCGAAGTGACGGAGGCGACCAAACGGGTCATCTCCGCCATCGGCGTGCCGATCGAATGGATCCCCGCCCCCGCCGGCCTGGAAGCCGCCGAGCAGTTTGGCGACCCTCTCCCCGACATAACTCTCGCTCTGATCCGCAAGCATCGCGTTGCCCTCAAGGGCCCGTGCACGACTCCCGTCGGCAAAGGCTACAGTTCGATCAACGTGCGCATGCGCAAGGGTCTCGACCTCTTCGCCAGCGTTCGACCCGTGCGCACGCTTCCGGGCGTCGACGTTCCCTTCACGGATGTCGACTTGGTCGTCGTTCGCGAAAATACCGAAGGCCTGTACGCGGGACTTGAACACGTCGTGGTTCCGGGCGTTGTCGAAAGCCTGCGCGTCATCACACGCCACGCGGCGGATCGCATCGTCCGCTTCGCTTTCGAGATGGCTCGGCGACAAGGCCGGAAGCTGGTCACGTTCTGTCATAAAGCCGACGTCATGAAGCTCAGCGACGGTCTTTTCCTGAAGTGCGCCCGCGAAGTTGCGGAGGAGTATCCCTTCATCAACTTTGAAGAGAAGCTCATCGACAATGTCTGCATGGAGATTGTTCTTGATCCGACACGTTTCGACGTGCTGGTGATGGAAAACCTCTTCGGCGATGTGCTCTCGGACCTTTGTGCCGGCCTGGTGGGCGGGCTGGGTCTCGTGCCGGGGGCGAATCTCGGCAACCTTTACGCCGTGTTCGAAGCGGTGCACGGCAGCGCGCCGGACATTGCCGGCAAGGGCCTCGCCAATCCGATCGCCCTCTTGCGATCCGCGGCGATGATGCTCGAATATGTCGGCAACCGCGATGCCTATCTGCGGATCGAGAGCGCGGTGAACCTGACGCTTCAGAAGAAGGTCGGCCTGACTCGGGATCTAGGCGGCGACGGCACGACCGAGACGATCACGCGCGCGATCCTTGGTAATCTGGGTTCGGCGTGAGCCGGCATTTCAGTGACGCCGTCCAAAGTCCGGCGCCCAGCAGGATTAGCGTGAAGGCCTGAACGTGAATCGCCTGCGCCGCCGGCTGTGTCACCCACGGGGTGACGTAAAGGGCGCCCACCGTCCACACGATCCAGCGCTCACGAGCCGCTTCGCCGCGGCGACAACCATCAATGAGCAGGATCGCTCCCAGCGCCGCCAGCACGCTATCGTACATGCCGACGTACAGGTTGATCACCGGCGTCGCCAACAACACGCTCGCCCACATCAGTCGGGTCCGACCTGAAAGTTGCCCGTCATTCTGACGGGAACGGATCAAGATGTAACCCAGAGCCGGCAATGCCATTGTCACAAAAAGAATTTGCTGAATCGTCCCCGGACCGCCGGTCAATAAGCGTGTGAACGCATTGAGATCGACGTATTTCCATGTCTTGAATTCAAGCTGACTTGTCGAGGTGGCTTGCTTGGAGAAGCCCAGAAGTTGATGGACGAACGCCATCGTCCCGTCCCACCCGACGCTGACCACGGAGAGCAGAGCGAGACTCACACCGGTGACAGTCAGACCGACAAGGGTGCGCCAACGGCGGGTCGCGAAGAGGAATGGAACAATCACGATCAGCAACGTCGGCTTGTAGAGACAAAGCCCCAACGACAAGCCAGATTGAAATCGTCTGTTGGTGAGATCGAGCGCGACGCCGATGGCGATGAAGCAGAATCCCACGGCGGAGAGTTGGCCGCCTTGCCAACATTCCAAAACAAACGGCTCGAATGCCAACATCGCGAGCAAGGCCGTCCAGCGTTCGCTCGGCGTGAAGGCCGTTGTGCGCAACAAGACGAGCGCTCCCGCCAAGTAGAAGGCGAAGCAGACAACTAACCAGAGCGCGAAAGACCAGGCGTAGGGCAAGCAGGCGAACGGACGAAAGGCCACAGCCACGAAGGGCGGATGAACGTATGGCAGCGTTGTTTCCGGTTCCAGGTGGGGATGGAGTTGATGATGGACCTGATCCTGGAACGGGTTGTCGTAGAGATCGACCGCGCGATGATGATTGAGAATCCAGCCGGCCGTATAAAAGCCGGCGTGATCGGCGCCGAGGTCGTTTCCGAAGCGAGTCCGCCCGCCGTCTCTCGCGGTCGCGAAGGAGATTGCGAGCATGAGAATGCTGACAACAAGAACTGCCAGCGAGATGAAACGTAAGCGGATCTGCATCGCGTGTTGTCCCTGTTTCGACCACTGATGGGAATGACCCGATCAACAGATGAATCAGCCCTTTTTCATCTCCAACTTCGTCGTCCACGTCTGCGGCGTCCACGCGGCTGTTTTCCAGCGGTCCGTGGTGGCGAATTCGCGGACGGTCATCTTGCCTTCTTGAAGCTGGAAGTAGAAGAATGCCTGGGCTTCGCTGGCGAAGTGGGCGCCATTGTCGACGTTGAACACGGGCACGCCCTTTTCACCCTTCATCGGCGTGCCGTCCCATTTGTAGATGCTGCGGACATGCGTGTGCCCGTACAAAATGGCCGCGATGTTATAGGCCTGCAGGGCCTCGTAATAGCCGCGCACGTCGCAGGGGTCCCATTCCTTCGTCGTCGCGGGGCCTTTGGGGTCGGGCTCCGTCGAGTAGCGGGCCATGTCAACATGATGGGTGATCACGACGGGCCGGCCGCTCGTCCCCACTTTCTCGGCCAGGTCAGCGATCAGGAATTCGAGGCTATCGAGGGCGTTGTAACGGCGTTTGCGTTCCGGCTCCTTGACTGAGCCGACCACGATGCCCAGGTTCACAAAGTGAACCGGACCCCAATCCCAAGAATAATGGAGACCGTTCTTCGACACGTTGACAAGGCCGGGCCGGGTCTTGTTCCGCTCGCTGATTTTCTTGACCACCAGACCGTCGCCTTGCGGGCTGTCGTGATTGCCATGCACTTCGAAGACGGGCATCTTGAGTCGGCCGTCCTTGCCGGTTAGACCAAAATCGGCTGTGAAGGAGCCCCACTCGGTGTCGTGCATCTTGGGGAACGCGGGGCCGTTCTTGTCGCCGCTGTCGATGAGGTCGCCGGCATGGATGAGGCCGCGCGGCGACGACACGGTTCCGCCACCGGCCGCCTCGGGGATGGCCGTGCCCGGCAAGCGGTTGAGTTGCTCGATGAGCCGTGAGGTCGTCTCCGCCGAGCGAACGTCGAGTTTCTCGGGCTTTTCCTTGTCAGCCAGGTAGTGCGTATCGCCGACCAGAAAGAACGCGACGTCTTGCTTGTCTTCAGCAGTTTTATCAGCCGCGTGAAGCCAGGCGCCGGAGGCCGCAAGAGACGACGCAAGAAAATCCCGGCGGGAGAGATGTTGCATGATGCACCTGAAGAGGAACGGCGGAGAGGATGGCGAGAGGCTTGATTTTATCCGGAGAGCCAGCCTATTCACCCTCTTTTTCCGCTCCTCTTCGAATCTTGGGGATATACTCATCCCCGGCGATCATGCTGCAACCGCTCCGTCATTCAGGAGATTCTTCATGCGTTCTCTCCGGGCGTTTATCCTAATGCTTCTGCTGGCTGTCCCGCTCCAGGCGGCGGAACGGCCGAACATCGTTCTCATCATGTCCGACGACCAAGGCTATGGCGATGTCGGCTATCATGGTTCGCCGTACAAGACGCCGCACATCGACGCGTTGGCGAAGTCGGGCGTCCGGCTCGAAGCCCACTACGTCTTCCCCATGTGTAGCCCGACACGCGCGGCCCTGCTGTCTGGCCGTTACGCCAGCCGCTTCGGTTGCACCGCCGCCACCAACAACCAGGTCTTCCCCTTCGGGACGACCACGCTCGCCACTCTGATGAAGTCCGCGGGATATGCGACGGCGCTGACGGGCAAGTGGCATCTTGGCTCCAAGCCGGAACAGGGGCCGCAGAAATTCGGCTTCGACTATTCCTACGGATCGCTGGCCGGGGGAGTCGGGCCGTACGATCATTCCTACAAGACCGGTCAGTTCTCGAAGACGTGGCATCGCAACGGCGAGCTCATCACGGAAGAGGGCCACGTCACCGACCTGATCACGGACGAGGCGATCAAGTTCATCAAGAAGGATCATGGGAAACCGTTCTTCCTGTACGTGCCGTACACCGCGATCCACATCCCGATTGACGAGCCGAAGGATTACCTGGAAGCGAACAAGAATATCGAAGGTGACGGATCACGGTTGCGTGCCGCCTCGGCGACGCACATGGACGCCGGCATCGGCCGCATCTTGGCCGCCCTCGACGACAAGAAAGTTCGTGAGAACACCCTGGTGATCTTTTTGAGCGACAACGGCGCCCACAACACCCTTCGCAACGACGACCCGCAGTATCCGGGCAAGTATCCCAGCCTGCAGGTAGGCGGCAGCAACGGCAAACTGCGCGGCTTCAAGACACAAGTCTACGAAGGCGGCATCCGCACCCCGGCCATCGTGAACTGGCCGGGAAGATTGAACCCAGGCGAGATCGATGAGCCATGTTCCGTGACCGACTGGATGCCGACCCTGACCGCCCTCGTCGGTGTTCAACCCAGGGATGATTTGAAGTGGGACGGGCGCGACATCTGGAAGGTCATCACCCGCAAGCTCAAGCCGGAAGCTCGTACGCTGTACTGGCTGGGCACCGGCCGTAACACCCAGGCCGTCCGCCACGGCGATTGGAAGTTGATCGTCCCCAAAAAGGGGGAAGTGGAACTTTACAATCTCGCCAACGATCTGGCCGAGACGAAGAATCTGGCGGCCGACCAGCCAAAGATCGTGGAAGAAATGCAAAAGCGGTTGAAGGAAGCCGCCGAGCGCGACGACGACTCGACGGTCAAGGGGCAGTAACCGCGAGGCCGCACGCTTTTAGAAGCGTCTCCTGTACCGCGAGATCGTGCTCGTACGAGAAGTCGCTGGCTTTCTCGCCACGGATGATCTTCGCCATGTCCGCGGCATCGCCCACGTAACGGCCGTACTTGGGAAACGTGACGTCCTGGTAGCCCTTCTTGTAATCGCCGTGCGGGGCCGCAAAGGTGATTCGTGCCGAGGGAGTATCGAGCGGCTGGATGTGGAATGTCCCCTCCGTGCCGCAGAGAACGAAGTGACGCCGGTCCCCGCCGTCGACTTCCAGGGCGGACGATTTCACCGTGGCGGTCGCCTTCGGGTAGCGACAGACGGCCAGCATGTTGTCGAGCAGTTTGTCGTCGATCTTCGAGACGTGTTGGGCATGGGCGGTCACTTCCGCCGGCTTGCCGAGAAAGCCGACAACTAGGTCGATGACGTGGCATCCGAGTTCGAACATGATCCCGCCCGGGTACTGGGCCAGGCCTTTTCGCGAATTGGCATCGACGACCTTGCTCATCACCGTGTGCACTTCGAAGGGTTCGCCCAGCCAGCCCTTCTGAAGGCATTCCCTCAGCAGCACCACGGCCGGGTTGTAGCGAAACATGTAACCCATCTGCACGAGCAATTTTTTCTTCGCGGCCGCTTCGAGAATCCGGCGGTATTGGGGAAGGGATTCACCGGCCGGCTTATCGAGATGCACGTGAACCCCGGCCGCGACACACGCCTCGGCCGCATCCAGTGAATCGCGAACGCGGGTTTCCACCAGCACGGCTTGCAAGCCGGGGGTGTTCAAGAGTTGTTCGCGGGTCAGCCACTTCAAATCTTTGTAAGTGGCCTGAGACTCGGCACGTTTGCGGAGCGTTTCATCGGGTTCGACGATGCCAACGACTTCATAATCCTTCGACTGGCGATAGACGCCGAGCTTGCTGGCATGTGCGTGGCCGACGCCGATTTGGCCGAGCTTGATGGGCGCCGCCTTCGGCTTCTCGTGCGCGGAGAATGCCGACGAGACCGGCAGCACCAGCGCGGCGCCGCCGAGTTGTTTCAGAAATTCACGTCGTGGCGTCATGGTGCTCTCCCTTGTTGCGAACCGAGGTCATTCAACGACAACTCGACTTCGCGGCAAGGGACCGATCCTGTTTTCGGCGCGAGCGCTATTGCGGCTGAGCGCTCGGGCAACGGCCCTGATTATTACACGGATCGTTGCAGTTGTTTTGGTAGTACGAAGGCGGCGGCGGCGAGTAGCAAGGATTATGACAGGCGTCGCGCGGGGCGCACCAGCGTTCCCACATCCGGCAGCAGCCTGTCGAAAGACTGGCCAACAGGAGCATGCAGACACAGCCAAGAATTCGTTTCCCCACAGCCCACCCCTCGTCTTGAAGGTTCTTCATCCAACATGAAGGGGCGAATATCGCGGGGGATGAGGTGTGTCAAGGGCGGTCTAGCCGGGGCGTTCCTCCCGTTTAAGCCACTTCTGCATCTTCGCCAGTTCCTTGGGCCAATCGGCGGCGAAACGGACCTGGCCGAAGGCGTCGTAAAGCAGGTCGAGCGTTTCGATCAACCCGCGGATTTGGTTGGCGCGTTCGTCGAGGCGGGCACGGTCGTTGTCTTCATCGATGGCGGGCAGGCGAGCGGAACCGACGCCGAGGGTCTCGGCATGCAGGGCGAATTCATACTGCACACCATGCCGGACGAGAGTGAGGCCCACTTTCCGCGGCATCTTGCCCGACTGAATAGCCCGCCGTGCTTCCGGCAATTGGGTTGGCCCTTCATGGCTGATCGTCTCGTGGCCCGTTTGGCCGCGCGGGCACTCGAGCGTCAGCGAACGGGCGAGCATGATCGCCACTTCGGAACCGTCATTGAGCTTGATCGTGTCCGAGACCGTTTCGACATAGAACCAGAGCCAAAGCAGAAACTCGTTGCCGAGGAAGTCGCGGCTAGCTTCGTCGAGAATCCAGGCGACGTCAGTCGGCGAGACGCCCGGCACGAAGGACGAGGGGGCGGAGTCATCGACCTGCCGGCTGCGTTGATGGAGCTCCGCCAGTTGAAAAGCACGCCGGCCGGCGGTGATGCCGTCGAAGTTAAAGCCGAAGGTGTTCTTGAAGAGGGTCATCAGGCGATCGATATTCGTCACGGAAGTCGTGCCGAAATAGATTTCGTTCGACAGCCGATCCCAGACGACCTCGATGGCCTTGCGTTTGAGAAATCGGCCGTCTTTCGCTTCGTGTTCGAGCCGTTCGCGGGCGGACTCGCGTGCTTCCTTCTTCTGGCGCGAACTGGGCAGACCACTCGGATTGCTGGCCGAGAGGGCTTCGAGATCGACCTGATAATAGGCCTTGAAGAGATCGCCGGGCAGCTTTTGCGTGTCGATGCGCAGGGCGAAGAAGAGCATGTCGTTGATGATGTTCTTGGCGAGTTCAAAGCGCGTGTCGAGGATGTGGCCGCCGGCGCTCCAGCCGGCCTCGACGCCGTCGGAACTGAGCAACCGTTGCCGGCCCGCCTGGTTTTCCGCGAGTTTTTCGATGGCAACTTGATCAAAAAGCCGGGGGGCCGGACCGGTGACCTGGAAGCGCGTGAAGGTGACCCGACCGGTGAAGAAACCCATCGCTGCGGACTCCTAAGCATGGCGAACCGAGCGGCGCAAGCCGCCGGGTTACGAAAAACAAACGCGGGCGGTCTTAGACCGCCCGCGTTCGGCAAGAGCTTCACGGCGAGGTTTTCACGCCGTGGTGACGGTATAGGAATGCAATGGTTCTTCGGTGTACGATTCCTCGTCTTTGCGGCTCATCTCTTCGCGAACGATTGGGTGCAGATCGCGCGGGCGCTCGGCAACGGGAACGTAGTTTTCCCGAGCCCAGCGGCGCAGCCGCAATTCCTCGATGAAATCAATATCCGACATCAAACTGGTCAGCATGACCCAACCTTTCATTTCAAGTGTGGAGAGGGACGGTTCTAACATTGCTAAGAGTTTACGATGCGCCAACTAAGGGTCAAGTTGTATCGGCGATGGCGGCACGGAAATTCAGGCCGGTTATTCAGAAAATCCAGCCCGATTGCCGCTCTTTACCCAGACGAATGGCTGAATGAGCCATCGCCACGACCCGCAGGACTTGCCTGATAGGCTTGCCGATCTTGCCCCAATTCAAAATCCTCCCAGGCTTGCCACCTTTCTTTAAGGAATACTTCCCTTCCACGCGATACCAAGTAGATGCCGAGGTCCGCTTTTCGCGGCGGTGGCATCGTTCTCTCCCCGATGACGCATTGGAGTAGTCGGCATGCTTCCTTTCTGGATCCGTCAGTTGTTCCCTCGCCGTACGAGTCGACCCGTCAAGCGACGCACTCGCCTGTTCGTGGAAGCTCTTGAAGATCGAACATTGCCTGCGGCCCTGCCGATTGACACCACGACTATTCTGCTGGCGAATTCCGCGGTCGACGAGAACCAGTATGCCGGCGCTCTCGTCGGCCTTTTCTCTCCGCATCTCCCCGGCGCGACCGGCTATACCGGCATTCAGCTCGTCGCTGGCGGGGGCGACACGGGCAACGCCTTCTTCTCGGTCGGCGGCAACCAGCTTCGGACGAAGCAATCATTTAACTTTGAAGTGCAGTCATCGTTCAGCATTCGCGTGAAGGCCCTCTCGTCCAACGGCGTTTCGAGCGAAGAAAATTTCACGATCTCGATCAAGAACGTCAACGAGGCCCCGGTCACGCCATCAATCGACAACACCGCCATTGATGAGAACAGCGCGGGCGGCACGCTCGTCGGCACGCTCTCCGCGGCCGATCCGGACGCCGGCGACTCGGTCAAGTTCTCGCTCACCAACTCGGCCGACGGCAAGTTCAAGATCAACGGCAGCAAGATCAAAGTCGCCAACGGCGCCGTCCTTGATTTCGAGCAGCAGAAGTCGTTCTACATCCGCGTCCGCGCCACCGACAAAGCCGGCCTGTTCACGGAGAACAGCTTCGTTATCACGTTGAACAACGTGAATGAGGCCCCGGATAAATTGGTGCTCAACGGCACCACCATCCAGGAGAACAGCCCGACGAACCAATACGTCGGCTGGATCGACACACGCGACCCGGACGGCAACCCCGCCCCGACTCTTTCGCTTGTCAACGATGCCGGCGGCCGCTTCAAGATCAACGGCACGAACCTCGTCGTCAACGATGCCAGCAAGATCGACTTCGAGAGCAACACCTCGCATAACGTGAAGATCCGAGCGACCGACGCCGGCGGCAAGTTCCTCGACAAGACCTTCACCATTAAGGTCACGAACGCCAACGAAGCCCCGACGAACATCAACCTTTCGAACGCGTTCATCGCGATGCCCGCCGCGAACGGCGCCGTCGTCGGCAACCTCACCGCCAGCGACCCGGATGCCGGCGCCACCTTCCAATACATTCTGTCGAACAATGCCGGCGGCAAGTTCCAGATCACCGGCAACCAGTTGAAGATCACCACCTCGCAGAGCTTCAAGGGGGATCCGCAACCAAGCTACGACATCAAAATTCTCGTCCTGGACCAATTTGGGCAATCCTTCGAAAAGGCCTTCAAAATCACGGTCGACAATGCCGCCCAGGTCCCGCCGAACCAGGCGCCGGACAGCATCGCGCTCAACGGCAACTCGATCGTCGAGAACAGCCCGAGCGGCCAGTATGTCGGCTACGTCTCGGCACATGATCCCGATTCGTTCGTCGCGCCGATTCTTTCGCTCATTGATTCCGCCGACGGCCGCTTCCGCCTCGACGGCTCGAACCTCGTCGTCGACGATGCCAGCAAGATCGATTTCGAAAAGGGGACGTCGCACAACGTCACGATTCGTGCCACGGACGCCGGCGGCAAGTTCCTCGACAAAGTGTTCACGATCAACGTTGTGAATCAGAACGAAGCGCCGACCGGCATTGATCTGTCGAACGCCGCGATCATTCTCCCGGCCGCCGATGGCGCGACCGTCGGCACTCTCTCCGCGAACGATCCGGATGCGGGGACGATCTTCACCTACATTCTGACCAACAACGCCGGCGGCAAGTTCAAGATCACCGGCAACATTCTCCAGATCACCTCGACCGACAGCTTCAAGTACGATGTCCAGCCGACTTATGATGTCACCGTGATGGTTCAGGATCAATTAGGGCTGAACTTTGAGAAGACCTTCACCATCTCGGTCGATCATCCCGCGGCCGCAGCCGCCGCCGCGGCGAACAAGGCGCCGAACGACATCACGCTCAGCAACAACTCGATCATCGAGAACAGCCCGGATGGCCAATTCGTCGCCTACGTGTCGGCGGCGGATCCGGATTCGTTCGACGCGCCATCGCTATCGCTCGTCGACAATGCCGGCGGCCGGTTCCGCTTCGAGGGGAGCAACCTTGTCGTCAACAACCCGGCCTTGCTCGATATCGAGACGACCGCCTCGCACCAGATCACCGTTCGGGCCACCGACGCCAAAGGTGATATCTACGATGAAACCTTCACGATCAATGTCGTGAATCAGAACGAGGCGCCGACCGGTATTGGCCTGTCGAATAGTTTCGTCATCCTGCCGGCCGCCGGCTCGTTGGTGGGCGACTTGACCGCGACCGATCCCGACGCGGGAACGACCCTTCAGTTCGTTCTGACGAACAACGCCGGCGGCAAGTTCAAGCTCATCGGCAACCAACTGCACCTGAGTGGGGCCGCGGCCTTCACGTACGATGTGCATCCCACCTACGACATCAAAGTCTTGGTCCTCGACCAGGCGGGGTTGGGCTTCGAGAAGACCTTCACCATCACGGTGACCGACCTGACGCCGCCGCCCGTCAATCTGGCGCCGAACAGCATCACAATCAGCAAAAACTCGATCGCTGAGAACGGGGCCAACGGCAACTACGTGGCCTACATCGCGGCGACCGATCCGGATTCCTATGTCGAGCCAGTGCTCACGTTGATCGATGACGCGGGCGGCCGTTTCATCATCGTCGGTCATGACCTGCTGGTGAACGACCCGGCGTTGATCGACTTCGAGGCCAACGCCTCGCACCAAGTGACGATCCGCGCAACTGACGCGGGCGGTAAGTTTTTCGACAAGGTCTTCACCATCAACGTCACCGACGTGAATGAGAAGCCGACCGACATCAGTCTCTCGAACAATTCAATCGCCTGGGGCTTTAACGCCGGGGCTCAGGTGGGAACGCTCTCCGCGACCGACCCGGACGCCTTCGCGACGTTCCAGTTCGTCCTGACCAACAACTCGAGCGGACGGTTCACGCTCAGCGGGAACAAACTCTTGGTAAGTGCCCCGAGCAACTTTATCTGGGATCTGCAGACGAGCTACACCATCCGCGTGATGGTGATCGACCAGTTCGGCCAGCCGTTCGAAAAGGAATTCACGATCAACATCACCGGTCTGGTTTGAGCGGATGATGGGTGAAGCGTAAGAGACCGGAGCGACCTCGTTCTTTCGGGGTTTGCTCCGGTCTCTTTTGCTTTGGTGAAAGCCGCCCTCTACCCGCCGGTCTTCTTGCCTTCCAGTTCCTGCCAGCGTGCATAGAGGCCTTCTAGCGAGGCCTGGGATTCCTCGAGGGCCTTGCAGGCGTCCAGAAGCACGAGGTGACCGCCGACTGAGGCGAGCTCCACCGCGGCCTGGCGCTCGGCGACTTTCTGTTCCGCGGTCAGGATCGTGATCTCCATGTTTTCCAGTTCTTGTTGCTCGCGGAAGCTGAGCTTGCGCGGCTTCGCGGTCTTCGCCACGGCCGGTTTCGGCGCGCGGGTTTCCTTCACTTCGACGGGCGCCTGTCGTTCATACGCGGTCAGCCACTGGGCGACACTGCCGTAAAGCGACGAGTGGCCGCGACCGTCGAGACCTACATATTCCGTGCAGAGGCGGTCCATCAGGTCGCGGTCGTGGCTGATGAGGACGATCGCGCCGGGAAATTCCGCCAGGCTGTCTTCCAGGACTTCCAGCGAGGGAATGTCGAGGTCATTGGTCGGTTCGTCGAGCAGCAACAGGTCGGCGGGTTGCAACATCAGTTGGGCGATGCGGACGCGTGCCTGCTCACCGCCGGAGAGGTCGCCGATCAAATCGCCGAGTTGCTCGGCATTGAAGAGGAATTGTTTCGCCCAGGCCGCCACGTGCATCGGCCGATCGCGATAGGTCACCATCTCGCCATTGGGGCAGAGCGATTCTTTCAAGGTGGATGCCGGATTCAGCGCCGCCCGGCCCTGCTCGAAGAGCACGGTGCGCAGGCCATCGGCCCGGGTAATCGTCCCGGTGTCGGCGGCGAATTGGCCGGTCATCACCCGCAGAAGGGTACTCTTGCCGCTGCCGTTCGGGCCGAGGATGCCGAGTTTCACGCCGGGCGCCAGTTGCAGATCGAGCCCAGCGAACAGGGGCTTATCGGGCGTGAAGCCATACGAGATGTTCGTGGCCGTGAGTAGCTTACGTGTCTGCCGGCCGGTGCCGACGAAGTCGATCCCCGCGGTGCCGGCGGCGCTGTTGCGATAGTTCAGTTCCGCGAGTTCCTCGCGGCGTTGACCGGCCGCTTCGATGCGAGAACTGGCCTTGCGCGTGCGGGCTCGCGCCTTGTGGCCCAGCCATTCCGTTTCACGGCGAACCTGGTTGGCGACTGATGCCGCATGCTTCGCCTGCGCTTCCATGAACTCGTCCCGGCGGTCAGCGAAGTCGTCATAACTGCCGCGAACACGGAAGATGCCGTCGGGATAGAGGCGATTCACCTCGATAATTTCGTCCGCCACGGCCCGCAAGAACGCTCGGTCGTGCGTGACAACGAGATAACCGAATTGCGCGTCTCGCAGCAGGCGCTCCAGCCAGACGACGCCGGGCAAGTCGAGATGGTTGGTCGGCTCGTCGAGCATCAGGAAGTCGGGTCGTTTGACCAGTTCCCGCGCCAGCGACAACCGTTTCTGCCAGCCGCCGGAAAGCGTGTCGGCTTGCTGATCGACATCCTCGAAGCCGACCTGCGTGAGCGTGATGGCGGCATTCGTTTCGCGTTCGTGCTCGTCGAGATGTTCGTCGGACTGGGCGGCGATCAGCACCTCGCGGACCGAAAGGCCCGCGGGAAAGCGGTCGTCTTGCGCCAGATAGCCGATCCGGGCGCCGCGGCGAGCGGAGCGCGTGCCGTCGTCCGCGTCCTCGACGCCGGCGAGAATCTTCAACAGCGTCGACTTGCCCGCCCCGTTGGGACCGATCAGGCCCAGCCGTTCGCCGGCGCGTAACTCCAGGGAAAGATCAGAAAAGAGGGGACGCGGACCGTACGATTTGGTCACTCCTTGAACGCTCGACAAAATGCTCATGCACGGCCTCGGCTACGAACGAATGGTCTATTCCCATTAGTTTATGATTGGGGCGAGGGGAAGCAGCCTGGAAATCGAGAAGGAACAGAACGGCGCATTTTCGCGCCTTCATGGTTGCATCCCGGCAAGAACATCCTCATGATAAGAGCGTCGCCAACACACCGGGAGTTCTCTCCGATGAAACCGCTTTCTCTCCTTTCCACGATTGTCGCTTTACTTACGACCGGCACGACGTTCGCGGCCGATCCGCCCATCAAATGGCTGCCTTCGACGGCCTTTGCCGTCCCGAAGGAGACGGCTCCCGAAGGCGAGGGGTACTTCGCCATTGTCGAGGGCCACAACGGCAAGCTCTACATCGGCACGCACGCCAATGCGGTCAACTCCTGGCTCGTCGAATTCGATCCGGTGGCCAAGGCGATGAAGATTGCCGTCGATTGCCACAAGGCCATTGGCAAAGATCTGAAAGGTTTTGGCTCCCAGGCCAAGATTCATACACGCAACAACGTCGGGGCCAGCGGCAAGATCTACTTCGGCACCAAGCAAGGCTATCCCAGCAAGACCGAGAAGCGGGAAGATTATCCGGGCGGTTACCCGATGGTCTACGACCCCAAGACCGACACCACGAAGGTTTACGATATCCCCGTTCCTCATCACGGCATCAACAGCATCACACCGGATGAGTCACGCGGCGTCGCCTACATCTCGACTTGCTCCGATCATCTGCCGGGGCCGGAAGAAAACTCGATCTTCCTGATTCTTGACCTGAAAACAGGCAAGTATCGTGAACTCATGGATACCAAGCACTATTACGGCTTCATTGTCGTCGACTATTTGGGACGGGCCTATCATCCGGTCCTCGGTGGCGACATCGCCCGGTACGATCCGAAAACTGATAAGCTCGAAGTGTTGAAACAGACCATCGACGGCAAACCGCCGACCCCCGACTCGCATCTCGCCGATGAGAAGGGTCATCCGATCAATTGGGACATCAGTCCCGACGGCAAGACCATCTACTGCGTACCGATGAGCACCAACCAGCTTTACAGTTACGATCTCACGGCCGAAGGCTCCACGATCAAGGGCAAGAACCACGGAACGCTCATTGCCGACGCCAAGAAAACCGATTGCCGGGCCCTTTGCGTAGGCCCGCGCGGCCAGGTCTGCGTGGCCGTCACGGAAGCCAAGAACGGCATCCAGCTTCTGCATCTGGTGACGCTAAACGCGGGTGACAAGGCCCCCGTCGATCGCGGGCCGGTGTCGATCGTGAATCCCGACTACACCGATTTCAAAGACAAAAACGGCAAACCGCTCCCCTTCCACACGGGCATTCACAAAATGACCGACGGCACAGTGACTAGCAAACATGTCATCCTGGGCGTGTGCGAAGCCAAAGATGGTTCCGTTTATATGCTGATGCTATTGCCGTATACGGTGCTGCAGGTGAAGGGTGCGGATTTGGCGAAGTGAGAATAATGTCGGAGCGAACAGCATGAGCGACGGAAACCTTCCGTCGCTCAAGCTTTTCGCTCGGACATCTATGCCGCTATCTGATTAATCTCTATTTCTTCGCCGCTCGCTCGGTCCAGGCTAGTATGTATTCGTTGAAGTTATAGCCTTCCCAGCGGTAGATCAGCAGCTTTGCTTGATCGCGCGGCTTATCCTCGGGCCAGTGATAGACGACCTCGCCATGTTCGGCCACGAGTTTCGCGATCGGCATTTGATGCAAGCGCGGATGGTTCTCACCCGGTGTTAGAATCCCGTAGGCACGCGGCACCGCGGGCAGGGCGTACGACCCTTCTCGAATACAACCGGCGTAATATTCACTCCAGGCGAACGGATCGATCACATAGTCGCCCGGTTGAAGTCGCTCCGCCAACCAGCGACCTGCTGCATGGTTGCTGACGCGGTTGGCATGCAGCGGTTTCAGTCCATACGGCACGGCCACGGCCACAAAGGCGAATGCGAGGGCGGCGGACCAGAATGCTGGCGAGCCAAGCCGGCCAGCCGGTTTCCAGGCGGCGATCTTCTCGCCAATCTTGGGCAAAGCCGCGGCTGCCAGATAACAGGAAACAAGCGTCACGAGCAGCAGATGCCGTTCCGCCACGTAACCCGCGCCGTAGGCGACGAACCAGAGCAACGCCGTGTGGCCCGCCCCGACTCCCAGCATCATGAGAAACGCCGGATCGCGATTCAGTCTGGGCCAGAAGGCCATCAGGCCGATCGCGGCGAAAAAGGGAATGACGTAGGTTGACGTTTTCAGAAACTCCGTCATCATCGCCTTCGACGCCCAGGCCGCTCCCGGTCGCTGCCCCTGGCCGAACTCGTTGAACCAAGCCGCCAAGGGCACATCGGCGCCTTCGTGAGTCGGGCGTTGGTCGGAAATTTTGATCCAACTCGGTTTGAGTTCGTCGCCCTTCAGCCAGCGGAGGAACCCGTCGCCCGTGGGTTTGTTCGTCAGTTTGCCGATGATGGCCACATAGGGAGACATCACCAGCAGCACGCCAAACGTGAGAACGGCCAAACGTTTGAAGCTTGAACCCCAGGTGCATTGTCCGCGCAGGCGCGACACGAGCATGATCAACCCGGCTGCCACGGCAAGGATCAAACCCTCCGGTCGAACAAGGTAGGCCATGCCGATCGTTATGCCCGCCGGCAGGAACCAGAGCGGAGACGTGCGGCGAAAGGCCACGGCACTCAACCACAACGACGTGGCGGACGCGAGCAGAAAGAGACTATCCGAGAGCCCGTCGCTCGTTACCTGAACGCAAACGGGCAGGACCTGAAAAAGCAGGGTGCCGATGAACGCGGCCTGACGGTCGAAGATCATCTTCCCGAGAAAGTACATCGGGAAGATCAACAACAGGGAAGCGAGGATGCTCGTCAACTGGGCGCTGAGGGCCAGGGAATCGCTGCTGGTGCCCATGACTGCGCGGATCGGCTGGGAAATCGCCAGGATCGCCAGCGGGTAACCTGGCGGCTGATAGGTGCTGCGAACCACGTCTAACCGGGTGATGTGATGGCTCGGGTCGAGATGGTCTTCCGGCGGTTGTTCGAGCTGCAACGCGAAACGGATGAACATAATGCTGTCGCGTGAGAGCACTTCCGTATGCTGCACCAGCCAGAAACGGGTCGCCAGCGTCAAGGCGAGGATGAAGCCGATTCGCCAAACATCGGCTAGCCAATCCCGGCGGGAGGGAGCCACTTCGTTCATGACGCGTCCATTCGTCAGAGAAAAACCCACTTCGAATCGCCCAATCGTAGAATGATGTCGAGAATTGGTCAAGGCGGACGTGTACGGAGCGGGCCATGCTGAATGTGAATGGGCGAGTCAAGATCCCCTTGGAGGAGTTCACCTGGACCTTCGTCCGCGCCGGCGGCCCTGGCGGGCAGAACGTCAACAAGGTCTCTTCCAAAGCGGTCATGCGTTGGCCGATCCGAACGTCGACCAGCCTGCCCGACGACATCCGCGAGCGCTTTATCCAGAAGTTCGGCTCGCGGGTAACCACGGAAGGCGACCTGGTGATGACCTCGCAAGCCTACCGCGATCAGGAACGCAACAAGGAAGACTGCCTGGCGAAACTGGCCTCAATGCTCGACTCCGTCACCACGCCGCCGAAACCACGGCGGGCGACACGGCCGACCAAAGGCTCCAAGATTCGCCGGGTGGCCGCCAAGCGGCACACGTCCAAGACCAAATCGAACCGGCAGCGACCGGGGATGGAAGATTGACGTTTAAACAATGAAGGGGAATTCCGAATGCTGCTCGCCTTTTTCTTACTGAACTATCTCACCTTTTGGCTCATTCAATTTATTTTCTCATACTCGACCGCAATCTGCGCGAGAGCGCTGGGAGTGCCGGTAAAATTGGTTTCGGTCGGATTCGGCAAACTATTTGAAATCAAAGGTCAGCGCTGCCGATACACTTTCGGTTGGTGTCCCCTTAGCGCAAGCGTGAGCTTCGGTGAAATAGACGAAATCGTCAATGACGATGAGATAAAACCAGTTGGAACGCCATTTCAACGTTCGCTGCTCGCGCTCGTTGGATCACTATCAATTTTGTTGATCGGAGTCATTTTGCTCGTCATTCCAGTCATTGCAAAGTCGAGTCAGGTATCCTCCGTCCCCTTGGCGTTTTCTCAGATCATCCCCAGCAGTTTGGGAGGCTTGGCAATCCAGAATAATCCTTCCACCATTGAGGGACAGATGCAATTTATCGAACAAACGTTAGGTCAATACCTATATCGTATCGTCACTTTTGAGTCACTTGAAGGCTTGGGCGGCTTTATGAGCGCGCTCCTGACCGGCAGTCATCTGGCATTGAACGGATGGCAGTTTTGGATCACCTTCGTGGGATTGATGGCGACTTCCGGAGGGTTAGTGAATCTTCTGCCGATTCCCGTACTCAATGGATTTGCGTTTCTTACAAGTGTTTTTGAGTGGCTTACAGGTCTCAGGCTGCCCAATTCTGTTATGACGCCACTTCTTTATTGCGGTCTAGTTGTGAATGTCTTCGTGATGATTCGATTGCTCTTGCTTGACTTCGCGTGGTTGCGCGCGAATCTTGACAAGACGACAAGCTTTGTCGCGATTGCCGGCGTTACATTGTTGATTTTTGCGACCTTCGTGCGAAATTCGAACAGGCAAGAAGAAATGTGAACATAGTTTTGATAGGGTGGGCGATGGCTGTGCGTAACTCACCGTGAGGCTCATCGCGTAAAAAGGTGGGTTACGCAAAGCCTTCATCCACCCTAACAACTTTATCTCAAACCTTACTTCTCCGGGAACTTCACCGCCAGCACCCACGTGACGCTTTTGCCGATGTCGAGCGTGCGCAGGGCCGTCAGCTTGCCGGTATCCGGCGCGATTTCGTAGACGGCCAGTTTGCCCGATCCCTCACCGGCGCCGAAGAGATATTTGCCGTCCGGTTCGATCTCGAACGAACGCGGCGTCTGCTCGGTCGGCGTCTGACCGAGGGGCGACAGGGCGCCGGTCTTGGCGTCGATCGCGAAGCCGGCCAAACTATCCTGCCCGCGATTTGAGACCCAGACGAACTTGCCGGAAGGGTGAACCTTCACTTCCGCAGTGGTGTTGTTCTGCTTGTAATCAGCGGGCAACGTGGAGAGATTCTGGAACGCTTTCAGGCCCGTGGCCGCGTCAAAGCGGTAGGCGGTGATCGTGCTCTTCACTTCATCGGACGAAAATGCCAGCGGTTGGCTCGGATGAAACGCGAGATGCCGGGGGCCGACTTTCTCCCCGCCGCCCTCGGCCTTGCCCGCTTCGGTGAGTTTGCCGGTGGATGGGTCTTGATGGAACTGCAGCACCGCGTTCAACGACACGTGCGGCACGAATACCCAGCGATTTTCGGGATCAATCGCCACGCAATGCGCGGTCTTGGCCGTTTCCAGAACCTGCACCGGCGTGGCTTGTATCTTGCCCTCGTCGATGCGATGCACTACGACCTTTCCACCCGTGTACGAAGCGGAGATTAGCCAGCGGCCCGACAGGTCGGTCCGCACGAAGGCCGCGTTCTCGCCTTTTCCCAGCGGGACCGTGCTGAGAAGTTTGAGCTTGCCCGTCGCCTGGTCGATTTCGAAGCTCGCCAAGGTGGCGTTCGATCGCAACGTCGCGAACAGGTACTTCTTTTTGGGATCGACCGAGAGGCACCCCGGCGTGCCGTCGACGGCCATGGTTTCGACGGGCGTCAGTTTGCCGTCGGCGGGTTCGAGCCGAAAGATCTGAATCTTCTGTTCCGGCGCCATCGAGACATACAAGTAGGTGGCGGCCTGTAGGTTCATGGCGATCCCCAGAAACAACACGGTTGCGAGCAACGAGCGCATGTGAACTCCTCAAGGTGTGTGCGGCCTCTTCGACCGAGCATCGGCTTGGAGAACATCCTATGGCTTGTTGACGGACGGCGTTAGAAAAGTGCGTGTGAAAACAGAAGCCCCGCCATCGCTTCGACGCGATCGAGGGGCTCCTGTCTGAGCCGACGAGAAAACAAACCTACCAACTCCACTCGATCCCGAGATTCACGCCGTGCGCCCAGAAGTCGTTCTGATCGAAGAGGGGCGAGGGGCGGTTCTGGCCGGTCGACATGACGCCGGCCGGCGCGTTGGGGACCAGGGCGAGATCGATGGAGCGATCGATCTGAGCGCCGGGGCGGGCGACGTTGGTCCAGTAGAGGAAGCTATAGCCCACGTAGCCGCGCAATGACGGCGTGATCTGATAGCCGAGGTTCAACGAAAAATCGGGGACGACGCTGAAATTGCCGCGAGTCGTCCTCCCGATGTTCGATCGCAAGGCGAGCAGGCCGCCATCGAAGGTCTCGGTCGGCATCCCCGGTTGATTGCGAATCGTACGGCCCTCGACCGACAACGTCTGCCGATTGAAGCCGAGGGCGACCCCGGCGCGGGCGTCGAGCGAAAAGCGGTTCCAGTTCTGAATCATGCGCAGGCCGATCTGCCCGCCGTTGAACTGGTTGGTCGTTGAAAACTTGTCGCGCAGGGCGATCTGCGTGCCGATCGGATCGGGATTGTCAGGCCCGGCGGTGATGAACTCCTGGATGCGGATGCTTTCCTGGAGGTTGAGGTAACGGTAGCCCACATAGGCGTTGAGCGTGCGGTCTTGCGATTTCGTCAGATTCATGACGAAATTCGCGTCGGCCCCCCAGAGGCGGCTGACGGCGTCGACCTCGAGTGTCCCCGTGCTGAAATTGGGGAAGGCCACGTTCTCGACATTTTCCTGATTGTTATTCACCAGGAAGACGGGCCGGGATAGAACCGGCAGCGAATTGCTGTTCGCCGTGATCCCAGTGCTTTGATCGCCGAGGAAGAAGACGCCGCCTTCAAGCCCGGTCGATTCTTCCGGGTCGAAGAAGATCGCCGCGCGAAGGCGTGCACCGCTTCGTTGGCTGAGATCGACCGCGCCCGGGCCGAAGAGCGAAACCGTCCCCGGCGCTCCGATCACGCCGCCGCCCTGTTCGCTCCCGGTCGTTGCCAGTGAGGGCGTGCGGTCGTTCTTCACCCACCATTGCAGATAATCCGCCCGGATCGAAAAGCTAAGTCCTTGGGGCGTGAACGCGGCCAGGAAGCCGTCGCGCCATGGTGTGGTTGCGGTGGTGGATGGATTCACGGCCACGCTCTGCGGCGGCGGAGATGGCCGCAGGATAATCGCGGGGCCGCCGTTGGGAGAATAGGGCGACTCGAGCGCGGCAGAGGGTCCTTCCATCGGCAGCGTCTTGGGCTCGCCG
>Ga0105047_10003443_pt1 | contig 27892 bp, 20 predicted proteins | sample MAT04_FD_78384 | JGI IMG/M metagenome (GOLD analysis project Ga0105047, IMG submission 78384) | Freshwater microbial communities from Lake Fryxell liftoff mats and glacier meltwater in Antarctica - MAT-04 (megahit assembly) | ecosystem: Environmental > Aquatic > Freshwater > Ice > Liftoff... | reverse complement strand
TCCCTTCAAAGTCCCTTTCCTTCAGGAGAGGGATTTAGGGAGAGGTCTATCTAGCTGCGTTGCCGACTCAACCTAACCCCTAACCCCTTCCCTAAGAGGGCAGGGGAACTGGATTTTCATACTGCATCCAGCAACGCCTAAAATTCCACTTCCTCTGGCGGGTAAACGACCATCCAACTCATTGGATATTGCCGATTCCCCAAGCCTTTTGCTTCAATCCGAGCGGCTTCCCCCTCGATAGCAACCACTTTCCAGACTGCCAGCAATTCAGCAGTAGTCAAGCGAGGTTCAGCTTTCAAAACCACCCAATCTCCGATCTGGGCTGTTGATTCAACCTGCGGTTCGATTGAGCCATAAGAATTTTCAAAGAGCGGTAGATTAAGAAAGTCAATGCTTTCAGAGCCGGCATCATCGATCGCCTCTCCCATTTCTTCTAAACTTTCCTCTAGTTCCTCTAGCTCCTTCAGAACCTCCAGCTTTTCTTTTTCTTCTGTCGAACGATCTACAGGACGAGATTCAGCCTGAGCCGCAGCCTTAATCTGCTTTAACCGCAGCTTCACCTCTTCTGGCGTCGCCAACCAGACTTGTCGCTTCTGTGCCGGAGTTAGGCTTTCTAGTTGAGTCAGTTCATCTGCCGTAACCATCACCGCCGACATCTCTAACACCGTTTGCAAGCTCAACTCATCCAGCAAATCCTGGGTTGCAGCAATGACAAATTCGGGCTGAGAAGACAATTCCATTCAGGTAAGACGGATCAGGCGAGGTAGAGCTTGAGTCTCCAATCTAGCCTTTGGTCTCTAGTTTTGCTGCTTTCCTAGTAAATGAGCCAAACTATCTCCTGTTTGCCCAGTTGCGACCCAAAGGACTGACCTCGCACCGTCTCGAATCGCTTTGTTGAGAGATTCGGGCAATTGCTGTGATGCAACTGCCACAGGCTTAAAAGCAATGCCCTGACTGCCTAGCACAATTTCTCCAATCACTATCGCCCGTCGCATGTGGTAATCGGAGGTGATGAGATAAATGCTGCTAATTCCCCGCGACTTAAACTCACTCACCAAAGTCGTGAAATTAGTCACCGTATCTACGGCTTGATAGTCCAAATGCAAGCGATCGGCAGCAATACCCGCCTCAGAAAACACCCACTTTGAATACTCAGGGTTACTGCCCGAAGAAACCCAAATTGGCAGATTAGGATGCTCTTTCGCAAACTCTGCGGCAAAAACTTCTCGTTCCAATGCCCCGCCTAATACCAAGACTGCTTGGGGTTGCTGAAAAACGCCAGCTAACCCCTTGTAGGCAACAACCAGAAGCAACAGCAGCAGAGTCCACTTGAGCAAGAAACGCATGGGGCGGATTCTGGAGCGGGTTCGAGAACGTCTGTGAAGTGAAATTGAGGATGGCGATCGCATATTCAAACTGCTGAGCAGACGCGCTTCAACACTAGCTTACAACATGAGGTAGGAGCGGTCAGCTAAAACCTTAAAAATTTTCAGCCAACCACCACAAATTTCTCTTGAGGTTTTGTTTTCTTTCAGGTGCCGTCAGTTCCACCATCAAATGCCACAATGACCACCGTTATATTGTCTCTGCCGCCGTGGTCTTTAGCCGCATCTACCAAGGCAGTTGCGGCGCGATCGCAAGCCCGAATGGTTTTAAGATGACCCGCAATAAGATGATCAGGTAACTCTTCGGTTAAGCCATCGCTACAGAGAAGGAGGCGATCGCTCGGCTGTAAATCGAAAGGCTGCACATCCACTTGGCGCAAATCCTCCCGCCCCAAACACTTCGATAGAACATGCCGCCAAGGATGCACCCGCGCCTGATCAGACGTAATATCTCCTAGTTTCATCGCCCGTGCTACCCAGGTATGATCTTCAGTAATTTGGTTGAGCTTTGCGCCTCTCAGTCGATACAAGCGAGAGTCACCAATATGGGCACAGAGAGACTGTTCATCCCTCAATAGCACTACCACAGCCGTAGTGCCCATATCTGCCCGCTCTGGATGCCTTGCCTGATCCTGCAAAATTGCCTGATTTGCCCTCAGAAAAGCGTTCTCTAACAAAGACTCAGAAGATTCAGAAGACTTCCAGTTGCCATTCAAGTAATTCTGAATTTCTTGAGTAGCAATTCGGCTGGCTTCCTGCCCCCCTGCGTGTCCTCCCATGCCATCGGCAACAATGAAAAACCGCCCCTCAGGGTCGTCAATGTGATAATCGTCTTGGTTGACCGCTCGGACAAGTCCTGGATCGCTCAAACCCGTGAAAAGGCTTTTCATGATATGACTGCTAGTATCTATAAGCTGGATGAATTACAGCATCCGCTCAGCTCGGTCGAGACGTATCAACAAGCGAACGAGGGCGATCAAAGAGATTGCTGCCGCTACAGCAGCCAGTATAGCCAGCCAGATATACTGATGTACCAATAAAATCGTAGCTGATAAGGTGAATGTACCCATCAGCAACGTGTAATTAGTCCCCATGTTAACGTTACTGAGGCGGCGCAAAACGCGATCGGTCTCAGTCGAGCGAACTCGCACCCGAATATCACCCTGTTCCAATTTTTCCAGAGTATCCTCAATTCGGCGGGGCAAGCCTAACGCCGTGGTGCTGACCTGAGCCGCTTGCCGACCCAGCTCACCCAAAATTCCCTCTGACAAGCCATTAGAGCTTCCACCAGTTCCATTTGACATCATTTGCATTGCAAAGGGCTTTGCAACCTCCATAAAGTTAAAATCTGGGTCAAGACCTTTGCCCACACCCTCTAGCGTAGAGAATGCCCGCATGACAAACGTAAACGTTGCAGGAAAGCGGAAGGGCTGGTCGTAGGCAATTTCATAAAGATCATCACTAATGGCGCTCACCGATTGGTTTTCAAACGGCTGATCCATAAAGTGATCAAGCATATATTGAATCGATCGCCTGACCGCACCCATATCTTCTGTCGGAGCCAGCGCCCCCAAGTCTATCAAAGACTCAACCACCTGAGCCGCATCCTTCTGGGCAATACCAAAGAACGTTTTCAGCAGCTTTTCCCGCGTCACAAGCTGAATCCGTCCCATCATGCCAAAATCATAGAAAATTAGCGTTCCTTCCGGACTCACTGCCAAGTTTCCAGGGTGAGGGTCAGCATGGAAAAACCCATCGTTGAGCAACTGATGAAGATAAGCCTTAGCCCCTAATTGCGCCAAAACCTTCCGATCTAACCCCGCTGCTTCCAAAGCCTCGTAATGGCTAATCTTAATTCCTGGCAAATACTCTAGCGTCAGTACCCTAGGAGAACTATAGCGCCAGTACACACGGGGAACCCTCACCCAATCTTCTTTGCGAAAGTTGCGCCGGAAAGTATCAGCGTTGCGTCCTTCTTGAAGGTACTCAATTTCTTCCCAGAGAATTTTGCAGCACTCGCCATAAATCCCCAGCCAATCGCGTCCCCGTCCCCATTTAGGATGTTTCTGAAAATACTGGGCAATACCTCTGAGGATGGAAAGATCAATTGTAAAAAGCTTTTTCAGCCCTGGGCGCTGCACTTTAACGACCACCTCTTCCCCAGAATGAAGTTGGGCGCGGTGGACTTGACCCAGGCTAGCTGCCGCTAGGGGGATGGGGTCAAAACTTTGGTAGAGGTCGGGAATAGTTCGACCAAAATCATGAAAAACGATCGCTTCAACCTGTTCATAACTGAAGGCGGGTACTTTATCTTGCAGCTTTGACAGCTCTTCGACGTATTCAGAGGGGAAAAGATCAGCGCGCGTAGAGAAAAGTTGACCCACCTTGATGAAGGTAGGACCTAGCTCCAAAAAGGTTTCACGAATCCAAATGGCGATCGCCCGTCGTCGCTTTGCCTGCCGTTCTTCAGTCATTGCGCCTGCATAAGCCCAAGGCTTGCTGTATGACCACTGAGCCGCCAAGAGCTTGAACATAAACGACCAAATATCAACAAATCGCCGTTTCTGAGAGTACCGCTCTTGGTTCCAGCGATAGGAACTTTGGCTATAAGCTTGTGGACGCAAGCGCTTTGGTAAATCAGAGTGACTAGACTGCGGGTCGTTTAACCTCGGTAGGTCAGGAGATTGATCTGCGATCGACAGAAGATCTGCGCCAGACTCAGATGGAGAAATAAAGTCATCGGGAAGAACAGGCACTTTTCTAAAAACTTTAAAAAACAGCTCAAAAAATCGAGGCGTTAACCATCAAACTAAAAGGATTTTAGAGACTGCTGCGATATCGCTGCAACTCAGCTCGAAGCTGGGCAGTTTCAGCCCTTAAGTCATCGATTGTAGCTTGTAAATCGCTACTGCCTTGCGTCCCTGTGGAACTGCTCGTTGTCCGCCCTTGCGTAGACATTTCTTCAGCCCGTTGCGCTCGTGCCATGACTTCTTCGGTAAACAGTCGTAGCCGTTCTCGCTGCTCTGCGTCGAACTTGCCCAACTCACTCAGGGCGTTGGTCACATTACTTTCAACTTGCTCACTAACCGCTTCGGCGATCGCTCTACCGATGAAAAACGCATGAACCAACGAATTACTCATATGAAAAATTTATGTACGCTCCGCAGAAATTATAACCTGGTTACCCCAATGGTGCCGGAAATCAGGCAAGCGGGTGAACATTGTTAAGCTTAGAACTGCTATGGCTCTCTGAAGTAAAAGAGCTATTATCCTTACATCTAGCCTGTATTGCTTTCAAAACGTTTTCAGCCTCCTGTTGTCCCCAGTAGTACCCTGCTGTTGAGGGATGATCAATATTTTTGCTAAGACTCGCAGCCTGTTTTGCTTCTTCTTGAGCCGCAAAAAGGTCATTTTCTGTAAGATGAATCCAAGCTTGTCCAATGTAAATATCTGCCTCAGATAGACAGTATCCTCCTGCGATCGCGTAATCTAGCGCTTCTTGCAAGTCACTTCGAGCGGATTGCACATCACCATGTTGTGCTGCCCACCGTCCCCGTGCTGTTAAAATGCTAGCTAGTGCAGGACGATGATTAATTTTTCGCACAACTTCGACAGCCTTATCATAGTAGCGACGAGCCTCTTCATGCTGATGTCGAGCCGCTGCCAAGTCCCCTAAAACTCGATACATTCGGCAACAATCGTCCCTCTCTTGTCTCTCAGCGTTCAGATTCACTTCCATCACTTGCTGGGCTTGATCCAGGAGGTCTTCTTTCTTATCCTGTTGAGTTTTATCCAACTCAGGTAGCCGTCTTAAGTAATCCGCATAAATAATGCCTTGAATACCACGTAAATACTGCTTGCCATTATAAACTTCAGAAGCTAGCTGATTTACTTTTTCAAACGCATGACTGGCATTCTGCTTCTCTCCTTTGAGATAGGCAGTCAAACCCAGATAAATCCAAGCGGTCCTTTCACCAGCACAACCCTTGACCCTCTTAGTTAAATAATGAAGTGCCTCCTTCGCATTCTTCTCGGTATCGGTAAATTTCCCTAGGTAAGAAAATAGTTTTGCCGACTTCAAATATCCTTTAGTCAAACTGCACGTATCGTTGATATCCTTGGCAAGTTGTATATATTGCTGAAGCGGTAAAAGCGCTTCGCTCAACCGTCCTAACTTCATCAAACATTCAGCTATTTCTAGTAGAACGGCAAGTTTACCATCGCTCGTTTTCAGAGCAGGCTTGTTGGATATATTGTTGTCTGGAAAAAACTCTTGCAGTAAGTATAGATGAGTTTCGTCAGCACCCAGTTCAATTAACCTTTGGCTAAGTGAAAAGCCACTTGAATTTGACTCTGTTCGCAAGCGATCGGCTTCATCACAGTTTCCAGTTTTACAAAGGTAATGGATTGCTTCAATGAGGGGAGATAAGTCATCCAGCGTTGGATCTGAAGGTATCGCCTTTGCTAGCGAGAGATAATAATCTTTGACACGCTCATAAACAGCGTGAGCCTGAGTCGGATCTTGTTCTAACTGATCCAAGTAGTACTTAGTAATGAGTGGATGAGCTGTGTAGTAGTGTTTTTGCGTATCATGTTGTAAAAGACGATATTTCAGCAGTTGGTTGACTACTTTCTGAGGGGCTGGAAATATAATGTCAAGAGCCGATTCAGGAACCGCCAGACGGAAGGCACTAAGCGTTTTCATAAACTCTCGCTCGTCTAGAGTGAGATGCTCGTTATAGGGTTTCATCACCCGCCGTACCAATCCATAAGGATCATCTCGCCCTACTGGATCGGGGAGACTGCCGTCATGAGAAATTGCTCCTTGAGAATGTCCTTCATGATGTATCTTGGTCAGATGAGTTCCGACGAGATTAAGAGTCAATGCATGCCCTTGCCATTTCTTAACTAGTTCGCGCAACTCGGGATCGGTACCCTTAACGCCGAGTTGCCTCAATAGCTGCTGCCCTTCTGAATTACTCAGGCGATCGACTTCGCATTCGTCATGAGCAATGTAAGGTATTAAATCAATGACTGGAGCACGACTCGTAATTAGGCAGAAAGATTGATGTTCTCCGGCTGCAAAGTAATTTAGGAACTTAGCAAGATCGTTATTGTTGAGTAGACCGTAATACCCTCCACTCAAATGCTGAACTCGCTCTAGTCCATCTAAAACAAATAAGTATCGACCTGCCTTAAGCATCCCAGCAAGAAACTCAGCTTTAGCATAAGCTGACATTAGAGTGTTAAACTCCGCCTGTCCATTGCTAAGATAATCGATAGCTTTTTCTAAAAACAGATCAATTGTTCGGCTCTTATCGTAGAAATTCCACCAAAATACTCCGTCTGGTTGAGGAAGATAGGCATCAGCAAGTAAGTTGTCGAACCAGCGACGTGCCAGACTACTTTTCCCTTCTCCAGCAAACCCAATCAGTTCTGTAACGCATGTGCCTGAATTGATCCAGTCATAATTCAGTGTTGACAGCAAGTCCTCACGCCCAACCCATCGGGACTCTAAAGACTCCGGTGCATCGCTCAGAAACGGTCGTATTCCACGGACTGCCTTCCGCTTTGCCTCTCGAACAATTTCCTCACTAGGTTGAGATCCCAGTTCCAAAGGATAAGAGTTAAGCTGGGGTGTGGAATACACTAAGGAGTCTCCTAATCTTGGTTTAAGACATCTTCCAAACGTTGCAAATCAAGAATATAAGCATCAATTGCTCTTGGAGTTCTTTGATCGGTATTGCTCAGCGGTTGGGTGAGGATGCCTACAATAGCATTATGCTTTACATCTAAGACTCCGGCACCACACATAAATGAATTAAATTGATTGCTCGGTCTGTCAGTCGGGATCAGCTCGAACGCATGGACTTCAGAATCAATTCCCTCTGGAGGCAGAATGTATCCAGAAATACTTCCTTCAACATATTTACTAGGAGAAGTGGACTCGCCTGTACAACCGTAAGACTTAAACTTGTGATCACTTGAGAACTCGGCACTACTTGTGAGAGCACTCTTCCCCCGAAAATATCCATTCATTAATCGCAAAACAACTATATCATCTTCGTAATGACTAGCACAGTCAAGAATTTCTGCCTCACATCTTCCTTGCCCTCCACTGATTCGGGGGGAAAGGTAAACGCTAACTCGCAGCCCAACTATAGATGGATCGACTCCTGCTTTTCTAAGCACCTGACCACAGGTCACAACCTTGCCTTTGATCAGGATTCCCGTTCCTACGACTTCATTCTGCACCGGATGATGAATTTTAACGGTCAGGACACAGAGGTCTTGAAGCCTACCCGATCTGGGGAAGTTGCCATCTTCTCCGTTGTCTAGTAAATATTTAATATGTTCTTGTAAATCTTTGAAACGTTTCTGCTTATCAATGCCAACTTCCCCCTGGGCATATTTTAGAAGAACCAAGAGTGCATTCTCATCATTTTTTAGCGTTCCAAACTCAAACAGTTCCTCCACAGCATGAGTAATGAATGAATCTGATCCGCCCTCCCAAGTAAGTCGATTCAAAACAGACACACCAAGTCCTAGTGCTAACTGAAAAAATGGGCGACGAGCAGATTCATTTCTTAGCAAGGGTCTTAGTAGCACAACACAACGTTGGAGGATTTCAAGATCAAGTTGAAGGTTTTCGGGGGACACCGTTCAGCCTCGTAAAATTAATAGCAAACATAGGCTCTGCATACGTTAATGCATAATCTTTGCATGTTATTGCGTACCTAAATAATTACAAATTAATTCGTGACTGTAAAGTGTCAATCTGTTGCTGTGCATCTGTACCAACTTTAGTGCGCGCATATCCGAGCAGTGTCGAGAGTGCAGACCGACCGGATGGAAGCTTACCATAGTCAAACAATTGCTCTATGGCATGAACGACAAACGTGTCTACAGAACCTCTCCACTCAATTTGATTAAGAACTGGAATATCAGATCCCAACGCTTGGAGGACGAACGGGCGGCGATCGGACTCATTTCTTAACAGAGGTCTCAGTATTGCAACACATTGTTGAAGGGTTTCAGAGTCTAAGCTTGCTGGCATAGTGGAAGCAAATTGTTGAGGTTGAGAAGCAGGTTGAACGGGAGAGGCTGGGGTATACCTCTTCTGAACTTGTGGTTGAGAGCCTGACGGAGGGTTTGGAGGGCTACCCCGATATCGTATGTTCACGAAAACGATGGATGCGGGTAATAGTGAACCAATGACTAGCAAAGCCAGAGATAGGCAGCCTGCGAATTGGATCAATTCATTTGGAAGTTGATTGGTTTTAAGCAGTGCGAAAAGCAGGATGCTGACGACTATAGGGAAGCAAGCCACAATTTCAGCACGGTTACTGATTTCTGTTGTCGCCCCAGATGGGCTGGCTTGGATATTTAAGATCCAGATGGCGATCGTCACTAACACTGTCAATCCAATGACCCACTGATCAGAGACGTGCCAGTCAGTTTTGTTAGGCAAGTTGTTGACTAACCAGGGAGACATCACAGCCTGGAGTACAGTTGCCAAAAAAAGGAAGAGCCACCGAGGCAGATTTTGCATGGAAGTGGGAGTACTGCGGTTGATTTACGATACTCAGCGAATACTAAATCGTGACCTCATTGGTCTACAAGATTTTGCATTTTAGGGATATGAACCAATTACCCGTTACTTTATCGGCTGTCTGGATACCCTGGCGAATAAAGAAGACTTGGGATTCGCTTGTACGAGTGTAAAGATTGAAGAAAAATTCTTGAGGCAACCCCGTGACCGAAGAAGTAGAACCTGCTTTCTGGGAAGGTGTAGAGCAATTCAATCGGCAGCAGTTTTATGCCTGCCACGACACCCTGGAGGAAATTTGGATGGAGGCAATGGAACCCCAGAGAACCTTCTATCAGGGCATTCTACAGATTGCTGTGGCGCTCTATCACTTGGGTAACGCCAATCTGCGGGGCGCTACTATTTTGTTGGGAGAAGGGTCAAATCGACTGAGGCGCTACCAGCCCACTTATGCCGAGGTCGATGTTACTGCCTTGGTGACTCAAAGCACAGAGCTTTTGGCGAGGCTTCAGCAGATACGGCTTGGGTCAGGGGCGATCGCCCCTGATCTTATTGCCAATCTGCCTATTATTACTTTAGCGATCGCCGCCCCAGATTGAGTGCATCTTCCTTTAATGTAGACACTGGCTCAGCCGCTATGCCACGATAGGAACACAAAGTTCGAGTAAAGTTTAGTAAGGTCAGCAACTCATTCGTCTCGATCACCGTCCTATATGAACAGAACGGTCTGGATTGATTAGCATCGACAGTTGGATGTTTTTTCATCGCTACATCTGGCACAAGACTGCTGCCCTTAACAGGTTCATCTGCCAAACTGATTCATCTATCAAACTCTAGATCACCTCCTCACCCCAAGTCCTGACTATGCTGCCTGCTTTTCAATTGCCTCGTAAAAATCGATTGCGTCAGTTTGGACTGGCGATAGGTTCAGTGCTAGCGCTGGTCGGGACAATCCCTGCCTTCCCCCCCACAAACCTCTCTGCCCTTGCCCAGGCTCCTACCGATGCTCCTGCCCCCATCGATGCTCAGCGCCTGCGGCTTGATGCCGATACCACTGAAGCCAATGCAGTCACTGGAGTTATTACCGCACGCGGCAACGTTCAAATTAACTATCCGGCTCGCCAAATTCAGGCAACTTCTGTTCAAGCCCAGTACTACAGCCGCGAGGGACGCATTGTTCTAAGTGGCAATGTCTATGTTCTGCAAGCGGGCAACAGTTTGCGAGGCGAAAATATTACCTACCTGGTGAATGAAGGGCGTTTTGTGGCACTGCCCGCCGCCGGTCAGCAAGTTCAATCCATTTACATCATTCAAGACACTAGCCAAGCTGCATCAACCCCATCGGGGCAGCCTCCCTTTAATCCTAAACCAGAATTTAAGACCCCCTTCAGTCCTCCAACCCCCTAAAACGTATGGCTCACGCTACACCCTCTGGTAAAATTTACACCAGCCTATGCTAAGACTCTCGTACCCTTGAGCAATTCCTTGAAAATCGTCCTGGAGAATATCCACAAATCTTATGGAAAGCGCGTTGTTGTCAATCGCGTTCACCTCTCTGTTTCCATGGGAGAAGTGGTAGGGTTGCTGGGGCCCAATGGCGCAGGTAAAACTTCTACGTTTTATATTGCTACAGGGCTAGAAAAACCCGATCAGGGCAAAGTTTGGCTCAACGATCGCGACATCACTGCAATGCCTATTTTTGAACGAGCGAGGCTCGGAATTGGCTATCTGGCTCAAGAACCTAGTATTTTTCGGCATTTAAGCGTTCAAGACAATATTTTGCTGGTTCTCCAACAAACTCAAGTGCCTGCCGATGAATGTCAAGATCGCCTGCACTATCTCCTCAAAGAATTCCGGTTAGAACGAGTTGCCTCTACTCTGGGAATTCGCGTATCGGGCGGAGAGCGTCGCCGTACCGAGATCGCCAGAGCCTTGGCAGCCGGGGTAGATGGACCTAAGTTTTTGTTTCTAGATGAGCCATTTGCAGGAATTGACCCGATCGCCGTCACCGAAATTCAAGAGATTATTGGGCGGTTGCGCGATCGCCAGATGGGTATTCTAATCACTGACCACAACGTTCGTGAAACTTTAGAAATCACCGATCGCGGATACATCATGCGCGATGGGCAAATCCTGGCATCAGGAAGCAGTGAGGAGCTTTACGCCAATCCCCTTGTGCGCCAGCATTATCTGGGCGATGGCTTTCAGATCTAGTAGTTTTCATTCTGATTCTTCGATATGGCTACCAGCTCCCTTAAACGTAATCCCCAACCGAATCCATCGCCGTTTCAAGCCTTGAGAAACTTTTTTAAGTTCTCAGTGATGGATCGATATTTGGCGATCGAGCTGATTTTGCCGTTTTTGTTTGGGGTCGGCGTTTTTTCGTCGCTGGGCGTTTCGGTCGATGCATTATTTGATTTGATTCGTAAAATTACTGAATCGGGACTGTCGTTTGCGATCGCCGCCAAAATCTTCCTGCTCCGGTTCCCCCAGTTCGTCGCCTATTCCTTTCCGATGGCGACCCTGCTAGCAACCCTCATGACCTATAGTCGCCTCTCTAGTGACAGCGAACTCACTGCCCTCAAAGCTTGTGGTGTTAGTGTTTACCGCATGGTTCTGCCCGCTTTAGGCATTTGCTGTCTGATCACCGGACTTACTTTTGCTTTCAACGAACTCATCGTTCCAGCAGCCAACTATCAATCTGCCATCACTCTGGCAGAAGCACTGCAAGAAGATAACCCGCCCTTTAGTGAGCGAAATATTCGCTATGAAGAATATAAGAAAATTACTCTGCCTAATGGCGAAAGCGAACAAGCCCTTTCCCGATTGTTCTACGCCAAAAAGTTTGATGGCGAACGGATGCAAGGACTGACAATTCTTGATTTCTCTCAAGAAGGCTTAGAGCAAATTGTCAGCGCTAAATCTGCCCAATGGAACAGTCAGCAGAACGTCTGGGACTTCTCTGACGGGACAATCTATGTCGTTTCAACAGATGGCGCTTTCCGCAATATTGTCACCTTTGAGAACCAACAGCTCAAGCTGCCCCGTGCCCCCCTCGACCTCGCCTCCCGCAAACGAAACTACGACGAGATGAACATTGCCGAAGCCTCAGGGTATTTAGATCTCCTCAAACAAGGCGGCAGTGATGACCAAATTCGTAAGCTTCAAGTGCGAATACAACAAAAGTATGCCCTTCCCTTTGTCTGTATCGCTTTTGGGTTGGTGGGAGCTGCCTTAGGCGCTCGCTTAGAGCGGGCAGGTCGAGCCACAGGGTTTGCCATTAGCTTGGGGATTATCTTTGGGTACTATCTATTAACTATTATCTTCGGGTCGATCGCCCAGCTCGGCTATATTTCTCCAGTTCTGGGCGGCTGGCTCCCCAACTTGTTTGGTCTTATCGCCGCTGGGTTGCTCTTGGTTCGATCGTCTCGATAATGCGATCGGCTCAATGAGTTTCATTCGCTAACTTGTGTAAACGCTCGCAGAGCTGGAGGGATACAATATGCCTACTTCTAAGCAGTCCCCGGTATCTATTAGCTACCTCAAAGCCCGACTAAATATCTTGAAACGTCCTACATTCTGGGCTGCGGCTTCTGGGCTATTTTTATCTGTCTTCTTATTAGGAGAATATTTGGCAAACCCACAGCATTATACAGGCGGTAATGATCTGGATGTCTCTACAAATCCCCCCCACCAAAACCCCTTAAGCAATCTGCCTGCCCAAAACGCTCCAGCCAGCAATAGCGAAATCTTTGAGACGCTCCCCGACCTCTCCACTGTAGCGACCTCGACCCCTTCAGGTTCTCGATCTCCTAAGGGTGATGTTTCTGAATCTCCACTGCTTCAAGAATTTTTGCTCGGTCGGTCATCTACCGCTTCCCCAAAAGACAAATTCAGGCGATCGCCATCTTCATCGTTCTCAACCTCATCTTCCTCAGAAACTCGGCGCGATCGCCCTTCAGAAAATCGGCTGCCTAGTCTCTACTCCTCAGGATCTCCTTTGTCTGGCCTTCCTAGCCCTGCTCTTTCTAGCGCCGCAGCCAATCGCAGCACTGCTCCTCTCAATGGCTCCACTGCAATCAATCCCCTCCAGTCTGCTCTAGACCGATATGCTTCTAGTGGAGGGCAATCCCAATCTCCCAGTTCTTTTTCTCAATCCTCACCTGAGAGGAGCCTTCAAGAATCGAGACTTCCGGCGACAGAAGATTCTTTGCGACAAAATTTATTGGAACCACAAGAATCATCTCCACAAGGCTTGTCCTCACAATTTACGCCTCAACTCTCGCCGTTTCCAGGGACAACCGGATATACTTTGCCTCCTACCTTACGGACTTCAACTCCTGCTAGCCCATCTTCATCCAGCAGCAACTTCCAGCCTATTCCAGGACAAATAACTCCCCAAGTCGCTCCCGCAGTGCCTGGGCAGTCATATGGATATGATCAATCGTCCTATCCTACTGGACGGACAACAGCCTATCCTAGTGGTCAGCCCTCACTTGCTCCAGTTTCCCAGCCGATGCCCTCTCCCTTCTCTGTCCCTCGTGCAGTTCCGGGTCGTTCAATAGGGGGCGGACAAATTAATACCTTTTCAAATCCCTAGTGTTCTTCATCCCCTCTCTCAATGTCGCATCCCGAAACCTCCTTCCGCACTCCGCTTTACCCTCTCCACCTCGAACTTAACGCCAGAATGGTGCCTTTTTCGGGCTGGGAAATGCCAGTTCAATATAGTGGCATTGGCAAAGAGCATCAGGCAGTCCGGCAGCAAGCAGGTCTGTTTGATATTTCGCACATGGGCAAGTTTGTTTTGAGCGGTCATAACTTAATTAAACAGCTCCAATCTCTCGTTCCTTCCGATTTGAGCAGCTTACAGGCTGGGGAAGCGCAGTACACGGTTTTGTTGAACTCCAGCGCTGGCATCATTGACGACTTAATTATTTATTACCAAGGCGTTAATCATGCGGGGGAACAGCGCATCACCACAATTGTGAATGCGTCTACCGCCGTGAAAGATAAGGATTGGCTGCTGGCGCATCTAGATCTGGCGCAGATTGATTTTCAGGATCTTTCTCCCACTCAAGCGCTGCTTGCGGTGCAAGGCCCTGAAGCGGTGCAAACGCTCCAGAAATTTGTGAAGGAAGATTTATCAACGGTCAAACGCTTCGGTCATCTTGAGGGCACTATCTTGGGGCAACCTGGCTTCTTGGCTCGGACGGGATATACGGGAGAAGATGGGTTTGAGGTCATGATGAACCCGGAGGTTGGGGTAGAGTTGTGGCGATCGCTCCTCTCTCAAAATGTCATTCCCTGCGGGCTGGGTGCGCGTGATACCCTGCGGCTCGAAGCGGCTATGGCACTCTACGGGCAGGACATTGATGATCAGACGACTCCCCTAGAAGCGGGATTAGGCTGGCTGGTGCATCTTGACCGCAAAGGCGATTTTATGGGGCGATCGGTTCTAGAGGAGCAGAAACAATCAGGAGTTGCTCGTCGGTTAGTCGGATTAAGAATGGACGGACGTAACATCGCCCGCCACGATTACCCCATTTTTTATCAAGGGGAACCTGTTGGAACGGTGACCAGCGGTACGCTTTCTCCTACTTTGGGCTACCCGATCGCGCTAGGCTATGTTCGTAGTGACCTTGCAAAACTTAATCAGTTAGTGGATGTAGAGATCAGAGGCAAAACCTACCCAGCGACTGTGGTGAAGCGCCCATTTTATAAAAGTTTGTAGTGGCTTTCTAATTCATTCTGCGATGACAATAGTGGGATAGAAATCTGATCAAATTTCCATCCCACTATTGTTTTGAGCGTCCCCATTCTTAAGAGCGATTGGCGCTTTTAGTGACCAAAACTTCTCCTTTTAACATCCGCTGAGCGGCATCAAGCAACGCTTCTTCTAGATACGGCTTAGTAAAGTACCCCTTAGCGCCCAGTTGAACTGCCATTTGACGATGGCGATCGGCTCCTCTAGAAGTCAGCATGGCGATCGGTAAGTGGCTGAGGGTGGGATCTTTTTGAAGGCGAGAAAGCAGTTCCAGCCCGTCCATCCGAGGCATCTCAATGTCACAGAAGACTAAGTCGCAGGGCAGACCCGAGCGGAGTTTTTCCCAAGCCTCTTGACCATCGCGGGCTTGCTCCACTCGATAGCCCACCTTATTAAAGGTCATCGACAGCAGTTCTCGAACGGTAATAGAGTCATCCACAATCAGAACCGTTGGCTCAGTTTTTGCCGTAAAGGCTTCTGGAGGAAGCTGTTCCTCCATTTCCCATAGCGAGCTACCCGCGTCTCGACGAACTCGCCCTTCTGCCAAGTCAATTAACTCTAAAACATCGGCGATCGGCATAATCCGCCCATCCCCCATCACCGTTGCCCCCGCAATTCCAATGGGTTTGGGCACAGGTCCTTCTAGCTGCTTAATCACAATTTCTTGTTCGCCCAGCACTTGATCGACCTGGAGCGCCAGGTTGTTTCCGGTGCTCCGCAGAACAACGATCGAAATAATGTCGTCTTCCTGATTACCCCCATAGACGCTGCCTCGTCCCAGTATTCGCCCATGCTTCAGTAAATCAGTCAAGGGTTGGAAGGGAAGCAAAGCATCGCGCCAGTAAATACAAGGGCGACCTTGCGCATCAATCTGCACCCTTTCTTTAGGGACATCGAGCATGTCTTCTACGCCGTCCATGGGGAAGGCAATGCGGGCACGGTTACTGATGCAGCAAAGGGCTTTAGAGATGCTTAACGTGAGCGGCAGCCGGATTGTAAAGGTTGTGCCTTTGCCAACGGTCGAGTCAATGCTAATGACACCCCGAATTTCGTTAAGGTTGCTACGAACCACATCTAGACCGACGCCGCGACCTTTGAGGTCGTCGATTTGGTCGGCAGTGCTGAATCCGTGGTGGAACAGTAAATCGTAGGTGTCCATGCGAGACATTTCTTTAGCCTCTGCAGCGGTGATTAACCCTTTGGCGATCGCCTTCGATTTCACAAGCTCTTGGTCAATGCCCGCACCATCATCACTGACCGAAATAATAGTCTGGTTTCCTTGATGGAAAGTCCGCAGTACAATTTTGCCCAGGGGCGGCTTCCCAGCGGCAATTCTTTCTGCTGCCGTTTCTACCCCATGTGCCACTGCATTGTTGACCAAGTGCGTCATGGGGTCATAGAGGTGCTCAACAATCATTTTGTCAATTAAAGTATCCCGCCCTTCAACTAGCAACTCTGCCTGTTTGCCATATTTCAAAGCATTGTCTCTTACCCCTCTCGGCAAGCGGTCAGCCGTTTGAGCAAAGGGAACCATGCGGGCGCGGGTCAAGCCTTCCTGGAGTTGGGTTGTAATTTGTCGGAAGTTGCGAGTTACCTGATCGCTCTCTTCCACTACAAAGTCAATGTCAGAGGCAGATTCCCGCACTCGGACAATCAGCTCAATCATTTCCTGGGAAAGGGTATGGAACCCGGTGAATCGATCCATCTCTAATGCATCAAAGCTTTCGCCAGTTTCGTGGTTCGATGAATTGTCCAGGCCTGTGCTAAACCCGCTGCTGTTTTGAGGCTTAAGGTGATAGCTGCGACGAGTTGAGAGGAGGGAACTTTCAAGGAGCGATCGCTCGTATAAGTCGCGCATCCGCTGCCCCACGTCACTCAACTGCTGCACCTGATAAAGCAAATTATCAAGAAACTGTCGTAACCGCTCCTGAGCTTGTTCCAAGCTATTCCGGTTGACCACCATCTCCCCGACTAGGTTGTTGAGGTTATCTAAATGCTTAACCGAAACTCGCATGGTCTGATCTGCCAGAACTCCCCGACGATTCGACCGACGATTAGGGGCACCAGCAGCTTTACGGTTTGCTGAGCTTCCACCTAAGGTTTGATCGGCATCTTTCAGCAAATCTTCAAGATCACCAAACTCATCAGGCTGGAGCAGAATGTTTGGGGTTGCCTCAACAGGAAGAATTGTTGTTGGGGGGGCATCACTTAGTAATGCATCTAAGTCATCAAAGTTATCTGGTTCAGGCTCGGACAGTGCGTAGGCTGCTGTAGATACCTTCGGCTCTCCTAGCATGGCTTCTAGGTCAGAAAAGTCGTCTGAATCGTCTGGCTGATTAAGAGAGGCAGTCGATAAAGGAGTGGATTCCTCTTTCCCCATTACCTCGTCAAAGTTTTCACCAAAGTTAAGTGAAAATGGGTCAGATGCTGAAACTGGCTCAGAGTTTTCGGCTTCCTCCATGAATAAGTCTAGCTCGGAGAAGTCATCAGGGGCTGAAACTTCGGGTTCTAGAATACTTGGAGTGGCGATCGCCACTCCTTCAAAGCTTCCAGCACTTGCTAACTCAAACCCAAATTCTGAAAAATCTTCTGCCTCTGAGTCTGCTGAAGCTTGAGCCTGCATAAAATCTGAAATGCTACTGGAAAAGCCATCCATTTCAGCAAGTTCGTCTAAAGCTTCTGTCGCTTCATAGGTAGGATTTAGAGCAATAAAATCCTCTGACTCGGGAGGCTCGAATCGTTCAAGGGGATCTGAAACTTCAGACCCAAGATTCTCTGCAAAGATATCACTGATATCGACGCTTGCCAATTCTCCGTTGTGATCAGGTTTATCTGTAAACCATTCATTTGCATCACTGCCAGCAGATGTATCACTGCCAATAGATAAAACGAAAGGCTTAGAAAAGATACTACTGTCTGAATCGTCATCTACTGCTGCATTTTCGATCCTTAAACTATCTGGGTCTGTATCTTGAACAAATAGGTCTGAGTCAGATTCAGAATGATCGATTAGGTTGTTGAAGTTTAGCTCAGTGCTTTCTTCTAAACTGCTGAAGTCCAGCGTAAAAGAATCTTCCAGGTCAAAGCTTTCGGCTTCGTGGGGCTGAGACTGAGACTCAAAGTTTGAGGAACTGGAGAAGTTTTCTAGAGAAATCTCTGCTTCCATCTCAGAAACCTTAGATACAGCTTGCTCTGGGTCAGACCGAGTTTCCCAAACGGCTAATTCAAAGGATGCTATCTCGTTATCAGGCGATGTTTTCAGGTCATCTAGCGAAAGGAACGTGAACTCATTTTCTGCCGCTTCTAATTCAGGTTCGAGATTAAGTGGCAATGCTGTTTCGATCGCCTGAGAGTCTTCATCTGTAAGCTCGAACAAGCCAGCCTCTTCCAACTCTCCTCCAAAAATTGACGCACTCAACTCGTCTAATTCTCCCTCCGATAACTTCCTCCCAAAAGACAGCTCAGACCCATCTGCGGAGTCTAATTGCTCTGTGGGTAATTCTGGAATCAATTCTGGAATATTGTCGGAATCGTTAGAAAGAATAGCAAAGTCTGAAATTTCTTCGATGGATAACGGGGTTAACCCCATATCAGGTGCTTCAGCGAAGAAATTAAATGCTGAATCATCGGCGGCATTAGGTTTAACGAGCTGTTCAGGAAATGCCACTTCAAAAAAGTCGAGAGGTGAAGCATCATCTAGACTTTCCAATCCACCCAATTCAACAGTTTGCTCAGTGTTCAATGCAAAAGGATCATCAGATGCGATCGCCGAATCATCATTCCAGTTCAGCTCAAATTGCTCGTCAGGTTTTGCGGTGTCGGGTTCATCGGTCAACTCCATGCCCACTAACTCATCAGATGACATTGAGGCACTATCGATCCAGTCCATCCCAAATGGATCAGCTGATGGGATTGCAGCTAAGTCCAACGGATCTTCTAAGAACGTCATGCCGCCTTGTGACATTATGTGTTCTTGCGGTGGGGGTGAACTGCTGTCGAGTAATCCAGATAGATCCTCTTCCGTTAGATCATCCAAAATGAGATCGTCAGAGGGATCTGGGTCATCGAATAATAAGTCAGAAAACTCACCGTCAGCATTCTGATCTTTTGCGTTAGCCGAACCTGTTGTGTCGTAAATATCACTGATGACTTCTTCTGTCTGCCATGTCAAATCCAAGTCAGGCATTTCACCTTCAAAGAGGTCGGCTAAACTATTGAGTTCCGCGACCCCTACTTCTGGGCCCGTCCGACTATCTGTTGAAGGGCTGATTTCAGAGGATGACTGATTAGCAAGAGAGAAATCTGCATCGGTGGAAGTTGAAAAGTCAGCTTCATTGAAGTTCAGGCTGAATTCTGACTCAAACTCTGACTCAGATCGGGAGGAGTCATTTGGGGCGATCGCCTCCACCCTCAACTTTTCTTGAGTGACAGAATCATTAAACCAGTCGTCATTTGCTAGAAGATCAAGATCTGCCTCAGCGGATGCAGCGATTGACCCCAAAGACGTATGAACTGGAGCCGTATTGTCAAATCCAAACAGAGACAAGGCATCGTCACTTTCACCAAAATCGCTGCCACTCAAGTCCATTGAACCTAACAGATCGGCAAAGTCAGAACCCAAATCATCGACGTCAGATTCATTAGGTAGTGGCAGCAGGGCGATTAGCTGGTTGCTCGCTAGAATTTCGTTCGAGCGCCCAGATAAAACCAATTCTTGAGCCTGCTTGACTTCCTTAATGATGATGGGAGCGAGGACACGGTAGCTATTTTCGGGGTTGACGATGACGCTACGAACATCCTCTAACAACCTGCACCACTCAGACAAATCGAGCGGGTCACCATATTGACCTAATACTGAACAAAGGGACTGAAGTTTTTGGCGGCTGTCGGCAGTCTCTTTTTGCTTAAACAACTGGAGCATTTCTCGCAGTTGGACAGGGACGTCGCTTTGGAAAATGAGCTGGAGCGCGCTTTCCTCTGCTGCGGGGGCACTGACTTTTAGGGGGACAAATAGGGGGACAGAAGCGACTGCTGAAATGATGCTCAAGTCCATATCTTCGAGAAGTGCGTCGCCCATTTGACCAATCAAGCCACTGAAACGGCGATTCAATTCCTGAAAAATAGGCTCTACGCCTGCCATGACTTCTGCTGATTTGTCGTCGGTTAGCCCAAAGGGTCCCTGCAATTGTTCAAGCAGAGCTTGCAGCGCATCAAAAATTTTGAGGAAGAGGGTTTCTAAGGATTGGTCAATCTCTACGGGGCACTCTTTGAGAATCTTGAAGTAGTCCTCTAGTCGGTGAGCCGCGTGCTGAATGCTAGTTAACCCCAGCATTGCGGCTCCACCCTTGACCGAGTGAGCAGCCCGAAAAACTTCGTTGACCATTTCAGGATCTTCGATCGTCCCTTGCAGATTCAGCAGTCCCTGCTCAATGGTATTGAGGTGGTCTTTTGCCTCCTCAATAAAGTAGCCCATAATCCGCTGTTGTTGTTCCGACAGCATAGCAGTTTTCCTCTGAATACTCTTGGCGATCGCCCGATAACGGCAATGAATAAAAAATCAATGAGCGCTCTAAACTTTCTCGACTCGGAACCGCTCTACCGACGAGAGCAGACCACGCGCTACCCCCACCAGGTTTTGCAGAGATCCAGACACTCGTTGTGCCTCTTGCGAGGTTTCCTGAGCCGTTAGTTCTACCGATTGCATCACCTGTGCCACAGCCCGTGAGGTTTCGGTTTGCTCCACCGTGTCAGATGTAATCGATCGCACCAGCACATCAATGCGATTAGAAACTTGAATGATATCTTCGAGCGATCGTTTGGCTTGTTCTGCCAACCGGGTGCCTTCAATGACCTGCTGCGTCCCCTCTTCCATCGCCGTCATCACTGACCCGGTTTCACCCTGAATTTGCAACACAATTTGTTCAATTTCCTTCGAGGCTTTAGCAGCGCGATCGGCGAGCTGACGCACTTCGTCCGCAACAATGGCAAATCCGCGCCCGGCCTCACCCGCTCTTGCCGCCTCAATACTCGCGTTCAGTGCCAATAAGTTGGTGCGGGAAGCAATCTGTGAAATCAACGCCACAATCTTAGAAATCTCTTGAGAAGATTCTGCCAGACGTTTCACCTTCCGGGTGGTTTCTGCCACCGTTTCCCGAATTTGTAAAATCCCCGCGACTGTCCGTTCTACTGCCTCACCGCCTTTTAGCGCCGTGCTAGATGCAGAACGTGCCACTTCCTCGGCTTCACGGGCGCTTTCTGCTACCCGCTGAATCGAGTCGGTCATCACTTGGACAGAGTTGAGGGTGACTGCCAATTCTTCGGCTTGCCGTAAGGCATCGGAAGAGAGCGATCGGGCAAAGATTTCATTTTCTGTTGAACCCTTCGTGACTTGCCGAGCCGCCATCTTCACCTGTTGAACAATTTCCCGAAGGTTTTGAATTGTCAAGTTAAACGAATCTGCAACGGCTCCTAATACATCCGCCGTCACTTCTGCCTGCACGGTCAGATCGCCCCTTGCTGCCCCTTCCACATCGTCCAGCAAGCGAATTACTTGACGTTGCAAGTCTTCCTTCGCTTGCTCTTGCTCCTCTGCTTTCCGCTGCGTTTCGCCTGTGGTGGTTAAGATAGTTTTCGCCATTTGGTTAAACCTCACCGAGAGCTGACCAAACTCGTCTTCCGAGTAAACCGTTGCCCGTGCGTTGAGGTTGCCTTGAGACACCGCTTCAAACTGCGCTTGTAAATCTGCCGCTGTCCGCTTCACTTGCCTAGTAGTCATACCGCTCAGCGCACCCGCCACGCTGCCACCGACTACCAGTGCTGCTCCCGTCATTGCCAAGCTAGCCATCGTCAAGTAAGGCTGAACAACCTCTTTCTTATCCTTGGGAATTGTACTCGAAAACCCATAGCTCACCCCTGCGACAACGACCGCAGAAATAACTCCCGTAGCAAGACCGACAATCCATTTCTTTGAGGACAGAGAAGAATTTTCCAGAGGAGCGATCCAACCTTGCTCAACGCTCACTTCTGGCTCAAGGTTACGGCTATCTGCCTGTATGAAATTGGGCATCTGCTCAGAGTGACCGGAGAGCGGAAATATTTCGTCTTCCTGAATCGTTGAGTGATCGACGTTTTCACTAAATCCAAACCCTGAGCCGCCAAATCCCGAACCATTCGACGTGCTGGGAGTTCCTGTAGAGTTGCCAAATTCTGATGAAGCAGCGGGACTGATCAGATCAACAGAGTTGTCGGAGAGATCGAACTCTGGCAAACTGCCAAGGTCATCAAACTCGTCAAACTCATCTAAAAAGTCAGCGCTATTAGCCCCTGTTAAAGGAGTGCTTTGCTCAAAGGACGGCTCTCCGCGTGATGGGAAGTCGCTGTCATCCAAGTCATCTAATCCGTACCCAGAATTTTCGGAGATGAAGGTGCGATCGTCTTGGTTGTAGAGATTGGAGTTGGATATACCGAAGCTATTTGATGTTTGACCCACTCCTCCCTCTAGATCAGAATCATCTAACTCTGTAAACAGGCTCGCATCATTCTGAGGTGGCTGGAAGTCAAAGTCTTCCATTGATGTGACAGAATCACTATTAAATTCATCTAATGGCGAATCACTATTAAATTCAGCATAAGCATTAGTTGGATTCATCTGAGTGCTGAAGACAAACGGCTCCTCATTGATTGCAGACTGACTCAGCGTAAAAGGTTCGTCTGGTGACGGTACTGCTCTACCCGCTGGCTCAGAAGCCGCAAAAGGATTAGCAAATGGCGAAGCATCTTGGGCGTCCAGGGGATCGGGAGACTGTTGATTCCAATCTATCCCACCTGATGGGGTGACGTTGAGATCTGCGAAATCGAAATCTTCTAACTCTTGAGGAGAAATGTTTTCCCCGTTGCCGCCGTTAGCGCGGTAGGAATCAGGACTATGGGGATCGGCAGTGCTGACAAAGTCTGCATCAATATCTGCAAATGCATCATTTATTTCTTCACCGGTTGCGCCTGAATTTTCTACACCAAACTGGTCAGCGTAGGCTAAGCCGTTGTTGGCATAGTTGATGTATTCGGCATCATTGGTTAAGCCTAGAACCGATTGATATTGCTCGCGGGCGACATCGTATTGCTGCAATCCGTAGCAGTAGATGTGACCTCGCAATAGGCAGACGTTTGGATCGCTGGGATAACTCTCTGAGAGCCGATCAATAATTGAGGCGGCTTCATCGTAGCTGCCTAGCATGTAGGCTCGTTCTGCTTGTTGATATTCCTGTGCGTATCCAGTACTTGATGCCATTTACCTTCTCCTGCCCGTGCAAATCTCAAATTGTGCTTATGCTGCCCATCGCGCCGATCGCAAAATCGCTACTTGATCAAGCAGCCGAAGAAGATGGTCAGAGTGTTTCTCTAAAGACCACTCTCCTCGCAGAAAAGGAGCCATCAACTCTGGGACGTTGGTGGGCATCTGCACTGCGTCAATGTCTAGCCAATCCATCCCGACAATTCGATCGATGGCAAGCCCCAACATTGCATCTTGATCTTCAATGGCAATGACAGAAATTTCGGGGCGATCGGTGCTTAGAGGCGTGGAGTCCCCTAAAAACTGACCCAAATCAGCAACCCAGATCACGCGCCCTCGCACATTGAGCGTACCCAAAAGCAAGGGAGAAACATTAGGAACGGGTGTAATCCGGTCGGGTGCAGAGGAAATTACTTCTCTGATTCCAGTAGCGGGCAAAGCAAACTCATCGCCTGATGTTACATAAAATCTCAGATGAAGTTCGCCTTCAGGACTTTCGAGTTCCTGAAATTCAGAAGCTTGATCCTGCCCTCTGCCTGTTAAAAAGTCCGGATTGCCTATCATGAACTTTGCCCTACTGACACCACGGAAATTATCTAGATATCATTCTTCTTTAACCTACCCGCACTAGGGAATTTCATATCATTTAAGGATTGTCTATGCGTTCTTCATTAATTTAGATAATTGATGACTGTATTTACCGACGTAAGAACTATCCACGCCAGGATTAGTTGCCCACGCAAGAAGTCAGCCGCGTAAGAGTTGCTTAACTGTGCCCACTAGTTCGGTGGGCTGGAAAGGCTTGGCGATGTATGCATCTGCGCCTTGCTTCATGCCCCAGTATCGATCAAACTCTTCGCCCTTTGAGGAACACATCACTACAGGCACATTCTGAGTTTTAGGATCGGCTTTCAATCGCCGACAAACTTCGTAGCCATTCATTTTGGGCATGACAATATCTAGAACTACTAAATCTGGACGGTCTCCCTGAATTTTCTCAAGCGCCTCTACCCCATCTCTGGCAATGGTCACATTTAACCCACTTCCCTTGAGTAGATCTGTAATCATTTCCCGCTGGGTAACGCTGTCTTCGACCACTAAAACTGTAGTCATAACTTTTGACCTACCATCAAGGTTAACGGGAAGAAACTGCTTCGTTTCACGATTGTACTCACCAAAACGACTCGTACTATTATATTCTCATTACTGTAACTACAATCACTTCGGCGTTTTTTGTCCGCCGTAAGGCGAGGAGAACGGTGAGAAGGAACCTCTGATATCAAGTTCTAACTCATCTTTAAGATCTTCTGCTAATAAGTTTTCTGACTGAGGGCGATCGCGCTGCCCTAGACCGACATATTGTTCCACTAGCGTCAATAGCTCTATCTCCCCAAAGGGCTTTGTTAGGTAGTCAGTTGCCCCAACCATGCGGGCTTTAACGCGATCGATAAAGCCATCCTTCCCGGTCAACATAATAATGGGAGTCTCTCGGAAGGCAGTAGACTTCCTTAACATGGCACAGATTTCGTAGCCGTCCAGTTCTGGCATAGTAATGTCACACAAAATTAGGGTCGGTTTGAGCTGAAAAACCAAACTTAATGCCTTAACAGGATTACCAATGGCGGTGACTTCGTAACCATGCTGATCAAGAATGCATTCTACGATTTTACGCAGGGCTATACCGTCGTCAATGCAAACAACACGCGGGACTTTGTGCCCGTTGAGACGCTGAAATTCTCTTGTTGAGTGCGTAAAGTCTTCGGCAGGGGGGGCAGATAACTGGACGATGCCTTGCTGAATGTAAGGATAAATGGCACGGGCAACGGCTGATATGTCTCGGTTCAAATAGCGTGCCATTTGGCGGAGAGAGGTTTTTCCATCGACCCAGCGCTCTAAGGTGTTGCGGGCACTTGGGCTGAGGGTTTGGCGAAGTTGATCGGCATCGGCGATCGCGGGACACTGTTCAGGAGATTGGATATGAGGATGAAACTGCTTCCACTCCTGCACTTGCTTCATAATTTTTGCCACCAAAGAACCAATTTCTAGCGTCGTTAATTGGGGGGAGAGGGCGTGACCTAATTCAAAAATGAAAGAGCCTTGGTGGAGGCTGAGTAAGTCAAATAACGTCTCATGCACCATGCTTTGAACGATGCTGCGTCCTTGGGCTGGCGTCAGGATGTTGTTTTCGAGGAGTACCCAGAGATGACCGTATTCAGGAGCGTTGAGGGTGGCGATCGCTGGCACACTAGTCAGATGAAGCGATTGATCTAAGTTGTAACGACGGAGATAATCTTGTAACCGCGCTAAATTGCCGCCACTATCTCCCGCATAAATAATTTGCCCGTTAAGAAAAAACACAAACCAAGATCGACTCGTCGAGCACTCAAGCTTGGCAGAGGAATTGGCGTTGCCTGTAGTGCCATAGGTTTCTACAAACAGCCCGCCAGTTCGTTGCCCCAGCTCAATAAGCTGCAAGATGCTGCGGATGTCTATCTCACTTAATTTACCCTGCATTCAGCCCCGTACTCTTTTGAAAGACGTTCCCACATTTAGCCCTGTGATCAGCATTGTGCCCCAGAGGTGAGCAAGAGCGATCGCCCACCTCTAGGGATCTCCTAAACCATCTCAAGCAAAATTTGAAATCTAATTCACTCCTCAATCTGTTGTACCTAAGAAATTCCAGGGCACTCTAGGTTCAAGTCAGACATCAGCCGACCCTCAGATTAAATAGGATGTCTTTCAAAGAATAAAGTCTCTGGCGTTGCTGAATCGATGTATGATTTGCCCTCATCCCCGACCCTTCTCCCTAGGGAGAAGGGAGCTAGAACTCCTGTCCCCTCTCCTTTTGGAAGAGGGCTAGGGTGAGGGCAGATTTAGGAATTCATACTTGCATTCAGCAACGCCAAGTCTCTAGCTGTCACTTGTCTCAGGCAAAGCAAATGCAAGCTAGATCATATAGATGGCAAGGTCGCCATCATTCAATCAAAGTTAACTGCGTATTGAGTTTTAGACACGGAAGAGGATTGTCAGCGTGCTGTATTTAGCGGAAGTACTCAGGAAAAATAGAAGCGTCCTTGGCAGTGGCAAGGCTGAATTTAAGCTATTGGCTAGCCAGAAATCTGATCACCAATGGATTGCTGTCCCTAACGAGGAAGTTGTTTCTGCACCTGATGACGTTACCTATGCCGCTGGGGTGTTGGTGATGATAGAACTCACTTCGAGTAAACAGATACAGCGGCATAACGAAGCAGGTCGCCAGTTGGTGAGCATTCTGCAAAACTTCTCTCGGTTGCAAGATAAGGCGAAGACCCAGGAAGAAGAAATTGAACAGTGGAAACAATCTCTGACTTACCAGAGCCAAGAGCTGAATCGTCGAGAAATGGAGATGGAAACCCGGCAAGAAGAACTCCAGCGGATAGAGGAAGAATTTGCGCTGCTAGAGCAAAAAGGGCAGGAGATTGCTGCTGCCCAAACAGAAATTACTCAGTTGCGCGGAGAATTTGAGCGGAAATCCCAAGAGTTAGAAGGCGCTTGGGCACAGCTTCAAGGAGAAACCAATCGCTTGGAGGAGCGTCAGTCTGAACTTCAGCAGTCTCCAGGGCTAGATGAAGAGCAAACCCATTATCTTCAGGATCTATTGGGTCGCCTCTCGGGGGCGGTGATTCCGGTTGAGTCTATCCAAAAGCAGTTGAATTCGACCTTTGAAGTGATTGCTCAACAGCAGACTGTTTTGGACGATCGCTGGCAGAATTTAGAACAGCACAAATCTTCAGCTCAACAGTTGCAGTCCCATGTTGACCAACAACTTCAAGCTGTTCAACAAGCATGGCAAGATTGGCATCAGTCTCAGGCTGCCGTAGAAACAAGCCGAATTGAACTGCAAACTAAGCAAGAAGCAATGACCCTGAAGCAAGAGAGCGCTCAGGTTTTGGCACTTAAGTTAGCGCAGTATGAAACCCTACATCAGCAGATTGCCCAATTGATGGGAGTTGCTGAACCAGGAAACGAAGCTTTAAAGTATATGCCCATTGAGGATTTGCAGAATGTAGTTAAGGACTTGGAGAAAGACTTAGAGAAAATGTCTAAGTTTGTTCATAGTCAAGAAGAAGAGCTATCACTTCAACAAAAAACCATTGATGACCTTAATGTTCAGAGCAAACAAGCGAGTGAGTATGACCGTTTAAGATTGGAGTCGGAGCGATTGGAGGAGCAAGATTGCTACCAAATGTTGAATCAAACTTTGGTAGGTCAGCGTCGGAATTTATTAGAGCGTCAAGGTGTTTTAAAGCAACACCAAGTGATCTTGGCAAAGCGCCAAGGGATGCCAATGGAAAAAGATCAAGTTTCCATTAATTTAACTCCTCTCTTGACTCAAATTGAGGAGTTTAAAGAACAGCAGACTCTAGAGAAGCAGGCGTTAGAGGCGCAAATTCATCAGTTACAGGAAACAGTGGGACAAGTTCAAGCTTCTGTCAATGAAAAGGCGATTAGTCTAGATGTCAAACGCCAGGAAATTGCTGGGATGGAGCAGCAGTTTCGGACTCAAATGGCGGCGGTGGCTGAACTATGGGGCAGAGTAAATACTTATCAGGAAATGCTGCAACCGATGCAAGAAGGCATTCATGAGATGAAACAAAAGGCTGAGGCGATCGCCAGTGTGATGACGCAATTTCAAGAAGCGGGTAACTATCAATTACAGGCGATCGCGGAAATGCAAACCACTGTGGAGCGCTTGACTGGTAGGGTGCCTGAATTGGTTGCTTAAGAAGACTCTCGTTGGATGGGGCGTATCCAGAGGTTGGGGGAGTATTATTGTCTGGGGAACGGTTGATTTAGAACAAAGCGAACAGAGAAAAAAGGACAGGCGATAATAGTCCTGTCCCATAACAAATGTAGTGATTATG
>Ga0105047_10003441_pt1 | contig 27895 bp, 30 predicted proteins | sample MAT04_FD_78384 | JGI IMG/M metagenome (GOLD analysis project Ga0105047, IMG submission 78384) | Freshwater microbial communities from Lake Fryxell liftoff mats and glacier meltwater in Antarctica - MAT-04 (megahit assembly) | ecosystem: Environmental > Aquatic > Freshwater > Ice > Liftoff... | reverse complement strand
GCCTTCTTCTTGGCAGCAGCCTTCTTCTTTGCCGGAGCCTTCTTCTTTGCAGCCTTCTTCTTGGCCGGAGCCTTCTTCTTTGCAGCCTTCTTCTTGGCCGGAGCCTTCTTCTTTGCTGCTGCCTTCTTCTTGGCCGGAGCCTTCTTGGCAGCTGCCTTCTTACGCTTAGGGGCTGCCTTCTTCTTCATCGGTGTCACTTGGTATTCCTTCCTATTGCTCTGGTGTTGCTTGCTTGGTTGATGAGGGGAACTGGTTACTTGCGGCCCGGATTGAGTGCGGCTTTGAGCGTGCTGCTCGCTGTGAACTTCATGCGCGTCGAAGCCGCGATGTTGACGGGCTCACCCGTCTGCGGGTTGCGGCCCGTTCGTGCCGCAGACTTCGAGGTGCTGAACGACCCGAAGCCCGCCCACGCGACCTTGTCGCCCGCCTTCGCGGACGCGATCACGATGTTGAAGAACGCGCCGACAGCACTTTCCGCGTCGGACTTGCTGACGCCTGACTCGTTCGCAATTGCGTCGATCAGTTCTGCTTTGGTCATTGACTTGATACCTCCGGGTATCGGTCTGCTTTACGTAACGGACCTGTTACGTATGCAAATCGAACCGGATTTCGAGCCACATTTCAAGCATTTCCGTTGTTGCATTTGCAACAAGTGTCGGAGGGCACATCCGGCCCCTTTTCGGGCCGACAAGTCACATCACTATTCTTGCACGCGCGGTGCATCCACCACTGGCACCGACGTCTGCGCTACAACTGCACTCGTTGCGGAACCTCGCCTGCGTCCCCGTCAATCGCGACTCACAACTGGAGCGCCGTTGACCGACCTGCTTCCTCAGCGGCACGAGCACGCTCAGCCAGACTCGGCCGTGCGTACCCGCGTGGTGCTCGACACTTCAGTGCTGATCGGCGACCCAACGTGCTTCGATGCGTTCGCTGGACTTGATGTTGTCATCCCGTTCACCGTTATCGAAGAGCTCGACAGCTTGAAGACGCGCCCTGACGACGTCGGACGCGCAGCACGCACTGCGCTGCGCACGATTGAAGAGTTGCGCGTTCGCGCTGGCGGTTCACTCGCAGTGCCTGTGACCGTCGGAGATCCTTCGGCTGAGGGAACGTTGCAAATCGAAATCAATGGCGTGCAGAAGCACCTGCTCATCGAGCATGGGCTCGACCCAGCGGTGCCCGACAATCGCATCATCGGCGCCGCGCTCGGGCAAGCGCAGCACGCACCCACACGCATGGTCTCCAACGACGCGGCACTGCGCATCAAGGCCGCGCACCTCGGACTCGAAGCCGTCGAGCATCATCCGATCGGTCGTTCGTCCGTCACCCGAGCAACCGGGTGGACAACGCTCGAGACAGCGCATGTCGCAATCGATCAGCTGTACACGGATGGCCGCGTTGACTGCTCGCTCGTGGCGGGTGCCGAGCATCTTCTCGAGAATGCGTTCGCAGTTCTGCGCTGCGGCTCGCAATCTGCGCTCGTGCGCCGCGCTGACGACGAGATGACGTTGTTGCCGCACAACGCGCCAGAGGCGTGGAGCCTGCGTCCGCGATCGAAGGAGCAACGGTTCGCGTTGGAACTGCTGCTCGACCCAGATGTCAGCGTGGTCGCGCTCGACGGACGCGCGGGCACCGGCAAGACGCTGCTCGCAATCGCCGCCGGGCTCGAGCAGGTTGTCGAGCAACGCGCGTACGAGCGATTGGCCGTGTATCGCCCGCTGGTGCCGGTCGGTCGCGCCGACGTCGGGTTCCTGCCCGGCGGTCTCGAAGAGAAACTCGATCCATGGATGTCGGCGATCCACGACGCCATCGTGGCGCTCACCGATCAGCGCAGCCAGCACGACGCGAACCGACTGGTCGACGAACTAGTTGGCCGCAATCAACTGTCGCTCGAGTCGGTGACGTTCCTGCGGGGCCGCAGTTTGCACCGCCAATTCGTGGTCGTCGACGAGGCCCAAAACCTGGAGCCGACCACTCTCAAGACCGTGCTCACCCGCATCGGCGAGGGCACAAAGGTCATCTTCACCGGCGATACCAGCCAAATCGATGCGCCGTACCTAGGCGAGTCGAACAATGCGCTGGCGGTACTGATTCAGGCGTTCGGGGGCCAGACCTGCTTCGGCCACCTGACACTGAGCGCTTGCGAGCGCAGCAACGTAGCCAGCCTGGCGGCCGAGCTTCTGTAAGTCTGTCTTGTAGTTCAGCTTGCGGAGATCTGCTGTCAGACCCCTGCCCTAGTGTGCAGCACATGTCCGACCCGATCAGCTCGCAACGCTTCGCGGTGGTCGATGTGGAAACTTCTGGGCTGTCGATCCGCCGCCATCACGTGCTGCAAGTCGGCGTCGTGGTCATCGATGGGGCGGGCAACGTGCTCGATCGCTGGAGCAGCCTGCTTGCCCCGCGGTCGCGATGGTGGTTCCGGGTCGGGCCGACTTGGTTACACGGCATCCATCGGCGCGATGTTCGCATCGCGCCGCCAGCGGCAGCAGTGATGACCGAACTGGCTAGCAGGCTCAGCGGCGCACGCTTCGTCGCGCACAACGCCGAGTTCGACTTGGCGTTTCTGCGCAAGGCCGCCAGGCGTGCGCGCGTGCCGCTTCAGCTCAACGATCCGCTGTGCACGCTTCGGCTGTCGCGCCAACTCGACCCCGACCGCACCATGTCGCACCGTCTCGGCGATCTGTGCGAGCGCTGCGGCATTCACCTAGCGAAGCCACACGACGCGCTAGCCGACGCCGACGCGACCGCGGCGGTGCTTCCGATTCTCTTGCAGGCGCACAGAATTGCGACCGTCGATCAACTGCCCGCGTGGGTGCCCGCTTCATAGGTCGCCAGCAACGTGCGCGCAGCGCGCGCACCAAGGTCTCTCCACTCAACCGGTGAGATCACCTTGGCCTCGGCACCGAGTCGCAGCAGCAACTGTTCCAGCCAGCGCTCGCTGGCGATGCTGACGACCAACTCCCAGCCGTTCTTGACCGCGGTGACCGAACGCGTCGGATAGCGCTCGGCCACCCACGTCTCGGACTCTGGCACGCGCAGACGCGCGGTGGGCAGGTCGGCGTCGGCGAACCATGCACCATCGGCGGGGACCTCGACATCGCGCGCATCGTCAATGACTCCGGTCGCCTCCAGCTTTTCAATGCGATCGATCCGGAAAGTGCGCGACTCACCGCTGAGGTGATCGTCGGCGATGACGTACCAGGCGCCGCCGTCGACGAACACTCGCCGTGGCGTGATCTCGCGTTCGGTGCGGCGATCGGCGGCAGGCGACCAATAGCGGATACGCAGGCGCTCACACTTCGTCGCCGCATCGGTCACGGCCGCGGTCGCGGGTGGTTGTGGTGTGTCGACCACCAGCGCGTCGTCGCCAAGCGCCGCCGCCAACTTGGCCAATGCTCGCGCCAACGCTCCCCCAGCATCAGCGCCGGGCAACTGCATCGCGACACGCGCGGCAGCGAGCAACGCGAACCCTTCTGGCGCAGTCAGCCGCAGCGGGCGGGTGAAGAGTCGTGGTACACCGGCGTACACGGTGCCGTCGTCGATAAACACATCGACCATTTCGTCGAGGAACGGCGGCAGCCCGCACATCGCCGCCAACTCGAGATCTTTCACCAGTTCCGACTCGCTGATCTCGAAGCGATCGCTCATCTCCGCCAACGACGCCTCACTGCGCTCCATCAACCAGGGCAACATCACCAGCAGCCTGCGGAGTCGATCGCCTGTCGGCCGTGGCCCGCGCCGACCGCTCATGTCGCACCCGCCAGCGCGCGCAGCCAGGCGACGATTGACGCCCGCAGTTCCGCCGGCGCTAACACTTCCGCGTGCACACCAAGCCCGAACAGCCACGACCGAAATGCCTCTTCATTTGCGCACGGCACTTCCACAACTACCGAGCCGTCGTCGCGTCGCTGACGCACCGCCGCATCACCGAGTTCGCGCTCGACGGCTTGGGCACGGACTTCGCCCACCCAGACCTCGGCGCGCGCGGTCGGCTCGTCGCCGAGCAACTTGGGGTCGGAGGGAAACACTGCTCGCGGATCGAAACCCTCCGGTCGCTGAAACGCACTGGGAGCACCGATCACCGGATCGCCCTCGATGCGGTCGACACGGTACGTCCGCAGCTCGTCGCGGTCAACGTCGTGGCCGATGACGTACCAGAACCGTTCGCGCAGCAGCAGCGCGTACGGTTGCAGCGTGCGCGGTGAGCCGTGATAACCGAACGACACCTCGGAGCGCGCGGCGGTCGCCTCACGCAGCGCAGGCAACGCTTCTAGCTCGGGGATGTTGGCCACCACTACTGGCAACGAACTGCGATCGCCGCCGAGTTTCAGCAGCCCAAACTGCGCGTCGGCAAGACGGGCGGCAGCGACCGCAAGTTGCAGCGCTGCCTGCTCGTCGGGTGCGAGCGCAAGATCGGTGAGTTCGTAGCGCGCTCGGTCGATGCGGTAGGCGGTCTTGCCGGCGTCGTTGCCACCGAGCACCTCGGTCTCCAGCGGCACACCAATCTCGCGCAGCAATGCCTTGTCGCGCTCGAATGCGCCGCGCAGCGCAGCCTCACCCGCCGGGTATTGGCCGCCGAGCTCGCCGGCTATCTGCTCGAGCGTCAAGGGCACGCGCGTCGACATCAAGAGTGCGACGAGGTTCGTCACCCGCTCTAGCGCGTCGGTCATTTGTTCGTAGTCGTTGTCGTTGCGGCGGCGTGATAGTCGTAGAAGCCGCGGCCCGTCTTACGACCGAGCAGACCCGCTTCCACCATCCGCGACAACAGCGGCGGCGACGCGTACAGCGGCTCCTTGAACTCGGCGTACAGGCTGTCAGCGACGGCCATGGTGGTGTCCAACCCGATGAGGTCGGCGAGACGCAACGGACCCATCGGGTGGTTGCAGCCCTCCATCATCCCCGCGTCAATGTCGTCGGCTGTGGCGAAGCCGGACTCCATCATCCGAATCGCCGACAGTAGATAAGGGATGAGCAGCGCGTTGACGATGAACCCAGCGCGGTCCTGACTGCGGATCACACGCTTGCCCAACACGTCGGTAGCGAATCTGCTTGCCCGTTCTGTGGTCTCGGGCGATGTGAGCAGCGAGGTGACTAGTTCGACCAGGCGCAACACCGGAACCGGGTTGAAGAAGTGGATGCCGATGACGTGTTCGGGGCGATCGGTCGCAATGCCCAGCTTCATGATCGGGATCGAGCTGGTGTTGCTGGCGAGAATCGCGTTGGGACTGGCCACTACACGGTCGAGTTCGCGAAAGACGGTCGACTTCAACTTCTCGTCCTCGACGACGGCTTCCACGACCAAGTCGGAGTTGGCGAGGTCGCTGTAGTCGGTTGTGAACGCCAGGCGGCCAAACGCAGCGTCGCGATCGGCCTCGCCCAACTTGCCCGAGCGCACACCACGGTCGAGGCTGCTGACGACGCGGGCGCGACCGCGTTCGCATGCCTCGGCGTTGACCTCTAGCACCATCACGTCGCACCCGGCCCGCGCACACACCTCTGCGATACCCGAGCCCATCAGTCCGGCACCGACGACACCGACTTGCTTGATCACGTTCTTTGTCACTCTCCTACTGTGCCTCATTGACGGCCGTACCCTGTAACGGTGTCTTTGTTCGCCCACCTCCCACGGCCATCGGCCAGCCGCCTCGCAGTGCGGTTAACCCCCGATGCGTTGCGCCAGGTAAAGGGCGGCCACCCCTGGGTGTACGAGGCGTCGATTATCTCTATGAAGGGCGACGGCGCGAGCGGCGACCTCGCCGTGATCTTCGACGACGACCGCAACTTTGTCGCCATTGGTCTCTACGACCCGGCGAGCCCGATTCGAGTGAAGATCGTCCACCGTGGCAAGCCAGCCACCGTTGATCGCGCCTTCTGGACGCAACAGTTGCTGGCGGCGCAGGAACGCCGACGGCTGTTGATCGATCGCGGCGATACCACCGGCTTCCGCTTGGTCAATGGCGAGAACGACGCCATGCCAGGACTGATACTCGATCGCTATGCCGACACGTTGGTGTTGAAGCTGTACTCGGCAATGTGGTTGCCACACCTCGCAGATGTCGTCCCCGCGATCGCTGACGCGTTTCACCCCGAAGCGTTGGTGTTGCGCTTGGCGCGCAACATGCATGGCGCTCCGCTCTATGGGTTAGAGGAAGGCGATGCACTGATCGGTGTGTCGCCCGCCGATCCGATCCTGTTTACCGAGTGCGGGCTGACTTTCGAAGCCGACGTGGTGCGCGGTCAAAAGACCGGCCACTTCTTGGACCAGCGCGACAATCGCGCGCTGATTGGCACACACGCCGACGACTGCCGTGTACTCGACATGTTTGCCAACACTGGCGGCTTCAGCGTGCACGCCGCGGCGGGCGGAGCCCGCGAGGTTGTTGCCGTCGACAGCAGCGCCCCGGCGTTGGCGGCGGCGGAACGCAACATGGCGCACAACCTCACGCGCAACGAAGTGGTCGCCTGTGCCTTTCGGACCGAGATCGGCGATGCGTTTGAGGTGATGGATCGCTACGCACGCAAAGGTGAACGATTCGAGATCGTGATCGTCGACCCGCCTTCGTTCACTCCGCGCCAAACCAGTGTCGAAAAGGCACTGCAGTCGTACACGATGCTCGCCGAGCGTGCGGTGAAGTTAGTGCGGCCTGATGGGCTGCTGTTGCTGGCATCGTGTAGCAGTCGCGTGTCAGCCGACGAGTTTCACCTCACCGTGTCGCACGCTGCGGCGCGCGCTGGCCGGCCGCTTGACGAACTACGACGAACCGGTCACGCGATCGACCATCCGGTCAGCTTTCCGCAAGGTTCGTACTTGAAGGCTGTGCTCGCCCGAGTGCCCTGATCATTCTTGGTAGCGGGCAGACTGTCGAGCCATGACCGCAATCTCGCGACGAACCTTCCTGGCAAGCACGGCGGCCGTTGCAGTCGCCGCGTGCTCCGACGACGGCAAGGACGGCACATCATCGAGCACGCCTGCGGTCGCGACAACCAACGCGCCGACAACCTCGACGTCCACGTCCACGACAACGACCACGACTACGACGACAACGTTGGCACCGATCGAACTCCCAGCCGATCCGTTCGCGCTCGGCATCGCATCCGGCGACCCCGACACGGAGAGCGTCGTGCTGTGGACGCGTTTGGCTCCGCTACCTCTGGACGGTGGCGGCATGCCGAGTGACGACGTGCCCGTGGTGTGGGAAGCCAGCAGCACCGACAACTTCGACACGATCGCGGCGAGCGGCCAAGAAATCGCGCGAGCCGCTAGCTGCCACAGCGTGCATGCAATCGCGGAACTGCCGCAGGGGTCGTGGTTCTACCGTTTCCGCGTTGGGCAATACATCAGCCCGACGGGCGTCACCCGTGTCGCGCCAACCGATGCGACTGAAGTGCGCTTCGCCGCGGCCAGCTGTCAGCACTATGAGACAGGTTTCTACGCGGCGCACCGCGATATTTCGGAACGGGCTCCCGACTTCATGATGTGGCTCGGCGATTACATCTACGAGGGTGCGGGGGTTGTCGGTGGCGACCCGAGAAAGCGCATCCATCTCGATGGCGAGCCGACCACGCTCGAGCAGTATCGCAACCGGTATGCGCGCTACAAAAGCGACTCCAATCTGCAAGCCGCGCACGCGGCGTGCCCGTGGTTCGTCATCTGGGACGACCATGAGGTCGAAAACAACTACGCCCGCTTCGTGCCACAGGAATCTAAAGACGCCGCCACGTTTGAAGCACGTCGGTTCGCTGCGTACACGGCCTGGTGGGAGCACCAACCTGTTCGACTGCCGCCACCCAGCGCAGCTGATGCGGAGTACCGCATCTACCGCGACGCGAAATGGGGAGAGCTGTTGACGCTGGCATTGCTTGATGGTCGTCAGTACCGATCCGACCAAGCGTGCGGCGACGCGGTACTGAACCTCGATCCCGCCTGTCCCGAGGCAGCCGATCCCAGCCGAACCATGCTCGGTGATGCGCAGGAGCAGTGGCTGGTCGACACGCTGACAGCCTCGACCGCACAATGGAATGTCGTCGGCAACCAAGTCGTGATGGCGAACGCGACCTTGAACGGCGCTGTCTTGAACTACGACCAGTGGGATGGTTACCCGGTCGCACGCCAGCGACTGCTGACCAGCCTCGACACCGCTGGCATTCAGAACTTGGTGGTCATCACTGGCGACATTCACCTCGCCGCCGTGGCGCACCTCCGCACCGAGGACGCTTCCGTTGGAGTCGAGTTCGTCACGACCTCAATCAGCTCTGGTGGTTTGCTCAACCCGCAACTCGTAGATGTACTGAAGAGCTTCCCGGATCTCGTCGATGCCGAACTCTCGCACCGCGGCTATTCGTTTCACACGGTGACACCAGAGTTATGGACAGCCGAGTATCGCGTCGTTACCGACGTCGCTTCGCCGGACAGCGACGTCACCACATACAACAGCTACGTCGTGGAATCCGGCAGTAACACAGTCGCTGTGGCCGTCCAATAGTGTCGCCTGCGTTAGGCGCGATTGGACCGGTACCAACTGATCAAGGCATTGGTGCCTGAATCGTGGTGGAGTTCCGTTTCGGTCGAGAGCTCGGGGCTGATGCGAGTCGCCAACACTTTGCCCAGCTCGACGCCCCATTGGTCGAAGCTATTCACGCCCCACACCACACCCTGTACAAACACAATGTGTTCGTACAGCGCGATCAGTTGCCCGAGCACTGCCGGTGTCAGACGCGGGGCGAGAATGGTTGTCGACGGTCGATTCCCCGGAAAGACACGATGCACCTGTTGGTGTGAGGGGACGCCCTCGGCTACCACTTCCTCGAGCGTCTTGCCAAGGGCCAACGCTTCGCTTTGCGCGAACAGGTTGGCCATCAACAAATCGTGTTGCGCGAGCAAATCGTGGTTGGGCTGGGCAAAGTTGGGCTGGGCGAAACCGATGAAGTCGATCGGCACTAGGCGCGTGCCTTGGTGCAACAGTTGGTAGAACGCGTGCTGGCCGTTGGTGCCTGGCTCACCCCACACGATTGGTCCAGTTGTGGTGGCGACCGCACCACCGTCGAGCCGGACGCGCTTACCGTTGCTCTCCATATCTAACTGCTGGAGATAAGCGGGAAAGCGACGCAGCGCTTGCGCGTACGGCAGCACCGCCTTGGTCTCGGCACCAAGCACGTTGTGATACCAGATTCCCAGAAGCGCCAACACGATCGGCGCATTGGTGGCAGACGGCGCTGACCGAAAGTGTTCGTCGATGGTCTGGAATCCGCCGAGGAATTCGCGAAAGGCCGTTGGCCCAATGGCGATCATCAACGAGAGCCCGATCGCGGAGTCGACCGAGTAACGGCCACCGACCCAATCCCAGAACTCGAACATGTTGGCGGTGTCGATTCCGAACTCGGCAACTTTGGTTGCGTTAGTGCTGACGGCGACGAAATGCTGCGCCACGGCACCGTCACCCAAGGCGGCGACGAGCCAGCGACGCGCCTCGCTCGCGTTCGTGAGTGTCTCGATAGTGGTAAAGGTCTTGGAACTGATCACCACCAACGTCGTGGCCGGGTCGAGATCGGCGAGGTTCGACGAGATGTCCGCGCCGTCGACGTTGCTGACGAACCGGCACCGCAACCCAGGTTGGGCAAACGCTTCGGTAGCCAAATACGCCATCGCCGGACCAAGGTCGCTACCACCAATCCCGATATTGACCACGGTCTCGATGCGCTTGCCGGTCGCGCCAAGCCACTCGCCGCTGCGCACGCGGTTCGCGAACGCCTCCATACGATCGAGCACGCCGTGGACTTCGGCGACAACATCTTGACCGTCGACCACTAACTGCGATGTCCGCGGTGCGCGCAGCGCTGTGTGCAGCACCGCCCGATCCTCAGTGGTGTTGATGTGCGCGCCGGCGAACATCGCATCGCGCCGCGCCGCAACCTTTGCAGCCGTCGCGACCTGCTGCAGCACCGCCAGCACCCGATCGTCGATCAGATGCTTCGAGTAGTCGATGCGCAGATCACCAGCGCTCAGCACATAGCGCTCAGCCCGCTGGCTATCGGTCGCGAACAGTTCGCGCAAGTGCGCCGGTGGTTGTGTCGCCAGTAACGCGGTCCACTCGGCAGTGGTGGTGATGTCCATCACTGCCGACGCTACTGACTCTGGTGCTGTGGGGTCGTTGGGCGGGGGGTCGTTGGGCGGGGGGTCGTTGGGCGGGGGGTCGCCAGTGGCAGCAAGCTCGCCGCTGCCGCGTCGAGCACCACCACCGTCGCTGTGCGGTGCAACCGCTCGATCGGCAACGCCTCATTGCGCAGCAGCCAACCGCGCATCGGTGCGGCCTTATCTGCGCCGGTCGCGAGTACCACGCGATTGCGAGCGCCGTTCACCACCGGCGGCGTCAGCGTCATACGTCGTGTGCCGCGATACTCGCCGGAGAGTGCGACCGGTGCGAGCTCATCAATGACGGAATCGCCGGGTGTCCATGACGCCGTGTGCCCATCGTCGCCGAGGCCCAGATGCACGACATCAAGGCGCGCCGGTAGTCCACCGCCATACCGGCGCGCGGCGGCTGGCAGGTCGCGATCGGTCACTGGCATCAGCCGCACTTTGGCGCCGATCGCGTCGAATACATCAAGCAGTTGGGCGTTGCGGTCGGCGCTGCCATCGGCGGCTATCCGCTCATCAACCTGCCAGACGGTGACTCTGCTCCACGGCACATCCATCTTTGATAGTGCGTCGAACATCTTCGCCGGCGTCGTTCCCCCGCTGACCGCAAACGACGCGACGCCGCGACGCGCAGCTGCGTTGCGCAACTTGCCTGCGACCCAATGCGCAGCATCGGTCGCGGCAGCTGCCGCGTCGATTGCGACCCGAATCTCCACGTGCTCAGCCTTGCACGTACTGTAGGAACCGATGATGTCGCTACCCGCCGCTGGCCTCAGCGCGCTCAACGCCCACATCCAACAAGAAGTCGACAATGGCCATGTCACTGCTGCCCAGATTGCGATCGCCCGCAACAACGAGATTCTCGCGTTCGAATCGTTCGGCACGGCGCAGGACACGACACGATTCACCCTGTTCTCCGCGACCAAACCGTTAGTAGCAATGGCGCTGCTGCCACATCTCGCCGATGGCGCACTGGATCTCACCACACCTGTCGCCCACTACATCCCCGAGTTCGGACATCACGGCAAGTCCGACGTCACGGTGTTGCAACTGCTCACCATGCAGGGCGGTTTCCCGCGGGCGCCGATGCCGCCGCGCAGCTGGGGTTCAAGCGCGGCGCGACGCGCGCAGTTTGCGCAGTGGCCGCTGGACTGGCCCGCAGGTAGTCGCACCGAGTATCACCCAGTGACCGCCCACTGGGTGATCGCAGAACTGATCGAGACGCTGACCGGCCGTAACTACATGGAGATTGTGCACGAGCGAGTGGTTGCACCCGCAAGTGTTCCCCCACTGCTCGGGGCCGCGGCGGGCAGCGCGTGCGCCGTTCGATCCGTCGGCGAGCGCCCGACTGACGAGTCGGAACTGGCGGCGACGTTCGGGCACGTCGATCTGATCCCCGTCGTCACGATCAGCTCGGAGGCCCTCATCGCGCTCAACGATCCGCGCGCCCAGACGGCAGGAATACCTGGCGGCGGGGCGATCGCTTCGGCCAGCCAGGTCGCCCTCGTCTACCAACAGTTTCTCCACAACACACACGGTGCGCTGCCGCGTGATTGGCTTGCCGATGCTGTGGGAACAATTCGCAATGCAAGCATTGACATCAGCGACAAGGTTCCCGCTAATCGCACAATCGCCGGTTACGTCGCTGGCAACGACGGCTTCCATCTACATCGCTGGATGCCTGCCGCGCCACGCGCGTTCGGACATCGCGGCGCTGGCGGCCAATTGTTCTGGGTCGACCCGGAATCGGGTATCAGCTTGTGCTTCCTTACCGACACGTTGCACGAAGACCCGCGCGTCGAGTTCCGGCGCGCGGCCGACATCAATGGGCTCGTCCTCGACTTGGTTCGGCCGTAGCACATGCGCCAGCCGGAACATCCCGAGCAGCGCGCCGGCATCATCGCCGGGGCAACCGCCTATGTGGTGTGGGGTCTGCTCACGATCTATTGGAAGCAACTTCATCACTTCAACGCGTTCGAACTCATCGGCTGGCGTATCTCGGCTTCGGCGGTGTTGATGACGCTCGCGCTCACGGCCACGCGACGATGGGGCCACCTGGCAGTGCTGCGCCGCGATCGTCGGCTTTTGGCGCGAGTCGCCGCCGCGGCAGTATTTCTGAGCGTCAACTGGACGGCCTATGTGTGGGCCGTCGTCAACGGCCACGTACTCGAGACCGCTCTCGGCTACTTCATCGCACCGCTTGGCACTGTTGCCGTCGGCGTGGTCGTGTTTCACGAACCGCTACGCGTCGCGCAACGTGTGGCGCTCGGCCTCGCCGCTACCGCTGTTGTGGTGTTGACCATCTCGAATGGCAGCGTTCCCTGGATTGCGATCGCGATAGCAACGACCTGGACCTGCTACGGATACTTAAAGAAGCAAATTCCGCTGTCGCCACTGGAAAGCATGGCTGCCGAGAGTTTCGTACTCATCGTGCCGGCCGCCGCCTTGGCGTTTGCGCTTGCTGGTCGCTCGAGCAGCATTCCGAACAGCGCATCGGGCGTTGAGTTGACGTACGCGATCTTGACCGGCGTGGCAACGGTCGGACCCTTGATGCTGTTCGCCTATGCCGCGCAGCGCGTACCGCTGACGATCATCGGGCCGATGCAATACATCGTGCCCTCAATGAACTTCATTATCGGCTGGCTGCTCTACGACGAAGCGCTACCACCGCTGCGCATCGTCGGTTTCGGCCTGGTCTGGACCGGCCTGGCGATCACGACAACAGATTCGATCCGGCGCGCCCGCCAATCGCGTAGTTCTATTCCGATACTTGCGGCCTGATACCGTCAAGCACTGTTCCCACTCCGAAAGGACCAAACAATGAAGAAACTGATCATCGCCGCGGCCAGCACCGGAATCTTCCTGCTTGCTGCCTGCAGCAACGACGGCACAGACTTCAAGGAGAACGCCGAGGCGTTCATCCAGAGCACCGAAGTCGAGACCCAAGCTGGCACGACCTTCACCGAGGCAAGCTGCACCGAGCCCTCCGAAATCAAGGCTGGCGAAACGTTCACTTGCACCGCGGTCGACACCGACGGTGCGACCTGGGACTTCAACCTGACCGTCAAGTCGGAAAACTCCTACGAGATCACCGACGGCGCACCGCGCCCCTAATCAGCGAGTAGCTCGCTCAGTCACCGATGTGGCCCGCCCGCAAGGGTGGGCCACATTTGCGTGACCGGCCCAAGCTAGTGACAAGCGCATCTACTACCGTCGGCTCGCTGTGCTGTCGACTACAAAGAATCAGGTCCCTGCCGCGAGTAAGAGGTCGGCGTTCCTCTTGTTGGCTGCGGCGATTTCAATCGGAACTTTTTCGTTCACCTTCGTCAAGGTTGCGCTCAGGGAACTCTCGGCGGTGGGGCTAGCGACGGGACGAGTCGTTTCGTCCGCCTTGTTGTTCGCACTGGTGATGGCGACCTCGCGACGGCGCTACCGGCGCATCGAACGCGGCAACCGCATCCGCGTCATTCTCTGTGGCTTGCTCGGCTCGGCTGGCTTTCATCTCTTGTTCGTGTGGGGACAACAACGCGTCTCGGTCGCCGTGGCGGCAGTCGTGATGGCGACGATGCCGATGCTCGTCGCGGTTGGCGAAGTGACATTCCTTCATCATCGGCTGACGGCGCAACACCTGCTGGGCATTGCGCTGTGCACAGTGGGTTGCGTTGCGATCGGATTGGCCGCGGGCAGTGCGGGCGGAACGTCGTTACTCGGCGCCGGTGCCATTGGGATGGCTGCGATCGTGTGGGCATCAGTCACCGTTTCCACGCGCGGTATCGCACACCTCTATGACGCGTGGTGGTTGAACACGCCCGGCACCCTGCTCGGCGCGCTCGTGGTGTTAGCCATCGAAGCCCCAAACGCTGCCGAGTTCGGCGCGCTGTCGCTGAAGGGCTGGCTGTTGGTGATTTGGCTGGGCACGGCGAGTTCCGCATTCATCTACTTCGCGATGACACGAGCGATGACGACACTGTCCGCGACCACGGCCATTTCACTCAGCACGATCGTGACTCCCTCCAGCATGCTCGTCGCGTGGTTGTTGCTCGGCGACGCGCCGGGCGCACTCGAGTTGGTGGCTGCCGCCGTGGTGATCGCTGGCGTCGTGCTAGTGACCGCCGAACCACGAAAACCTGCAACTGCCTGAACAGCGCTGCTTGCGGCTTAGCCGCGGACGCGTTGCGCTTCCGACCAGCTCAGGCCGATAGCAACGTCGACATCGCGCGGCAGGCCGAGCACGCGCTCGGCGATGATGTTCTTCTGTACTTCAGTGGTGCCGCCACCGACAGTGAGTGCGGGGCTGAACAGAAAGCCGTCGTGCCAACCAGGGTGCAGCAGGCCGCCGGCAGGCTTATCGGGGCCGAGGCTGCGTGGGTTGTCGTTGGCGACGGCCCCTTCACCACTATCACCGGTCAGCATTGCCGCCGCCCCAACGCAGTCGCGAGCGAGTGCCATCACATGTTGGCCGTGTTCGTCGGCCATCAATTTGCGAATGCTCGCCTCCGGGCCCGGTTGCTGCCCTTTCAACGTCGCTGTCAGCGTGCGCAAACGAATGAGATCGAGCACTGTGTGTTCGGTGTACACCGCGGCGATGCGTTGACGCAGGTGCACATCGGCGACCGGGCCACGCTCGCGAATGCTTTCGATCAACTCAATCGCCGTCGGTCCGTTGCCCCACAACACGCCACCCGTGCTGAGCGACACACGCTCGTTGCCGAGAGTGACCTTGGCGAGTCGCCAGCCATCGTTGAGATCGCCAACCAAGTTCGTAGCCGGGATTCGAACGTCGGTGAGGAACACAGCATTGAACGTGTGCCCGCCCGTCATGTCGATAATCGGACGAACCTCAATACCCGGTGCATCCATCGGACAGATGAAGTACGACACGCCCTTGTGCTTGGGAACGTCGGGGTCGGTGCGCGCAATTAAGATGCCGTACTTGGAGTGCTGCGCGCCGCTGGTCCAGATCTTCGACCCGTTGATGAGAAACTCGTCGCCGTCGCGCACTGCACGCGTGCCGAGGTTGGCCAAGTCGCTTCCGGCTTCGGGCTCGCTGAATAGCTGACACCAGAACTCTTCGCCCGACAAGATCGGCGAGAGGTAGCGCTGCTTCTGTTCGTCGGTACCCGCGTACAACAACGTCGGACCCGCCCAGCCGATGCCAATCGGGTTGATCGGTCGGCGCACCCCAGCGCGGCGGAGCTCTTCGTCGATGATCAGCTGGTGCATCGCATCGGCGGCCAGCCCCCACGGAGCAGGCCAGTGCGGGGCGACGTAGCCGGCTTCAGCCAACTGCTTTCCAGTGGGTTTCGGATTCGCGGCCAGCCATTCGCGCACGGCCGTGCGTCGCGGATCGTCCTCGGCCAATAGCTCAAAATCCATACGAGCGCGACGCTACCGCTGCAATCCCAACGCCGTTGCCGTCTCAACGACCGGGTACGGCTACCCTCGGCGGCCGTGAGTGCTGGCTGGAACCTCGCCGAGATCTGGGAACACAACGCCGACCGTTTTCCTGACGCGACGGCGCAGCGGCAAGCAGATCGATCCTTCACCTGGGAGGAATTCGACCGGCGAGCCGACGGGGTTGCTGCGACCTTGCTGGGCGCTGGCGCACAGCACCAGGACAAGGTCGCCCATTACCTCTATAACTGCGTCGAGTACATGGAGAGCATGTTTGCCCTCTACAAGGCTGGGCTCGTCCCGGTCAATACGAACTACCGCTACACCGCCGACGAATTGGTGTATTTGTGGAGCAACTGCGATGCCGTCGCCGTCATCTTTCACGGAGTGTTTGCCGACCGCTGTGACGAGTTGCGCCCGCGGGTTCCGAACGTGCGCACCTGGATCTGGGTCGACGACGGAAGTGGGCCATGCCCATCGTGGGCCGTTGCATACGAAACGTGTGCGGCGAGCGCGACGACTCGCGTCGTACCGCCATGGGGTCGCAGCCCCGACGACCTTTACATCCTCTACACCGGCGGCACCACCGGCATGCCCAAGGGCGTGATGTGGCGCCAAGACGATTTGGTCGGAACGCTCGACAGCACGTCGAAGCACCCGTTGCCCGACCTTCCAGGATGGGACGTACTCGACACGCGGTTCGCTAAACCGGGTCCACGCAACCTGCCTGCCGCTCCGTTGATGCACGGAACGGGTGCGTTCAATGCGATGTGGAACCTCGTACTCGGCGGCTCCATCGTCACGCTCTCCAGCCGTCACTTCGACCCGATTGAACTGCTTGACACCATTGAAGCGAACCGGATCAACAGCATCTCCATCGTCGGCGACGCGTTTGCGAAACCGATCCTGCGCGCGCTCGACGCTGATCCGCAGCGATGGGACATCACGTCGTTGCGGGTCATCTTCAGTAGCGGAGTGATTTGGGCGGCCGACACCAAGGCTGGCTTGTTGCGACACAACGAGCGACTGATCATGGTCGACAGCCTCGGCAGTAGTGAAGCAATCGGAATGGCGAGCAGCACCGTCACTGCTGAATCGTCAAGTACAACTGCAACGTTTCGGTTGGCACCGAGTACGAAAGTGCTGACCGAGGACGGCCGCGAGGTAGTCGCCGGCAGCGGCGAACGCGGGCGCGTGGCGCTGCGCGGACGGATGCCGACGGGCTATTACAAGGATGAAGCAAAGACAGCGGCAACATTCGTGATGCACGATGGGGTCCGCTGGAGCATCCCGGGCGACTGGGCCGAGGTCGAAGCCGACGGCACGTTGAAGTTGTACGGGCGCGGCAGCCAGTGCATCAACACCGGCGGCGAGAAGGTGTACCCGGAAGAAGTCGAAGAAGCGCTGAAGCTGCACAGCAGTGTGGCCGACGCGGCAGTGGTCGGCGTGCCCGACGATCGATTCGGCGAGGCGATCACTGCGCTCGTCGAGCCACATGCTGGCGTCACTATCGATGAGCCTGCCCTCATCGCGCATGTACGCACGACGCTCGCCGCGTTCAAAGCGCCGAAGCGTGTGCTCGCCGTCGCCACGATCGGTCGCGCCGCCAACGGAAAACTCGACTACAGGCGTCTGCGCGCCGAGGCGTTACAGGAACTCGGGTTGACCGAGCCATGACAAAGCAGTGCCTATGATGTGCTCATGACTGACGAGCAACCAATCCCCGGCGACGTCTCTCGTGGCCGTAGTGGCCCGAGCATCGTCCTCATCATCTTCCTAGTCTTGATCGGCCTGGCTGCGGTGTTCTTCCTGCAGAACAGCGAGAGAGTCTCGATCGACTTCTTGGTATTCGAGAAGGAGACGACCATTCGCTGGTCGATTCTGATGGCGGTGGTGCTTGGCATCCTGATCGACCGCATCTTCAGTATCTGGTGGCGTCGTCGGAGCAACAAGAAGAACAACTAAGGGATGCACGTTCCGTCGTCCGGCGGCATCGACCTCGCGGTTTTCGAACTCGCCGGACAGCAGTTGGGGAACGAGAGCCGGGCGAACGACAGGGTGTCGCTGCTTTTCTCCCACGCAACCGGCTTTCACGGCCGCTGCTATCAGCCGATGGCCGACGCCTTGTCCGATGTGGCCCACAGCGTGGCATTCGATTACCGCGGCCACGGCGACACGCCGACACCACCGCGAGCCCGGTCGGTCGCCATTGATTGGCAGCGTTACGGCGACGATGCCACCGCCATGGCTACCTGGCTTGCTGAACAAGCCGGCGAACCGATTGTCGCGTTCGGTCACTCGATGGGTGGCGCCTGCCTCTTAATGGCCGCACATCGCGACCCCTCACTGTTTCGCCGGATCGTCGCCTTCGAGCCCATCGTGGTTCCCCCAGCCGACGTGGTGTCCGGCGAATTGGAAAGCCCCATGGTTGCGGGCGCTCGTCGTCGGCGAAACTCCTTCTCGTCGTTTGAGGAAGCCATTGCGAACTTTGCTTCCAAGCCGCCGCTCAACGCATTCACACCGGAAGCACTCGATGCGTACGTGCGAGATGGTTTCGCGCTGGATGCGGACGGCAGCGTTCGCCTCAAGTGCCTGCCACAAACGGAGGCGGACACTTTTGCGGCTGGCGGACTGCACGACACGTGGGCTCGTCTTCCCGAGATCGACACCGACGTGTTGGTGGTCAGCGGTCGTGTACAAGAGATGAGCCCGTCGATGATTGCCGCACAGATTGCCGAGCGCCTTCCCAACGGCAGGTATCTACAGCGCGACGATCTCGACCACTTCGGGCCGATGACTCACCCCGCCGAGTGTGCCGCGATCGTGCGCCGCGAACTTTAGCTGCCAAGATCCACTGAGTAGCCGTACTCCCGCGCACGCCTTCTCTACGATGGCCGCATGTATCCGGTGCCAACCAGCATGTCGCCCAGTCGGGTCGAGGCCTTTACCTCGTGCCCCATGGCGTTCCGATTCGCCAGCATCGAGAAGTTGCCGGAACCGCCCAGCGCCCACATGACCAAGGGCTCAATGGTTCATCGCGTTCTCGAGTTGCTCTTTATGCAACCGGCACCAACGCGCACACTGCAGAACGCCGGCCCCGCATTCGAGCAGGCTGTTGCCGAGTATCGGCTCGACCCCGAGTTCACGATGCTCGCGCTCAACGAAGCGCAAGAGCAGGCGTTCTTCGCCGACTGCTGGTCACTCACGCAGGCGTACTTCGCAATGGAAGATCCGACGACCGTGCGCGAGATCGGCCTCGAATTGCGACTGGAAGCACAGGTCGGCGACCTCACGTTGCGCGGCATCATCGACCGGCTGGAACTCGATGCCGACGGTCGCCTCGTCGTCACCGATTACAAGACCGGGCGAGCTCCGGGGCTGAAGTACGAACAGAGCCGATTGTCGGGTGTGCACTTCTACTCGTTTTTGTGCGAGGCAGTTTTCGGGCAGCGGCCGGCGGCGATTCGCCTCATGTATTTGCGGACTGGTGAAACGATTACGGCCACTCCGTCGGCGCAGTCGGTCAAGTTCATTACCACCCGTACGACGGCGGTGTGGAACGCGGTGCGCAGGTCGTGCGAGACCGACGACTTTCGTCCCAAGCCCGGCGCCCTGTGCACGTCGTGCGCGTATCAGCCGTGGTGCCCGGCCTTCGGTGGCGACCCGTCACTGGCGGCCATCGAGGCGCCGGCTCGGTTCCGCCCGCTGGCCGCCGCGTGAAGGTTGCCGCCTTCGACACGTGGGCCGATACTCGCCTCGAGCGCCTGCGCGGTAATCGGTTCACCGACAAGGTGTTCACGATCGCTAGCACCCTCGGCGACTTCAGCCTCATCTGGCATCTCATCGGGGCGACCCGCGGACTGACAAGCGACTCACGCGCAGATCAGGCGTACGTCCTCTTCGCACTCATCGGTGCCGAGAGCCTGATCGTCAACCAGGGGATCAAGCGGTTGTTTCGACGAACGCGGCCCACCGAAGCTGGCGATCCGCGCTTTCCCGTACGTAAGCCGGTCACCAGCAGTTTCCCCAGTGGCCACGCCTCCGCCGCCTTCTTCGCTGCCTCCGTGCTCACCTACTGGAGTGGTATCGCGTGGGCACCGGCATGGTTTGCAGTTGCTCTGGGCGTGGCGATCAGCCGCGCCTACGTGCGGATTCACCACCCGTCCGACATCATCGGTGGTGCGCTGGTCGGCCTCGCGCTCGGCCAAGCCGCGGTTGCTGTACTTCGGGCGTGCGGCTGACCAGCGACCGTCTCGCACGACGGCTGTAGTCTCGCTGCATGGCCGACATGCCGCATTTCGATCGCAAGATGAGCGATGCCGAAGGACTGATGTGGCGCCTAGAGAAGGATCCACACCTCAGCAGCACCTTCGCCAACGTCACGATTCTCGATCGTGCGCCGGATTTCGACAAGTTGTTGCGTCGGCTCGAGAACGCGACGTACGCCGTTCCCCGTTTGCGCCAACGAGTGCAACCGGCACCGTTCAACCTGACGGCACCGATGTGGGTCGACGATCCGAACTTCGACCTGCGCTACCACGTGCGCCACATCGCGTTGCCGCCTCCGGGCACCATGCGCCAACTGCTCGACCTCGCCAGCCTGATTGCATGCGACGCATACGATCGCACGCGCCCGCTGTGGCAGTTCGTTGTCGTCGATGGCCTACACGACGGCAAAGCCGCACTGATTCAAAAGTTGCACCACGCGATTGTCGACGGCGAAGGTGGAGTGCAGCTCTCCTTGCAGTTCCTCGACTTTGAGCGCGATGCGGCTGAACCACCGCCGCTCGATCCCGATGTCATCGCGGCTGCGCAGCAAGCTGCCGAGCACGACGGTGGAACACCCGATCTGCTGATGGAGCTGCTCGGCGGCAGCTTGCGTTTGCCGCTTGGCCTGTTGAAACAGGTCCGCGATCTGCTTGCCGATCCGGCCGGAATCTCCGTGGCCGGAACGGCGGCGGCCGACACCTTGCGCGGTGTCATGCAACAGCTCGGCGACACGGAGTCGGCGCGCTCACCGCTGTGGACTCGGCGCTCGTTGGGACGGCGCATGGAGGTGCTGCGCACACCGTTCAAGCAGACCAAGGATGCCGCAAAGCGACTGGGTGGCACGTTGAACACAGCTTTCCTTGCCGCAGCCGCCGAAGCCGCCGGGCGCTACCACCGCGAGCTCGATGCCCCGGTCGAAGAACTGCGGTCGAGCATGGCGATCAGTACTCGCACTGATTCGTCGGGTGCCAACGCCTTTTCGCTGGCCCGCATGCTGGTGCCCACCGGAGAAATGCCGATCGGCGACCGATTCGCCGCCATTCAAGCGGCGGCCGCCGCAGCCAAGGAAGCATCAGCGACGGCGTCGCTAGAAACGCTCGCTGCCGTCGCGGCCGCGTTACCCACCAGCCTGATCACCCGCTTGGCGCGGCAACAGGCACAGACGGTCGACTTCGCGACCAGCAATGTGCGCGCCGCGCCGATGCCGTTGTACATGGCTGGTGCGGAGCTGTTGGAGAATTATCCGGTCGGACCGCTCGCAGGTGTCGCGTTCAACCTGACGTTATTGAGCTACAACCACAGCCTCGATATGGGCGTCAACATCGATACCGCGGCAGTGACAGAACCCGAGCGTTTGCGCGACTGCTTGCAGCGCGCGTTCGATGACCTAGTAAGGACCTAACTAGTGAGAACTAGTTAGACACCTGCGGCGGCGGTGACCGGCGCGGTGAGCAACGTGCGCACATCGAGCAGCACATCGGTGATCTCGCCAGATGAAACGAGTTCGCGACTCATCATCTGCGACAGCGCTTTGTCGATCACGGTGAGTGCCTCGTGAATGACGAACTCGGTTGTCTCGCTACCTGTAGTCGGCTTCTCGGTCGTCTCGGTCACGGTGTCTCCTCGCGATAGGGCTTGTCGCGAACGTATCTCGCGCGCAGCAAGCTCTGATGGCATGGTACCGGTATTTCTCGGCACCGGCGCTTCCGTTTCCGTCACACGCGCAGCACCTACGCTTCATGTCATGGAACTGGCAGGTAAGAACGTTGTGGTCACGGGTGCCGCTGGCGGGATCGGCTCTGCGCTCGTTGCGCGCTGCCACGCCGAAGGTGCCAAGGTGGTGGCGTCTGACCTGGCGTCCAACATCGCCGTCGCAGAAGCGCAGATCACGCGCCTCAATGTCAGCCGTGGATCAAGCGCAGTCGCGGTCGCCGCCGACGTCGCCACCGAGCGCGGTAATCAATCGCTCATCGACGCCGCTGAGACAGCGTTTGGCGCGATCGACGTGTTCTTCGCGAACGCAGGGGTCGCGATTGGTCGCGATATCGACACGCCAGAAACGGATTGGCAGACAGCTTTCAACGTCAACGTGCACGCGCATCGATGGGCGGCCAAGTACCTCGTGCCTGGATGGGTGGCGCGCGGCGAGGGCTACTTCTGCTCCACAGCTTCGGCCGCCGGCTTGCTCAGCCAAATCGGTTCGGCCCCCTACGCGCTGACCAAACACGCGGCCGTGGCATTCGCCGAGTGGCTCAGCATCACTTACGGCGACGCAGGGCTCAAGGTCAGTTGCCTGTGCCCGCAAGGCGTCAACACGGCGATGTTGCGTGGGGGCGACGAGCCCGGCGCCGGACCTGGAAGCAGCGTCGTGCGCGCGGCCGGCAAGGTTCTCGAGCCCGAAGAAGTCGCCGAGATTGTGGTCGCTGGCATCCGAGCCGAGTCGTTTCTCATCTTGCCGCACCCTGAGGTACTCACCTATCTGCAGCGCAAGACGGGAGACTACGACCGGTGGCTCGCGGGAATGCGCAAACTGCAGGCACGGATGCTGACCGGGTGATCATCGACGCCGCCACCCTGCAGCTGCTCGGGCTGAAGTCTGGCGAACCTGTGCGTTTTCGCAAGGGCGAAACGGGCCGTTGGTTCGCCGGCAAGATGTCGGGTGTCGCGATCGACGGCAGCATCACGATCTACGACGCGAATGGCGCGGCGCGCAGTTTGCGGCCGGAACGAGTCGAGGTGCGCCGGCCCGGTGGTCGTGGCCGATTGACGTGGCAAACCATCAGCGACGTCGCCATCACTTGGGAACAACTACAGCTGTGGTGAACTCGGCACGAACTAGCCACTCACAAGCGAGCTGGTCTTGGCCTTCGCCATAGCGCGCTGCAGCACGACGTCGAGCAGGTTCAAGACCGTTTCCTTGACCGCTAGCCGACCGCGTGCGTCGGTCGTGACGACGGGCACTCCAGCCGAGATCGACAGCGCCTCGCGCACCTCATCGACGGTGTGGAACATCTGCCCTCCGAAACGATTCACGGCAACGACGAACGGCACGCTGCGGCTTTCGAAGTAGTCGATCGACGGGAACGAGTCTTCGATGCGGCGACTGTCGACCAGCACGACTGCGCCGAGTGCACCCTGGATGAGGTCGTTCCACATGAACCCGAAGCGATCCTGCCCGGGCGTACCGAACAGATACAGCACGATTGAGTCGTCGACAGCGACACGGCCAAAGTCCATCGCCACTGTCGTCGTCGTCTTGGTACTGACGTCGCCGCGATTGTCGACGCCCTCGCCGTAAGACGTCATTGCTGCTTCCGTGGTCAGCGGCTTGATGTCGGAGATGGCACCGACAAACGTCGTCTTGCCAGCGCCGAACCCGCCAGCGACGACGAGCTTGACGGGGATCGGGCCTTTGCCAGGCTTGGAGGGCATGTCAGAGAGCACGGACACCTGCGATCAGCTTTGTGATCAGGAGCACGTCGTCTGCGACGTTCGCACTCGGATAGAACGCTTTGAGGTAGCCCTCGGCAATGAGGTCGCTCGCCACAACGCGAACGACGCCGATCGGGACGTGCAGGCGGGCCGACAGTTCGGCGACGGACTGCGGATCGTTCTGGCATTGGCGCAGGATGTCGGCGCGCTCAAAGCGGACGGCTGTCAGCGCTTCGCGGCCATCGGCGGTTGCCTGCAACATCGTCTCGAATTCGAGGTGCACGGAGACGTGCGAACGACCGCCGGTCATCGCATAGGCGCGAACGGCCGAGCCAGCACCCAGCGCATACGAGTCGGGCGACAACGGCTTCAACGGCTGCTTCCTGTCGAGAAACGGCCTTACAAGTTGGGCGTGCGGATCATCCGCCTCGGCACCCCTCATCTCATTTGATCCCGACGGCATCTCACACCGCGACCAGAGCGTTCTTCAGCTCGGTAATCAATGTCGGGGTCAGTTGGGCACCGACACGCTCGACGAGCAAGGTGATCTCAAAACCCACCAAGCCAAGGTCGCACTCACGCGAGGTCACAACACCGAGGGTCGAGCCGCCAGAGATCGTGCTGACGAACAGATAGCCGGCAGCCATCTCGATCAGAACCTGCATAACCTGACCCTTGTTCAGTTCGCCCGCAGCTCCGTGAGCGAGCGACCGCATTCCCGTGATGATCGCGGCAAGCTTGTCGGCGGCCGCACGATCGAGGCTGGAGCTCAGCGCGATCAACAAACCATCCGACGAAACTGCTAGCGCATGGTCGACCCCCGGCGTGCTGCGCACGAAGTTGACCATCAACCAGTTGACGTTGTTCGCCTTGTCGGAAAGTTCCATGTTGAACCGTGCGCCTTCTACGACTTCTGCTCGTGATGACGACCAAGCTCTACTCCGCGTTGCAGGCTGGTCAGTGTCGACCGCACCTCATCAGCGGAGCGAGCGGGCATCGACTCAACCTGTGGGCGACCGAGGTCGGGCAGTTGTGCGCCGGGCACACGCTTCGACAGACCATCGCTTAAAACTGGCATCTGCTCTGGCACCGGCATGCCCATCGGCAGCACGGCCCCATTGCCTACCTGGGCCATCGAAGCTGAGTCCGGAGACATCGCTGCCCACAGCGCTTCGTCCGTCATTTCCGAGGGAACGTGCACCTGCGGTGGCACAGATATCGGAGGCGGACCAGCATCCACGGTCAGCGGCTCAGTAAGTCGCTGCGCCATCGCCGGCACCTCGACTGTCGGAGCGGTCGCGCCCGGTGCGCCAACCGCTTCGAGGATCGACTTCGGCAACCGCACGATTGCGGTCACACCGGTACCACCGGGTGTGGTGGTCAACATGACCTTCACCTGATGGCGAGCAGCGAGGCGCGCGACCACTTGGAAACCGAGCATCTTGTTGCTCTCACGATCAAACGACGACACCTGGTTCAGTCGTCGGTTCGCATCGGCCAAGTCTTCGGGAGTCATGCCGAGGCCGTAGTCGAAGATCGCCAATTGGTGACCATCGGGCACGGCGCGACCAACGACGGTCACGGCAGTGTTCGGCGGCGAGAAGCTCGTCGCGTTCTCGAGCAACTCGGCGAGCATGTGAGCAACTTCGCTGGCCACTGCACCCTGCACGCCAATGTCTCCGAGCACGGCAAGTTCGACCTGGCCGTAGTTCTCGACTTCGGACAGCGCAGCACGCACAACGTCGCCAAGCGACACCGCTGGGGCCCACAAACGAGTCGGCTCCGCACCAGCGAGCACGAGCAGCGACTGCGCATTTCGGCGCATACGAGTGGTCAGGTGGTCGAGGCGGAACAGGTTGTCGAGGGCCTCAGGATCGCGTTCGCTCTGTTCCAGCGTCGAGATGAATCCGAGGGTTCGGCCAAGCAGGTTCTGGTTACGACGAGCAATGTTGACCAAGTTCTCCGACACGACGCGACGAGCCATCGTCTGCTCGACAGCGAGGTCGACGGCGGCGTCTTGCACCGAGTTGAAGCTGGCACCTAGTTCCGCGAGTTCGTCGCGCGTTCCGACATTGAAGGCAGCCAAGCGCGGCACCGGCGCATCGGCAGCGAGCTGCTGCGCGTGTTGCACGGCCGCCGGCAGCTCATTGGTGGCGACAGCTTTCGCACGCGCAGCCAACAGACGAATCGGGCTAACGATCGAGCGACGCACGAAGACCGAGAGCAGAAGGGTGAGCAGCAAGATGACAGCCGCACCCGAGCCGGCGTAGACGACGATCTGGGCGACGTAGTTGGAGGTGCTCAACTCACGCGAGCGCACTTCCCCTTCGGCCCACACCAGCGCACGGGCCACGCCAGTTTGCTGCAGATCGAAGCGCCACTCCATCGAGCGCACTACTTCGATGACCTTCTGGGCGTCTTGGGCGGCAACTGCTGGCTTCAGTTCATCCTCAACTACCTGGAAGAAACGCGTGCCGCTCTGGCCGCCGATCTGAATCAGACGGATGTTGACTCGCTGATCGAGGCCTTGCTGGCTCCAATACGCCATCGACGCTTCGAACTGTGCCTGAGCCGATGCGACCGTCTCGAAGTCGCGGTCAATCGCCGCCAGGTTGTCGGGTGAGAAGCCGTCGGTGGTCGCCGCGATGACGGCGATGTGGTTCACGGTCGCCCACGCCTCCAGCAGGTTGGCGGTAGGCGGGACCACGGAAGCGCGCAGGTCTTGCGCCTGCTTCAGGGCCTTGTACTCGTCGCCGCGCACACTCGATCGCTGCAGCGCGAGATACCCCAGCGCGGCAAACGCGATGAGCGCCAATAGAGGCACGGCAATGAGCATGTTCACTCTGCCGCCGATCTTGAGTCGCCGAAGCATCTCCCCGCCTTTCAAATCTGCTTGAAATCTTGACGACGTTTGATCGGTTGCGGTGGCTGTCGACTTGAGGCTTCGTTTGATTTTCCTCAAGGTGGCGGCTTTGCCAGCCGAAATACGATGCGGACGTCACGCGAACATACGAACCGACAGAAGGATTCATTCCATGGTGCAGAGCGAACTCAGCGCATACAGCGGTAGTGACCCCATTTGGGGTTTCGTCGCTCTGGTCGGGTCGGAATCGTTCACCGGGGAAGCCGCGGTCGGCCTCGATCCACGAGTACGACTGTTCGCGGTCGAGGGACGTATCTACTTCGCTGAGCGTGAGGATGACGCTGCCGTCGGAACCCGACTGGTGAACTGCGGCGCGATCACCGCCAACCAACTCGCTCGCGGTGCGGTGCACGCTGGCGGTCACGAGTCGTTGGCGCGGTTGTTTCAGCGCGACGCCACGATCAATCGCGACGCCGTAGAGCTCACCATCGAAGCGGCTACCGAGTCGCTGCTCGCATCGATCGCGCCTAACCCGGTCGGAATGCCAGAGGTGTTCCCGCTGCGTCACCACTCGGCTGGTCTGCATCACTGGCTCCGCGGCACGACACCCGGCGTTCCGGCCGAAGACCTTCCGGCCAACGACCTTCCAGCCAACGACCTTCCAGCCAACGACCTTCCAGCCAACGACCTTCCAGCCAACGAGGTGGCGACCGTGCCCCCCATCGTTGAGCTGCCGGTCGGCGAACTAGTTGTCCTCCCTGAACTCATCGCTCCGGAACTTGCCGTCGCAGGACCAGTTACGCCAGTACCCGCCCACTCCTCCACCATCCCTCGGCTGCGCACGAGCTTCGTTACTGGACAGCCAAATGTGCCGAACGTTCAGCTCGACATTCATCCGGGCGTAGTTCATTCGGCGGAAGGCTTTCCGGCACCGGAATTGCCCGAGCCGGCAACTCCAGAGTGGCCGCGCGTCGATGACGAACCGATGTGGGCCGTCCCGGCCGACGCGCGCGAACTGACTGCGCTCGTTTCGCCCCCGTCGTTTGCCGAGACACCCCCCGCCGACTTGTCGCCGGCATCAATCACTGCAGCAGAACTGCCGCAACTCGCTGCTTTGAGCAGCATCCAGATCCCGCCGGTCGCGACGAGCTTGTTCCAGCCAGCACAACCAGCGGCCACCGATCCGCCGCTTCCGAAGTTGGCTGCTGGTCCTGTGTCCGTCAAGGACCTCAAGAAGGACCTCACCAACGCCGCGGCAGCAGCCGAACCTTGGACAAGTTCATCGAAAAACATGGCGGCGGTGCAGATCTGGGAGATGGTCGACGTCATGTTCGATGACGGCAAGAAACAAGACCCTCGAGTAGGCAGTAGCGCACCCGAGGTGCGCACTCGCGGCTGGCTGCGCAAGAAGGGCTGATCGCCGATGAGCGATCCGTCCGCCGTTGAGCGCACCGACTTGTTGGTCAGGCTGGTCCTTGAGGCTGTCGACCAACGTTTGAAAGATGTTCGCGACGAAGTTGCGCGCATCTCCGCCGAGTCTGAGCAACGGCAACGCGACGTTGCGCGTTTGGCGGGTGAACTCGCTCGTTGGCTGACGGCCAACAACAAAGCCGAAGCGGCAATGGGTGCACGTATTGAAGAACTCTCAGCAGCGATCGAACGCCTCAACGAACTGACACAGCGCTAGTCGAGAACAGCCGTCAATCGAGAACAGCCGTCAATCGAGAACAGCCGTCAATCGAGAACAGCCGTCAATCGAGAACAGCCGTCAATCGAGAACAGCCGTCAATCGAGAACAG
>Ga0105047_10003440_pt1 | contig 27898 bp, 21 predicted proteins | sample MAT04_FD_78384 | JGI IMG/M metagenome (GOLD analysis project Ga0105047, IMG submission 78384) | Freshwater microbial communities from Lake Fryxell liftoff mats and glacier meltwater in Antarctica - MAT-04 (megahit assembly) | ecosystem: Environmental > Aquatic > Freshwater > Ice > Liftoff... | reverse complement strand
TTTGTTACATTTATCACAATTCTAAGTTTTGAGTTCCATCTCTTCCTTGTCCCGACAATTTATGTTGCTAAAGAATGATATTTCAAAACAGCTAGAAGATCTAACTGTTCTTTACGAAATCACCAAACAGCTTGCTTCATCCCTTGAAGTCCGTGAATGTCTTGAAAAAACTATGCAGGTTCTTTCTGATATGAAGAACATGGATAATGGCACAGTTACAATTGTTAATCCTCGTACAGGTAAACTTGAAATCGAGGTAGCATACGGCATAACTACTGAAGGCAAAAAACGGGGAAAATATCGAATAGGTGAGGGGATTACCGGGAGAGTAGTTTCGACTGGCGAACCGATAATCGTTCCTCAAATTTCAGAGGAACCGCTCTTCTTAAACAGAACTAAATCGAGGGGGAATATCGCACAACAAAAGAAATCATTTCTCTGTGTTCCCATTAAAGACGGGCAAAACGTAATTGGTGCTTTGAGTATTGACAGATTCTACAAGGATGGCATCGGTGAACAGGCTAATACCGATTTAAGGTATCTTACTGTACTTTCAAGTCTTATCGCTCAAACTGTAATTCGAATACAGAAGGTTAACCGGGAGACGGAAGAACTCCAGTCTGAAAACTTAAAACTCAAAAGGGAACTTTCAGACAAAAATAAAATTAATGACATAATTGGCAACTCCAGCAGAATGCAGGATGTCTATGAGATGATCCACCGTGTTGTTGATTCGAACGCAACAGTTCTTTTACGGGGAGAGTCGGGTACTGGCAAAACACTCGTTGCCAAAGCATTACACTATAATGGGCGCCGCAAGGGTAAACCCTTCGTCGTCGTAAATTGCTCAGCTCTCCCTGAAACTCTTCTTGAAAGTGAACTATTTGGTCATGAGAAAGGATCTTTCACTGGGGCTAATGAGAGAAAAATAGGTCGATTTGAACAAGCGGAGGGTGGAACACTTTTTTTAGATGAAATAGGCGAAATTAGTAACTCGGTACAGGTTAAACTTCTCAATGTAGTTCAAGAACGAACATTCCAGCGACTGGGTTCCACACAACAATTGAATTGTGATGTTCGCCTTGTTGCGGCAACCAATAGAGATTTAGAAAGAGCTGTTTCTGAAAAGTTTTTCCGCGAGGACCTCTACTACAGGCTCAATGTGTTTCCAATCTACATGCCACCTCTGCGAGAGCGCCGAACCGATATTCTTCTTATAGCTGAATTTTTTCTTGAAAATTTTGCTAAAGAAAACGGCAAGAATATCAGAAGAATATCAACTTCATCGATAGATATGCTCATTCAATATCATTGGCCGGGGAACGTTCGAGAACTTCAGAATTGTATGGAGCGAGCTGTAATTATATGTGATAGCGACACTATTAAAAGTATACATCTCCCTCCAACTCTTCAGACAGCTGAGGTTTCAAAACGTGAGAATCTTTATTCATTAGCGCTCGCGGTCGCCAATTTTGAAAAAGAACTTATCATTGAAGGTCTTAAAAGAAATAACGGGAATCAGACAAAAACTGCAAAAGATCTCGACACTAGTTTACGTATAATTAACTATAAAATCCACCAATATTCAATTGACCCGAAATTCTATAAAATTTGATCTAAATGAAAATTCTCCTACATGCCTGTTGCGCACCTTGTTTAATTTATCCTTATTCAAGGTTGAAAGATCAAGGAAACGAGGTAACTGCGTTTTTTTATAACCCAAATATACATCCTTTTCGCGAGTACAAGAAGAGATTTGAAACCCTAAAGATTTATGCCGAAAATTTTAATTTTCCTCTTGTTTATGATAAAAAATATGAACTGATTGATTTTCTGCGTAAGATCGTCTTTCATGAAGCCGAACGATGCTCAATATGCTATTCTACAAGACTCGAAAGAACTGCATTGTTAGCAAAAGACCAAGGTTTTGAGGCTTTTACCACAACATTGCTATTCAGTAAATATCAACGACATGACCTGGTTACCTCTTTGTGCAACACAATCTCCCTCCGATACAATATTCCATTTATTTATGAGGATTTCCGCGCAGGTTGGCACCTTGGAATGGATATAGCTAAAGAACTCGACATGTATTGCCAATCTTATTGCGGTTGCATCTATAGTGAACAAGAACGATACGATAAGTCTATTAAAATGCTCGCCTCAACCAATGACAAATTAAAAATACACCGAGATACTAATTATGTTCACAATGTTAGTGATTGCCACCAGAAATAGAAACAAACTAAGGGAATTTCAAGAGATACTCAAGGGTCTTGACATAGAAATAGTTTCACTAGATCAGTTCGGGCCCATTCCTACGGTAATCGAGGATGGCAATACCTTCGAAGAAAATGCTTATAAAAAAGCTCTACATACAGCAAAAATCTTGGGTATCCCGGCTTTAGCCGACGATTCCGGTTTGGTTGTTGCGGCCCTTTCCGGCCAACCTGGTGTGTATTCTGCGAGGTATGCTGGTGAAAATGCAAGTGATGATGAAAATTGTCTAAAACTTCTAGCCGACCTTGTCGATGTCAAGGATCGTAGCGCCTATTTTCAGTGCGTTCTTTCCTTGGCTGTTCCTTCAGGTCCAGCACTTACCTATGCTGGCAGGTGTGATGGAACTATTATTAATGAAAAAAGGGGTGAAAATGGCTTTGGCTATGATCCTATATTTCTCTTTAATGAGCTCCAAAAAACCTTTGCAGAACTTTCAATGGATGAAAAGAGTAAGGTGAGTCACCGGGGAAAAGCTCTTTCAGAAATGAAAAGTGAGTTAACAAGTATAAAAAAATGGGTGGAAAATAGATTGACTGAGGAGCGTCCGGCAAAACCAGATCACACCATTTTTGAAAACAAAGATTGGTCAAATGAACTCTAGTTGAAATTTTATAATTTACTCAACTTTCAAATCCCTTTTCAGTAGATCACGGACCGCCAAAGAACACTCTTTGTTATTGTAGACAATTTGATAAACCTGCTCAACAATAGGCATTTCAATGTTATGTTTTTTTGCTAAATCATAAACTGACTTTGTGTTCTTAATTCCCTCAGCAACCATACTCATTTCATCGACGATTTCGCTTAAGTATTTTCCTTTGCCGAGTTGTATGCCTACCATTCTATTTCTGCTGAGATCACCTGTGCAGGTAAGTATAAGATCACCTATGCCGCTGAGCCCAAAAAAAGTTGCATCTTCTATATTTATACTGTTTCCTAGCCGCCGCATTTCAGCGAGTCCTCTAGTAATTAGTGCGGCGCGCGTGTTAAACCCATAACCAAGCCCTTCACACACCCCTGCAGCAATTGCTATAACATTTTTCAGTGCTGCACAGGTTTCTATTCCAAGAACATCACGACTTACATAAACTCTTAAATAGTCGTTGACAAATACTTTTTGAATCTCAATGGCTATTGAAATATTCTTAAAACCAATGGTTACAGCGGTTGGTGAGCATGTTGCTACCTCCTGCGCAAAAGATGGCCCCGACAAAACACCTAGTTCAATTTTATTACTACCTTTACCACAGTTAAAAAGAACCTCACCCATTACCTGGGTCATTGTCAAAAGAGTTTCGTTTTCCACGCCTTTTATAGCCGATACAAGGCGACAAGAGTCTTTAAGAAAGGGACTAACTTTTGAAAAAATATCACGCATCGCATGTGAAGGAACTGCCATTACAACTAAGTGCGCGTTCTCAACAGCACGTTGAATTTCAGCGACCGGCAAAAGACTTGCTGGGAAGATTATTCCCGGAAGATATTTTTTGTTCTCACTATCTTTTAATAGATTCGCAACGTGATTACTTTTATGGCCCCAAAGTTTGACGATATGTCCATTTCTTGACAATAAAACCGCAAGAGCCGTACCCCACGACCCTGAACCTACAACAGCAATATTGAAAATATTATTCCTCATTGCCGGCTATCTCATTATTCTCATGAGAGTTGTCCTCAAAATCGCTTTCTAACAATTCCTCATCAATATCTTCGTTGCGATCTTTAGCAACACTATCCATACCAACAACCTTTTCATTTTCATCAAGATTAATGAGGGTCACACCTTGGGTGCTACGACCAATAACCCGAACGGAACCAAGATCCATTCTTATCATTTTTCCTGAATCGGCAATGAGGATAACCTGTTCTTCGTCGTCCACTTGTTTTGCAGCTATGACATTTCCATTTCTGTCGCTTTTCTTTATACCAATAACACCTTTACCACCTCTTTTTTGAAGTCTATATTCTTCAATAGGGCTTCTTTTGCCGTAACCGTTTTCTGTAGCGATAAGAATTGAGCAATTTGTTTTTATAACAATTGCACTTACTACGACATCATCATAACCTAAAGAGATACCCTTCACTCCGGCTGCAGTTCTGCCCATGATTCTTAGGTCTGATTCCTCAAAGTGAATACACATTCCCTTTTTTGTTACAAGCAGCACAGTATCTTGACCGTTGAGTACATGAGCAGCAATAATCTCATCGCCTTCATTTATGGTGAGTGCTCTTTTTCCTTTTCGAAGCGGTTTGTTGAATTCCCGGAGGCTTGTTTTCTTGATTCGCCCGTATTTAGTAACCATTAAAATAGTTTTATTGTTTTCGTCGTCATTAAAACTACTTATGGGTAAAATTGCGGCGAGCTTTTCGTCGTCGGCGAGATTCAACAAATTAACAATAGCTTTGCCGCGCGCAGTTCTGCTCGCAAGTGGTAGTTGGTAAACTTTCCTCCAAAAAACCTTTCCGTGATTAGTGAAAAACAAGAAGGTGTCGAGGGTTGAGGCAACAAAGAGATTAGATACAAAATCTTCTTCTATGTTTTTAACACCTGTAACGCCTTTCCCACCACGATGCTGCGATCTATACAACGAAACGGGATTTCTTTTTATATATCCTGAATGAGTAATAGTAACAGCCATATCCTCAGGATTTATGAGGTCTTCAGGAAGGATTTCATCGGTGGCATCGATTATTTGAGTTCTTCTTTCGTCGCCATATTGTTCGACTATCTCGAAAAACTCATCCTTAATAATTTTTAGAATCAACGACTCATCGTTGAGAATTTTACGTAATCGATCTATTTCCACCAAAATTTCCTGATAATCTTTTATTATCTTTTCCCTTTCCAGGCCAGTAAGCCTTTGGAGACGCATATCAAGAATGGTTTGTGACTGGATATCACTAAGATCGTAAATCCTAATGAGTTGTTCTTTTGCTTCCGCTGGACTTTTTGAACCTTTTATCAAAGAAACAACATCATCTATGTTACTGACTGCAATATTCAGACCTTGAAGAATGTGAGCTCTTTCTTCTGCTTTTTTTAACTCAAAGGTTGTCCTTTTAAAGATGATAATTTTTCTATGTAGAAGAAAATGTTCAAGTGTTTGTTTAATATTGAGAATTTCCGGGCGATTGTTAACAATTGCCAGCATTATAATACCAAAAGACTTTTGCAATTGAGTCATTGTATAAAGCTGATTAATGACAACATCTGAAACTTCATCCTTTTTCAATTCAATAACCACTCGTAATCCGTGCCTGTCGGATTCATCTCGAACCTCAGTAATAGCGGAAATTTTTTTGTCTTTCACAAGTTCAGCTATTTTCTCAACGAGTGATGCTTTGTTAACTTGATAAGGAATTTCAGTAATTACTATAGCCTCTCTCTTTCCTTCTTTTATTTTCTCAATATGGGTTAGAGCTCGAATTACAATAATGCCTTTGCCCGTTTCATATGCTTCTCTTATTCCTGCGCGACCACATATTTGTCCACCAGTGGGGAAATCAGGCCCGGAGATAAGAGATATAATTTGGTGAACTGTAAGATTGGGGTCTTCAATAAGAGCGAAAAGAGCATTAATAACCTCGGTAATATTGTGCGGAGGTATGTTTGTAGCCATTCCAACGGCTATACCTGAAGACCCATTTATAAGTAAATTTGGTATCTTACTAGGCATTACCGAAGGTTCTAGGAGCGAACTGTCATAATTTGGAACCCAATCAACGGTTTCTTTGTCAAGGTCCTCAACAATTTCTCTGTCTATTTTTGTCATGCGCGCTTCGGTATAACGCATTGCTGCAGGAGAATCTCCATCAAGCGAACCGAAGTTACCTTGTCCATCAACCAAAGGATAGCGCATAGAAAAATCCTGAGCCATACGTACTATTGTATCATAGGCAGCTGTATCTCCGTGCGGATGAAATTTACCAATAAGATCACCCACTATCCTTGCTGATTTTACATAGGGTCTGTTATATTGAATACCCAGTTCACGCATGGCGTATAACGCCCGTCTATGAACTGGCTTTAATCCGTCCCTGACATCTGGCAATGCGCGGCCAATTATGACGCTCATTGCGTATTCCAGATAAGATTTTTTAAGTTCCTTTTCAATGGAAATTGAAGAGATATTTTTATCGCTTTGGGAAGTATCTTTAATCATATGAGAGAATCTGCTTTGAGATTAAAATATTTAATTCGATATAAAATTAAATATCCAGGTCAGTTATTTCGAGAGCATGGGTTTGAATAAATTCTCTTCGAGGTTCTACCTTATCACCCATAAGGGTAGTAAATATGTCGTCTGCCTGTTCAACATCATCGATTGTTACCTGCATGAGAGTTCTGTTCTCTGGATTCATTGTTGTGTCCCATAGTTGTTCGGGATTCATTTCTCCTAGACCCTTGTATCTCTGGAGGTGACTTCCTTTAAATGACTCCTCTCTTACAGTTTTCAACATGTTTAACCAGTCCGATGCGTAGATTATTTTCTCTTGTCCGCCCTTGGCACCAAAAAGAATTTTAAAATCACAAAGAAGGTATTCTTTTATTGAGCTAAACAAGGCAAGTGCTGTTCTATATTCATTAATAAGAGCAATGTGCGGACCGAGGGTCATCATTATCTGAACTTTTCCTCGGAGAGCAACATCTACCTCATAACAATCTGGGCGCCATCGGCAAGAACGAATATTACCGATAACAAGTTTCTCTTCTGGAAGTTTATTCCTCAAGTTGCTTACAAAGGACTCATCCTTAAATTGGTCGGCGGATTTTATACCATTCTCTAAAAGAAAATAAAGCATCTCATCCCAAACATTAATACGGTTCATATAAGCGGTAATTCTCTGATATATACTTAATTTCTCAAGTAGTTTAATGAAAAATTCTTCTTCAAGGACTGTATTCTCTCCACCTACAATTACTAGTCTCATCAGTTCACTGGCTTGCGTAAATAAAAAACTATTGAGTTGACTTTCTTCTTGAAAGTAATTTTCTTTTTTTCCTTTTCCTAATCTATAAAGGGGTGGTTGTCCAATATACACAAATCCCTGCTCAACTAAGGGTAACATTTGTCTATAAAAAAACGTTAGGAGAAGAGTTCTTATGTGTGCGCCATCAACATCAGCATCAGTCATAATAATGATTTTATGATATCTCAATTTATCTAGATCAAACTCATCTTTACCTATACCACAACCTAATGCTCCTATAAGGTTTTTGATCTCTTCACTCGACAGAATTCTGTCAAATCTGGCTTTTTCAACATTGAGTATCTTTCCTCTAAGTGGCAGAATCGCTTGGTTTGACCTGTCTCTTCCCTGTTTTGCTGAACCACCTGCTGAATCACCCTCTACTATGAATATTTCGCGCTTTGCGGGATCTTTTTCTTGGCATTCTGCGAGTTTTCCAGCAAGAAAAAGACTCGTCGAACCTTTTTTACGTGACAGGTCTCTTGCTCTTTTAGCTGCTTCTCTTGCCCTTGCGGCATCAACAACTTTAGCCAATATTTTTTTTGCAATGGCTGGGTTTTGTTCTAGAAAAAGTGTTAATTTTTCACCGCAAACTGATTCTACTATTGATTTTACTTCACTATTTCCGAGTTTAGTTTTTGTCTGACCTTCAAATTGGGGATTTGGAACTTTGACTGAAATAACACATGTGAGTCCTTCACGTACGTCATCTCCTCCCATTTTTTCGCGCATGTTTTTAGGAATCATGTCGTCATTGGCATATTTATTAATGCACTTGGTCAACGCTGATCGGAACCCTGCAACATGACTACCGCCTTCCCTTGTATTTATATTATTTACAAAAGAAAATAATCTTTCGGAATATCCGTCAAAATGTTGGAGTGCAATTTCAACTTCAACATTTTCCTTTGATCCGTAAATATATATAGGTTCATCAAAAATAGCAGTTCTATTTCTGTTAAGATATTGAACATAGGAAACTAAACCTCCGGAGGCATGAAATCTGTCCTCCTCTCCACTTCTTTCATCTTTCAGATATATTCGAAGATCTTTATTAAGATAACTCAATTCTCTTAACCGGCTTTTCACCGTTTCATACACATACACTGTGGTTTCAATGAAAATATCCGGATCTGCTTTAAATGTTATTTTAGTACCGGTTTTTTCACATTTTCCTATTATCTCAAGTTCACTTAATTTTGCTCCACAAGCATAATTTTGACTATAAATATTGCCGTTTCTTTTTATTTGAGCATTAAGCTTTACTGATAATGCATTTACAACGGAAATCCCAACACCGTGTAATCCTCCTGAAACCTTATAACTTTCATGATCAAATTTTCCACCTGCATGTAGAGTTGTCATAACCAACTCTAGTGCTGTCATATTTTCAGTTGGATGTTTTTCAATAGGAATGCCACGCCCATCATCTTCAACTGATACGGCATTATCTTCATGAATAGTCACTCTAATTGTACTGCAGTATCCTGCGAGGGCTTCATCAATGCTGTTATCAACAATCTCCCAAATAAGATGATGTAAGCCTTCTTCAGAAGTGTTTCCTATATACATAGATGGTCTTTTTCTTACAGCTTCAAGACCATCTAAAACTTGGATTTGTTCAGCACCATAATTATTACTATTTTCAGTCACTATTTTTCCCTTATTAATGTTAATAAAATAAAAAATTTTATAACTGCATTGGCATAATGATACTTATAAAACCTTTGTCATCTTCGGATTTCATCAGACATGGACTACTATCCGAATTAATATAAGCATCAATGGTTTCACACTCCATAACTTGAAGTGCTTCAATGAAATATCGACAATTAAATCCGAGCGTTAGTTGTTGTCCGTCATAAATTATTGGCAATTCATCTTTGGCATTACCCAGATCGGCGTTATGTGATGAAAGGATCATTTGTCCTTTATCAATTTTCAATTGGATTGTATGGTAAATATCTTCTGTGAAAATATTTATTCTCTTTAAAGATTCCAAAAAAGGAATTCTATTAATTTTTAAACAGTTAGTTAATTCTATTGCATTAATAATAGCTGAGTATTGTGGAAACTCACCATTTTTTAGCCGTATAACCATAATTGCTCTTTTATCACGCAGAACCAGTTGCTTTTTTTCAAAAGAAAATTCAATACTGTCTCTATTTTCACAAAATTTCTTCCACTCCTGAAGACCTTTCTTGGGTATGAGAGTAACCTCATTGAGTTCCAATTTTTCAAGATCAGCAGAGACCTCCTTTTGCATTATTGAGAGTCGGTGACCATCGGAAGATACCATTCGGAGATAGTTTTGCTCTTCAATTATATCTTTTTCAAAAAGGACGGAAGTCAATGAATAAATATTTTCTTGTTCATTGGCAATTGAAAATATGCATTTTTCAATGAGTTCAAGAAAATAATGACATTCTAAAGAAATAAAGTTGTCTTGCTTATAGTCTGGAAACTCGGGAAATTCACTACTTGCCATTCCTGCAAGATTATAAGTACTTAATCCGGCTTTTATTATAACCCAACTGTTCTCCATTTCTTCTACGGAGATATTGTCAGATCCAGATTCTCTCACTACCTCAAAAAGTTTTTTTGCTGGAAGTGTTAAAGATCCTTCATTATATATTTCTGCATTTACAAAGAGTTGCAGACCCACCTCTAAATCTGTACCTGTAAGCAGTATTCCCCCATCGGTAGACTCTATCAATATATTTGAAATAATAGCCAATGTACCTTTTTTATTACAAATATTTTGCAGGCTGTTGAGACTTTCATGAAAAGCGTTTTTGTTTACAGTAAAGCTGAGTGGCATGAATGAACTCCTTTCAAAGAGTACTTTATTTTTATTTTATTATATATTATACGAAGTGAAATGTTTGTTGAAATCATAAAAATTCGATTTTATTCAAAAATTTTTCCACAAACAACACGTCAGTAAAAAAGAAAATTTGTTGAAAAATAGTTACTAACATTTTTTCAAAAGAATTATTAACATGGTTTAAACAATCCTTTGTTTAAACCATGTTAATATATATTTTAGAAAACCAAACAGCTGCTTTTATCGAAAACACCCAAAGTGATTTTCAAAACATCACTATTTTAGTAAAAAAAACTAAAAAAATCAATATAATAATGAAATTATGAACAACAAATCTGATACAGATTTGCGACAAAATCTTGACCTTATAATTGGCAATGCCTTAAGAAAACAAATATTTTCTGCATGTTCTTTAGGTTTTTATAAGTATGAAAATGGTATAAATTTTAGAAAATATTTCAATTACGGTAGAACTGGACTAGGTGGGGAAAAATCAATTGTTTGTGAAGAAACATTTTTCGATCTAGCTTCATTGACAAAACCATTAGTTACATCATTAGTAATTTTGCTATTAGTAGATAAAGGAATTATTAAATTCGAAGATAAATTATCCAAATTTTTTAGAGGTATTGCTTCAGATAAAAAGCAAATTAAATTATTCCATTTATTAACACATACATCCGGGTTGCCAGCTCACAAACCCTACTTTAAAGAATTGGAAAAACTCTCTTTTGATTACAGATGGGACTATGTCTTAAACAGCATTCTTTCCGAAAATCTAGATTTTTATCCTGGTAAAAGCTGTAATTATAGTGATTTAGGCTTTATACTTCTTGGCGGCGTAATAGAATTAGTAACTGGAGAAAAACTTGACATTTTTTGGGAAAAAAACATACTCAAGCCCATGAAGATTGAAAATAAACTTTTTTATCAAAAAAAAATAATTTCAGATGGAGAAACTTACGCAGAAACTGGAAGATGTCCCTGGTCGAAGATAAAGCTAAGCGGACTAGTAAATGACGATAATTGTCGGTCATTGGGTGGGGTAACTGGACATGCCGGTCTTTTTGGAACAATATCAGGATTGTTAACATATGTTGAAAAAATATCATCGGAAATACAGGGAAATGGAATTGTTTTTCAATTCTGCAAAGAAACAGTAAACACCTTTTTTAAACGAAAAAGAAATACATCTTGGATTAACGGTTTTGATACGCCTTCTACAAGTTGTTCAAGCAGCGGAGAACATTTCTCAGATTTGAGTTTTGGCCATCTAGGATTTACCGGAACTTCTTTCTGGATGGACATCAAGATGGGATGTGGGGTTGTCATGCTAACCAATAGGGTTCTTTGTGGTGAAGACTTAGACCCTATTAGAAAACTAAGACCGGTAATACACAACCTCATAATGAGCTATATTAAAAACAAAACCTAATATAACTGTTGATTTAAAAAAAGAGAAAATTAATAATAGAAGGTGTTTATATTTACCCATTTTTTACAAAAAACACTGTTTTTCCGTGTAGTTCTTTTTCACCAAGAAAAACATGACCTCTTCTTTCACACCACCCTTCAAAATCTGCAACAAAACTAGTGAGAATGCCGTTAATTTGAAGAATATCGCCCAAAGAAAGTCTGGCCAACTTCTTTTTTATTAACAAGAGGGGCAAAGGACAGCTGAGTCCCTCAACGTCAAGGGTTGAGGTCGGTTTGACTTCCTCAGTTTCGTTCAAAGTTGTATTCATGAATTTTTTCTTGAATTATAAATAAGCTAGTTAAAAAAAACTCAAGTATTTCAAGTATACCATTTTTTAATAAAATGAGCTTCGAATTATCTTTAATTTAAGTTGCTGAAATAACGCTATTCACCTAAATTTATCTGTTTATGGGGTTACTCTCCATAGTTAATCAATAAATTAAATAAGGAATTTTATGAACACGAAAAAGGCTGATTGGCTATCTGTTATTCTATTTTTCATTATATTTGCGGGCGGTTGTGGCACCAAACAACACTCGTCGCAAGGATCGCCATTCCAGGCCCGGCCCCCGGCAAAGGACATGTGGCAATTGAAGACCGAAAATCTGGTATTTATCTTGGACGCCTCATCTTCCATGTTGGAAAAATACAACGGCATTGAAAAATTCGCCATTGGCCGGAGTGTTGTGGCCAATTTCAATCAAACCATGCCCGATCTGTTTTTTAAAACCGCATTGCGCAGTTTCGGCCACTCCGACGCCTTTTCCAATAAAAGCACTGTCCTTACCTACGGGTTAAGAGAATATTCACGTTCAGGCATCAGTGATGCCTTGATGAAAATCATTCCGGCGGGGGGTCCCAGCCCGATGGAGAAAGCGTTGAGTGCGGCCGCCGAGGATCTGAAGTCAGCTCAAGGAAAAATCGCTATAGTAGTTATCAGTGACGGCAAGGATATGGACAATGCTCCTTTGGAAGCAGCCAGGGAATTGAAGGTTCTGTATGGAGATCGGCTGTGCATTTACACGGTTATCATCGGCGACAATGGCCCGGGCCGCTTGCTGCTCTCAGCCATAACCCAGGTTACCGGATGCTGGAACCCCCTTTCCGCAGACGAGGTCGCCTCCGGGCCGGCCATGGCTGATTTTGTCGCAACAGTTTTGCTCAGAAAAATTGAGGCCCCACTGCCGGCGATAAGCAAGGCCGGCACCTGGGTGTTTAAGGATATTAAGTTTGAAATAGACAAGGACGTACTTATTGCTGATTCCTTTCCGACCCTGGAAGAGATTGTCAAAATTTTGAAAGTTCACCCGGAGATTTCGGTAGAAATTCAAGGCCACACCGACAGCACCGCCTCGGTGGCTCACAACCTGGATTTATCCAAGCGTCGCGCCCATACGGTAATGCAATATTTGCACAGCAAGGGCATAGCTGCATCGCGTATGACCGCCCAAGGCTTTGGCAAGGCCCGACCCATCGACGCCAACGACACGGTGAATGGTAGGAGCAATAACCGCCGCGTGGAACTGAAACCGATGAAATAGGTTGAAGACGCAGGACATCCTTCGTTTGCCCTGTATCTTCAGTGAGGACTCTTACCGGCAGAAAGAATCTGAGCTAAATGTGTCCGCCAAAGACTTTTTTAGGCTTCGGTAGTCCGGTTCTTAAACAGTTTCGCGGGAAATCCCAAATATGCCTGCGAGAACCGGGGTAACTCGCCGTACTAACTTCTTTCTCGCAAGGATAAAGAAGTTACCGGAGATAATAAAGAATACCCCTGAAAGCGAGGCTACACTCCAATCATAACCTTCCCAAACGGTAGAAATCGCCAAGGCCACCAGGGGAAACAGCAAGGCCGAATAGGCGGCACGGTCGGCCCCCCAATATTGCCCCAGGATGCAAAGAGCGTTGCCAGAATGCAGTAGGCAACGCCTCTTACCCCTTGGTTATCAAAAGAAAAATGGGAGATTTCGGGGAGAAAGACGAGAATTATACCTATGAGCCCAAGTGTTCCTCCTAAAACCACTTTGCCTTAGATTGCCGTACCGAGAAAAAGAGCATTCTTCATTAACAACTCTAAATTTGAAATAATGGTTTTGCTGATAAAACCCTCTGATTATGTTGATACTGACATGTGCTTGTCTGCTCATTTCCCTGATCGACGGTAGCCGATCACCGACCCTGAAGGTCCCGCCGGCAACAAAGGCCGCTATTTTTTCGGCAACCTCATATAAAAGTGCATGAGCATGGTCATCTTTTCTTAAAGTTTTTATGTACCCGCCGCAAATCAGAAAGAATGTCGTTTTTCCGCGCCAGGATTGCATGATTTTTCATCGTCCCACTTCCTCTTTATGCCGGAAGAGTATATTCTTGTTAAAAACAATCTCTCTCTGAAGTTTTCCCATGCTGCCAAGGAGGAAGAAATGAAGCTCGTCTACAAAGAGGTGCCCATCGAATTTCTCGCCGCCTTGCCGGAAGGCATCAAGTATGTGCAGAAGCAGGGCAAGGATTTTCTTGTTATTGAACAACTGTACTGCAAGGATGGCCACAGCCTGATGGCCGACCATGTGCGGATGCACGGTGAACCGTCGATTTTTCTTGATGCCAAGATCGGCTCGCAGCGGGGACGAATATTCCTTGATGCCTTTTGGGGTAGCCATGACAAGCTGTACAGCTTTATCCCCAGAGAAGCCGACATGCACAGCATCACCGAGGCACGGTGTCCGCATTGCGGTATCAGCCTGATGACCGAACGGCATTGCACCTATGAAGGATGCGGCTGTTGGCAGGCCATCCTCCTCAACCTGCCGGGGGGTGTCAACAGGATTCTCGTCTGTGCCAAACACGGCTGTCCCGACCATGACCTGGTCATTCAGCGAATCCCCGAGGAAATCACCCGCAGGGTTAAAAAAATCAATTACTTCGGCGAATTCCACGATGATATGTTTAAAGGAATCTGAATATGAGCCCTGAAGAAAAAAACTTTATCGAGATCAACCCAAAACGCTGCAAGGGTTGCGCCGCTTGTGTTGTCGCCTGCCCCCATGGGTGCATCGAGATAGGTTCGGAAATCAATCAGATGGGCTATCAATTCGCCCGTTTCGCCGTCCGGAAATGTATTGCCTGCGGCATGTGTTTCTACACCTGTCCGGAATTCGGGGCTATCACTGTTTACACGAAACCACGGAAGGGGGCCTGATATGGGGCAACATCTGATGAAAGGCAACGAGGCGGTAATTTATGGGGCTTTGCTCGGCGGGGCCACCCACTATTTCGGCTACCCGATCACCCCGGCCAGTGAAATAGCCCATGCCGCAGCCGACCTCTTTCCCCGCTGCGGCAAACATTTTCTTCAAGCTGAATGCGAGGTCTCGTCGATCAGCATGCTCTACGGTGCCGCGGCAGCCGGAGCCCGGGTCATCACCGGTTCGTCCGGACCGGGGCTGTCGCTTATGGCCGAGGGACTCTCCTACCTGTCCGGCTCGGAGTTGCCTTCGGTGGTGGTCGACGTGCAGCGGGCCGGCCCCGGACTTGGCTATATCTGGCCGGAGCAGGCCGATTACAACTTCATCGTCCACGGTGCCGGTCATGGCAGCCACAGCGGCGTGGTGCTCGCCCCTCATTCGGCGCAGGAGATGTGCGACTTCGCCTACAAAGCCTTCGAGCTTGCCGAGCGTTATCGCTGCACGGTCTTTATCCTCTCCGATGCCTATATCGGACAGATAATGGAACCGGTCGAGTTGCCGCAAAAAATACAGGAAAACCCGCGTAAGGATTGGGCCTTATACGGCGATACCCAGAGCCGCCCTAATCTTCTGTCCTCCATTTATTTGAAGATGGAAGAACTGGAGGGCCACAACCTCCATCTGCAGGCAAAATATCGGCGGATGGAAACGGAAATCGTCGACTTTGAAGAAATCGAGACGGGTGATGCCGACTATCTGTTTGTCGCCTACGGCATCACTTCCCGCATCTGCCATTCAGCCCTCCTTGAACTGCGAAAAAAGGGGGTCAAAGCCGGGATGCTGCGCCCGAAGACTCTTTTTCCTTTTCCAACAGTACGGTTGCGGCAACTGGCCGGGCTGGTAAAGAAAATAGTGGTGGCGGAACTCAGCAACGGCCAGATGGTCCGCGACGTGCAGCTTGCCGTTCAAGGTTCGGTACCGGTCGATCTGTATAACTGGATGGGAGGGCGCATTCCCTCAACCAATGAGATTGTCGAACGTTTGCAAAAAAATGTGGCCGGCGGCTGAGGTCGGCATGCCTCATTTTACCGGGCCCTCGCCGTGAGGCGCAGAAAAACATTTTGTGAATGTATTCGTCCCCTTTACCCGGGAGCAGGGAGAAAGAAATAATGCACACGATAAAGTACCAGAAGGCTCGTTCACTCTATCCGACTTTTGATCGCAAGGCACCCAGGGCCGATGTCAGCCACTATTGTCCCGGTTGCGGCCACGGCACCGTTCACAACCTGATCGCCGAGGCCATCGACGATCTCGGCATTCAGGACCGGACCATTTTCTGTTCGCCGGTGGGTTGCTCGGTTTTCGCCTACTACTATTTCGACGTAGGCAACATCCAGTGCGCCCACGGCCGTGCTCCGGCCGTCGCCTCGGCGATCCGCCGCACCAATGAAGAGGCTATTGTCATCTCCTATCAGGGTGACGGCGATCTGGCTGGTATCGGCATGAGTCAGATCGTCCATGCCGCCAACCGCGGCGAGAATATCACCGTCTTTTTTATCAACAACGCCATCTACGGCATGACCGGCGGACAAATGGCCCCGACCACCATCCTGGGCCAAAAGACCGTTACCACTCCCGGCGGTCGTCATGCTGAAAACGAAGGTTTCCCCATGGGAATGGCGGAAATCATCAACAGCCTGCAGGCACCGGTGTTTGTCGAGCGCGTGTCGCTGGCCGGCGCCAAGATGGTAATGAAGGCGCGAATAGCTATTCGCAAGGCGCTCCGCAACCAGGTGCACAAAAAGGGCTTCTCCTTTGTCGAGATCCTGTCGCCGTGCCCGGTGAATTGGAAAATGACCGCTGTTGAGGCGCGGCGCTGGCTGGAAAACAATCTCGAGCCGGTCTTTCCGGTCGGCAACCTCCGTGATCTGCCGAAAGGCCCTTTTGACCAGGAGGAGAAGAAAAAAGCCAGACGGGTAAGCAACCGGAAGATCCTCGAAATCCTCGGCGTAAGTGATGAAGAGGTGCACGCCGGGACCGTCCGGCTGCAGGAAGAACAAAACGTCAAGATCGCCGGTTTCGGCGGCCAGGGGGTATTGTCCACCGGCATACTCCTTGCTAACTGCGCCATCGCTGAAGGGTTGAAGACCACTTGGCTGCCGTCCTACGGCGCGGAAATGCGCGGCGGAACCGCCAATGCCAGCATTAATATCTCGCATGCAACCATCGGCTCGCCCATCGTTTCCTGCCCCAATGTCCTGATGGTTATGAACCTGCCGTCCCTTGATGCCTTCGAAGACACGGTTCGTTCCGGAGGCTCGATTTACGTCAACTCGTCGCTTGCCACCCGCAAGGTTCGGCGTGAAGATGTTGCCGCCTATCACATTCCAGCCGGCGACATAGCGAACAACCTCGGCGCCATCCAGAGCGCCAGTGTTATCCTTCTGACCGTTTATGCACTGATTTCCGGCGCCATAACTATTGAGACACTGCAGAAGGTTATTCCCCTGTCGATTAAGCGAAAAAATATGGTGGATCTGAATATGCGGGCGATTGAGGCGGGGGTGGCCTGGCACCGGGAGAATTGTTTAAAAGGGTAGGTGTCCGTCGGTAGTTTACCAGCCTATTGACCTCCCTTTCTTTTCACCCCTCGGGTGGCCTCGGCGGTCAACGGGTCATCCGGCCAGAAATGTTTCGGATAACGACCTTTCAGCTCTTTTTTCACATCCCTGTAGCCGCGCTGCCAAAAACCGGCCAGATCGGAGGTGACCTGGATGGGACGGCGGGCGGGCGACAGCAAATGAAGAAGGAGTTTCACCTTGCCGCCGCAGATGGTGGGTGTAGCCGTCACCCCGAACATCTCCTGGATTCGCACCGCCAGAAGCGGCGGCTCATTGATGCTGTATTCGATGCGTATCTTCGAGCCGCTGGCGACGGTCAGGTTACTCGGTGCATCCCGCTCAAGTGTCTGCTGCCTCTCCCAGCCCAGCATGGTTGTGAAAATTTCCAAAAGATCCAGCTGTTTCAGCTGATCGGCTCGGGTAATGCCGGAAAGATAGGGCGCCAGCCATTGCAGATCCGCGAGCAGTCGCTCATCGCCGAGATCCTGCCAATCGGCCTCCGGCTGCCAGGTGCGCAGGCATTGCACCCGCGCCTGCAGTTGCCGGGACTCAGGGCTCCAGGGTAAACACCCGAGTCCCATGCGGCGGATGCCGGTCAGCATGGCGGAGATGATTTCCTCGGAATCGATGTCCGGCAATATCTTTTCTTCGACAAGAATTTTCCCCATGCTGAGTCGGCTCTTTGCCACGACTCTCGCGGCGGCATCATCCCAGCCCACCTCTTTTGCAACCGCAAACAGATGCGGATGATTATTGTGCAGATCGGAAAGCTCAACGGGTTCGGCCAAGGAAATTCGTCCCTCCGTGCGGCCCGCGTCCAGTTGCGGCACCACCAGGTATTCGCTTGCGGTAAGTGCATCGTCAGGCGGCAGGAAGGCCCCCCGACCACCGGTGAGCAAATAGCGTTGGCGCTGACCCGGTCGGCGGCGGGCGAGCCGGTCGGGATAGGCATAAACGAGAAGATTGCCGCTCGCCTCGGCGCGACGCTGCCCGTTTGGGCAGTCGGTGAGGTTCTGAAAGCGCCGACTGTCCCGGTCGATGCGGTGGCATATGTCCGCATTTCCACCCATGCGGCGAAGCGCATCGTCGCCCTTTTGTCGCCATACTTCAAGGAACTGAAGGCGCAGCCGTAGCTCGGTCGAGGGGAGCGAGACATCCCGGCCAACCAGGTCACGTTCTGACAAAATAGCCGCCAGGTCGCAGGCCAGCGGGCCATGTCCCAGTCTTTTTGCCATAAGCAGCATGTGCCCAAGACGCGGATGGATCGGCAGGCCGGCGAGTTGCCGTCCGGTCTCGGTAATTCGCCCGGCGACACTTATTGCCCCAAGGGATCTGAGAAGTTCCAGGGCCTGCTGATACGGGCCGAAGCGAGGCGGGTCGAGCCAACGGAGTTCCTGCGGATCGCCTACTCCCCACAGGGCCAGTTCCAGGGCAAGCCCTGCCAGGTCAACGGCGAGGATCTCCGGGGGATGAAAGGCTGGTAAACTGTAGTCCTCGTCCCTGGTCCACAGCCTGAGACAGTAACCCGGTCCAAGGCGACCGGCGCGGCCGGTGCGTTGCCGGGCTGCAGCCTTGGAAACCCGGACGGTTACCAACCGACTGAGACCGTTGCTCGGCTCGAAATGCGGCCGCCGCGACCAACCGCTGTCAACGACGCAGGTAATGCCTTCGATGGTCAGACTGGTTTCGGCAATGGAGGTGGTAAGAATAACCCGGCGCCGCCCCGACGGATCCGGTAGGATGGCCTGGTCCTGCTCCTTTTGCGACAGGTCGCCGAAAAGTGGTGAGATGAGCATCTCCCTGCACGCCGGATCATTCAGCAACTGCCGATGCACCTCTTTGATTTCGCCGATACCGGGTAAAAACACCAAGATATCGCCGGGCTGCTCGGCAACCACCCGGCGTATCCCGGCAAGGGTTGTTGCACTGATTCTCCCACTTGCCGGACGGTTGAGGTGTTCGACTTGCACCGCATGACTCTGCCCCTGGCTGGTAATAATCGGCACATTGCCAAGCAAGGTGGCGACCTCGGAAGCCGCAAGGGTCGCCGACATGACCAGCAGACGCAGATCCTCTTTTAGCTGGCACAGGTCGAGACAGAGGGCAAGAGCGAGGTCGGCGTGGATCGATCGCTCATGAAATTCGTCGAAGATGATAAGACCTACACCCCCTAAGTCGGCATCATTTTGCAGTCGCCGGGTGAGAATCCCTTCGGTGAGCACCTCAATGCGGGTTGTTTCCGAGATTTGCCGGTCGAAACGAATCTGATAGCCGACTCTTTGCCCAACCCTCTCGCCGAGGAGGGAGGCCATTCGCGCCGCTGCGGCCCTGGCGGCAAGGCGCCGCGGCTCAAGGATGAGGATCTTCCTGCCGACAAGCCAGGGTTCGTCAAGGAGCGCAAGAGGTACAATGGTGGTCTTACCGGAACCGGGCGGGGCGGAGAGTACCACTGAACCTTTACCAAGGGCACTTTTCAGTTCGTCGAGAAGAAGGTGAATGGGTAATTGCGGCAGCGGCAAGGCTCCTCCGGCATCGTCTTGAGGTTGTGGCAGGCCGATTTCCGCCTTTTTCATAAAAGAGGGCCAATCGGAAGTTGCGAAACATGTATAGAACCCGTAAAAAGAACAGACAGCAAGCTGATTTTTTTTGGTAATCTCAAGGGCGGAGAATCTCATTGAAAAGATCGATTAGAAACACAGGGATCGCCGCAACTGGAGCATGGCGTGAGCCCCGTGCACCATCCTTCTGCTTTTTCCTGGATTGTGTCGTTGATTAACCTGATCCTCCCTTTCTATAATCTTGCCTGGCGGGTTGCCATGCCGTTTTTGCGCCGCTCCCCGAAGATCGCACTCGGCTGGGCGCAGCGAACCCTCCAGGACGCCCCGGACGGACCTTTCGACATCTGGATCCAGTCGGCCTCGGGTGGCGAATCGCTTTTAACCAACATGGTTTTGGAAAACCTCGCTGACACCCTCCCGCGGCAAAAAAAGCTGCGGCTCCTTGCTACTTCCGGCACCAAACAGGGCATCGACAGTCTGCAAAAAGCCCTGGATATATTGCCACCGGGCGGCAACCTCGAGGTTCATATTGCCTACTTTCCCTTTGATGCGCCGCACCTGATGCGCAAGGCTTTTGCCCGCTTCACCCCGAAACTGGCAGTGATCGTCGAAACCGAGCTATGGCCGGGATTTCTGATTTTCGCCCGCCGCAACAATGTGCCGGTTTTCCTCATCAACGGTCGAATATCCGAAAAGAGTTATGGCTCCTACCGCCATTTCCAGGGTTTTTTCAAGCAATACGGTCCAGAGAGAATCTGGGCCATTTCGCCCCTTGATCGGATGCGTTTTGCGCGGATTTTCGGGACCGAGCGAGTCGATCTGATGAATAATATCAAGTTTGACCGCATACAACAAAAAAATGCTTTTCCGAGCGATAGTCCTATTGCCGCTCTTCTCCCGAAAACCGCTCCCTTCGTCCTCCTTGGATCGATGCGCCGGGAAGAAGAACACCTACTATTGAAGGTCGTAATCGACACCCTGGCATGCCGAAACGATATAGTTATCGGCCTCTTTCCGAAACATATCGAACGGGCTGATCACTGGCTCGTCCTATTGCATACCGCCAAGGTTGAAGCGGTCAAGCGTTCGCAAATCAGCGAAAAGAGGCGGCCCGGAACCGTCATAGTGTGGGATGTTTTTGGTGAGCTTGCCGGGGCCTATGCGCTGGCTGCGGCCGCTTTTGTCGGTGGCAGTCTGGTAAATTTGGGTGGTCAAAATTTCCTCGAACCCTTAGTCTACGGCTTAAAACCAATCATTGGCCCATACTGGAAAGACTTTGCCTGGGTGGGGCGGGACATCGTCACCTCCGGCTTGGTCCGGGAGGTGGTCAACGGCGTTGAACTGACGGCGGCCCTGCTTGCGGCAATTGATGATCACCCGGGAAGAGAGGATGTCATCCTGCAGGTCGACCGTTTTTTTGCACCACGGAAAGGGGGGACTGAAAAAATAAGCCGACAGATAATCGACAAATTACGGTTTCTTGAGAAGAATTGAAAATAACCACCCTGGTGGGGAACAGCAACACCAATATCGGGAGAAAGAATATGAAATTGACGATTACCAAAAAGATCCTTGGGGTGACCCTGCCTTTTTTTCTTGTTTTCGGCGTTGGCATTCTCTTTCTCAGCATCACCAGTATTGAGAATCAGGGCCAACAGGGTCTGGAGCTTATTAACTCGACGATGCAGAACGATAAAAAGGAAAAGCTCACCGATCTTGTCCGCAACACCTTCGAAATCCTCTCTATCCAGTACCAAACCGCCCATGATACTACAAAGATTGCCAAGGCCTACGAAAGCGAGTTGCAATCAATAGTCAATCTGGCTTTCTCTTCCATCCAGGCAATTTATGATGAAGCAGGCCAAACCGATGGATGGAAAAAAGAGCAGGCCCTAAAAATCATCAAGAGTATGCGCTATGCCGGAGATAATTATCTGTGGATCAACGACATGAAGCCGACCATGGTCATGCATCCGATGAAGTCCGCCATGGATGGCACAGACCTCTCTACCTATAAGGATCCCAATGGCAAATTCCTCTTTAACGAGATGGTCAAGGCCTGTGACAAGGACGGCCAGGGGTTCGTCGATTATATGTGGCCCAAACCCGGCAAGAACAAGCCGGTGCCCAAGCTTTCCTACGTCAGGCTTTTCAAGCCCTGGAATTGGGTGATCGGCACCGGGGTATATCTAGAAACAGCAGAAAAATATTTTATGGATCAGGCCAAACAGCAGATCGGCAATCTGCTTTTCGGCCCTGACGGCAAGGATTATTTTTTCATCCTTGATACCGCTGGAACCATGGTCATGCACCCGATAAAACCATCGATGAACGGCATTAACCAAAGCGATTTTCGCGATCCTCAGGGGAAACCATTGTTCCAGGAGATGATCAAAGTCGCCAAAGAAAACGGCCAGGGTTTTGTCGACTATCTGTGGCCAAAACCAGGTGAGAGCGAGCCGGTCGGTAAGCTGAGCTATGTCCAGCTTTTCAAGGAATGGGGGTGGATAGTCGGCACCGGTATCTATGTCGACGACATCGACAAGGCCATGGCCATACAACGAGCGGGTGTCACTGCAACTCTCACGCAACAGAAAAGGCTTATTACCGCTATTGTCACGGCGATGATTCTGGTGGTCGGCGGGTTGATTATCCTTATGGCCACCCGCATCGCCAAGCCGATCCGAGCGACCGATGCATTTTTCCAAGATATCGCCGAGGGACAAGGTGACCTCACTGCCCGTCTCAAGGTGAACAGCAATGATGAAATCGGCGATATGGCCAAATCCTTCAATATCTTCGCCGACAAACTTCAGGGAATGGTCGGCTATATCGCCGAAGAATCGGTGCAAATCAACACCTCCGCCGGCTCCCTCACGAAAATCTCCGGCGATCTCACCGCCGTTGCCGAGGACACCTTGGGCAAGTCCAATACCGCCGCGGCCGCGGTCGAAGAAATGTCAGCCAATATGGCTGTAGTTGCAACATCCATGGACGAGGCTGCGGCGGGTGTCAATGCGGTGGCCTCGGCCATAGAGGAGATGACATCAACCATCAACGAGATCGCCGAAACCGCGGAAAAGGCCAGGATAATCACCGACAATGCGGTGAAACAGTCGTCCGACGCCTCGGTAAGCGTAGATGCCCTTGGAACGGCTGCCAGAGAAATTACCAAGGTATTAGAAACGATAACGGCGATCTCGAAACAGGTTAACCTTCTGGCTCTGAATGCCACCATTGAGGCAGCACGGGCCGGTGATGCAGGCAAAGGCTTTGCCGTTGTCGCCAACGAAATAAAGGATCTCGCCAACCAGACCGCGCAGGCAAGTGACCAAATAAAAGAGCGTATCGACTCGATTCAGAGCACTACCAAGGCCACGGTTACGGTCATTGAGAATATCAGCAGGGTGGTGGGTGAGAACTCGGAGATTGTTAATACTATCGCGACGGCGGTTGAAGAGCAATCGGTGACCGCCAAGGAGATTGCTCAGAATGTCGAGCAGATCTCCTTGAATATCCAAGAGGTGAACAACAATATCGCGGAAAACTCGCAGGTTTCGCAGATGATCGCCAAGGAGATAGCTGAGATGAACACATCAAGCAGCACAATGAACGAGAGTGCGCAGCAGGTCCAGGAGAACGCCGGCTCGCTGGATTTCCTCGCCAAGTCCCTCGCAAAACTGGTGTCGACCTACAAATACAAATAATATGAAAATCCCGGCCGCGCCTTGCTCCGGCCGGGATTTTGAACTATGTCGATACACCCGGCGGTGCAAAAGGAAGCAGGTCCGGCCTGACTGGCTACCATTTTAGTCGATTTATCAACCATTTCCAGGGGAAGAGCATAGAAACCTGCTGCTGGTAGCGACGATAACTGTGTCCATATTCGTTGACAATTTTTCTCTCTTCCAACAGTGTACCGACCACCAAATAAACACTGAGGATGAAGGACGCCACAAAGAGCGGGCGGGGATATTCACTGAATATTGTCCAAATTGACAAAAGCGACCCCAGATACCAGGGATGACGGGTGATGTTGAAAACCCCAGTTGGCAGGAAGTCTTGAGTGGTGCTCAACAGTACTTGTGTTTCTCCGGCCCTCAGTTGATTTATCCCCAAGAAGGATTTAAAATTATAGCGCTTCGCTCCGTTCCAAAACAACAGTATAGCGCTTGCCAGGCACAGAATTCGTATAGATACGCCGACCCATCCCTCCCAGCCGAAGATCACCGTCCCGCCGACCCTGTGGGTAAATCCCATCAGGGGCAGGAAAGTTACCAGGGACAAACCGTTATAGAGCAGACGGTAATAGCGAACCAGTCCGGGCAACCGGGCCTTGACCACACTAGTGAACGCGGTGTCGATAAGGATACTGTGCATGGCACACCAACCAATCCACAGAGCAGCGAGAACGACCGGATTCATGCCCCTTTTCTCCAAAGAGCAGTTGGTTTAAGGAAACGGCCCGGCACAATTGTATCTCTAGGGTCGTTCGCCCCCACCCTGACCACCCCGGTAACCACCGGCACCGCCCTGGCCGCCGCGCCCGCCACCCTGACCTCCTCGACCGGCACCTTGGCCTCCACGACCAACGCCACCGCCCCTGCCACCGGCACCGCCACCGCCTCTGCCACCGCCTCTGCTGCCACTTCCTTCAGGTCGCGGCCGAGCCTCATTGACAACAATCGCCCTGCCTTTTAATTCCTTGCCGTTGAGTCCTTCTATCGCCGCCTTGCCGTCAGCCTCCGCAGCCATTTCCACAAAGCCGAAGCCTTTCGATTGTCCGGTAGTCTTGTCAATAATAATGGAGGCGGAGTTAACCGGTCCGAATGCCTCGAGAGCCTGCCGTAACTCTTCTTCAGTGACGTTGTACGACAAATTCCCCACGTATATCTTCATTCTCTTCTCCTTTTTTCATAAATTAACTCCTAGCCCATTACCTTACCACAATCATACTACCTTTCTAAAATCTACTCAAATTTATAAGAGTTATCAACGAATCTTCTCGTATCCTCACCGCTTTCAATCTTCGGAAAGATTAAAACTGTTCCACCAATTTTACTCCTCAACCATGAAAGGATAGGCACAGTCGACAGGCGGGACAAAGGTTTCCTTGATGGTCCTGGTTGAAACCCAGCGCATAAGGTTGGCCATGGAGCCCGCCTTATCGTTGGTTCCGGAGGCTCTCCCGCCGCCGAACGGTTGTTGTCCGACCACGGCCCCGGTGGGTTTATCATTGATATAAAAATTTCCGGCGGCATGCTCCAAACGGTTCAGAGCCAAACTCACCGCACTCCGATCCCGGGCAAAGACGGCACCGGTGAGGGCATAGGCAGATGAGGTATTGCAGAGATCCAAGGTCGCCGCATACTCTTGGTCGTCATACACATACACCGTCAGGACCGGCCCGAAGATCTCTTCGACCATGGTTTTGAAATGGGGATCGGTGGCTAAAATGACCGTCGGTTCGATAAAGTAGCCGACACTTTTATCACAGTTGCCACCAATGAGAATTTCACCCCCCGCGTTGTTCCGGGCGTAGTCGATAAATCCGGCGATGGTATCGAAGGCTCCCTCGTCAATGACCGCCCCGACAAAGTTGCGGAAATCGGTCGGCGGCCCCATTTTGAGGCGCGCCATTGCATCACGTAATCCGGACTCAACCGCCGGCCAGATGGAGTTGGGGATGTAGGCCCGACTGGCGGCTGAGCATTTTTGTCCCTGATATTCGAAGGCTCCCCGCACCAGACCGGTAACCAGGGCATGGACATCGGCGCTGGTATGGGCAAAGACAAAATCCTTGCCACCGGTTTCCCCGACCAGACGCGGATAAGAGCGGTATTTCCCGATGTTTTCACCGATAGTCCGCCACATCTGATGGAAGACGCGCGTCGAGCCGGTAAAATGGACACCGGCCAGGTTGGGGTCGGTCAAGCAAATGTCCCCGACAACTGCCCCGGAACCTGGGACAAAATTGATGACACCAGGCGGTAAACCCGCCTCTTCGAGAATCTGCATAATCAGATACGGGGTGTACACCAGGGACGAGGCCGGCTTCCACACCACTGTGTTGCCCATGATCGCCGGAGCAGTGGGCAGATTGCCGGCAATGGCGGTAAAGTTGAAGGGTGTTACCGCCAAGACAAAGCCTTCAAGAGGCCGATGCTGCAGGTAATTCCACACCCCGGTCGAGGACTCCGGCTGTTTTGCATAAATTTCCTGGGCATAACGAACATTGAAGCGGAGAAAATCGATGAGTTCGCAGGCCGCGTCGATTTCTGCCTGAAAGGCGTTTTTTCCGCCGGCAAGCATTGCCCCGGCATTGATCAACGCCCGGTATTTACCGGCAAGAAGCTCGGCGGCCTTTAAAAAAATGGCGCAACGCTCCTCCCACCTGAACGACTGCCACAGCGGTTGAGCAGCCACCGCTGTATCAATCGCCAGTCTTACCTCGTCAGCCCCTGCCTTGTGATATATGGCCAGGACGTGTTGATGATCGTGGGGCATGACAACCTTACCCAAGCGCCCGGTTTTGATTTCTTTTCCGCCGATTATCAGGGGAATCTCAAGCTGTTTGGCCGCGGCCTCAACCAAAGCTTGTTTCAAGCGCACCCTTTCCGGACTGCCGGGAGCATAGCTCTGGATAGGTTCATTCACCGGGTTTGGGGTACTTATTATGGCATTATTGAGAAGATTCATTTTTTCTTTTCCTCCATTGTTAATGGTTCGTATCATGAATAAAAATGGCAATTGCAGCCATGAGAAATGCTTTTTCACCGATCCGGGAAGCGCGGTATACGCACAAACCCCCTTGCCGAAAAAATTGTATACATTTATTGGATACCATAATTTTTCTGAAAAATAAAGCAAGGAGAGAGCAATCTTTTTCGACACGTTATGGGGAACAGCTGAGTGAGTTTTCTGCTTGTCCTTTGGGTGGGGCAATGGCAACCGAGAATTGCACAACGGGAATTGGAATGTATTTCTACGGTATTGTTTAGATTTTATCTTTTTGAACCGACGCTGCCGGCAGTGTCGAAGGGAGGAAACTGCCTCCCGCAATGTTGCTCAGCTGGGCACTCAATGGTGGGCATGTTGGAAAGATCGATTATAGGCAACGATTGCGGTTTTTCCTGCTCTGCACCAGCCGTTCCTTGCTGTGCACAAATTCACCCACGGTCCAGCCTTTAAGGCAACAGCTTACCCTGGTTCATACCTGCCGTTTTCAGGGGATCGGTGCCAATGAGTATCCCGTCCAGTGCTTCCAGTAACATTTGACAGCTACCACAGTGCGGACAGGTGGTCTGAACGAATCGGTGATCCATTGAAGATTTCCTCCGTCATATTCGTTATCTTGAAAAGAGTCGCTTGGCAGAAAGATTTGTTGCAGGATACCATATATCTAAATATGCAATATTTGCATATTTAATTATTGGCCAACACGTAGAAGGTTATGGCGGTGGGGGAAAATCAACTTTTGCCGACTGAACGATTATTGGGCAGGAGGTTGCTCGGGAAAAAACAACTCAAGAAAACGTCTATTGGCGAATGACTCAATATCTTTTTGCAACTGCGAATAGTTCTTTATAAGCTCCAGAGCTTTCGGGGTCAGGGTTGTGCCGCCTTTTCCTCCGCCACCCTTTTGCGGAACAACCAACTCATCGGCGATATTTTTTTGCAGAATCTTGATGTGTGTCCAGGCCTTTTTATAGCTCATCTCCAACTTTTCGGCTGCCCTGGCAATTGAGCCTTCTTGTTCAATAAGCTCTAAGATTTCCGTTTTTCCTTTACCGAAAAGCAGTTGATGCTCGGCGTTTTCGATCCAGGTTTTAGTTTTTACGTAGAGAGTGACTTCAGGAGTATTGTTCATTTCGGGTAGGTGGAAGATCGATAATCTTGAGGAGCCGTTACAAAATAACCAGGCCATTTCAACCAGTTTGTTACGGCTCCTTATGCCGTTCCGGGCATTCCTTTGGCCTATG
>Ga0105047_10003439_pt1 | contig 27903 bp, 27 predicted proteins | sample MAT04_FD_78384 | JGI IMG/M metagenome (GOLD analysis project Ga0105047, IMG submission 78384) | Freshwater microbial communities from Lake Fryxell liftoff mats and glacier meltwater in Antarctica - MAT-04 (megahit assembly) | ecosystem: Environmental > Aquatic > Freshwater > Ice > Liftoff... | reverse complement strand
CTCAACGTGTGCGGCGGCATGGTCACCGAGGATGCCGTGGCCGAAGCTTTGGGTTACGACTACGTCGACCCGGCCACGGCGCTGGCCGCGCTCTGAGCCGGATCGCTACGCCACCCGCAGGGGGCGGGCGATCTTCGGGTTCGTGAGTCCCTTGGCATCGAGCAGCACCGCCACGGCGTCGTCGAACTCGCCGATCGAATACGTGTCTCCGGCGTGGTCGAGCAGGAGGAACGAGTCGAACCGCGCCAGGAACGCCCGGTCGTGGCTGACTGCCACCACCGTTCCCTCGAACGCTTCGAGGGCGTCCTCGAGTTCTTCGGTGGCGTCGATATCGAGGTTGTCGGTGGGCTCGTCGAGCAGCAGCAGGTTGTGGCCCTCGAGTTCGAGGTAGAGGATCTCGAGGCGGGCTTTCTGGCCGCCCGACAGGTGGTCGTAGGGGTGACGGGCGGCGCCCGCGAGCCCGTAACGGGCGAGCGATTTCATGGCCGCGCCCTCCTCGGACTGCAGGTCGCCGACGATGTCGAGCACGGTGCGGCCCACGAAGTCGTCACGCAGGTTGATCTGGGAGAACACGCCGGGGGAAACCCGGGGTCCGAGCGTCACGCTGCCGATCGTGGGCTCCTTGGTACCGGCGAGCATGCCCAGCAGGTGGGACTTGCCCGAGCCGTTGGGGCCGATGAGCGCGACTCGTTCACCAAAATGGACCTCCAGGTCGAACGGTTCGATGAGCCCATCGAGCCCGACCTCTTTCATCATGAGGACGCGGCGCGCCGAGTCGCCGCCCTTGAGTCGCATCCGCAGCTGCTGCTTGGGAGCCGGCGGTGGGGGAGGGCCGGCGTCGACGAACTTCTTCCAGCGGGTCTCGGCCGCGTTGGCCTTGGTGGCGTTCTTGAAGTTCTGGGCGGCCCGCACCTTCATGATTTTGTAGAACTTGAAGAGGCGCCGCTCCTCTTCCTCCCAGCGGGCGAGGGCGTCGCCGAGCAGCTCTTGGCGGTGATCACGGGCGTCGATGTAGGTGCCGTAGTTGCCGCCGTGCACCCAGGCCCCGGTCGACTCGACGGTGACGATCTTGGTGGCGGCGCTCGTGAGCAGCTCGCGGTCGTGGCTGATGAACAGAATGGTCTTGCGCGAGGTGGCGATCATGTTTTCGAGCCACCGCTTGGCGGGGATGTCGAGGTAGTTGTCGGGCTCATCCATCAGCAGCGTCGATGCCTTCGAGGCGAACAGGACATCGATCACCAGTTGCTTGCGCTCACCGCCCGACAGGGTGGTGGCGGGGCGGTCGCCGGCCTCGGTGAGCGAGGAGCGCAGCACCCGTCGGATCGAGGCGTCCCACTGGGATTCGAGGTCGTAGCCGCCGAGGGCGCCCCATTCGCCGATGAGCTCGCCGTACTCGATGCCGGCATCGCCGTCGCCGCCCATCAGCCGGCGTTCGGCGTCGAGGAGACGGGCGCCGAGGCCGGCCAAGAGCGGTGCCGCGAACGAGGTGAGCAGCTGGCGGATAGTGGCGTCGGGGTTGGAGAAGCCAACGTCTTGGGGCATGTACAAGATGTCGTCGGGTACCGACATCTCGCCGTCGAGCGCAGTGAACTCGCCGGCGAGGATGCGCATGAGCGTCGACTTGCCGACACCGTTGATGCCGATGAGCGCGGCGTGGTCGCCGGCCGCGACCTTGAACGAGACATCACTGAACAAGATGTCACCGCCCGGATGGGCGTAGGCCAGTTCGGACACGACGAGGGAGCTCACGGCGGCAAACTAGTTCGCCGCCGGTCAGGGACGGAGCGGACGCCCCTCGCCGTCGACGGGGTTGCCCGTGAGCATCACGATGCCGTCGATGACGCCCCAGACCCAGAATGCCGGTACCAACAGGAAGCCGATGAGCAGGATGATTAGGAAGTAGCTCACGATCATACCGATGAGCTGGATGAGGCCAATGGCGGTATTGCCGGCGTACAGGCGGCCGATGCCCGGCAAACCGAGAATCGACAGCACCAGCTGCAAGATTCCCGCCGTCGACTTTGATTTGTCGGAGAATCCGCCCCCGTACGCCGGAGCCCCGTACGACTGAGCGGCCGGAAAGGGGTACGGATTCATTGGTGAGTGCGCCGCTTGCGGCGGCGCGTACGGTGGCGGCGAATACGACTGGCTCGGCACCGGCAAATTGGGATTCGGTGGCGGAGCATTCTCGTCCATTGCAACACCCTACCGGCCAGGATGTCGGAGTCGAAGGGGTTCGATACCCGTGCACAGCAAACTGGAGCCGACCAGTTGTTACAAGGGCCTCCGGCCCGGCGTAGGTATGGGTGTGGACCTACCCGACGGAGACCTCGTCACACGGATCGCGGCGGGTGATGCCGAGGCGTTCGGCGTGTCCTATCGGCGACACTTCGCGGCGGTGGTTCGCATGGCGGTGCGCCGGTGTCGAGACACCCACGAGGTGTCCGAGCTGTGCGCCGTGGTCTTCATAGCGGTGTTCGAGAAGGCATCGACCTTCGACCGGAGCCGGGGCGCTGCGTGCGTTCGACGTGGCCTGTCTTTACCCGTCGAGCTCGAATCGACGCCAATTACGGGCCTGGATGTGACCAGCTACGCGCAATGCGAGCTAATTCGCTCCGTGGACTCGAAACGGCTCCTTCGCCGGATGGGCTCAGCGCCACTCGAATGCAGCACCGAAGTGTCGTCGGTGATCAGGACCCCCTTGTCGTACTGAAGCCAATCTGGCCGAGGTGTCAGCCTTCGGCGGCGGCGATGAGGGTTTTGAGCGGGCTGAGGTCGAACGGGTTACCGGTCATCACGATGAGGTGGGTCGCTCCCGCCTCGAGGAAAGCGGCCCAGTTGTCGACCTCGTCAGCCGAGATGGCGACAGTGCGCTCGATCTCGGACGGGTCACGGCCGACCTTGGCGCACCAGTCGTCGAGGATGGCGTTCTTCTTGGCGAAGCTCTCGGGCGGACCGAACGTGTTCCACGCATCGGCCTTCTCGGCGACGATGCGCAGGGTGATCTTCTCGCCGGCGCCACCGATGAGGATCGGCAGCTTGCCGGCCGGCTGGGGGTTGAGCTTGGCGAGACGCGCCTTGATGCGGTCGAGATCGGTGTCGAGCTGGCGGAGGCGCCCCACGGCGGTGCCGAACTCGTAGCCGTACTCGTCGTAGTCGCGCTCGAACCAGCCGGAACCAATGCCTAGGTAGAGGCGTCCACCCGAGATCTGGTCGATGGTGCGGTGGATGTCGGCGAACAGTTCGGGGTTGCGGTACGAGTTGCAGCCCACGAGCAGCCCGAGCTTGGCGGTGGTGGTGGTGGCGGCCATGGCCGCCAGCAGCGTCGTGCCCTCGAAGTGGTCACCGTCGGGCTCGCCGTACAGAGGGTAAAAGTGGTCCCAGGTCCAGATGCTGTCGACGCCCAGCTCGTCGGCGGCCATCCAGGCGGCGCGGAACTCGTCGATAGGGCAGTGCTGGGGGTGCAGCTGCACCCCGACTTTAAAAGAGCGTTCGGTCATCGCCGCAACCTACCCCTCGGCGACGGGGCCCCGGGCCGCGCGCACCCGCCACAGCGACCATCCGAGGGCAATCACCCAGACCACGGCGATGTAGGTGAGCAGCCCGGTGGCGTAGTTGCGGTCGAGCAACGACGGGATGGAGGCGTCGCGCCCGTAACCCCGCAGGAACGGCCAAGCGATGAGCGCCAACACGGCCGTGGTCGCCGACGCCCAGCGAACGGGTGTCTGTGCGATCCGAGGGATCAGCCGACCAATGAGCCAACTCGCGGCCACGATGACGGGAGCCCAGATCGCGTCGTGGACGATGTCGGCGCCGATCACCCAGCGGGCCAACTCCCACGGCTTGGTCCGGCTGCGCTCATCGATGGCGCCCCACACCCCGTACGCCAACATCGGCAGACCGATCACGGCGCCGATGATGGCCGGTACCGGGGACGCAGTCGGCGTGGCAGTCGGCGTGGCAGTCGGTGCGGATTCCTCGGGCGCACTCATGACACCACCAGCCGCTCGACCCACTTGGTCTGCAGCACTCCGGGTCGGTTGGGTCCGATGAGGCGAGCCGGGAAGCCGTGGTCGATGTGGAGCGGTTCGCCGTTGAGCTGGAGCGCCAGCAGCGTGTCGGGGTCCTTGGCCTGGGACGAGTTGATCTCGGCCTTGCGGTACAGCCCGCCCTTTTGGAACGACTCCACCGTGATGGTGGCGTCGTCGCCGGCCTCGGCCCCGGCCAGCGCCAGCAGTTCACGCACCGCGACCCCGGTCCAGGTTCCCGAGGTGCTCCACCCCTCCACGCAGGCGATCGGCAGCTCGGCGGTGCGCTGCTTCATGGCCGCAAGGTCGGCGAGCGAGAGCTCCAGCGGATTGCCGACCTTGCCTTCGACGATGAGTCGCCAGCTGGGATCCTCGGCGATGTCGGCCACCCCGGCACCCTTGGCCGACTTGTTGACGGGCATCCCCTGGGGGCCATTGCCGGGCCGGCGTTGGGCCAGGACCGCCAGTTTCGACAGCGGCCCGATGGTGTTACCGGCAACGGCGAAGAACACGAGCCCCGAGGTGGCGGCCAAGCCGCCGAGCAACAGCCGCCGTTCGGGGACGAGCACGTCGACCCGGCTGGGCGATGCCTTGCCCACGTGGTCGCGCATGGTTACCCATTTGGCGCCGATGTGGATGACGAGCGCACCGAACGTCACGTAGGCCACCCAATAGTGGGCGGTGGGAAAGAAGAACGTCCACGGATACCATCGGGCCACATTGGCCGTACCCGACATGGTCATGAACAGCCCGCCGCCGATGAGCGGGACCAGGCTGAGTCGCTCGAACGCATGGGCGACCGACGTGACCGGCGGCCACTCGAAGAGCTTGGGGTAAACGATCCAGAGCTTGGTCAACAGCAGCGGGATGCTGACGAACCCGCAGATGACGTGAAGGCCCTGGCTGATGCGGTAGAAGCCCGCCGGGCGAGCAGGCCAGGTAAACCACGACGGTGGCTGCTGGATGAGGTGGCTGAGCACTCCGGTCAGGAAGCAGACGGTGAATGCCACCCCCAGAGCGATGCCGACGAGAGCTGCGGTACGGGGTTCGTGCAGGGCGCTGCGAGGTCGTCGCTCCACCCAGCGAAGCGGAGCCGGTGTGTCCATCAGGCGTTCATCGCTGCCTGCTGGAGTCGCAGCGCCCGGGCGAAGCGGGTTGTCGGCGCCAATGCCGCCACGGCCTCGGCGTCGGCGTAGGTGTCCACGTCGGTAAGCGGCACCACGTCGGCGACGGCGAGACCGAGGGTGGCGAGCCGCTCGCGCTGCCGAGCGCCGGTGTCGGGCTGGCTCATGGGCACATTGGCGAACACCTGCGCATCGGCGTCACGCAACCCAATGATCCACCACCCGCCGTCGAGGGCGTCGCCGAGCACGGCGTCCACCCCGTCGGTGCCGAGCAGCGCCATCGCCGAGTCGAGGATCGACGCTGTCACCTGCGGCGTGTCCATGCCGATCTGCACGGCGGGTCCACCGACGACGTCCCAAGCGGCAGCGAGTCGGTGGTCGAACGTTCCCTCGACCTGGGCGATGACTCGCGCGCCGGCCGGAACCCACGATCCGGGCTGGCCGTCGAGGGCCAGCACCACTTCGTCACATCCGCTGGCGAGCGCCGCGTCGAGTGTGTCGGCGATGGCCGCCTCGGCGAGTGCGGCAGCGTCAGCGGGAGAACACGGCGGGCAGAGGCGGGTCTTGACCCGTCCGGCCATGGGTTCCTTGGCCATCACGATCACCTTCATCGTTCACCATTCCCCGATAACGGTCGGTATCAAACCGTGGGCTCGCAATTGCTTACTGGCGTGAGCGGAACGGCGCCACTACCTCGGTGAAGAACGTGTCGAGCACCTCGAGGCGATCGGCGCGATCGTCGAGGGTCCAGTCGGGGATGATCAACTCGTCAGCACCCGAATCGGCGAACGCCTGCACCTGTTCGGCGATGTCGTCGACGGTGCCGATCATCGACGGTCGGCCGGTGGTCTCCTCACGGAATGCGGCGATCTCGGCGTCGTTGGTGGAGATGCAGATGAAGGCCTGGGTGGAGCAGGCCATCTCGGACAGGTCGCGACCCTCGGCCTCGCAGTGCCCGGCCAACACACCCCGAAGACGGAGCATCTCGTCGGGACGGCACCAGCCGTTCCACTCATCCGCGTAGCGGGCCGCGGTGCGCATCGTGCGCCGTTCACCCTTGCCCGCCACCATCACAGGCAGGTGTTGCTGGACCGGCCTCGGCTCACAGGGCGCGTCGCTCACGGTGAAGTAGGAGCCGTCGAAGTCGCTGCGCTCGTTGTGCAGCAGCGACCCCACGATGGCGCAGGCCTCCTCGAGACGGTCGGACCGCTCGGTGATCGTGCCCAGGTCGAGCCCGTAGGCCTCGTGTTCGTTGACTTGCCATCCGGCGCCCATCCCCACGATCAGGCGTCCGCCGGTGATGTGGTCGATCGTTGCGGCGATGTTGGCGAGTACCGCCGGGTGGCGGTAGGTCGCAGAGGTCACCAGCGGCCCGATGCGAACACGCTCGGTGGCCTGGGCGATGGCGGCGAGCACCGACCACACTTCGAGTTGGCCGCCGGAACGTTCGGGATTGTTGCCCATGAAGTGATCGGCGAACCACACGCCGTCCCACCCCTGCCGGTCGGCGTGGACCGCCAACTCGATGACCTCGTCCCAGGACCTGCTCGACATTGGCCACACGCTGAATCTCATGGGCCGACGCTAGACCGGGCCTCAGGGCCCCGGCCGCGTCGCGAAGCGCTGCCTCGCCGGCTTGAGTACGCTGCCGCCGGTATGGCGCCGCGCTCAACCCCAACGAGTGTGGTGCCGTTGGCATTCGTGTTCGCTCTCACCGGCGTCGCAGCGCTCGCTCTGCAGGTGGTGTGGCAACGCGAGATCTCGATGAACTCGGGTGTGGATCTGTCGTCGAGCACCACGGTGGTCGCCGGATTCCTTGCAGGACTCGGAATCGGGAGCCTGCTCGGCGGACGTCTCGCCGACCGCGTCGGCCCCGAGAGATCGTTGCTGCTATTCGCCCTCGCCAACGTTGGAGTGGCCGTCTTCGCCTGGTTCAGTACCGCCCTCTTCTATGACCTCTACCGAGAGGTGGCGCCGAGCCTCTCGTCGCGGCCGAGTCTGTTCGCCTTCAATTTCGCGCTCCTGTTGGTTCCGACCACCCTGCAGGGGCTTTCCCTGCCGCTCGTGGCGCGGATCGTGTCGAAGCGGACTGGCGACGCTGGGCCGCTGGTCGGGCGGCTGTACGGCATCAACACGCTGGGCGCAGCGTTCGGCGCCATCTTCGCCGGGTGGTACCTGATGGGCGAGCACGGCTTCATAGCCACCACCAGGGTGGCCGGAACGCTGAATGGGGTGGCGGCCCTGCTCGTCGTCGGCATCTGGTGGCATCGGCGGCTGCGGCCATCGGCGCCAGAGGCTGCGGATGCACCGCCCGTTGCGGCAGCGTCGCCGGTCCCGTGGCGCTGGTACGCGATCTACGGCGTGTCGGGGGCGGTGGCGCTGTCGTTCCAGCAGGTGTTCTTCCGGCTGATCGACGCCATCGTGCGCTCCAACTCGTACTCGTTCTCGTTGGTGCTCGCCGTCTACCTCGGCGTGTGGGGGCTGGGGGCGGCGCTCGGCTCGCTGGCGGTGCGGCGCGCCACCAGCCTGCAGCAGTGGTTTCTCGGGTTGCAGTTCGGCTCTGCGTTCGTCGCTGCGTCCGCCTTCGTCTTGCTGACCCGGGGCCTGCCGCACCTCGGTTTGGGCCCGACCTTCGAGCGGTGGTTCAACTCCGATGGCTTCGCGAGTGGGTTTGCCGACGGTCGCTGGGGCGACACGTTCTTGTTCGCTCTGGGGGCTCCAGCCCTGCTGATGGGCGTGCCCATCCTCCTGCTCGGGGCCTCCTACCCGTTTGTCCAGGCGATCGTGGCCGACGATCCGGCACTGGTGGGGCGTCGCACCGGCGGCCTCAGCGCGGCCAACATCGTGGGCAACGTCGGCGGGACGCTGCTCACGGGATTTGTTCTCATCGACCTGCTCGGCACCGCCGGCACGTTCCGGCTCCTCTGCGCGCTCATGGTTCCGGTCGGCATCTGGGCCGTTTGCATCAGCCCGGCCCGGCCGGCGCGACGCTCGGCGGCCGGCCTGCTCGTCGTGGCGTTGGTGGGACTGGTGGCGGCGATGCCGAGCAACGATCAACTGTGGCGGTTCCTCGTGGGGGCGCGCGACGGGGAACAGATCGCCGTACACGAAGACCACAGCTGCGGGTCGGTGCTCGAGATCTACGGCGAGGGTGCCGCAACACTCGTCATCAATGGCGCGACCCAGAACGGGTTTCCCTACGACGACTTCCACGTCCTCATCGGCTTGATGCCGTTGCTGACCCAGCCCGACCCCGAGCGCGGGCTGGCAATCGGGTTCGGCATCGGCTCGACCACCTACGCCATGTTGGCGGACCAGCGGCTGGATCGCGCTAGAACCGTCGAACTGTGCGGTGGGAACTACGAGGTGGCCAAAGGCCTGGCGGCGGCAGGAACTCGGGAGTTCCGGGAGATCTTCGGTGATGAGCGCAGTGACCTGGTCGTGGGCGACGGCCGACGCGAGCTGCTCGTCGGCGACGGCGGCTACGACGCCATCGTGGTCGACACATTGCGCCCGACGTCGGCGAACAGCGGGAGTCACTTCTCGAATGGACTGTTCGAGCTGGCCGCCGACCGGCTGAGCGACGGCGGAGTGTTCGCAGAATGGATACCTGGACCCAGGGTGGCGAACGCGGCGGCGACGGTCTTTCCGTACCTGGTGATGGGCACGGTGGAGGGCTACAACAGTTCGAGGTTCATGCTCGGGAGCCGGACGCCGATCGAGGACGACCCCGACGTGCTGCTGGAGCGATTCGATGCCATGACCGTCGGTCGATTCAGCGAGGACCAGCGGACACGGCTCCGGGAGTTCATCGCCACATGGGAGCCCGAGTGCCTCACCAATGGGACCGTGGCCACCGACGTCGATTCGAACGACATCAACACGGATCTGCGCCCGCTCGACGAGTACTCGCTCAATAACCGGGCGATTCCCGACGACCGGATGGTCACCACGTGCTGAGGGTCGGTTCCGCCCGTTCCTAACGCAGCGGAGCGGTGACGAACTGGGCCATGCCCTCGGCGAACCCGATCTGAGCGGTGACACCCAGAGCGTCATCAAGTCGTTGGGGCGAGGCCACCACATGGCGGACGTCGCCGAGGCGATAGCCGCCGGCAATGACCGGACGGGGGGCGCCGGGGGTGGCATCGCACAGGGCTTCGGCGAGGTCCCCCACCGTGTGGGGCGATCCGCTGGCCACGTTGAGCGGACCGTCGTAGGGGGAGTCGGTGAGCAACGCCGCAACGTTGGCGCGGGCCACATCGGCGACGTGCACGAAGTCGCGCATCTGGCCGCCATCCTCGAACACCAGAGGAGCGTCGCCGCGTTCGAGGGCGCTACGGAAGATGGACGCCACCCCGGCGTACGGCGTGTCACGGGGCATCCGCGGCCCGTAGACGTTGTGATAGCGAAAGGCTGTGACGGCAACGGCGTGCTCGCGTCCGTAGGCGGCGCACAGGTGCTCCTGGTGGAGCTTGGTGGCGGCGTAGACGTTGCGGGGGTCGGTGGGGGCGTCCTCGTCGACGAGGTCCCACGACAGCGATGCGCCACATACCGGGCAGGGGGGCTCGTAGTTGCCGCCGTCGAGTTCGGAGATCAGTCGGGCTCCCGGCCGCACGATGCCGTGTTCGGCGCAGCGGTAGCGGCCTTCGCCGTAGACCACCATCGATGACGCAACGACGAGACGGCCCTCGAAGCCCTGCTGATGCATCGTCCAGAGGCCGGCCGCGGTGCCCACGTCGTTGTCGTCGACATAGTTGCGCACGTCGCCGAAGTCGAGCCCCAATCCCACCTTCGCCGCCTGGTGGCAGACGGCGTCGACACCGCCGAGCGCCTGGCGCCAGGCCTCGGGGTCCTGCACCTCAGCGGTGATGTAGCGAACGTCGCTGCGCAGGTAGTCGGGTCGGTGCGGGTGCACGTCGGCGGCCAGGCTGTCGAGCACAACGACGTCGACGCCGAGGTCGGCCAGTTGATCGACGATCGCCGAGCCGATGAAACCACACCCGCCAGTTACCAGTACCCGTTGCATCCTGCTCCCGTCGTCGGTGTCACCTCGATTGCTAGCAGGCGATTGCTAGCAGGCGATTGCTACCAGGGCGTCGACAGGATGGCCTGGAGGCCGAGACCGAGCGCCAGATTTGCGGCCAACCACCAGCGGGCTGATCGGCGATTGACGACCATGGCGCCGGCAACGGCGATCCACGGCACGAAGGGCAACCAGATGCGCTCGACCTCGGCCTTGGACAGGCCGGACACATCGGCCGAGCCAACTGCCAGCACGGCACCGAGGACCAACACGAGAGCCGGCCAGACCGCCACGGCGGTTCGGCGACGCCACAGCACGACGAGCGCCCCGAGAGTTCCCGTAACTGCGGCTGGGCCCAGCGCGGTGAACAGGGCTCCGGGGTTCCCCGCCAGCGTGAAATAGGCGTAGGGCCGGTAGATGCTGATGCCCTCCTCGTAGAACACCCGGGTCTGATCGAGCCCGTCGAACCACCAGAAGCCCGATGCGACGAACCACCCCACCACGGCACCTCCGCCGACGGCCGCAACCACGAGGGGCCGGACCCGGCGGTGGGCCACCGCCACCGCGACCGGTACCGCAATGAGTGGTGCCAGCCCGTAGCTCAGGTGGATGCCGACGGCGACCAGAGCGCCACCGCCCAGGGCCGCCGCATCGCCGGTCCAACCCCGACGGACGACTGAGGCCACCACGAGCGCAATGGCGATGGCCATCGCCCCCGCGAAGAGCGCGTCGAACGAGGTGGCCACCCACACCGCACCGGGGACGAAGGCGACCGCGGCGCTGGCCCGACGGGCGAACTCCAGGCCCCCCAACTCGGCGGTCGACCACACCACCGCCGCGATCCCGAGACCCCACACAACGAGCACCAGTGCCGTGGCCCACTGCGGCCCGCCGAACCCGTGGTCGTTCATCCATCCCAGCACGAGCGGCAGCCCGGGCGGGTGGCCCTTGACGTGAATCGGGTAACGCTCGACCCGCTCCATGAAGTCACCCACGAAGGTGCTCGTGTCGAGATCGTCCACGACGGCGAGGTACTCGTGGCGGCTGGTCAGTGGTTCCCAGAGCGCCCGGCGGCCCTCGGACAGCGCCAGCGTGATCGCCCAACCGCACGAGGCGGCTCCGGTGGCGAGCGACAATGCGACCCGTCCGAGGCGCGCCGAGAGCGCCGGCCAGAGCCATACGGCGATGACGGCGAGCGCCAGTGACGGCAAGAGGCGTAACAGGTGCGGCGAGACCCAGTCGCCGAAGAACGGCGGCGCGTCGACATGGGACTCTTCGGGGATCGGCCAGATCTTCGGCCAAATCATGGCCAGCGCGATGATCGCCGCCCACAGGGCGAGTCCCGAGGCGATCGCCCAGCGTGGTGGCTCGTCGGCGCTGGCGGCATCAACCGGCGAGTCGGGCTCGTGGAGCGGGGTCGCCGGGTTCATCGGCTGCGACGTTAGAGGCCGACGCGCCTACCGTTGCGCCGTGACCCATCTGGTGGACGTGATCTTTCCCGCGCTCGACGAGGCCGAAGCGCTCAAGTGGGTGCTGCCGCGCCTGCCCGAGGGGTATCGGGCCATCGTCGTCGACAACGCCTCGACCGATGCGACGGCCCGTATTGCCGCCGAGTTGGGCGCCCTCGTGGTGAGCGAACCGGTGCGCGGCTTCGGCGCGGCCTGTTACGCCGGGCTGCTGGCGGCGACCGCCGATGTGGTTGCGTTCTGCGACGCCGATGCCAGCCTCGATCCCCGAGATCTGCCGCTGGTGTGTGGCCCGGTGCTCGCCGGCACCGCCGATCTGGCGATGGGCGCCCGACTTCCCGAGGGCCGCGGGGCGTGGCCACCGCACGCCCGGATTGCGAATCGCTACCTGGCGCGCCGACTACGAAAGGCGACGGGAGCACACCTCACCGACCTGGGCCCGATGCGGTCCGTTCGACGCCAGGCGCTCCTCGATCTGGGCATCGAGGACCGGCGCTTCGGCTGGCCGCTCGAGATGGCGTTGCGGGCGGCCAATTCCGGTTGGACGATCGTCGAGGTGGGTGTGCCCTACCGGCCCCGGGTCGGTCGGTCGAAGGTCACCGGAACCATCCGAGGCACGGCGAGGGCCGTCAACGACATGGGCAGGGTGTTGGCCGAACTGGGCTGAGAGCGAGCCAGTGGGACCGAAGAGTCATAAAAGGCGTTTGAAGCTATTTGAAAGATATGAGATGACATCAGGGGGTGCCATCGTTACGGTGCCCAGATGGCCCATTCCCCCCGTTCTTTCGGACTAGTCCTGCGCTTCGTGGCGCTGGGAGCGGCGACCGGCGCGGCGTTTTTCCTGAGCACCGCGGCGACCACGTCCTCGACCGATGTGGTGCCGAGCGCCCCCGAGGTCCGGGTTGACGGCATCTCCATGGAGCGGCCGACGACCACGGTCACCACCGTTGCGCCGGTTGCGCCGGTTGCGCCGGTGGAGTCGACAGCGGTGACTGCGACGACAGCATCGCCGGCAGCGACTTCAACGCCCTCCACGGCACCGTCCAATGCCGCACCAGCCAACGCTGCGGCCATCGACGCTTCAGCTGCGGGGAACGCCACCGCTACACCCGACATCGGGTCACCGGGTGCTGTCCGGGAGCTGGTGTTGTCGCAGATCTCGTTCCCCTGGCAGGAGCGGCTCGCCGGGTGGACCATCGAGTTCCTCCCGGCACGAAAGGGCTACCGGGGCAGCACCTTTCCCCGCGAGCAACTCATCCAGATTTACCTGCGTGACGAGTTGACCGTGTCGGACTATGTACACGTCGTCGCCCACGAGATCGGCCACGCCATTGACGTGACCTACCTCGACGACAGCGATCACGAACGTTGGAACCTGGCCCGTGGCCGCGAGGGTGGCTCACAGTGGTGGGTCGCTTCTGGTGCCGACGACTTTGCCAGCGGCGCCGGCGACTGGGCCGAAAGCTTCGCCTGGTCCCAGCAGCCGAGCGGCAAGTTCTACTCGCGGCTTGGCGGTCCGCCGACTGCGGACCAGCTCGCCGTGATGGTCGACATCATTGGCTGACGAGCGGGGCCGACAACTGTTCGCCCGCTCGACACCTGTGGGACCGACGCCATTCGGCCGGGCCCAACTACAGTGAGCCTGCTCTTTTCGCCACGCTCGGACCACCGCCGTGCAGCCGCCAGCGATCTTCGAGGTTGATCCGCACTCCATGACTACCGCATCGACCACCGGATCCTTCGCCGGTCTGCCCGACGGGCCCAGCCCCGAGGCGGCCAACATGGGCCTCGCCAAGGGAATGCTGAAGGCGTGCCGCCCCAAGCAGTGGGCGAAGAACGCCCTGGTGTTCATCGCCCCGGCCGCAGGCAATGCCATCGTGCAGAACGGCCCTGATGGCCTCGAGTTCCATGGGAACACTGCTCTGAAGGCGCTGCTCGCCTTTGTGACGTTCTCGATGGTTGCCAGCAGCACCTACCTGATCAACGACTCCGTCGACGTCGAATCCGACCGCCGCCATCCCACCAAGCGCAACCGACCCATCGCGGCGGGGGTGATCTCGGTGAAGCTCGCCGTCATTGCGTCGATCCTCCTGCTCGTCGGCGGCCTCGTCCTCGGGTTCTTCCTCGACTGGCAGTTCTGCATGGTGGTGGCGATCTACGCCGTGCAGACCACGCTCTACTCGTTCTGGCTCAAGAACGAGCCGGTCCTCGACCTGGTGGCACTCTCGGGCGGTTTCATCCTCCGCCTGCTCGGTGGTGCCTACGCCGTTGGCGTTCCCGTCTCCAACTGGTTCTTCATCATCAGCTGCTTCGGTGCGCTGTTCATCGCCGTGGGCAAACGGCTGGCCGAGAAGCGCGAACTCGAGGGTCGCACCGAGGGCATCCGAAAAACCCTCGGGATCTACACCGAGAACTACCTGCGCTTCCTGCAGTCCGTGTCGGCCGGGATCGTGCTGATTGCCTACGTGCAGTGGGCCTTCGAGCGCTCCGAGGTAGCCAGCGACGCCGAGGTGTGGTTCCTGCTGTCGATCCTGCCGTTTCTCACCGCCATCCTTCGCTACGGGCTGCTCGTCGAGCTCGGCAAGGGCTCGGCCCCCGAGGAGCTGCTGCTGTCGGACCGTCAGCTCCAAGTGATGGGCCTCATGTGGGCGGTGCTGGTAGGGATTGGGTTCTATGTCGCCGGCTGATGCAACCACCGCCCACCGTGTCCGGGCCCAGAGGCTGCTGCGGGGCTGGGGTCGCACGGCGCCCACTTCGGCGGCGGTCACCGGGTTGATCGACCTCGACGACGTCCGTGATGCAGTCGCCACCACGCCTCGGGGCGTGCTGGGCCGCGGGCTCGGCCGCAGCTACGGCGACGGCGCCCAGAACTCGGGGGGAGTGGTGGTCGATGCCACCACCAGCGTGGGCGTCATCGACTTCGAGCCCTCGGGTCGGGTCACCGCCAAGGCCGGCACCTCGCTCGAGCAGCTCATGGAGTGGTTCGTACCGATGGGCTGGTTCGTGCCCGTCACGCCCGGCACCCGCCAGGTGACCGTGGGCGGTGCCATAGCGGCAGACATCCACGGCAAGAACCACCACAAAGGCGGTTCGTGGTGCAACCACGTCGAGTCATTCCGCCTCATGATCGGCAGCGGCGAGGTGGTGTCGGTGTCGAAGGACTCCGACCCCGACCTGTTCTGGGCCACCGCCGGCGGCATGGGGCTCACCGGCGTCATCATCGACGCCACGTTCCAGCTGAAGGCCATCGAGTCGAGCCGCCTGGTGGTCGACACCGACCGCGCCGCCGACCTCGACGAGGTCATGGCACTCATGGCCGAGGGCGACGAGGCCTACGACTACTCAGTGGCCTGGATCGACATCATGACGAAGGGGTCGTCGATGGGCCGATCGGTACTCGACCGTGGTCGGTTCGCCCGCCGTGACGAGTTGCCAGCCAAGATGGCGTCGGATCCGCTGAAGTTCGCATCCAATTCGCTGGCCAGCTTCCCGCCCATCGTCCCGTCGGGGCTCATCAACCCCCTCACCGTGCGGGCCTTCAACGAGCTTTGGTTTCGCAAAGCGCCAGCCCAACGGCGCGACGCCATCTCATCCATCACGCAGTTCTTCCACCCGCTCGACATGGTGGCCGAATGGAACCGGGTGTACGGCCCCAAGGGTTTTCTGCAGTGGCAGTACGTGGTGCCCGACGCAGCCGGCGAGGTGGTGCGCCACACCCTTGAGGAGCTGAGCCGCTCGGGGCTCGCTCCCTCGTTCCTTGCGGTGCTCAAGCGCATGGGTCAGGGCAACGACGGTCACCTGTCGTTCCCGAGCGCCGGATGGTCCCTCGCGTTCGATACGCCGGTCGGCGACCATGATCTTCACGTGCTGCTCGACCGCCTCGACGACACGATCGTCGAGGCCGGTGGGCGCATCTACCTTGCCAAGGACAGCCGGGTGGACGCCCGTCACATCGAAGCGATGTATCCCCGGGTGAACGAGTGGCGCGAGATCCGCAACCGCGTCGATCCTGACCGCCACTTCCAGAGCGACCTGGCCCGCCGGCTACGCCTGACCTGACCTGACCTGACCTCGGTCAGAACTCGAACGGAGCCACCCGGGGTCAATCCCGAGTGGCTCCGATGCAAGGTTTACTCCGCCGAGGAGCGCAGCCGACGAAGCCGAAGGCGAGCCGGAGGCGGAGCGATCGAGGCCATCAGGTCAGCGCGTCGTTTGGTTGTACTTGGTGAGCGCCTCGTCGATGGTGGCATTAGCCGCCTCGAGGGCGGGGGCCACTGCGGCCTCGGCTGCTTCGGGGGCGCCGAGGCCGATCGCCTCGAGCAGCGACTCCTCGGCGGCACGGAACTTGTCGTACGGGCCGATCAGCGGTCCGGGGAAGTCGGGCGAGAGGCCCTTCATGCTGTTGTAGGCGGTGGTGATCCACTTGCCACGCTGGCTGGCGGCCCAGGCCGGATCCTCGTTCAGCTTCTTCTCGGCCGATTCACGCACCGGCAGGTACGAGCCCTCGCTGGTCCAGATCACCTGGTTGTCGACCTCGTTGAAGTATTTCAGGAAGTCCCACGCTGCTGACTGCACCTCGTCGGGGCCGGTGTTGGTCATGTAGAAGGCGGCGCCTCCGGCCTGGCCCTTGCCGGACTGGCTGATTCCGGGCACCTCGCCCACGCCCACCTCGAACTCGACCTTGAAGCCGTTGAATGCCTCGAACTGCTTGGCCGTCTCGGCATCGACCACGTCGGACAGGTCAAGGCCGTTCTCGGACGAGGTGACCTGATCGATGAGGGTGGCGGCGGTGGAGGTCTCGATGAGCATCGACGACTTCTGGGTGGCCACGGCGATGTAGTGGTCGATGAGGGTGGTGCTGGGAATGGCGTTGAGCAGCCCGTCACGCTTCATCGCGGCGAGCCAGTTGAGCGCCTCCTCGGTGGAGGGGTTGGACAGTGTGCTGGCCGTTGCCCGGCTGCCGTCGCGCCCGTTCTCGTGGTCGACGATGGTCTGGTCCTCGGCGCTGACCATGTTTTCGATGAACCACGGGTCGAGCTTCATGGCGAAGGGCTCACCATTGGGTCCGGCGGGGGCGGGGACCTTCTTGAGGGCCTCGGCGGCGGTACGTAGCTCGGAGAGGGTGGTGGGGGGCTTGTCGGGATCGAGCCCGGCTGCGGTGAAGTGGCTGCGGTTGTAATACAGCACGACGGTGGAGGCGCCGAACGCTGCGGGCCACTGCACCTCGGCGACCGAGTAGGCGGCCTTGATGCCGGGCAGCAGGTCGTCGACCTGGGCGCGGAGATCCTCGTCGGCCTCCATACAGGACTGTGCCGGCAGCGTTGAGCCGCTATCGATCATGTATTGGGTCCAGGTGTCCTCACCGGACACGATGGCGGGCAGCTGGCCGGCGCTGACGCCGGCCTCGAAGTTCTTGCGGAGCTCCGTGTAGTTGATGCCCTGGGACTCGAGGCGCACCTTCACCGTGTCCTGGCTGGCGTTGTAGGAGTCGACGATCTTGGCGAGCGCCGCTTGCGTGTTGCCCACGTGGGAGTGCCAAAAGACGACCTCGACGGGTTCGGTGGCGTCCTTGAAGGCGTCGACCGGGCACGGCGGAAGCTTCGAAGCGGTGACGCCGCCGTCGGACTTGGTGGGCTCACCGCTCTCGGTCTTACCGGATCCGCACGCGGCGGTGAGGAGGGCGGCCGCTGCCAGCGCGCCGATCGCTACTCGGGATCTGCTGATCATCTGGATGCTCCTTGGATGGCGAATGGAAGAACTCTTGAACGGGCGTTCACTTCACTGCTCCGGCGGTGAGGCCCCGCACCAACTGACGCTGGAACACCAACAGGAGCACCAGAACCGGCACCGCAGCGATGAGCGCCGAGGCGAAGCCCCAGTTGAGCTGATTGGGGTTGTCGGAGAGGAATCCCCGCAGAGCGATCTGGATGGTCTCGTACTTGTCGCTCTTGACCGCGAACCGGGGCCAGACGTACTGGTTGTACGCCCCGAGGAACGAGATGACGATGAACGAGCCCACGATGGGCCGCGTGACGGGCACGGCGATCTTCCACATGAAGGCGAAGTCGCTGTAGCCGTCGAGCCGGGCGGCATCGAGCAGGTCGCCCGGGATGCCCAGGAAGCCTTGGCGGATCAGGAACACCCCGAGCGCGGTGGCCAGGAAGGGGAGGGTGAGCGCCCCCAGCGTCTTGAGGTACGAGGGGTCGTTGATGCTGATGAGGTTGATGTCGAACATGGTCTGCACGTTGGCGATGAGGGTGACCTCGATCGGTAACAGCAGCGTGACCATGATGAAGCCGAACAGCACCTTCTTGAGGGGGAACTCGAGGAACGCGAATGCGTACGCCGCAATGGTGGAGGTGAACGTCTGGGCCACCACGATGAGCGCCGTGATGAAGAGGCTCTGCAAGATGGGCTTGCCGAGCTCGCCGTCGCTGAAGGCGTTGTAGAACGAGCCCCAGTCGGTGGCGACCGGCAGCAGTGACGGCTTCCTTTGGAACAGCGAGGCTGTCCCGCCCGAGATGGCCCGGATGAACGTCATGTAGATGGGGAACAAGATGAGCAGCGCCAGCGCCGTCAGCAGCACGTACCAGCCGGCCTTGGCCAGTTTGGAACCGCCCGGGGCGCCGGCCCCGTTGCGCCCGTTGTCCTCGTCGCTAGTTGTCATAATGCACCCGCCGGTTGAGCATGAGGAACTGGCCGACCGAGACAGCCAGGGTCAACACGAACAAGCCGAGTGCCATGGATGCGCCCGTCTGGAGGTCGGTGCGACCCTGAAGCTGGGTGATCTTGAACAACAGCGTCTCGGTGGAGCGTTGGGGCCCGCCGGAGGTGAGGATCTCGATCTGGGCGTAGGCCTGCAGCGACTGGACCACCAAGATGACGGCCAGGAACAGCAGGGTGGGCGAGATCATCGGCACCGTGATGCGCAAGAACCGCCGCACCGGGCGGTAGCCGTCGAGGGTGGCGGCCTCGTTGATCTCTTCGGGGATGGCCTGCATGCCGGCCAGCACGATGATGAAGGTGAGGCCGACGTTCTGCCACACCGAGGACAACGCGACGCCCCGCATCGCCCCGCCGGGCGTGCCGAGGTCGAGCCACGAGACGTTCTGGAAGTAGCCGGCCTGGCGGTTGACCAGGGTGAGGAACACCACCGAGGACACCGCTACCGAGGAGGCCACCGTTGACGAGAAGATGGTCTGGTAGATCTTGATGCCCCTGAGTTGGCGGTGCGCCGCGGTGGCCAACAGCACCCCGATGATGAGCCCGGCGGGCACCGTGTAGAGCATGAACTTGACGGTGATCCACAGCCCGGAGCGGAACTCGTCGCCACTGAGCACGTCCCAGATGCCCTTGGTGCCAACGAACTCGGTGTCGTCGCTGTTGGTGAACTTCTGGAAGAGCGCGAACTGGATGATTCGGTAGAACGGGTAGTAGGCGAAGACCGCGAAGACGATGAGCAGCGGAGCCAGCAGCGTGTAGCCGAGCACCGCCTCCTTCAACTTGCGGGACCGGGTGACGACCGCCATCAGTTGAGCCGCTCGGTGGTGGCCGAATCGAAGACGTGCACCTGCGCCGGGTCGATGCCCAGCATGACCGATTCGCCCACGGTCAACGACGTGTCATTGGAGGCCTGACGGATGACCCAGCGGGCCGGGCCGACCTGGCAGATCACGTGACGTTCGTGGCCGAGGAGTTCGACACTGATGACGGTGGCGGAAACATCGGTGCCGCCGATCTGCAGGTGTTCGGGCCGAACCCCGATGGTGACCGCCCGTGCCGAGGTCTCGGCGACGGCGTTGGCGACGCCGATCCGGCCCCCGTTCACCGCAACGCTGTTGGTGGTCTCGAGGACGCCCTCCAGAAGGTTCATGGGCGGGCTGCCGATGAACGAGGCGACGAAGAGATTGGCGGGTCGTTCGTAGACCGCCTGCGGGGCGCCCACCTGCTGCAGCTTGCCGTTGGTCATGACGGCGATCTGGCTGCCCATGGTCATGGCCTCGACCTGGTCGTGGGTCACGTAGATGAAGGTGGTCTCGAGGCGGCGCCACAGCTCGACGAGCTCGAGACGGGTCTGGGTGCGGAGCTTGGCGTCGAGGTTGGACAGCGGCTCGTCCATGAGGAACACCTCGGGACGCCGCACGATGGAGCGGGCCAGCGCGACCCGCTGACGTTGACCACCCGAGAGGGCGCCAGGTTTGCGGTTGAGCAGCTCGGTCAGGCCCAGGACCTCGGCGGCCTCGCTGACCCGGGTGGCCCGTTCGGCCGCGCCCAGCCGGCCCGCCTTGCGAGCAACGAGCGGCGACTCGATGTTCTTGCGCACCGTCATGTGGGGGTACAGCGCGTAGCTCTGGAACACCATGGCGATGTCACGATCGGAGGCGGCGAGATCGTTGACCCTGGTGTCGCCGATCGTCAGGTCACCCGACGTGATCGACTCGAGGCCGGCGATCATGCGCAGCGCCGTGGTCTTCCCGCAGCCCGACGGGCCGAGCAGCACCATGAACTCGCGGTCGGCGACCTCGAGCGTGAGGTCGTCAACCGCCACGCTGTCACCGAACCGCTTGGTCACATTGGCAAAACCGACTCGACTCATTCGTCTCCAGACGTGAACGACGACCTCTTGGATTCCGCGAACCCTAGCCAGCCGACGGCCTCGACCGTGCCACTGACGCCAGCCAGCAGAGCACCATCGAGGAACAGTGACAGATCATCGAGCAGCTCGGTGACGGGACGATGAACGCCAAGCATCCAACGGGCGAAAAATGCGTCGTCCATCCAGCCGGCCTCGGCGGGGCTCAGGCCGTCGATGGCAATGGTGCCCGAGGCCGCAGCCCGGTGCAGCCGGGACCAGGGCCAGCGGCGTCCGACGTCGATCGTGAGCTCGGCAAGCTCGTCGGGTCCAGGCACCCAGGCGGCGGGCTCGGCCTCGGCCAGGACCGGGTGGAGGGCGACGATATCGGCCCACGTCTCGATGAGTGGCGACGTGAGCGGGTCGGCGACGGCGTCGAGCAGGGACTGCACCCACTCGCTCAGGATCAGCAGCGACGACGGCTGATCTTCGGGCAGGCACGAGAGCCCGAGCACGCGGTTGGCGAGGTCGGCGATGAAGCCCGACACCGGGCGCCTGCCGGCGGAGATGGTGACCGTGGCGTCATCGTGTTCGATGGCCAGCACGCTGAGACCTTCGCGGTCCACGACGAAGGAAATATTGACCGAGACGGGGTCGCCGCGCCCGTGTTCGGTCTCGGCGAGCTCGCTGGAGCGCCCCTCGAGTACCAGGGCGATGCCCGCCCACGAGGGGTCGGCCACGATGCCCACCAGATCGTTGGGATCGGGCACCTCGAGCCGGCGCACGGTCACGGGGCGGCGGTCGGTGCCGCCGAGTGAGTAGAGCCCGCCGGGTGGTTCGCTGAGCAGTCGGCGGGCAACCGCCTCGAGGGCGGCGGGGGTGAAGGCACGGAGGGCCACAACAATGTCCGGAGGATCGCAGATGCAGGATCGGGCGCTTGGAGCCCGGGGCGACCGTGTGCGGCGGTCGCGACCGTGAGGGACAGTGTTGCAGTGGCTACTGACAGCGAGCCGGCCACGCCCTTGGACGCATCGCCCGAGGGAGGAACCACGTGGGTATGTTTGTCGTTGTGGACAATGCCGAGGGGTGTCGGGGGCTGGTGCGATGTTTCGTCTGATCTCGCTGCTCGTGGTCGTTGCCATCATGGCGATCATGTGGGTGACGATGGCCGATCGGGTGATGGGTGGCGGCGGCGACGACTGCGGACCAGCGGCCTCGACCACCACCCTGCCTCCGGTGTCGCTGCCCGCTGGGGTGGCGAAGATGCTCGACCCTTGCTGAGCCGGGTGGAGCCAGCTCCGCCGCTCAGGCTGCTGCTGCCATGACGTCGACCCCGCCGGCGCAGGCCGGCCAACGGCGCAGGACCAACGCCCGGGCGAGTTCGGCGTCGCTCGCCACGTAGTCGTGCAGCGCTTCGGGTGTCAGCTCGGAGATGCGTGACCGGTCGACCTCGACCGGGGTGAGCCCCACCAGGCGCGCCATCGCCTTGAGCCCACACGACAGGCCCAGGCCGGCGCCGACATCGGCCCGGTACACCCGGTACCCGTCGAGGTGGGCGTGGCCGCCCCACGAACCGCGGTACGAGCCCCGGTGGCCCGGTAGGGCGTCGAGTCGCACCTCGAGCAAGGGATCGGCGGCGGTGACGAGGCCGAGGTGGACACCGACCATACGGGAGCGGTCCTCGAGAAACGGCAGGTCGAACGCGGCGCCGTTCCAGGTGACCAGAACCCCGGGCGCGAGCGCCGACACCGCCGCATCGACCTGACCGAGCAACTCGGCCTCGGGGCCGGTGAACACTTGGGTGCCGAACGACGAGGCCAGGGCGACGGCCACGATCGGCGCCACGCGGGGGTCGAGGCCGTTGACGGTGGTGTCGGTCTCGATGTCGAGGCCGTAGAGGCGATCCGGATCCACGCCTTGGAATCTATTGACCACCGGTGACACCGAAGCGTGGCGGTACGATCGAAGCGTCATGACCCGCTACCTGATCACCTCAGCGCTTCCCTACATCAATGGCGTCAAGCACCTCGGCAACCTCATCGGTTCGATGCTCCCCGCCGACGTGTATGCGCGCCACCTTCGCCTCAGTGGAGAAGAGGTGCTGTTCATCTGCGCCACCGACGAGCACGGCACGCCCGCCGAGCTGGCGGCGCGGGCCGCGGGCATGGAGGTCGCCGAGTTCTGTCGTATCAACCACGACATCCAAAAGGGACTGGGCGAGCGATTCGCTCTCTCGTTCGACCATTTCGGGCGCACCTCGCATCCGGCCAACCACGAGCTGACCCAGCACTTGGCCCACGCGCTCGATGCCGAGGGCTTCATCGAGGAGCGGGTCATCCGTCAGATCTACTCCGCTGCCGATGGCCGGTTCCTGCCCGACCGCTACGTCGAGGGAACCTGTCCCAACTGTGGCTACGACAAGGCCCGCGGCGATCAGTGCGAGAACTGCACCAAGCAGCTCGATCCGACGATGCTCATCAACCCGCGTTCTGCCATCTCGGGCTCGACCGACCTCGAGGAGCGCGAAAGCCGCCACCTCTACCTCCTGCAGTCCCAGCTCACCGACCGGCTCCGGCCGTGGGTCGAGTCCAAGGTCGGTGTCTGGCCAACGCTCGCCACGTCGATCGCGCTCAAGTGGCTCGACGAGGGGCTCGAGGACCGGGGCATCACCCGTGACCTCGACTGGGGAATCCCGGTCGACCGCCCCGGATTCGAGGACAAGGTGTTCTACGTATGGTTCGACGCCCCCATCGGCTACATCTCCGCCACCCGTGAATGGGCGGAGCTGGCTGAAGCCGTCGGCCCCGACGGCTCCTCGACTCGCGATTGGGAGTCGTGGTGGCGCACCGACAAGGGCGCTGACGACGTTTGGTACACCGAGTTCATGGCGAAGGACAACGTTCCGTTCCACACGTTGAGCTTCCCCGCGACTCTCATGGGTTCGGGCGAACCGTGGCGCCTCGTCGACCAGCTCAAGAGCTTCAACTGGCTGAACTACTACGGCGGAAAGTTCTCGACCAGCGAGCATCGCGGCGTGTTCATGACCGACGCCCTCGAGCTGCTGGGGGCCGACTACTGGCGCTGGTACCTGCTGGCCAACGCACCCGAGAGCGACGACACCAGCTTCACCTGGGAACAGTTCGCCGAAGCGGTCAACAAGGACCTCGTCGGCACGCTGGGCAACTTCGTCAATCGGTGCGCCGCGCAGGTCGACCGCCATTTCGACGGGGCCGTCCCCGACGGTGGCGAGCCGGGCGAGATCGAAGCAGCGCTGGTCGAGCGGATCGGCGAGCTGATCGGGGACTACAAGGGTTGTCTGGATCGCCTCGAATACCGCAAGGCGGCTCAGGCGTTGCGGGCGTTGTGGGCCGAGGGAAACGTGTACCTCGAGGCCCGCGAGCCGTGGCGGGCCATCAAGGTCGACCGCGACGCCGCGGCCGTGACGATCCGCACGGCGCTCGGTCTGGTGCGCCTGTACGGGCACCTGTCATCGCCGTTCATCCCCGGCACCTCGGAGGTGCTGGCCACCGTGTTGCCCGAGGCCGACTCGTTGCAGGGGGTGAGTGCTGCGCTCGCCCCGTCGGTGCTCGAACTGGCAGCGGGCGCGGCGTTCGTCGGGCCCGGGTTGCTGTTCCGCAAGATCGACGACGACACCATCGCCGAGTGGATCGAGCGCTTCGGCGGGACTGCTGCGGTGGGGTGAAGCGGCGAATGACCCAGCCATCGCGGACCCCCGCACTACGGTTGGCCCCATGACCGGGAGTTCGCAGCGCGCGCCGAGAAAGCTGCGGTCCAAGGAGAGTCCGTCCTCGCTGGGACGCTCCACCGCAAGTCGCCGCGCCGGCCTGTTGGCGAGCAACGCCATGAGGGTCGTGCTGCTGATCGCTCTCGTGGCGGGCAGCGGCGTGGCCGCCGGCTTCGCTCTGGGCTACCCGCTACGCGAACTCGATCTCGGGGCTTCCGATGCGCCCATCCTCGATCAGGTGGCGCTCGCCGGCACGATCGACGCCGAGCGAGCGCTGATCATGGCCGAGGATCTGCCGAATACCTATGCCGCAGATGAATCCTTCGCCGCTGCGGTGTCGCTGGTCGGCGCCGAGTACTGCGGCCAGACCATCGTGCCCACCGATCCGCAGGGGGATGCGCTCACCCGTGCCTATGTCGATCGGCAGAACAAGTCGTTCATGTTGTCTCAGGTGGTCCGGGTCCGAGAGCAGAACTCCGCGGGCAAGTACATCCGCGAGATGATCAAACTCTTCGACGGCTGCGACGGCCAGCAGTTCTTCAAGGAGGACAACGTCGAGGTCTCGATCGAGAAGACCAGTGCGGACCCGCCGTTGGGCGCCGACTACGTGCAGCGCACCCTCGTGCCCAAGGACGGTGGGACGATCCAGATCGTCACCTACTTCCAGGTAGGCAATGTCATCGTCGCCATCCAGTACGCCGGTCCGGCCAAGCCCAAGCGTGAGCTCATGTCCAAGGCCGAAACCGAGATCCTCTACCGCGTCGCCCCGGACCAGGTTTCCAAGACGGCGCAGGTCGACGGGTCCAAGCCGCTCCCGGGCGAGTCCGAGGGTGTCACCACCACGACGGGGGTCGATGCAGTGACCCCATCTCCGACCTCCAGCCCCACCGCCGAGGTGCCGGCATTGACGCCGGCACCGGATCCCACGTTCGAGACACCTACCACCAAGAAGTCGCGATGAGCGAAGCGTACGACCGGCTCATCGACGATCTCGCCGCCGAGGCCGACGCTCTCGATGGTGTGGTGGTCGGTCTCAGCGACGATCAGTTCGAGCAGGCGTCTCCGGCCGATGGTTGGTCGATCAAGGACCAGCTGAGCCACCTTGCCGGCTTCGACGAGGCCGCCACGACCGCCATCGTCGACCCCGAGTTCTTCGTCGCCGACCTCGAGCGGCGGATCACCGAGGGTGACGACCCCATCGCCGGCTATACGGCGACCGGACGCCAGATGACCGGCCGAGAGGTCCTGGAGTGGTGGCGGCGGGCCCGGGTGGGCCTCATCGACGCCGCCCGTCCGCTCGACCCCAAGGCGCGCATCCCCTGGTACGGCCCGGCGATGGGCGCAATGTCCCACGTGACGGCGCGCACCATGGAGGCCTGGGCCCATGGCCAGGACGTGCGCGACGCTCTCGGCGTGGAACCATCGATCAGCCACCGACTCCGCCACGTCGCCCACATCGGCGTGGGGGCCAGAGCGTTCAGCTATGCCCTCAACGGTATGGACGCGCCGACCATTGCTGTGGACGTGGTGCTGAACGCGCCCGACGGTTCGCAGTGGACCTGGGGACCGGGCGACGCCGCCGACCGCATCGAGGGCGATGCCCTCGATTTCTGCCTGCTGGTCACCCAGCGGCGCCACCGCGACGATCTGTCGCTGCGGGTCACCGGCGACGAGGCCCAACGCTGGCTCGCCGTGGCTCAGGCCTTTGCCGGCGACCCCGGCGGCGGTCGGGCTCCGCTGGCAGACTCAGCGTCGCTGCCCGACTAGAGCTCGCTGATCAGGTGGAAGGCCTCGCCGGCGGATTTGCCGAAGGGGGCCGCGGCGCCGCGGAGCTTGTCGCGTTCGCGGGAGCGGAAGCCCTCGATGGGGCTCGCTGCGGGGGCGTCGGGGTCGAGTCGGTAGAGGTGGGTGGTCTCGTGCTGTGACTCGTGGGCCTCGAGCGCTGCGAGCTTGGCGGCAATGGACTGCTCGTCGGCCCGTTCGAGGTGGTTGGCCTCATCGGCCTCGAACAACAGCAAGGCTTCGGGCCGGTGATGGGCGATGCCGTGCTCGGGATAGAAGTGCGGGTCCCGTGCGGCCACGACGGCATCGACGGTGAGGAAGCCGGCGTTGCGGTGATCGGGATGCAGGCGGTATCGCTTCCACGGGTCGTGGCCCAGAATCACCGTCGGTTGCAGCCGCCGGATCTCGCGGCTGACCGCCGACACGTTTCGCGGTGACGCCGTGAGTTCACCGTCGACGACTCCGAGGAACACCACCTCGCCAGTGGCGCCCAGCGCAGCAGCCGCCGCCCGCTGCTCGCCCTGGCGGCGCACGACGAGCGCAGCCAGGTCGGCGGAAGCGTCCCAGGACCCCTTGGACCCGTCGGTGCAGATGAGATGGTGCACGACGCACCCGGCGCGGGCCCATCGAGCCAGCGTGGCGCCGCAGCAGAACTCGACGTCGTCGGGATGTGCGGCAATGGCGAGCGCCACTGCCGGAACGTCGAGATCGATGCTGAACGGGGGCCTGGTCGGGTCGCTGGTCACCGGCCGATCGTAGAGCGCTGCGTCATTGCCGAAGGAACCACTCGAGGTCGGCGGGGTCGTCGATGTCCCAGCCGAGATCCTCATGGTCGAGCACCTGCAACCGCAGGCCGACGCGGGTGGCCTCGGAGCGATGCCGGTCACACGAACCGGGGCCGTAGGCGAACGTGAACTCGCCCGCCGTCGGCACCAGCAGCAGGTTGGTGCCGTCGTGGTGTCGGTCGGGGACGAGGAGCGCGTCGAGCGTTGCGTCGGCGAGGGTAGCGGCCACCACGCTGGCGGCGGTGGCCGGTCGTGCGAGATCTGCTGGCAGGATCGCCACGTCGGCGATGCCGTCGTGGCGGGCATCGTTACGGGCGGCGGTGACGGCAACGTTGAGGCCGGGGGAGCCCGGTGCCACCACTCCCGCACCCCGCGAGCGGGCCCACCGGTCGACCTCGGCATCGTCGGTGACCACCACCACATCGCTGCCGGAGACGGCGGTGAGGAGGCCGTCAGCGAGGGAGCGGCACAGCTCCCGCCGCTCGGCACCGCTGAGGACCTCGCGGAGCCGGGTCTTGGGGTCGTCGAAGGACCGCAGCGGTATCACGATCCTCACGTCGCCGAGCACGGCGCAAGGCTAGGTGGAATTCACGGTCGAGCTTCCCGGACACGGCAACCCTGAACCCCTATCGTCTGAACAGTCGCCGGGAACCGGCGGCAAAGGGGGAGAGGTCGACATGAGAATCACAGTGGGGATCATCGGCGGCGGGTCGTGGGGTACGACCGTCGGCCATCTCGCAGCCCACAACGTCTCAACGGTGCTGTGGGCCCGCGATTCGGCCACCGCCGATGAGATCAACACGAGCCACAGCAACAGCCGGTACCTCCCCACGTTTTCGCTGCATCCGGGCCTGACCGCCACCTCCGACCTGGCCGAGGCCGTCGGGCAGGCCGACGTGTTGGTGATGGGGGTGCCCTCCACCTCGTTCCGCTCGACCCTCGAAGCGGTGGCGGCGCACATTCGTGCCTGGGTGCCGATCGTCAGCCTGACCAAGGGACTCGAGCAGGGAACGCGGCTGCGCATGAGTGAGGTGGCGAATCAGGTGCTGCCCGGTCATCCCGTTGCCGTGCTGACGGGTCCCAACCTGGCCAAGGAGATCCTCGCCGGCGATGCCGCGGCGTCGGTGCTCGCCACCCACGACCCAGTGGTGGCGGCGCGGTTGCAGGAGGTGTTCTCCACGAAGCTCTTCCGGGTCTACACCAACCCCGATGTGGTGGGTTGCGAGGTGGCGGGCGCACTCAAGAATGTGATTGCCATCGCGTCTGGGATGGCCGATGGCCTCGGCGCCGGTGACAACACCCGCTCCGCCGTGATCACCCGCGGCTTGGCGGAGCTGAGCCGTCTCGGCGTTGCCATGGGGGGCAATGCCATGACCTT
>Ga0105047_10003438_pt1 | contig 27904 bp, 19 predicted proteins | sample MAT04_FD_78384 | JGI IMG/M metagenome (GOLD analysis project Ga0105047, IMG submission 78384) | Freshwater microbial communities from Lake Fryxell liftoff mats and glacier meltwater in Antarctica - MAT-04 (megahit assembly) | ecosystem: Environmental > Aquatic > Freshwater > Ice > Liftoff... | reverse complement strand
TGCACCTTGTCGCCAGTCGGTCGGGACTGATCAACGAGGTGAACATCGTCCCCGCCGCCGAGGATGAAGCGCCGCGCCCGCAGGAATCCACCTACCAGTTTGTGCACCGCACCTTTCAAGAGTACCTGGCCGCGCGCTGGCTGGCCACGGCGGTGGATGACAGTAGCGGCGAAGAGATCAGCTACCGCCTGATCGAGGCGCGCATCGACCAACCCGAGTGGCGTGAGGCGATCTTGCTGGCAATCGGTTGTTGCCAGGTGGAAGGGCTGAACGTTCCCTATTACCGCATCGCCAACATCTTGCATGGGCTGTGGCCAGAGCCGGCGCAGCAGCCAGCGTTGTGGCCGCGCACCCTGCTCTTAGGGGAAGCGTACGTACACCTCTTTGGCGAAGACCGGCTGCGCCAAGCGGGCAACCGCAAGGTGGCGCAGGACCTCCAGCAGTGGGTGCGCCAGGATCTACGGCGCATCCGGCAAGACCGGGAACGCAGCGCGCAGGAGCGCCTGCAGGCAGGTCTATTGCTGGACGACCTGGGCGTGGCGCCGTCCGGCTTGGACGAGTTCATCGCCGTGCCCAACACGACGCTGCATGTAGGGAAATACCCGGTCACCAACGGCCAGTTCAAGCGCTTTGTGGCCGCCGGTGGGTATGGGGAAGCCAAGGGCCAGCGCCCGTCCTGGTGGAGCGAGCAGGGGTGGAAATATCGATGCGAAGAAGATTGGACCGCTCCGCGTTACTTGGATGACCGCCGCTTAAACCGTACCACGCAACCCGTAGTGGGGGTTAGTTGGTACGAAGCGGATGCCTATTGCAACTGGCTAAACGCCCAAGCCAGTGTCGCTCAGTTACCGGATGGATCAGGCTATCTACCGGTGGGCACGCGGGCGAAACTGCCTACCCAGGACGAATGGATGCTGGCGGCGCGCAACGGGCAAGCCGCGCCAGCCAAGGATGAGCATGACTATCCCTGGTCTGGCCCCTTCGACAAGGCATTGGCCAATACGGAGGAAAGCAACCTGGATCAGACCACGCCGGTAGACATGTATACCGGTGGGGCGACACCCGCTGGCGTTTACGACATGGCGGGCAACGTCTTCGAATGGACGTTGGATCACGACAAGGACGACTGGTATTATGTCAAAGGCGGGTGCTTTTATCTCGATGCCGCCAGAGCAAGGGCGTCCGCCGCCGGCGTCAGGTACTACAGGAACTTCAGGGCCGGGGGCGGCTTCCGGGTGGTGTGCGTCCCCATCATCTCTCATGGCCAGTTCTGATTTCTGGCTGCCGATTTCTGATTTCTGATCGGGCGCAGTAGCGCCCGATGACTTCTGTTGTGCTGCGCTGCCTCTGGCAGCGCAGCGATCGATTTTTTTGGTTTTGGCGACAACGCTCCAACCATCTCGGAGTAAGTGTCAACAACAGTCGTAGGTCATCGCCTCCGGCATGACAAGGGGTATTGGGCGCGTGCAATCGGTGTCACGCCGGAGGCGATGACCTACGATTGTTGTCCCCAGCCCGCCCTACACCCACCAACGAACCAGCGAAATGCCTATTGACAGGCTCCTGAGCGCGTGATACTATGCAAAGGAATTTGATTAGTTAAGTTAATTAATAAAAGATCCGGGTCGCAAGCGCCAGCATACGGACACTGCTTCTGCCGATTGTCATGTTTCCTATGCACGAAAAGGCTACGCACCAGCAGACACGCACCTACAACCGGCAATTCGTGCTGCGGACGATTTTCGACCACAGCGCCATCAGCCGTGCCGATATCGCACGGCTCACGCACTTGACGCCAGTGACCGTATCGGAGATCGTGGCTGAACTGATCACGGACAAGCTGGTCGCCGAGAGCGCGCCGAACACGGTTGTCGAGGGCGAAACCGCGACGATCGCCCGGCGTGGCCGGCGCCCAATCCTGGTGCAGGTGGCCGCCGGTGAACGCCAAATCCTCGCGCTGCGCTTGGCGGTTCACGAGTTCCGCGGCGTGATTCTCGATCTCAACGGCGAGTTTCGGTACAGCAAGCAACTCCCCGTAGACGACGTTCGCGGCGATGCTGCCGTGGCGCGTGTCTTGGAACTGGTTGACGATCTGGTCGCCCACGCCGACCGGCCAATCTTGGGCATCGGCATTGCATCACCCGGCATTGTCGACACCTATCGTGGCGTCGTGCTGCGTTCTGTGTTCTTCCAATGGGACGATTTGCCGCTGGCCGATCGGGTGCACCAGCGCTGCGGGCTGCCCGTCCATATCGCCAACGCCAGCCAGGTGACTGCGCTCGCTGAGCATTTGTTCGGCAGTGACCGCACACTGCGTAATCTGGCGGTGGTGCGCATCGGGCAGGATGTGGGCGCCGGCTTCATCGTGGATGGACAGCTATTTTTTGGCGACGGCTTTGGCGCAGGGGAAATCGGCCACATCGCAATGCAGGAGCATGGCGATATCTGTGCGTGCGGCAATCGCGGCTGTTTGGAAACACTTGTCAGCACACCGGTCGTCATCCGCGCCGCACAGAGGGCAGCGGCAGAGCATCCAACGTCCATCCTTGCGCGGCACCTGGCGGCAGCCGCGTCGCCTGGGTTGGACGCTGTACTGGCTGCCTATGCCGAGGGTGACCCTTGGGCCCAGGAAATTGCGCAGACGAACGCCACCACCGTCGGGCATGCCCTGGCCTTTATCGTCGCCTTGCTCAATATTCAACGGATTCTACTCGTGGGCAGTGTCACGCAGTTTGGCGATGCTTGGTTACAGCAGGTACGCGACGCCCTGCCGAGAGCGGCGATTCCAAATCTGGCACAACAAACCAACGTGGAAATCGCCCAGCATGGACCCAATGCCATCATTCTGGGCGCCGCCGCCTTGCTGTTGTCGCGTGAACTGGGCCTGACCTTGTTGCGCACGTCGATCCCCCACGAATAGCGGATACCGATGGGCGCGCACGGGTGGGCTGAGCGTGGCCAGGGCTGTGGATTGATCAACGGCAGCGGTTCGATGCCGCCTGGCGTTGGTGGTTTTTGAAGGACATTTATCCATCCAGAGGAAAGAACGGAAGGCCGAACATGGACAAGAATAAGCTGCAAACGGGCGTCATTGGGTTGGGCATCTTGGGTCTGCAATATCTGGACTTCTTCGCCAAACGCGACGACGTGGAAACGGTAGGCGTGTGTGACGTGCGGCGTGGCGCGGCCGAATCCGCCGGCGCACAATACGGTGCCACCCCCTACGTCGACTACGCGGCGATGCTCACGGAGAAACGGCTCGACTTGGTTGTCGTCGCCACGCCCGACCATCTGCACTTTGCACCGACGATGCAAGCGCTGGATGCGGGCGTACCGGTCATCATCCAGGAAAAACCGCTTGCCACCACGCTCACGGAGGCCGCCCGCATCTATGAAGCGGTCGAGCGTCACGGCGCCCGTTTCTTCGTCAACTACGCCAATCGCGCCATGCCCTTCGACCGTGCCACCTACTATGTGCTGCGCCATGGCCTGATCGGTCAGCCCGTCTATGCGGAGTCGCGACTGGACGACAACATCAGCGTGCCGACGCACCTATGGGGTGAGCGCAGCCGGGAGTTCGCCGCCGGCTCATCGCCGGCTCAGTTCTTGCTGAGCCACATGGTCGACCTCATGAATTGGAATTTTGCCCCGCTGCGCGTGGCGGACGTCTTCGCCATCACGCAGGAAAAAGTGCTGGGCTACACGCCGGATCTCTTCGACGCATTTCTTATGTTTGAGGGTGGGTTGAAGGTGCGCCTCAAAGCGGAGTGGATCAAGCACATGGATCAGATTGTGGAGTACTACACCAGCATCACGGGGGAGAGCGGCACGATCATCTACAACAAGCGCCCTGGCTTCGGCGTTGTGGAAAGCTGGCGCGCCAATTTCTCGCAGCCGCCGGCCGATGCTGATCTGATTCAACATCACCGGCGCCTCGGCGCGCAGGGCATCGAGCTGCGCCTGGGCCGCCATTACCACGCGCACACGGAGGCGTACGATGTTTCCACGGTAGAGGCATCGCTGGAACACGTAGGGTCCGACCAGGCCCATGGCCTCATGCTGATCGGGCCGATGCTGGATGCCGTCGCCCAGAACACCTTGACCCCTTCCTCCTGGCAGGACCTTGGCCCGCTTCCCACGCATCGCGACGGGTTGCATCAGGTTCAGGTCGTCCAGGCGATTCTGGATTCGGCCCGCAGTGGCCAACCGGTTGCTGTCTCTCGCTGAGTTCACCTCCATTGCAAGCGAACCATGCTTCAAGGTGGGAACGGTGTGGTCAACCCAAAGGAGGTGTTTGTACTCGAAACCAGATTCTGAAGGTCCGTCTCTCGCAGTCTATCTTGGTTCAGAATTCGACCACAGGAGAAAACTATCATGAGCACCCAAACCGGATTGTCGAGACGCCAGTTCCTGCAGGCCACAGCGGGCGGAGCGGCCCTGCTTGGTCTTGCCGGCTGTGTCGCCCCCGTCGCGTTGCCCGTTCAGAATTCGTCAGGCGCAGGCGCAGCCGCCAAGGCCGTCGATGAGATTCGTGTGTTAGTGGTCGGCGATCCCTTCCAGTTTGCCCTGGAGAAGATCATTGGCTCCTTCACCGAACAGACAGGTGTCAAGGTCAACCTGGAGAGCCTGTCCTATGACGCGCTCAATGCCCGGCTGGCCGCTTCATTTGTCAGCGGTTCGTCCGATGCGGATGTCGTCACCGTCGACCAGATGTGGAATAGCCAGTACTACGACAATCAGTGGATCGTCGCGCTTGACGACTTCATCAAGCGTGATGCCGACATCAACCTGGGTGACTTCATCCCCGAAGTACTCTATTCACTGAATACGTGGCGCGGGCATGTCGTGACGCTGCCGATCGCTGCCTATGCGCAAGGGACGATGTACCGCACCGACGTGTTCGACACGTTGGGGCTTACGCCGCCGCCCAAGAACGCCGCCAGCGCCGGGGACTGGACCTGGGATACCTATATGGACCAGGTCAAGCAGATCAACGGCCAGAAGGTTGGCGACACCTCCATATATGGCACGGTTGTCTGTGGCTCGCAGCCGGTGCCGATCGTGCACATGTACAGCCAGTTGGGCGCCAGCTACGGTGCGCGGTGGTTCAAGCAGTTCCCCGCAGCACCTTGGGACTTTACGCCCACGATCAATTCGCCGGAAAACCTGGCTGCCCTCAAAGCCTACAAGTCACTCTATGAAATGTCGCCCGCCGAGGCCATCAATTACGTCTGGTTCGATGCCGGCACCCGCTTCTCACAAGGCGATATTGGCATGTTCTACTGGTGGACGCCCTATTTCTACTTGGTCAAGAACAGTGGCTACATGACCGGCGAAAAGGCGAAGACCATCGACCTGTACGATGTCGGCATGTTGCCCAAGGCAGCTGGTCGCGACCCCTTGGTGAGTCTGGGCGGCTGGAGTCTGGGTATGCCGTCTTCCACCGATAAGAAGCAGGCGGCTTGGGACTTCATTAAGTGGGCCACCGGCGCCGCTGCGCAGAAGCAGATGGCACTTGTCCCGGATTACAACTATCAGTTCAGTGACTTTGCCCGCCAGTCGCTTTATCAGGATGCAGAGATCAAGGCCATCTATCCCTATCTCGATGTGCAACTCGAACTCATGCATCAAGGCGACGGCAAATTGGTGCGGCCACCGATGCCAATTTACACCTCGATGGAAGGCATCTATGGCTTGAATCTCAACCAGGTCATTTCCGGCGCTGTGACGCCTGAGGTTGGCCTGCAGACGACGGACACGTTGTTCACCAATGTCCTCAAGGGTAATTTCATGGTGCCATACCAGATGGAAAGCTATGACGATACCTTGGCGAACACGGAGAAGTTGCTTGCCAGTCTGGGCGCATAGTTCAACGAGCTCTTGTTGAGCCTTCACGTTTTTCCCTACGTTGGGTCGCATCCAGCGGCCCAACGTAGGACAACTGGAAATGACCCATGAACCGATCAGGCGTTGCGCGCTGGTATCCCTATCTCTTTATCCTGCCCTCGTTTGTGCTCTTGCTGGCTCTGATCATTTACCCGACGTTCTTTGTCATCTCCAATAGCTTCTATTTTTGGAACCTCCAAACCAGCGCAGTCCCGCTGCAGTATGTCGGGCTGGGAAATTTTGAGTTGGTTTTCACCGTGACTCCCTTTGTGGATTCACTGCGCAACACGCTGGTGATTGCTTTCGCCGGCACTTTTGTCGAATTCTGGCTGGGGATGGGCATTGCGCTCTTGCTGAGCACCGGTGTCAGAGGAATCGGTATCTTTCGCGCCTTGCTCATCATGCCCATCACCATCGCTCCGGTGGTCACCGGTTTCTTGTTCCGGTACATGTACTATCGGGAAGGCGGGTTGATCACCTGGTTGCTGCTTCAGATCGGTGTCCCGGTATCGGAGCGAGGTCTGCTTGGCGAAGAAAGTACGGCGCTGGCCAGTGTGCTTTTTGCCGACGTCTGGCAGTGGACGCCGTTTGCCGCTCTTCTTCTCTATGCGGGTCTGCTCTCCATTTCAGATGAAGTCAGGGAGGCTGCCCGCGTGGATGGTGCAGCCGGTTGGGCGCTATTCTGGCGCATCACCCTGCCGCTAGTCAGGCCGACGGCCGCGATCTTCATCATGCTCCGCTTCATGCAGCTTTTCAATATGTTCGACCTTGTCCTGGTCTTGACGCGCGGCGGGCCCGGTACTTCTTCACGCACGTTGGCGTACAACTTGTATCTAGAAGGTTTGGTCAACTACAACATCGGCATCGCCGCCGCAATGACCGTTCTCATTGTCATCATCGTCACGCTTCTCATCAACGTGTACATTCGTTTTGCATTCAGCGATTGGGATTGGTAAGCGATGAAACTGAAGATCCACCAGAAGGTGCTCGTCTACTTTGCCCTTGTGCTGATCCTGGTTTTCTTTCTGACGCCAATTCTGTGGTTTTGGGCGTTGGCCCTGCGTTCTCAGACTACGGCCTTTGCCATGCCGCCTGTTTTCTTGTTTAAGCCCCAACTGGATGCATTGCGCTACACCTTTATCGATCCGGGGAACAACGCTCCTCAACTACGCAATAGTCTCATTGTGGCGCTTGGCGCCACCCTGCTCAACTTGCCGTTCGCCTTGCCGGCAGCCTACGCGTTGTCACGCTTACGGCTTAGCGGCAAACGTTTCTTCATGCTCTGGTATTTGAGCCTGCTGATGGCGCCGCCGGTTGTTTTCCTCATCCCCTACTTTATCCTCATGGCGCGTCTGCATTTGACGGGCACGTACTTCTCCATGATCCTGATTCTCCAGACCATCACCCTTCCCATGTCCATCTGGTTGCTCAAGAGTTTTATCGACGAGGTGCCGGCCGAACTCGAGGATGCCGCCGCCGTCGATGGCGCCAACTGGTTTGTCCGCCTGACGCGCATCACGCTGCCGTTGACGCTGCCCGGAATCATTGTGACCTCGATGTTTGCATTCGTTTTTAGCTGGAACAACGTCGTGTTTCCCCTGATTCTGAGCAATCAAGCCACGGCCACGCTGCCGGTAGGAACCATGAACTACTTTGCGACGGCTGGCATTACGTGGAACTACATTGCTGCCGCTTCCGTGGTAGCCATGATCCCGCCCATGATCATCTTTCTGCTGCTGGGCCGATACATTGTACGCGGCCTAACGTTCGGCGCAGTCAAAGGGTAAGGGCGAATGGGCAAGCCGCTTCGTCGTATCCTGGATACACTGCCCCAATGGCTGGGCAGGAACCTCGTCCATAAGCCTATGGTACAATGACATAGAATTGTGGCTTTGATGATCCAGCGAGATGCTCATGCGATTTTTCACGACTGAAGGCCCGGTCAACTGTGCCGACCACTACTGCTTGCCGCCGCTGGAGCGCCTGGATCTGCCGGAAGTACTGACGCTGATTGACCAGAAAAAGTACTTCCTGCTTCATGCCCCGCGCCAGACGGGCAAAACTACCTGTCTGCTGGCGCTGGCCGCCTACTTGAACCGCGAAGGGTGCTACCGGGCGGTCTATGCCAACATCGAAAGCGCCCAGGCCGCGGGCGAGAACGTCATCCTGGGGATGACCGCCGTCGTCGAACAGATCGCGCGCGGCGCACGCGATCAGATCGGAGATCACCAGGCGACTACTCGATCTGCCCAAGCTGTTGGCGGCCTTCCAGCAGTTGTTTCGGGAGAATTCGGAAAGCTGGGTGGAGCGCTTCCAGTACAGCGAGGCTGGTCCCTAACTGCTCCTGCAGGCCTTCTTGCAGCGCATCGTCAACGGCGGCGGGCGCGTCGAGCGCGAGTATGGCCTGGGACGCGGGCCGCATTGCCGAATGTGCCCTGGGAAGCGTGCCCGCCGGGCGCGCTTCCCACGTCGAACAGGATTTTCAACAGCGCAGTCGTGCCCTTTGGGGATGCGTTTGCCGGCGTCTTCCGCTGTGCGGATGCGCCCACGGGGCGGATCGCCCTGTACTATGGCTGCGCCGACACGGTGACGGGGCTGGCGTTTTGTCAGGTGGATGAGGTGCTCCAGTTTTTGAAGGAGAACTCAGAATTGTAGATGCTGCGCCAGGCAACCGGCTTTGCTTGGCAGCTTGGCGTGAACCCATCTAACGGCTGCCGAGGAGGCCGCAATGCATTCAAACAGTTTTTCCGAAAAGTTGATACGCCTGCAAGCGCAACATGAAGCGCTGATCACCCGCCCAAACCCGGTGGACGAGGGCTGGTACAACGGCGTGTTCGAGCGCTATGTGTATCCGGTGGTGACGGCGGCCCATACGCCGCTCTTCTGGCGCTATGATCTTGACCCCGGCACAAACCCCTATCTGATGGAACGGCAGGGCATCAACGCCGCCTTCAATCCAGGCGCGATCGAGTTCGCGGGCAAGATCTGTCTGGTGGTGCGCGTCGAAGGCGCCGACCGCAAGTCCTTTTTTGCCGTGGCGGCCAGCGACAATGGGATCGACAATTTCCGCTTCTGGGATTATCCCCTCGTGATGCCCGAGACCGCAGACCCGGACATCAACGTCTATGACATGCGGCTGGTCAAGCACGACGACGGCTGGATCTATGGGATCTTTTGCACTGAACGCAAAGATCCAGCGGCGCCGCCCGGCGACCTGAGCAGCGCCGTGGCCCAGGCCGGCATCGCCCGCACGCGCGATCTGAAAAGCTGGGAACGCCTGCCGGATCTGCGCACGCGCTCCCCGCAGCAGCGCAATGTGGTGTTGCATCCGCAGTTTGTGGATGGCCAGTACGCCTTCTACACGCGGCCGCAGGATGATTTTATCCAGGCGGGCAGCGGCGGCGGCATCGGGTGGGGTCTCTCGCGCGGCATGAATCCGGCGGTGATCGACAGCGAGACGATTGTCGACGCCCGCGCCTATCACACGATCAAAGAGGTCAAGAACGGCGAAGGGCCAGCCCCGCTCAAGACCGCCCAAGGATGGTTGCACCTGGCACACGGCGTGCGCGCCACCGCGGCGGGGCTGCGCTATGTGATCTATCTCTATCTGTCCGATCTGACGGCGCCGTGGAAGGTGACACACGCGCCGGCCGGTTACTTCCTGGCGCCGGTGGGGGAGGAGCGCTTTGGCGATGTCTCCAACGTGGCGTTTAGCAATGGGTGGGTGCAGCGCGCCGGCGGCACTGTGCTGATCTACTACGCGGCGTCCGACACACGCTGTCATGTGGTGACTTCGACGGTCGACCGGCTGCTCGACTATGTGCTGCACACGCCCGCCGATGGCCTGCGCTCTGCCGCCAGTGTGGAAACCAGGATCGGCTTGATCCGGCGTAACTTGGAGAGTTTCTGATGATGGACAAGAATGCGGTTAGCCCTGGGATCAATGGGATGCCCCGTGTGGTGCTGGCCGCGCCCGACGGGGCACGTGCGGAAATCTACTTGCAAGGCGCACACGTCACGGCGTGGACGCCGGCCGGCGGGCAAGCACGCCTCTACCTGAGCGAGTTGGCCGAGTTTCGTGAGGGTGCGGCGATCCGCGGCGGCATCCCGGTGATCTTTCCGCAGTTTTCCGACCGCGGCCCGTTGCCGCGGCACGGGTTTGCGCGCAGCGCGCCGTGGGAACTGGTAAGCGTGGACAAAACTGCGACGGGCGAGGCGATAGCCACCTTGCGCCTGCGCGACACGGCGGCCACCCACCAGGTCTGGGCCGGGTCTTTTGTGGCCGACCTGATCGTCTCGATCGGGGGCCGGCGCCTCGATGTGACGCTGGCGGTGACGAATACGGGCGTCGAAGCGTTTTCGTTCAGCGGTGCGCTGCACTCCTATTTGCATGTCGCCGACGTGACCGCCACCCTGATCGAAGGGCTGAGCGGGCAGCGCTTTGTGGACCAGACGGCCGGCGGCCAGGAGACGATCCAGCCGCCGGGTGCGCTGGCCATCGTGGGGGAGGTCGACCGCATCTACCTGGGGGCGCCGGCGTCGGTGACGGTGCGCGAGCCGGCTCACGTCACGGAAGTCAGCGCTGTGGGCTTCCCAGACATGGTGGTGTGGAACCCGGGGCCGGCGCGCGCAGCGGCGCTGTCCGATTTGGAGCCGGGCGGCTATCGACGCATGTTGTGTGTGGAAGCCGCTGTGATCGGAACGCCGGTGCGGCTGGAGCCTGCTGAGCGCTGGCGCGGCACACAATCCCTGCGGGTGAGGAGCTAGAGACATGGCAGAAGCTGCCCAGGGTGTCGCACCCACCGGCGAAGACAACGACGATTGGCGCGCGCTGTTCGAGGCGGAGTTGCGCGGCAACATCTTGCCGTTTTGGATGGCGGTGGCGGTGGACAAGGTCAACGGGGGCTTTGTGGGCGCCGTGACAAATGACCGCCAGGTGCACAATGAGGCGCCGCGTTCGGGGGTTGTTTGTGCGCGCATCCTGTGGACTTATGCCGCGGCCTATCGCCGCTATGGGCGACCGGAGTACCGGGAGATGGCGCAATGCGCGGCGGATACCTTGGCCGGCCCGTTTTGGGACAGCGCATACGAAGGTATCTACTGGCTAATTGACGCCCACGGCCAACCCGTCAGCGCGCGCAAGCACTCCTATGCGCAGGCCTTTGCGATCTATGGGCTGGCCGAGTTCTACCGCACGACCGGCGACCCCCAGGCCCTGGCGCTGGCACAGCAGATCTTTGGCCTGCTGGAACGCCATGCCCATGACCCCATCGATGGCGGCTATATAGAGGGATGCGGGCCGGCATGGGACACGCTGGCCGACATGCGGCTGAGCGACAAGGAGCCCAACTGTCGCAAGTCGATGAATACGTTGCTTCACATTCTGGAGGGGTATACCAACCTGCTGCGGGCGTGGGAGGATCCGTTGCTGCGCATACGGCTGCGCGAGTTGCTGGAGTTGTTTTTTGACCGCGTCCTCGACGCACGCACGGATCATTTCCACCTCTTCTTTGACGATGCGTGGCACGTGCTGCCCGGCCACATCTCCTACGGCCACGACATCGAGGGCAGTTGGCTGTTGGTGGAGGCGGCCGAAGCGCTTGGCGATCCGGCGTTGATCGCGCATGCACAACAGGTGGCGGTGCGCATGGCCGGCGCGGTCTACGCCGAGGGGCTGGCGGCTGACGGCAGTGTGATCTATGACCGCGAGGCCGATGGCAAGGCGAATGGCGACAAGCATTGGTGGGCGCAAGCGGAGGGGGTAGTCGGTTTCTACAACGCGTATCAACTGACAGATGACCCCCGTTTTCGGGAGGCGGCACGCGGCTGTTGGCGCGTGATCCAGGAACAATTTGTCGACCGCACACATGGCGAGTGGTTCAAGGTGCTCGACGCGCAGGGCGTGCCGCTGGCCGGACAGCTTAAGATCGGGCCGTGGGAATGCCCGTACCATCATGGGCGAATGTGCTTGGAGATGGCGGCGCGGCTGAGCTAACTGGAGGCGGAACTGGTCTCCAGTTCGTCAGCCATCGGCACGACCATCACGCCGCCGCGGTAGTCCAGAAAACAGAGACGCAGGCGCGGGCGGACGCCCAGCAGCGTCGTGACGGCCGCCGCGTAACGCTCCATCTGCGCCCGGTAGTCGCGTGCTGCGATCCACTCGGCCAGGGCGGCGTCGCTGGCGATCCGATCACTCTTGAAATCGACCACGGTCCAGCGGTCGTCGGCGCGGTAGATCAGATCCATGCGCCCTTGCTCCACTCCATCACCGGCAACGTAGGTATAGGGCGTCTCGTGGAAACGGGACTCAGCGGTCGCCAACTCCCGGAAGAGTTCATGGCGCTGCAGCCGTGCCAGGAGTTCGCTGGCTTTGCGCCACGCATCCCCCACACGTGCGTCGTCGGCAATCCCATAGCCGCGGGTCTGCGCCGTGGCCCAATCGCGCATCCGGTCGTCAAAGGGGAAACGCCAGGCCGCAATTGCGGCGTGCACCAGTTTGCCGACGACCCAGGCCGGCGCACTGGTGCGCGCCGTGGGTGGAACGACGCGCCAGACACGGTCGGCTTCCCCGCTTGCGACTGCACCGGTTCTAGCGGTCGCTGTGGGAATTGGCGGCAACAAGGCGGGCGACCAGGGCGGCAGTGGCACAGCCGGCGCCGGCGCGGCGGTGGGAGGGACGGGATCGCCGGCGAATTTCGGTTCGTAGAGCGTACAGGCGATGGGGTGATCGCCGGCGCACAGGGCAAGGGGCAGGGCGCGGCTGCCGGTCAGGTTGAAATCTGTCAGCGGCGCCTCCGACAACCCGGTGAGTTGGGCGATGCCCTTGAGCCAGCCGCCGGCGCTGACCTTGAGTTTGGTGGTGACCGTGATGTTGCCGCTGATCAGCAACAGATCCTGGGCGCGCGTGGCAGCCACATAGAGCAGACGCTCTGACTCGGCATCTTCCATGTCGGCGGCGCGGGCACTGGCCTGCTGGAAGATCACTGGATGGGAGCCGGCGGCATCGGTCACGTCAAGCACGAGGCCCAGTACGTCGTCGAGCAGCAGGCTGGCCGCGTGCCGACCGCCGCTGCTGGCAGCATCGCCAAGGACGACCACGGGAAACTCCAACCCCTTGGCCTGGTGCACGGTCATGATTTGCACGACGCCCGCGACGTCGGCGCGCGCCTCGCCCTCGCGGCTGCCGACATCGCGCAGGCTGCGGATGTACTCCAGAAATTCGCCCACGCCGATCAACCCGCTGCGCTGTGCGTCGTCGAGCAGCTTGGCGACGTTGCGCGCGGCGCGCGGCTGGCCGGCGTGCAACAAGGCCGCCCGATACCCGCTGTCGTCCACAAAGCGTTTGAGCAGGTCGGCTACGGCGGTGCGCCCGGCGCGTCCATGCCACCCGCGCACAAGCGCGGCCACCTGCTGGCTGCGCGGGTCTTCACTGGCGCACAGCGCACGCCACAAGCCGCCGGGTTGTGGATCACCGGCGAGGCGTAGGTGGTGGATGGCGATGTCGGAAAAGCCGATGGCGGGTGAGCGCAACAGGCCAAGCAGCGCGAGGTCGTCGGTGGGATCGGCGATAGCCTGCAACGCATTGAGCAGGTCGCGTACTTCAGGCCGCTCGTGAAAACCGCGGCCGGCGACGGTCAGGTACGGGATGCCGGCGGCTTCGAGCGCGTCTTCGTAAGCCGCAAAGCCGCTGTAGCTGCGGCAGAGAATGGCCACGTCGCCATAGTTGAAGGTGCCGGTCGCCGCCGCGCTCACCTCACGCAGGCGGCGCGCCAGCGCGGCGGCGGCACGATCGAGCCCGCCCACGCGTTTGCTGCCGGCGGCAAGGTGCAGTTCGACATAGGGGGGCGGCAGGCCCAGGCTACACGCTTCACGCACGGCCGTCAGCGGCGCAAAGGGTTCGCGCCAGGGGCGGGCCGCATCCTCAGCGACACCGAGAGCGGCGGCCAGGATGGTGTTCAGCGTGGTGAGCAATGGCGCATGGGTGCGATAGGAGGTGGCCAGTTCGTAGCCGGCGCCGCCCTGCGCCACAATCTGGCTGCGCTCCGTGCGGAAGACCTGCACCTCGGCCCCGCGAAAACGATAAATCGACTGCTTGGCATCGCCCACGATAAAGAGCCGGCCACGACCTCCGTTGAGCAAGCCCACCAGGTCGCGCTGGCGGGCGTTGGTGTCCTGAAATTCGTCGACGAGCAAACCATCGACCTCCTGTTGCCAGCGCAAGCAGACATCGCCATCGCGACGCAGCAGGTCGAGCGCGCCACTCTCCAGATCATCGAAGTCGAGCGCACTGCGCGCACGCTTGGCGGCCGCGTACTGGTCGCACGCGATACCAAACGCCTGTTCCAAGCTGGGCAGCAACGCAAGCAGGGCGCGGTCAAGCACCGGGTCAGCCTTCTCCAGCAGCACGGCGCCTGCCGTACTTTCGTAGGCGCTCTTGAGGCCGTCCAAAATCGGTTTGGGCGCGGCCGGTTGCCAGTTGGCCGCGCGGCCTGCGGCGGGCTTCAGATTGGCATACCATGTGGGAAGCAGACCGGCAATCCCCATCCAATCCGCTTCGGCCTGAAGGGCGGTGATCTGATCCCAGGTCTGAAGCACGATGGTCAAGCTGGGCGCCAGCCGGTCATCGGCAGCGCGGGCGCGATCCAGCGCGCCGTTCGTGCGCAGGTCGCGCAGGGCGGCCACCCTGGCGCACACAGCAGCGTCCTCCACAAAGTCGCGCGCTGCCGCCGCATAGGCGTCAAGCACCGGCAGCCATGTGTTCCACCGTTTTGCGGCAAAGAGTTCCTGCACCTTGAGCCGATTAGCGAGCAACGTGGTGAGGTGCGTTTGCAGCGTGCCGGGCGCCATCAGCGTAAAGAGGTGCACCGCGGTGGGGTCATCGGTGGCCCAGGCCAAGGCAGCTTCGACGGCCTCCTGCCGCAGCAGCGTGGACACGCCCTCGTCCAGCACGCTGAAGCGTGGGTCGACGCCGGCCTCGGCTGGGTGATTGCGCAGGATCTCACCGCACAGGCTGTGGATGGTGTTGATCCGCGCGGCGTCGAGGTCGCGGTAGATCGTATCCCAGCGCGTGCGTTCGGCCGCGTCGAGGTTCCCGTTCGACAGATACGTTTGTATCTCGCGGCGCAGGCGGTTGCGCATCTCGCGCGCGGCCTTAGTGGTGAAGGTGACGGCGACGAGTTTGCGCAAAGGTGCGCCATCGGCAAGCAGGGAGAGCGTGCGCGCTACCAGCGTGCGGGTTTTCCCGGTGCCGGCGCCGGCGGTAAGCACCACATCGACGCCGCGCGCGGTGATGGCGGGCAGTTGGTCGGGGCTGGGGGCAAGCTGGGCGATGATTGGGTGCATAGGGTCATCTCTGCGGTCGATACCGCCAACAGAAAGCGGCGGCCGGGCAGTAATCCGGGCACCCGTCGTCGGGCGGGCGTGGCATGAATTCGCCGCGGCGGGCGCCGTCCACGGCCTCCCACGCATAGTCCACCGCCAGCGCGAGGGCAGCCGGCGTCCCACCCTCGAAGGTCGCCAGCGACCAGGCACTTGGCCGCGCTTTGTGGACAAACCAATAGAGGCCGTCGGCCACCGTACCGAGTTGCAGGGCATCCTGCGCCGCCAGTGCATAGAGCGCCACCTGCAGCCGTTTGCCCTGCTTGAGCGCGTCGGCCTTGTCATAGTCACCGACGCCCGTCTTGTAGTCCACCACGCACAGCCGGCCGTTGGGCAGGCGGTCGATGCGGTCGATCATACCGCTGAGCGCAAATTCATCTTCCCCGCGCCTCACGACAAGGGCGCGCGCGCCGGTGAATGGCTGCTCGAATGCGCTGGGGCGGCCCTCCAGCAGCGCCAACGCCTCCAGCGACCGGTGCACATTGGCCTCGATCTCCACGCGCGTCTGTGTCCACCACGCCGTGACGCGAAAGCCTTCGGCCGCCGGCGCGGCATCCAGTACCCGGGCGGCCACGCCCGGCAGCGCGTCGAGCAGCGCGGGCAGGTCGGTGGGGTCGGCAACGGCTTGGTAGACTTGCTCCAGGATGCGATGGTAGATGTTCCCGGTCTGCGCCAGGTCGGCCCCCTCTTCCGGGTCGACGCGCTCCTCGACGCCGAGCAAGGCGGTCAGATAGAACCAGTAGGGGCAGGTGCGGTAGCGTTCGAGCTTGCTGGCGCTCCAGCGCTGCAACTTGGGTCGCGCGGCGTCCAGCAGCTCCTGCGCTCGGGTCAGATCGCCGTCGTAGATGCCCAGGGCGCCCGCGCCGCGCCCGCTGTGGCGCGCCTGGAGCACCGTGCGCGCCTGGGCAAGTTGGTCGAGCCGGTCGCCATAGGCGCCGCGCAACCAGTCAAACGCAGATGGATCGGGCCAGCGCGCCAACGCCTCCAATAACTCCTCTAGCGAGGCGGCCTGTGCCGGCGTCACCGGTTGTTCGTTGCGCGCCAGGAGCGGTTGCACGGCGCTCAACCGGCACACGTCGTCCCAATAGGGCGACGCCTCCCATTCAGCGCCATTGTCGGCGAGGCGCGGGCGTGTCAACAACAGCCGCTCGGCCGCACGTGCCAGCGTCATATAGAAATATTCGCGCTCGCTGCTCCGGGTAGACGACTCCAGCGGCAGACCGGCATCACGCAGCATGGCCCGGTCGGCGTCACGCAGAAAGGGATCTTCGACCCCGCGTGCAGGCAATTCGCCCTCGGCCAGGCCCATCACCGCCACGGCACGGAAAGGCACGCCGCGCGCCTGCACCGTGGTGGCGACCAGCACCGCGTCCTCGCGATCCACCGGCAGGTGATAGGTCGCGGCATCCACGGCGCCCGCCAGTTCATTCACAAAGTACGGATAATCCACCGCTGGGGATGCCGCAGGGATCGCCAGCGCGGCCTCGGCCCAAACCAGCCCGCGCAGCACCTCTTTGAGCGCACGGATGGCCGCCTGGTCGCGTTCCTGGTCAGATGGGTCGCCGGTCGCAAATTGGGTGATCAGTTTCAGGCTAAAAACAGGGGTGGCGTGCGACGCACCCTGTTCTTCGCCGGCTGCGGTTCCGGCGCCGATCAGGTCTTCCAGCCAACCGGTGAATCCAGCCATAGTGGCCGCGCTCGCTGGCGCCGTGAGCACTTGGATAAAGCGATCAAACTTGTCGAGCAGTGTCTGCGCTTCCGCTCCCACCGGCGCCGCCGGGAAATGCGCGGGCAGTGCCGCGGGGTCGAGTTGAGCCAGCGCCGCCAACGCAGCGCGCCACTGCGCCAGACCGCCGATCACGCGCCCTTGACGGGCGGCGGCATCGAGTCGCTCGGCGTCGCCATCGGCAAGGCCAGGCGCGTGGCCCTCATCGCCGGCACGCACCCCGAAGTCAAAATAGGGTGAGCGCCACGCTTCGACCACCGGACGGCGCAGCAGGAGCGGCTCCCCGCTGCGCGTGTCGGGGACGAAGCTGCGCAGGAGAGCGAGCAAAGCGGCCACTGCCGGATTCGTGCGCAGGGGCAGGCCGTCGGCAAAGCGCACCGGCACGCCGAACTCAGCAGCGACCTGGGCGATGATATCGCGATAGGGGCTGAGGCTGCGGGCGAGCAGCGCCACCTGGGCGGGCGTGCAGCCCTCTTGCACGATGCGCATTTTGAGCCAGCGCAGCGCAGCGCGCACCTCGCCCGTGCGATTGGTAGCCGCAATCAGGTCGACCACCCCGGCCGCCGGCGCCGGGGGGGCGTTGGGGACAAAGATCGACTCGACGATGGCGACCAGCGGCGGCGCCGTAGCGCGCGCCAGCACCGGCAAAGGCTCCGCCGCCACGTTCAACGCCTGGCGCAGAAAGCCGGCAGTCTCCACAAAGAGCTGGTGGGCCGGGTGGATTGGCTGCTCCCCGCGCAGGGTGGCTGCCGACCCCGTGAGGGTAACCACGACCGCCGGCGCCTTACGCGCCAGGCCGGCCAGCACGGCCAGTTGCACTTTGGTGAAGCTGTCGAACCCGTCAAAGAACAGCGGCGACCACGCCGCCGGCCAGACAAAAGCCGGTTGTTCGACTTGTTCGAGCGCCAGCCAGCCCACACCGGCGCGGTCGGCCCATTGGTTTGCCTGTAAATGGCGCTGATACCTGGCATAGATGGCGGCCAATTCACGCAGGCGCGGCGGCTGGCGGCGATCGTCCAGCGTCCCGATCAGCGTTGCCGGGTCGATGCGCGCACCCTTCAATTCGGCAATCAAGTCGTCCAGAATCGTGACAAAACCGGGCCGCGCCGCCAGCGACTGGTAGAAAGGCAACGCGCCCGCCTGCACCAACTCATCGACCACGACGCGCAGCAGACGCTGGCGCACCGGCTCAACCAACTCTGTGAAGGCGGCGGCGCTCTGCTGAAGCAGGAGCCCATGCAGTTGGTCGAAGGTTAGGATATGTACGCCCAGCGCGCCGCCCGCCTGCGCCAGGCGCATACGCAGACTCTGTGCCTGCAGCGGGGTCGGCGCCACGAGGATCGGCGTGCACCGCAGCCCCAATGCCGCGGTGCGCACGGAGTCGATGACCCAGGCAGTTTTGCCGGCTGCAGCCGGTGCGAGCAGAAGGCGAGCGGACATGGGAGATATTGTACACCGCACACAGGGTTTTGGGTAGGGGCTTGTGCTATACTTTTGGTCCAGTACTCCAAAGAATAATTTCCCATGCTCAACCCGATTACCGGAGGATTTATGACCAAGACCGTCGTGATCGTAGGCGCTCTGGACACCAAGGGCGCCGAGTTTGCTTTTGTCAAAACACTCATTGAGAAAACCGGCCTGCGCACACAGGTGGTCGATTTCGGCGTGATGGGGGCGCCGGCCTTTGTCCCGGACGTGACCCGTGCCGAGGTGGCGTCAGCCGGCGGGGGTGACCTGGCCGCCCTGGCTTCGGGCGAACATAAGGATGCTGCCATGCGCGGGATGGCGGCGGGACTGGCGGTCGTGGTGCGCCGCCTCTTCGACGAGGGCAGCCTGGACGGTGTCCTGGGCATGGGCGGCAGCGGCGGCACCTCCATTGCCACCAGCGCCATGCGCGCCTTGCCCGTGGGCGTGCCCAAGGTGATGGTCTCCACCGTGGCCGGCGGCGACGTCAGCGCCTACGCCGGCACAACGGATATCACCTTTATGCCCTCGATTGTAGATGTGGCCGGCATCAACCGCATCAGCCGCGCCATCTACACCAACGCCGCCGGCGCGATTGCCGGCATGGTGCAGATGGCTGCACCAGCCCAAGCCGGCGAAAAACCGCTGATCGCCGCTTCCATGTTTGGCAACACCACGACGTGCGTGGACCGGGCGCGCGGCGTGATGGAACAGAACGGCTACGAGGTGCTGGTCTTTCATGCCACCGGCGTCGGCGGCAAGACGATGGAGAGCCTGATCGCCGATGGCTACATCGTGGGGTCGCTGGACATTACCACCACCGAACTGGCCGACGAGGTCTGCGGCGGCGTCTTTAGCGCAGGGCCGGAACGGGGCCTGGCTGCCTCGCGCGCCGGCATTCCAGCCGTGCTGGTACCAGGCTGTGTGGACATGGCGAATTTTGGCAGTGTCGCCAGCATGCCGGCCAGCTATCAGGCGCGCACAATCTACCAGTGGAACCCCAACGTGACGCTGCTGCGCACCAACCGTGCGGAAAACCAGAAAATGGGTGAGATGCTGGCGGCGGCGGCCAATGCAGCCACCGCACCGGTCGCGATCGTGTTGCCGCTCAAAGGCGTCTCCATGCTCGACAGCCCCGGCGGCCAATTTTGGGATCCGGACGCCGACCAGGCGTGTTACGATGCCATCAAACGCAACGTCCGGCCAGGCATTCGGGTCATCGAACTTGACAACAACATCAACGACCCAGAATTTGCCGATGCCTGCGCCGCCCTATTGTTGGACATGATCAAGAAATAGCAACGGGTATTTATCAAACAAGGACAGGAGGACTCTATGGCGTTTATCACGCGTGAGGATGCCTTGAAGCGCTTGCGGGCACAGGGCAAGGCGGGCAAGCCAATTGTGGGTTGCGGCGCCGGCACCGGCATTTCGGCCAAGTTCGCCGAGAAGGGCGGCGCCGACCTGATCATCATCTATAACTCCGGTCGCTACCGCATGGCGGGCCGTGGCTCGCTGGCCGGGTTGATGCCCTATGGCGACGCCAATGGCATCGTGGTGGAGATGGCCGCCGAGGTGTTGCCGATCGTCCAGGACACCCCCGTACTGGCCGGCGTCTGCGGCACCGACCCCTTCCGCCTGATGCCGGTTTTTCTGAAACAACTCAAAGAGATGGGCTTCACCGGGATCCAGAACTTTCCCACCGTCGGCCTGATCGACGGCAACTTCCGCGCCAACCTGGAAGCGACCGGCATGGGCTATGACAAAGAGGTCGAAGTCGTGGCGCTGGCGCGCAAACTGGATCTGTTGACGACGCCCTATGTCTTTGACGTGGACACGGCCAAGGCGATGGCCCACGCCGGGGCAGATGTGCTCGTGGCGCATGTGGGCTTGACGACGGCCGGCTCGATCGGCGCCGGGGTCGCCTTCTCGTTGGACGAAGCCATCGCCAAGGTGATGGAGATCGCCGCAGCGGGCAAGTCGGTGCGCAAGGATTTGCTGGTGATCTGCCATGGCGGGCCTTTTGACGAGCCGGACAGCGTGGGCGTTGCCCTGACCAAGATGCCGGGCATCGCGGGGTTCTTTGGCGCGTCCAGCATCGAACGCCTCCCCACCGAGCGCGCAATCCGCGGACAGGTGGAGTCGTTCAAAGGATTGCCGTTGGCGTAGGCAGCGGCCCCCCGCCTGATCGCCTGATCGCGCGGGGGTGGGGACGCGACTGTCTGAACCCTGATTTGGCGGATTAGTGGGTAAGCAACCCCATGTCTAAAGCCAGGGGCTTTGTCCCTGTCACCCACACGATAGTCTGTGCGGTACGAGACGTTTGGCGCACTTACAGACGCCGCCTGCATCCGAAGATGCAGACCTAATTGCAAGAGATGATCTTTCGCCAAACGATGCACAGATTATCGGCATATGCCACGCAGGATTGGAGGTCGGGGGGACATCCTCAGCGCACGAGGGGCAGATACAACCACTCCGCGGCAACGAAATAGGGAATGCGGATCAGGTTGTTGGCAAGCACAAGATCTTGCACCGGATCGCCGTCGCTGGCAAGGGTAATCTGCGCATAGACGAGGCCGCTGCGCGCGCCGTTGGGGGGAATTTGCGACCAGCGGGTGTTCACCGTTCCGGAGTCGCCGCAACCGCTGAGGGCGATAGTCTGAGCGGTGCCAATTTCGATGCCGCCTTGGCCGGGAGCGCCATCGTAGAAGCGGACGATTGCGGCGCTTGGCGCGAGTCGATCACCGCTATTGCCGGCGCGCAGGGCAAGGGTGGCGGTGAAGGGGGCGCCACTGCCGGGCGGCGCCGGCGGGTCGGTGGTGAACGCCAGCGCCGCGAGGTCCACGGTGCGCGTGATGGCGGCTGTGTACGCGGCGTAGTTATCCCCGATCTCGGAACGAACGAAAGGTGGCGAGAAAGGTTTCGATTCGTCGGCGCTGCGGAAAAGACCGCCATTGAAGCGCGGCTCGATCACGGCATACCACGCAAAACGCTGCACCAGCCGGTTGCCGTCCGGGAGATAGCCCAGCTCAGGGTCCGTTGCCGTTTGCAGATAGGCAAAAGCGGCGTTCATAAAGGCGTTCACCACCTGCGGTGGATAGCCGTAATGAGGCGGCATCAACACGCCGAACTCCGTCAAGTAGAGCGGCCGATCGCGATAGCCGCGCGCGGCCATCCAGCGACGAAAGGCTGGGATGCGTGGGACAAAGAGGTCGATCCGCGCGTTGTCGGCAAAGGTCAACACTTCGCCTTCGCTGGCAGCTACCCCTGGTGGGATCTCGGCGCCCCAACAATCGTCGGGGTAGACGGCGCAACTACGCTCGTTGAGGATGAAATTGTGGACTGACCAGCCATCCACCGGCAGCGGCGCCCCATAGCGCGTCTGGTAGGCATCCAGCACGAGGTCCAGATAGCGCATCCGTAGGGCAGTGGGCTGGACGATGTTGCCGGCAAAGAGGCGCGCGGTCGGGTCTTTGCCTTTAATAAATTCATAGAGATCATGGTAGGCGTGGGCATAGAGCGCGGGCATCAAATCGTCTTGCAGCATTCGGCGGTCGGGTTCGTTGCCGATCATCCACGCCGCGCCCGGGTTGGCCGCCGCCGCCGCCGCAATCCCCGCCAACGGCGGGTCGAGGGCATAGCTGTCCTCTCCCACTTCGCGTATCTGCACCACGGGCGCATAGTCGAAGCCGGTAACGTGGGCGCCGCCGGCCACGGCGTAGTCGATGTACCACCCCGCCCCCATCCCAGCCAGATCAAAATCGGTGGCCGGGATCGCCTCATACAGGTCAATCCCAAAACGGCACAGGGGGTCCCCGCCGGCCACCGTCCCGCTTGGCGTCTGCGCGCGCGCCGCGCTCGACGCCAACACCCCACACAGCAGCCATGCCGCCAAGCACAGCAGCCGATCGACCTTGACGCGTGCAAGCATCAAGGTATTATTTGCCCTGCGCAGCTTTGACCTGGGATTCGATCCAGGGATAGGTGCGTTTGATTCCTTCGACCAATGGGAAACGCGCACGCCAGCCGGTGCCGTAGATGCGCTCGTTGCTAAAATTGCGCGATTGGACGCCGACGGGGCCTTTGATCCACTCGACGTTTACGTGTTTGCCAGACACTTCCATGACGGTTTCAACCAGTTCACGCACGGAGACATATTCGGGGTTGCCGATGTTGGCGGGACCTTCGAGGTCGGAGTGCATGAGCCGGTAGATACCGTCGACCATGTCGTCGACGTAGGTATAGGAGCGGATGGCGGTGCCGTCGCCCCAGACTGGAATGGTGCCGCCGTCGGGCACTTCGGCAACCTTGCGGCAGACGGCAGCCGGGGCCTTCTCGCGCCCGCCCGTCCATGTGCCGTACGGACCATAGCAGTTCTGGAAGCGGGCGATGCGCACCTTCATCGGGTATTTGCGGCTGTAGGCTTGCGCCATCCGCTCGGAGTAGAGTTTCTCCCACCCGTACTCGTTGTCTGGATTCGCCGGCACGGCCTGATCTTCGGTCATCTCCGGCTCGCCGGGGAGCATGTCGCGGTAGACACAGACGGAAGATGAGTAGAAGTAACGCGGGACGCCCATCTCGGCGGCATTGTGGGTCAAGTGAACGTTGACGAGGATGCTGTTGTGCATGATTTCGCATTCGGAAGAGTGGATAAAGCCCATCCCGCCCATGTCGGCGGCAAGCTGGTAGACCTCGTCAAAGGTGCCATTGCCAAGCGTAAGCGCCTGCACACAATTCGCCGGGTCGCGCAGGTCCACCTGCATGAACTCATCGGCCGCCGTGGCCCGATACTCGTGCGCCTTGATGTCTGCGCCACGCACCCAGTATCCTTCGCTCTTCAGGCGTTCGACCAGATGGCCGGAGATAAAGCCGCCGGCGCCGCACACTAGAGCTGTCTTCATGGTTTCATCTTTCTTTTGAATAGAGTGAGAAGATCGCATAAGTCGCCTCACGCCAGCACGCGCCGCGCATAGGGGCGCAGCGCGTGCTGAATGGGCATTTCGGAAACGATGACGAGATAGCCGCCCCCACCGGCGCCGGAGAGCTTCCAGCCAGTGGCCACGTCGCGAAAGCCGCGGATCTGTTCGCAGATCATGTCGTCCACCATGTAGGGAAACATGGCGATCTGCGCATCGAAAGAGGCCCGCACGGCGGCGCCAAAAGCCGGCGCGTCCCGCTTCAAGATGGCAGCCCAACAGGCGTCGGTGGCGACGGCCAGGGCCTGTGCGCCGGCGCGGTCGATGTACGTAGTGCTCAAGACGCTGAAGCCCTCCTGGCGCGGGCCTAATGGCACGAGGTAGAGGAGATTTTCCACGAAGGAGAGGGCCTCTTCGTCTTGTACGTGTTCGATGGTGTGCGGCCAATAGTCGCCGGCATAATCGGAGCGCGCCAAGCCTGGAAAGGCGATGCCGATGGCATCTTGGGCGCCTGAGATCTCCTGCGTGCCCGGCGGGTTGTCACAGCAGAAGAGGATTTTGGCCAGCTTGGCGGGGTCACCCACCGGCAGCTTGGGTCCCCAGAGATCGATGGCCGTCTGGCGCGTGCTGGTGGCCATGCCGGAGCGCTTGTTGAAATCCACGGTCGGCTCGATCGAAATGGTGATCACCGACCCCGGGAAGTGGCGTGAAACAAAGGGCTGGTCGAGCCAACCGCCGGCCAGGTCGATGCGGAAGGGCATCTGGTCCAATGCGCGCAAGGCCGTGGTGGAGCGGCCGGGCAGGCCGGCATGGGGGTCGCGCTGGAGTACGGCGTATTCGATGCCCAGTTCTTCGCACAGCTTGCGTTTGGCTGGGGTGTTGCCATCCTCGTTGACGACAAAGACATCGGGGTGCAGGCTGCGCAGTTCCGGTTCGAAGTCAAGGTAGCCGGAGCCACGCGAGACGAGGGCCTGGTGCACGCAGCCGACCGACTCCACCATGAAGCGGCGTTCTTCTTCATTGTTGATCGGCGGGCGGCCCTTGAGGTCGTAGACGGTCTTGTCGGAACCGAGCGCGACGGTCAACTCGCCATAGGCAGCGGCTTTCTGGAAAAACTCGACGTGACCGCTGTGGAGCATGTCAAAACAACCGCTGACAAGAACTTTTTTCGTCATTCGTGTTTGTCCCTTTGGTTGTCTTGGGTGTTGTTACCGATCATAGCATTGGTTGCGACCTTGGACACGCGGAATTCACAGTATACCATCGCGCAAGGAGATGGTTCAAAAGGCGCGTATCACTTGCTCGCCGAGCAGACGGAGACCGTTGCCGGCGGTGAGGCCGTGAGGGGTGCCGAATTCGACGCGGGTGGCGCCGGCGGCCAGGAGGGCGGCGGCGTGATCGGCCACCACGGCCGGTGTGCCAGCAAAGGCAAAACGGCTGAGGAGTTCATCGGAGATGAGCGCGCCAGCGGCGTCGAAGTCATAGCGTGCCGCAGCGGCGCTGAGACGGGCCAGAAGTTCCGGGTCCAGGTGCAGCGTCGGGTCCAAGCCGGCCACGACGGGAAGATAGAGAGCCACTTCACGCCGTGCCAGGGCACGCGCGGCGGCGCCATCCGCATCGACGACGCACACGGCGCCGATCACGATGCCGATGCCGGCGCCGGCGCGCCCGACCGTAGTGGCAGCGTCATCGATGATGCGCCGGAAATGCGGGATCACGGCGGGGTTGGCGCTGCCGCCAATCTTGACCGCCGCAATCTCGCCGATACAGGCCCGGATCGTATGTTCGCCCCAGGTGCCAAGGAGGAAGGGCACGTCGGCACGGTGGACGGACCAGCGCAGGGTGTCGCCACCGGCGAGCGGGAAGATCGTGCCGGGCAGCGGCGCGGTGGACTGGCGCAGAAGATGGCGCACGCAGCGCAGGGCTTCGGCCAGCGCTTGTACAGGCCGGACCGGCTGCAGACCCACGAAGTCCAGCCAGGCGCCGCGCGCCACGCCGAGCATGGCACGCCCAGCCGAAGCCTCGTCAATCAGCGCGATGTTGCCGGCGATGTTGATGGGATGGCAGGTGAAGGGATTGACGGCCGCTACCCCGATTTGGACACGGTTCGTCGCCCGCGCAATCTCCAGCAACGGCAACCACGCCGGCTGGTAGAGCATGTCGTTGTAGACTGTGACCGCGTCGAAACCGTACGCCTCCGCCGCTGCCGCCAGCGGCCCATAGGCGGCGAGTGATTTGTCCGTTTGGAAGGCGATCGAGAGCATGCGGTTTTATCCCTTGCTACCCTTCCCAACGCCCAGGTAGCTCTTTACCGTTTCTTCATCGGCCAGGATGGCGGCGGCGGCGCCTTGGAAGGCAATGCGCCCCTCACGCAGGACATAGGCATAGTCGCAGTAGCGCAAGATGCTGCGCGCGTTTTGTTCGACCACGACCAACGTGATCCCGTTGGCGCAAAGATCCTGGAGGGTGTGAAAGACCTCGTTGACAAAGATCGGCGACAGCCCGGCACTTGGCTCATCCAGGAGCATCATCTGCGGGCGTTTGAGCCAGCCCATGGCGATGGCCAGCATCTGCCGCTCGCCGCCGGAGAGTTGGCCGGCCTTCTGCGCCTGGCGTTTTTGGAGAATGGAAAACAGGGCAAAACATTCGCCAAGGGCCTCCACGGCGGCAGTATGCGGAAGCCCGCGCACCCCCAACAGCAGGTTCTCGCGCACCGTCATGCCGCGAAAGACATTCTCGCGCTGTGGCACATAAGCCAGCCCCAACTCGCTCATCCGCTCGGTTGCCCGTCCGAGCACGGCCTGCCCGCCGCAGGTGATCGCGCCGCCGGAGACATCGGTCAGGCCAAAGATGGTCTTGAGCAGGGTCGACTTCCCCGAGCCATTGGGGCCGAGGATCGCGACGAACTGGCCGGCATCGACCTGCAGGTCCAAGGCGTGGAGGATGGTTGATTTTCCGTAGCCGGCGGTCAACTGGGTAATTGAAAGCATAGCCAATCCGTGATTATTCTCCGAAATAGACTTCGCGCACGAGGCGATCGGCAGCGATGGTTGCAGGGTTGCCTTCCGCGATCACCTGGCCCATGTGCATCACGTAGATCCAGTCGACAAAATCGAAGAGGATCTCCAGCCGGTGCTCGACGATCAGGAAGGTAATCTGCTGTGTGCGGCGCAGGCGTTCGATTTCTTCGAAGATCGTGTAGGCAAGCGCCGGCGCGACGCCCGCAGTCGGCTCGTCGAGGAGCATGACCTGCGGTGCACCCATGGTGGTGCGGCCCAATTCGAGCAGCTTCATCTGCCCGCCCGACAGGTCGGCCGCCGGCTTGCCGCGCTGGGGCAGCAGATGCAAATCGTCGAGGATGCTCGTTGCCCGCTGCGCCAGTGCTTTCTCCTGCGGCCACCACAGCCGGTGCAGCGGTGCGACCAGTGGCTGCTCGCCACGCTGATCCTTGGCGGGCAGCAGTGCATTGTCGAGCGCACTCATGCGAAAAAAGAGCGATGGGTCTTGATAGCTGCGCGCCAGCCCGCGCCGGAAAATCTGTTCCGGCGGCAGCCCGCCGATCTCCTGCCCATCCAACCGAATCTGCCCGTCATCTGGCTTGTGCTGCCCGGCGATCGTGCTCAACAATGTCGACTTGCCGCTGCCGTTCGGCCCAATCAACCCGACGATCTGGCCCTTTGGCACGCGCAGAGAGACGCCGTCTACGGCCAGGAGACGATCAAACGCTTTGTGTACCTTGATGACTTCCAGCATGGCCCTTCTCCCCCACCCGGCTCGCCTACACGCGCGGCTCCGCTCGCATGGGCTCACCCGCGCCCACCCCTGTCGTCTCTACCGGCTCGCGCCACAGCCCTTGCGGCCGGTAGCGCAGCATGACGAGGAGGATCACACCGAATAGGATATAGCGCACGTAGTTGAATTCGATGTCGATGTGCAGCATGTTTAGTTGAATGGCGGCGATTGAGGTAAAGCGGTCGAGCAGGGTGACGATCAGCGCGCCCAACAAAGCCCCACGCATGTTGCCAAGCCCGCCCAGAACGATCATCACCCAGATGTCCAACGTCAGCGCGACGCCATAGTCATTGGCGCTGGCAAAGCCTACGTTGACCACAAAAAAGACACCGGCGATGGCGGCCATCGCCGAGCCGATGACCATGACCTGGCCGCGCACGCGGCTCATCTCCTTGCCCAGGCCGGAGGCAACGGCGTTGTTTTCACGCAGCGCCTTGAGCAGACGGCCATAAGGCGAACGCGCCAGCCGTTCGGAATACCAGTAACAGAGACCGGCCGCCACCAGCACCAGTCCGAGAAAGGCCAGCGATCGAATCTGGGCAGTCGGCAGCCAGGCGAAGGGCTGCGAGAGACCAGAAAGACCGTTGTGGGCGCAGATGATCGGTTCATAGCCGCGCACAAAGATGCGCACCGATTCGGATCCCACCAGCAGCACCAACCCCAGAAACCACTCCTCTTTGAGACGCAGGGCGGGGTAGGAGGCGACCAGGCCAATCAGCCCGCCGATCACACCGGCGAT
>Ga0105047_10003437_pt1 | contig 27911 bp, 28 predicted proteins | sample MAT04_FD_78384 | JGI IMG/M metagenome (GOLD analysis project Ga0105047, IMG submission 78384) | Freshwater microbial communities from Lake Fryxell liftoff mats and glacier meltwater in Antarctica - MAT-04 (megahit assembly) | ecosystem: Environmental > Aquatic > Freshwater > Ice > Liftoff... | reverse complement strand
TATCGGATGACCTGCGGACGCAAGCGAATTCTGACGCGCTGGTTTTGCGGCAGGTGGCGGTTCAACCGGCGGTTGATCGTGCCATAGACAGCGGTGACCACGAGGGTCAGGCAGATGAAATAGACGGCGACGATCGGATAAGGGATGAACGGGTTGAAGGTTTTGTCGGCAAAGTAGTTGGCGTAGTACAGCGCATCGCCCCGCTGCTGAAATGCCGGAAAGCCGGAAAAGAAGACCAGTGTCGTGGCGTGGAACAGAAAGATCGCCTCGTTGGTATAGGCAGGCCAGGCGAGCCGCAGCATGGTCGGCCACTGGATGCGGCGGAACCTTTTCCAACCGGTGATGCCGTACGCGTCGGCCGCTTCGAGGTCGCCCTTGGGAATCGATTGCAGCGCGCCGTAGAAGATTTCACCGGCATAGGCGGACGTGTTCAGGAACAGCACGATCAGCGCGCCGGCCCAGGCCTTGGTCAGCCAGTCGGTCTCGACCGTGATGCCCAGAATGTCGATCCCGGCGCGGGGCAGCATCACAAATGTCTCGTAGGCCAGGAAGAACTGGATGAACAGGGGCGATCCGCGAAAGACAAAGACGAACGCTTCGGCAGGCTTTCGCGCCCATGGGTTGCGGGATGCCTTGCCGAGGGCCACGGCGTTGGCCAGAAAGAACCCGGCCACCAGCGCCAGCACCCCAAAATACAGGTTCCAGATCAGCCCCGAGCCGATCAGGGTAAATTGCTGACACAGCGTGAAATCGCTGCGCGGCAGCAACCTTTCGCCGATCCCGATCGAGCGGAACGCATAGTCGCCGATGGTCTGCCAGCAACTCATGCCCCGGCCTTCCGCATCGCTTCGCCCGCAGCCGTGGCCTGACCGCGCGACAGACGCGCCGTCAGCCGCCCCAGAACCCGTTCCGACGCCCAGGTCGCCAGCAGATAGAACACCATCAGCCCCAGAAAATACCACAGCCGCCAGTCTGGATGCGGGTATTCATAGGCGTTGGTCTTGGACCCCCCCAACTCGCGCGCCCAATAGACGATGTCCTGCACGCCCAGCAAAAACAGCAAAGGCGTAGCCTTGATCAGGATCACCCACAGGTTCGACAGGCCGGGCAGCGCAAAGATCCACATCTGCGGCACCAGCACCCGGGCGAACACCTGACGCGGCGACATGCCATAGGCTTCGCCGGTTTCCAACTGAGCCTTGGGCACCGCCTGCATCGCGCCGTAGATCACGTTGGCGGCGAAGGCCCCGAACACCAGGGCAAAGGTGATCACGGCACGGACAAAGCCGTCGACCTGATACCAGAACGCCGAAGCACCGCCCGAGGGTATCTTGGCTTCCGGACAGACCCGAAACTCGGTGCCCTGGCGGATCGGATCGGTCCAGTCGGGGCAGACGATCTGGTGCAGGGTCCATTCCAGCCCCTGGTCCAGTGCGATCACGAAGAACAGGAAAAACACGATGTCGGGCACGCCGCGCACCATGGCCGTGTAGGTCCGGCCCAACAGCCGCAACGGGCCGAACGGGCTGCGCGCCGCCATGGCCCCCAGAAACCCCATCCCGAGCGCCAGCGGTGCCGTCACGGCCAGCAACAGCAGCACGACCAGGAACGACCAGTAGAAATCCAGATGCTTGCCTGTGGTCAGGTAGCAGGCGAGCCAGTTCAGGCCCTCAAGGGTGGATGGATCAGCACAAGAGGCGAACATCGGGGGTCGGGCGGCCCCGCAAGGCCGCCCCGGTCCCTGATCAGAACGTCAGCGCTTCGTTGCCGAAGTATTCCATGATCAGCGCGTTCAACGTGCCGTCCGCCTTCATCGCGGTGATGGCGGCGTCGAGCTTGCCTTTCAACTCGGTGTCGCTTTCACGGATGCCCAGACCGACGCCGCCGCCAAGGGCCACTTCTTCGGCCAGCAGGACCAATTCGCCATTCGACTCCGCCGCGATCGGCACCAGATAGTCCTTGTCGGCCAACACCGCATCCGCCTCGCCGTTGCGCACCGCGGCCACGGTCTCATCGGGTGTCGCGAACTCCAGCAGGGTCGCGCCGGATTCTGCGACATGACTTGCCTGAATGGTCGACACCTGCGCCGCCACCACGCCGGTTTTCACGTCTGCATCGGCCTTGAGCGCCAGATAGGCCGAGTTGGCCGCCGGAATGTAGTTCTGGCTGAAGTCAATGATCTCGTCGCGCTCTGCGGTGATCGACATGCCGGCAATGATCACATCGTAGTTGCCCGACTGCAGGTTCGGGATGATGCTGTCCCACTCGTTGGTGGTCCATTCGCAGGTCAGCGCCGCGCGCTTGCACAACTCGTCGCCCAGCTTGCGTTCAAAGCCGTCGACCTCGCCGGCGTCGTTGATGAAGTTGTAGGGCGGGTAGGCGCCCTCGGTCCCCAGACGCACGGTTTGGGCCGCGGCCATGCCGGTGCCGAGCGCCAGCAGCGCCGTTGCAAGCAAGAGTTTCTTCATTTTGGTCTCCCGTTCAGGTTGGGTCATTCGTTCAGGCCGTTGCCGAAAGAAAACCGCGCAAACGCTCGGTCTGCGGGCTCTTGAACAGCTGGTCGGGCGGGCCCTGCTCCTCGACCTTGCCTTTGTGCAGAAAGATCACATGATCCGACACATCGGCGGCAAGCTTCATGTCATGCGTCACCAGAATCATGGTGCGGCCTTCTTCGGCAAGTGCCTTGATAACCCTGACGACTTCCTGTTCCAGTTCCGGGTCCAGCGCGGAGGTCGGCTCGTCGAACAGCAGGGCGCGCGGCTCCATGCAGAGGGCGCGGGCTATGGCTGCGCGTTGTTGCTGCCCCCCCGAAAGCTGCGCTGGCCAGGCATCGCATTTCTCGTCGATCCCGACTTTGGCGAGGTACTTGCGCGCCGTCGCCTCGACTTCGTGCGCATCGCGTTTCAGCACCGTCAGCGGGGCCTCCATCACGTTCTGCAAGACAGTCATGTGCGACCACAGGTTGAACTGCTGAAACACCATCGACAGATTGGTGCGCATCCGTGTCACTTGCGCGCGGTCGGCGGGGTGGCGGCCCAACCCCGTGCCCTTCCAGCGCACCGCCTCGCCTTCAAAGCGGATCTCGCCGTCCTGGCTGTCTTCCAGCAGATTGCAGCAGCGCAGCAGGGTCGATTTGCCTGACCCCGACGACCCGATCAGGCTGACAACATGCCCCCGCGGCGCGCGCAGATCGACACCTTTCAGCACCTCAAGACTGCCATAGGCCTTTTGCAGGCCATGGATTTCGATGACCGGACTGTCGGCGTTGGCGGGGTAGGCTTGCGTCACTTGGGCGGTTTTCTTTCCGTGTCCGGGCAAGTAGGGCGCAATTCCGACAGGTTTGCAACGGGGTTTGTGGCAAACCCGGCGGCATCGGTCCGGCTTTTGATCACGCGGCCGTGCCGGGCAACGCCGGAGCGGACGGGTTGGGCACCGCAAGATAGTCGGCCGCCGCAATCCGCACGATCCCGCGCAACCGCAGCAGATCGCGGTCGGCGGGGGTCAGGGCAGCGATGCCCGCCGCCACAGCGGCAAACGTGGCATCGGCATCCGCCCCGGCAGCGGCGATCAAGGGCAGGCCAGGGGTGGGGTCGGTCGTTCCCACCACTTTCAGGTCCTGCAAGCCAGGACCATGCCTGCGCAAGATCTCCCACGTCACCGCATCGAGGGCGGCCAGATCGGCCCGCCCCTCGGCCACGGCCTGCGCGGACAGCGCATGTCCCCCGGTCTGGACAGCGGGCGGAAAATGCAGCCCGTGCGCTGCCGCATGGGTCTGCGGAGCAGCCCAGCCCGATTGGGACAAGGCCTCGTTGAAGGCAAACCGGGCGCCGGAAAACGCCGCCAGCCCCTGCCGCGCGTCGCCCGCCCGGGCCACGAAAACCGAGCGGTACCAGCCCGGCGCACAACCCGCCACCCCGTAATCGGGCGTGCCGATCAGCGTCACCGACGGGTGCAGCCGCGCGCGGAACGGGTAGCCGCAGGTCTGCGACAGCACGAGGTCAGGCGACTGCCACGCGGCCCAATAGCCAGCGTCACCCCGGGTCAGCGCCTCGGGCGCGGCGATCCCGCAGCGGCGCAGCCCGTCGCGGACATGCCCCCACAGCCGGTCGTTCGCCGATTGCAGCGGCGCGAGGTCATACATCCCCAGCGAAGCGATCACTCTGCGGATCCTTCGGTTTCTGCTCGCCGCCGCGCGAGCGCCGAATCGACATCCGTCAGGCCCAGCAGGCCCGCCACCAGCCGCATCAGCCGATCCTCGTCAGCATCGCGCAGCCCGTCCGCCACGGCCACCGACCACATCGCCTGCAACAGGCCGGCCCGCTCTTCGATCGCAACGGCGGCCTTCAGGGCGCGGGTAAAGCGGACGGTATCCGGGGCGGCGGTTTCCAACTCTTCGGCGGCCACCCGAAGGTCGGCGGCCTCGAACGGGCCAAGCCGGTGGCGCGTCATCAGGACCCGGTCGATCCGCTCGACCTCTTCGGCCGAGTACAGCCCGTCGGTGCGGGCCAGCCTTACCAGCAAGGCCGCAAGCGCCAGCCGGGCGTCAGGGTCGGGCAGGCGGGTCGGAGCGGGGGCCAGAAGCTGGCGCAGCAGATCGGCGAACATGGCGGGCAATCTAGGCGGGATGCCGCCGCTTGCCAACGCCTGAAACGCTCCGGGGGGCAGGTCAGGCTTCGGGGGGGTCGAAGGTCCAGAGGGTCTGCACATCCGCCCCGATCAACCGGCTGTCGAGCAGCCGCAACCGTTGCGCGCCCGCAAGCCGGGTCAGGGGCAACGGTCCGACCGCCGCCTGCCCCTCGCCGCCGATCAACAGCCCGGCTGTCACCGCGATCAGGTCATCGACCAGCCCGTCCCGGATCAACCCGGCCGCCAGCGTGGCCCCACCTTCGCACAGAATGCGGGTCAGCCCGCGCGCGGCCATTGCCCGCATCGCCGCTGCAAGGTCGATCCGGCCCTCGGGCAGCCCCGGCACCTCGATCAGCACGGCTCCGGTTGCAGCCCAAGCGGCCTGCTGCGCCCTCGGGGCGGCGTCGGTGTGCAGCATCCAGACCGGGTGCTGCCGCGCCGTCCGGCCCAGTCTGCTGTCGGGGGCATGGGACAACCGCGCATCCAGCACCAGCCGCAGCGGCTGATGCCCCGCCCCCATGTCGCGCACCGTAAGGTCGGGGTCGTCGGCCAACGCCGTGCCCGCGCCGACCATCACCGCATCATGGCAAAGCCGCAGCGCATGGGTGGCGCGGCGCGCCTCGGGTCCGGTGATCCAGCGCGACTCGCCGCAGGCCGTGGCAATCCGGCCGTCGACCGAGGTCGCGAGTTTCAGCGTGACCAGCGGCAAGCCCTGCGTGACCCGCTTGAAAAACCCCGCGTTCAGCCGCGCGGCCTGCGGCGCACGCACGCCTTCGGTCACCGCAATCCCGGCGGCGCGCAGCAGGGCATGACCCCGGCCCGCCACGCGGGGATCAGGGTCGGTCAGCGCGGTAACGACCCGCGCCACCCGTGCGGCGATCAGCGCCGCGGCGCAGGGCGGGGTCTGGCCGTGATGCGCGCAGGGTTCCAGCGTGACAAAGGCCGTAGCCCCGGCGGCCGTCGGCCCCGCCTGATCCAGGGCGCGCGTTTCGGCATGCGGCCGCCCGCCCGCCTGAGTCCAGCCCCGCCCGACCACCCGGGTGCCCTGCACGATCACGCACCCCACGGCGGGGTTGGGCCGGGTGGTTCCCAGCCCGCGCGCGGCCAGCGTCAGGGCATGCGCCATATGGCGGTCGTCGGTCACTCCTCGGGCGGGCCGGAGGGCCGAAGTTCCTGCACGAAGCCGTCGAAATCATCCGCCGACTGAAAGTTGCGATACACGCTGGCAAAGCGCACATAGGCCACGGTGTCGATCCGGGCCAGACTTTCCATCACGATCTCGCCGATGATCTTGGACGGGATGTCGGTGTCGCCCAGACTTTCCAGCCGCCGCACGATGCCGCTGATCATCTGGTCGATGCGGTCGGGGTCGATCGGCCTTTTTTGCATCGCGATCCGGATCGAGCGTTCCAGCTTGGTGCGGTCGAAATCCTCGCGCTTGCCGCTCGACTTGATCACCACGAGATCGCGCAGTTGCACCCGCTCGTACGTGGTGAAGCGCCCGCCACAGGCCGGGCAGAACCGGCGGCGGCGGATGGATACGTGATCCTCGGCCGGGCGGCTGTCCTTGACTTGCGTGTCGATATTCCCGCAGAATGGGCAGCGCATGGCGTCCCCCCCTTTTTGATCCTGTGCCTGCCTCAAGCGCGGGGGTTTGCCCCCGTCAACTCCGCTAACCATAGGGGCAGGATGCAGGTTTCGGGTAGAGGTATTTTGCCGCTACCGGATGTGGGGCGCAAGCTGTGGCTTTGGCGACTCAGAGCGGCGCGGGCAGAAGAGGTCAGGGCGGTCAGGGACAGGCCGACGACCAGCTTTCGACAGCGCCGTTCCAGCACAACCCAAGATCGGCCATTGCATCGGCGGCGACGAAAAAGCTGGTGACCGTGCTGCCCGGATCGCAGGCGATGAAGGCCACCTCGGCGTCCGTTCTGGTCACGCGGACGCTGCCGTCGGTCGGCTGGCCCTCAAGCAGACGGTCCACCGAATATGACACCTCATAGCGAAAATCGCCGGTGTAGAACGCGATGGTTTCGGCGATCGCCCTTCCGAACCCCTGCCAGGGATACAGCGTGCCGTTGGCCAACGGCTCGCGCAGCGACAATTCCGGCGCACGGCCGGGCGGGCCGTAAGTATAGACGAAATCGCCGCCGGTCAGGCAGATCTCGACGACCCTAGCCCCCTGCCGCGCCGTGCATGACATCACAAGAGCGCCGTCACAGGCCCAGCCGGGCAACGGGGCCAGGATCAGGGCGGCGCAAAACAGACGGTGCATCGTGAAACTCTCCTTTCCGCTTCGGGCCGGTCAGCCAAGCGACCCCATCACGAACGGCTCCACCTCGTGCCAGCCCTCCAGGATCATCTTGACCGCCACATAGACGATGATCAGGAGGCCGACATAGGCGATCCAGCGGTATTTGTTCAGCAGGCGCGCAATGAAGGTCGCAGCCAGCCCCATCAGCGCGATCGACAACACCAGACCGATGACCAGCACGGTCGGATGGTCCTTGGCCGCCCCGGCCACCGCCAGCACGTTGTCAAGGCTCATCGAGACGTCGGCAATCACGATCTGCCAGGCCGCCTGGGCAAACGTCTTTTTCCGTGCCCCCCCGGCAACCGTGCCGTCGGCGTTCAGGTCGCGGTCGGTCAGCGCCTCTTCGGCCAGGTCTTCGTTGGCATGACCGTTGCGCAGTTCGCGCCACATCTTCCAGCACACCCACAGCAGCAGGATGCCGCCCGCCAGCAAAAGCCCGACAACCGCCAGCAATTGCACGGTGATCGCCGCAAAGCCGATCCGCATGACGGTGGCCGCGATGATCCCGACCAGAATTGCCTTGTTGCGCTGTTCCTTTGGCAGGCCGGCGGCGGCCAGCCCGATGACGATGGCATTGTCGCCCGCCAGAACCAGGTCGATGCCGATGACCTGCAACAGGGTGGTAAAGCCCTCGGGGGTGAAGATTTCCATCAAGGCCATGGTTCCTGTCCGCTGTCCGATTGCCGCCTTCCTAGTGGGTCGCGCAAATGGGTTCAATCGCCTTCGCGCCGACGGGATTCTTACAAATCTGTCACACTCCCGTGGTCTAAGCGCGCCCGAACAAATGCCCGAGGAGATACCCATGGCCCCGAACGAACCCTTGCCCGGACGCGACTGGCTCGAGGCGGAACTGGCCGACAGCTTTGACGAGGATTTCGAGCTGGACCTGGAAGACGCGACGCTTTCGCTGGAAATCGCCCGGATCTATAAGGACAAGCATCCCGATACGATCGACCGGCAAACCTATTTTCACGCATTGATCCGGCTGCAGTCCGAACTGATCCGGTTTCAGGACTGGGTGCAGCACCACAAGGAAAAGGTCGTGGTGATCTTCGAAGGCCGCGATTCCGCCGGCAAGGGTGGCGCGATCAAGCGGCTGGCCCAGCGGCTGAACCCGCGCGTCGTGCGCACGGTGGCGCTGCCGGCCCCGTCGGACCGGGAAAAGACTCAGTGGTATTTCCAGCGCTATGTGCCGCACCTGCCTGCGGGTGGCGAAATCGTGCTGTTCGACCGCAGCTGGTACAACCGTGCGGGTGTCGAGCGGGTGATGGGCTTTGCGACCGACGCTGAGGTCGAGCAGTTCTTCAACGATGTGCCGGAATTCGAGCGGATGCTGGTGCGCTCCGGGGTGCGGGTGATCAAATACTGGTTCTCGATCACCGACGAGGAACAGCAGATGCGCTTTCTGATGCGCATTCACGACCCGATGAAGCAGTGGAAACTGTCGCCGATGGACCTGCAGGCGCGGGTGCGGTGGGAGCAATACACCAAGGCCAAGGAAGAGATGCTGCTGCGCACCTCGATCCCCGAAGCACCGTGGTATATCATTGAAGGCAATGACAAAAAGCGTGCCCGGCTGAACCTGATCGACCATCTTCTCGGCCTGTTCCCCTATGGTCCGGTGCCGCAGGACGAGATCGTCTTGCCCGACCGGGTGTTCAACCCGGACTACGAACGCGCGGTGTTGCCGCCCGAACTGTATGTGCCCGCCAAGTATTGAGGGCGGAAATACCCGTGAGGGCTGACCAGACCCGGACACGAAAGCCCTTGGGGTGTCACCGGCACCACCCGGTCTTTGAATGTGGGCCGACACATCAAGACTGTTCCGGCACCACCAGTTGGCCGGTCCCCGCGTCGCATCACGCCGCAGTCCGTGCGGATTTTCGGATGGACGGCAACGACAGACCGTTGCGCCGCGAAAAGGTCGGCGCTAAACGCGGCGCATGCTGTCTTATCAACACCTGTATCACGCCGGGAACCTCGCCGATGTGCACAAGCATGCGCTGCTGGCCTGGACGCTTGACTATCTGACGCAAAAGGACAAACCGCTGTCATACATCGAAACCCATGCCGGGCGCGGGGTGTATGATCTGGGCGCAGAGGAGGCGTTGAAAACCGGCGAGGCTGCGGGCGGTATCGCCATTGCCGAAACCTGGTTTGCGCAAATGCACCCCTATCGCCGCCGTCTGGCCGAGGCGCGGGCGGCCCATGGCGCGCAGGTCTATCCCGGCTCGCCGATGGTCGCGGCGCTGTCGATGCGCGACGGCGATGTGATGCATCTGGCCGAGTTGCACCCGCAGGAACACCGGGCGCTGGTGACCCATCTGGCACCCTGGGGCGCACATATCCAGATGCGTGACGGCTTTGATCTGGCGCTCGCGGTCTGCCCGCCGACGCCGCGCCGCGGTCTGCTGCTGATCGACCCGTCCTACGAGGTGAAGGCCGACTACGACCGCTTGCCGCGCCTGCTGGCGCAGGTGCATCGCAAGTGGAACGTCGGCACGATCATGCTATGGTATCCGCTGCTGGCGGGCAACCCACATGGCCCGATGCTGGCCGAGGTGACTGCGGGCTTTCCGGATGGTCTGCGCAGCGAGGTCCGCTTTCCGGCGTTGCGACCGGGGCACCGGATGCAAGGTTCGGGGCTGTTCGTCGTGAATTCGCCCTACGGCATGGCGGAAGAGGCGGCGCGGATTGCCGCACTCTTCAGGGACCATGCCCGCTAGACGGCGGGCAGAAGGTTCGCCCCCCTACCAATGCCCGGTGTTGCCCATGCTGACCCAAGGCTCGGCAGGGGGCAGCGCAGCGCCGGTTTGCAGCAACTCGATCGAGACGTTGTCGGGGCTGCGGACAAAGGCCATCCGGCCCTCCTTGGGCGGGCGGTTGATCAGCACGCCATTGGCCTGCAAATGCGCGCAGGTCGCATAAATGTCATCCACCTCATAGGCCAGATGCCCGAAGTGGCGGCTGTCGGACGGCAATGCCGCATCGCCATCCCAGTTGAAGGTCAACTCGACCGGGCAGTCGGGCTGCCCGGGCGGGGCAAGGAACACCAGGGTGAACCGGCCGCCTTCGTTCTCGATGCGCCGGGTCTCTTCCAGACCGAGCAAGCGGTAAAAGGCCAACGAGGCCTCAAGGTCCAGCACGCGGACCATGGTGTGCAGATAGCGGATCGGCATGGCAGTCTCCCACAGGGTTTCGGCCGGACCCTAGCAGAGGGTGCGCTGATGAACAGGCCACGCCTTCAGAACGACGACTTTATCCCCAGCGTAATGCCGAAATCCTGAGTGTCGAACAGGGCCGCGTTCGAGCGGTTGCGCGTTGCGCGCAGATCCAGAACCGGCGAGAACCCGAGATAGTCGAGGGTGTCGAAACTCATCGTCAGGTTGGCCGACAGCCGGATATCCTCGCGGCCGCCCGCCACGTAACGCGACTGCGCATAGACCCGCTGCTCGATCCCCAGACCGGCCGACAGGCCTAGACCTGCCACCGGGGTTTGCCTGGTCCAGTCGAGGGTCAGACCCACTGCCTCGTTACCGATCTCGGCCGACCCAGACACCGCCCGTGCCGCCGTGACTTCGAGCGACACCTGATCGCCCGATGCCAGCACCCGGCCATAGCCGAGGCTCGCTTCGACCCGGTCCGACGATTGCCGCGAACTGTCGATCCGCAGCACCCGGTCGGCGGCGAGGCCGGCATTGATCGCACTTTTGCCATTCAGCCTGTGCTCGATCCCGGTTTGCAGTTGCAGGTAATCCGACAGGGCCGCCCCGCCATACCAGTTGTGCCCGCCGGTGACGCCAAACGACAGCGTGGTCGCGCCCGCCGGATTAAGCGCGCGGCGGTGGGCCAGCCCGGCCTCGATGGCGGCGTAGGAAAAATCGGAACCCTCGATGTCGGGCACCCGCGCCCGCGCCTCGGAGGACGGGGTGACGGCCTGTACCAGCACGCCGAAATTCGCGCGGGTCAGCCGGTTGGGGGCAGTGGGGGCGAACCGATACGTCGCGCGCAGGCCCAGGCCGGTCTCGAACCCGGACAGGGCCTGCGCGTCTGCGGGGATCTCGAACTCGAAGGGCAGGCCGGCCAACGTCAGACGGTCCTGCTGACTGCCGTTGTTGACGTTCGAACTGGGGGCGGCACTGACGTTGATCTGGATGTCCCAAGGGTTGCGCGACTTGACATAGGCAAAGTCGCGCCGCGCCACCGCCTCGGCCCGGGCATTGGGCGCGGCTTGCCCGGCGCGGCGCAGCCACCACTGGGCCGCCGTGCGCCGGCCCTCGGTCGACAGCGCCTGCGCCATCGCCATGGACGCCCCGAACCGTTCCGGATCGCTGTCGGATGCCGCCCAGGCCGCCCGTGCCGCAGCCCTGGCGGCTTCCGCCCGCCCGAGAGATCGCAGCGCCTGCGACCGGATGGTCAGGGCTGTCGTGTCGGACGGATCGCGGTTTAACAACGCATCGGTATAGCCGATCGCCTGTTCCGCAAACCCGGCTTTCATAGCGGTAAAGGCCAGTTGCCGCAACGCGTTGGCATCCAGCGTCACCGGATCGGACCCTGCCGACGTTGCCAGCGTCAGACCCGCTGCAAGCCCCGCCGCCACGACCGCAAGGCGCATCGCGCGCCGCATGATCAGTCGCGGTACAGCAGGAACCCGCCGGTCTCGCGGACCGTCACGCCGTCAAAGCGCGGGTCGGTCGCCGTCACCACGATGACCCCCACAACCTCGTCTGCGCCCCCTTCCGTCGCATTGCCCGACACGACGGCATAATAGTTGCCTTCTTCGAACGTCTCGGCCGCGCCGTTGCTGCTGACGAAACTGCCCACCCCGCCGGTGGCCTCGCCATTGGCATTCAGCGCCCCCGGACCGACGTCAAAGCGCAGCACCGGCAGCGCCGACAGGGTGCTTTCGAACTCGGTATTCAAGGCGGTCAGCACATCGTTGGTGATGTCATTGCCGGCAGTGTCAAAGATCGAGCGGTTGAACACCGCCCCATCGACCCCGGCACCCTCGTTGAAATCGTTGAAGTCGATATCCAGCGTCATGTCGCCGCGCGCATATTCCAGCCCGCCCGCGCCGTCAAAGTCGCGCAGCGCCGCATAGTCACCCTCGTAATGCGCCTGACCGGAGGTTGGCAGCGTCACCGATCCGTCGCGCTGATAGATGAACCCGCCAAAGCCGTAGGTGACATAGGCCCCGGTCCTCACGACAGCGAATTCGGTGTTGCCCGAGGTCGACACTCCATACAGCGCCCGGTGGTCGAACTGCCCGATCGGCGTGCCCGTCACATCGTCCTGAAAGGTCGCGTCGGCCTCATAGACCGCGAACGGCCCCAGATTGCCATCCGGCGTGGCCCGCTGATAGACGTTGCCGCCGTCGAACGCCAACCCGTCGACCGTGAACGTGTCGGCCGCCGAGTCGTACGAGGCGGTCCGTACAAAGCCGTTGCCGGTTTCGCCGTCGGCCGTCGAGGTCGCCTCGCGCCGGAAGATGCCTGCGTCGGGCGACGGGCTGGTCGTGCCCGGCGGCAAGCCTTCGCCGACGATGCCGCCGCCGGGGTCAGTGCCGGGATCCACCGGATCGGTCGGATCTTCTTCCGCGACAAACGGGTTGCCCTCGCAGGCGGCCAGCAGCACGCAGGCCCAAAGCAGATGCTTGTACGTCTTCATTTTTATTGCCCGAACAGCCCACATCCACACGAAGAATGCTGGCAAACACATTGAAAGTCAAAGAGAATTAGACTTGTCCACAGGAAGGTTCGCCCCCTGTGCCCGCCTTGCATCACGCCGCATATCGCGGTTTTACGCCGTCATGACCGCAATCTATAGTGGTTTGCGACTCACTCACGCGCACAAAGGCCGCTCATGCCCCTTACCCCAGAACAGTCGTCCGAGATCGCGGCGCAGCGCGATACCCCCCGCCAAACCCTGCGCGCGACCGCACCGGGGATGGAGGCGCATCTGTTCACCGCCTACCCCGTTCTCGATCATGGCTTCGTCCGCGTCATCGATTACATGGGCGACGACGCCGCCATCGTGCAGGCCGCCCGGGTGTCCTATGGGGCGGGCACCAAACACGTCCAGAACGACGAAGGCCTTATCCGCTACCTGATGCGCCATTGGCATTCGACCCCGTTCGAGATGTGCGAGGTCAAACTTCACGTCAAGCTGCCGGTGTTCGTCGCCCGCCAGTGGATCCGCCACCGCACCGCATCCGTGAACGAATACTCCGCCCGCTACTCGATCCTCGACCGCGAGTTCTACATCCCCCATCCCTCACACCTCGCCGCGCAATCATCCGTCAACAACCAGGGCCGGGGCGAGGTGCTGTCGGGCGAGGAAGCCGCCCGCGTCCTCGACCTCCTCAAATCCGACGCCAACCGCGCCTACGACCACTACGAGGCGATGCTGTCGCAAGACGGCCAGCAAGGCCTCGCGCGCGAACTGGCCCGGATGAACCTGCCCGCCAACATCTACACGCAATGGTACTGGAAAGTGGATCTGCACAACCTCTTCCACTTCCTGCGCCTGCGCGCCGACCCCCACGCCCAATACGAAATCCGCGTCTACGCCGCTGTTATTGCGGCCTGTGTGAAAGATTGGGTGCCATTGGCCTATGCGGCGTTCGAGGATTACCGGATGGGCGGGGTGAACTTGTCAGGCAAAGCCGTGGCGACACTGAAACGGCGACTGGCCGGGGAGGTGGTGACGCAGGAAACCTCGGGCATGAGCAAGGGGGAATGGCGGGAGTTTGAGGGGGTTTTCGGGTAAATGCCACTTATAGCGCTTTGGAAGAGTGACCCGGTCACAGTCGCTCAGTTTACAATTGAAAAAATAGTCTCATTCGCAGGAAATGGAAAACTAAGTGATTCATCTGTTTGTTCGGACGAATTACGCGAGTACCTTTCGGGTGCCAATACGAAAACGTTAGCAAAATGCGCTGAGTATTGCCTGAGTGAAAAATTTGAAAAAAGTGGCCAGATTCTTCAAGATATAGTTAAAGAATCTGGTCGTCGACTTGACTGTGAAGTTTCTAATGGACTTTACGCTGGAAAGAAGAATGCCGTAGGAAATGATGGCCTATGGATTTCACCTGAAAAGCACTCAGTTGTTGTAGAAGTCAAAACAACCGATGCATACCGCATACCCTTGGATACAATTGCGAAGTATCGCTCAGAACTTGAGGCATCCAAGGTAATTGAGGGTCGATCATCAATCTTGATTGTCGTCGGCCGAGAAGACACTGGTGAGCTCGAGGCTCAAGTTCGCGGATCACGCCATGCATGGGATATAAGATTGATTAGTGTTGAAGCTTTGATCAAACTTGTTCTGATTAAGGAGAACTCGGAAGAAGTCGAAACTGGCAAAAAGATCAGAGGAGTATTGGTTCCTATTGAGTATACCCGAGTGGATGGGTTAGTTGAAGTTGTGTTTGCAGCTGCTAGTGACGCGCAAGAGCAGGTTTCGCAACTTGTCGAGTCCGAGGTTGGTTCACTGGGCGTACTACGAAGTTTCTCGGGTTATTCAACCGATTCGACTGTAATACAGTCAATCAGGGAGTCAATCGTTGTAGCATTGAATAGCAAGTTTAAGGTCGCGCTCGTCACGAAGTCTCGTGCGATGCACTGGACATCTGATCAAAACTTTAGAATTGCATTGGCAGTATCAAAAAAGTACGACTCAGGCAATGATTATTGGTACGCGTTTCATCCCCGCTGGTTGAGCTTTCTAAGCGAAGGCGTTACGGGTATTTTCGTACTCGGATGTACAAACTTGGATCGGGTGTTTGGGATTCCGGTTACGGAGCTATCAAAGGTGTTGCCAAAACTCAATGTTACAGAGCGTCCTGATGTCGGTACGTATTGGCATGTGAAACTGGATTTGAATGACTTAGATCAAATGGTCCTAAACGTACCAAAGGATGAAGCAATCAATCTTGAAAAGTATGCAATTTCTTTAAGCAGTACCTTGTAGATCGAGGCTTGCCCCGACTCTTTCTTCCAACCCGCCAACACCCCCAAAAACGGCGGGGCAAGCCCCGCCCTACGAAACCAAATCGCCTACTTCCCGCCGATATGACGAAAACGCCCAATCCTGTGGCCGTTCCACAAACCCATGCTTCACCGGATTGATCCAACAATACCGCACGTGTGCGGCATAATCCGTCTCGTCCCGGATGTGATGCTCCCAATACCGCTTTTGCCAAATCGGCACCTCATCGCGCAATGCGGGGTTCGTCCCGACCCGCGCCGCCACCGCCGCCCGTTCCGCACAGCTCATCCCCGAAGTCCCAAGGACCCCCCGTAGGTCGGGGCTTGCCCCGACTCGCTCGGCATCCCGAAAAACCCGCGCCCGCCCGCCCCGCGCCCCAAACGGGTTGTGCTGCAACGGCACCGGAGTCGGGGCAAGCCCCGACCTACGGACCGCGGCGGAAAACCGGCCCTTGATCGCCCCCATCCGCAGGGCATAACCCGCATCCCCCTCGGGCAAGGTCCAGACGCAATGCATGTGGTCGGGCAACACCACCCAGGCGTCGATGTGGAAGGGTCGTTCGGCCCGCGTTGCCCGCACCGCCTGCCGCAGCGTCTCGACCTGCCGCACCAGCAGGTCCGACCCGCGCTGCGCCAACGCCACCGTGAAGAACACGGTCGCGCCAGGGCGGCGGGGGCGGATATAGCGCGACATGCCCAGATCTTTAGCGGGAAGCGTTAAGAAAGCTTTAAAACGACAGGGTCAAGTTTCAGATAACAGCCAAGAAACGAAAGGTCCCACGCTTGGTCCCTAGACCAGCCGCGCCCCCTCGACCGCCGCCCGGACAAAATCGGCGAACAGCGGGTGGGGGGCGAAGGGCTTGCTTTTCAGTTCAGGATGGAACTGGACGCCGATGAACCAGGGGTGGTCCTTGACCTCGACCGTTTCGGGCAGTCGCCCGTCCGGCGACATGCCGGCAAAGATTAGCCCGCAGGCTTCCAGCGTCTCGCGATACGCCCCGTCCACCTCAAACCGGTGCCGGTGCCGCTCTTCGATCTCGGTCGTCCCATAAATTTGCGCGATATGAGACCCGGGGGCCAGCAGCGCCGTATAGGCCCCCAGCCGCATCGTGCCGCCCTTGCCGTCGTTCAGCTTGCGGGCGATCATATGGTTGCCCTGCACCCATTCCTTCAGGTGATAGACGACCGGAGTGAAACGCTTCTGCCCGGCTTCGAGGTCGAACTCCTCGGATCCGGCATTGGCCAGACCGGCCAGATTGCGGGCCGCCTCGATCACGGCCATCTGCATGCCGAGGCAGATCCCGAGATAGGGGACGCGGCGTTCCCGGGCGAACTGCGCGGCCCGGATCATGCCTTCCGTGCCCCGTTCGCCAAATCCGCCCGGCACCAGAATGGCGTGGAACCCTTGCAAACAGGGCGCGGGGTCTTCGCGTTCGAAGATCTCGCTGTCCACCCAGTCCGCCCGCACCCGCACCCGGTTGGCCATCCCGCCATGGGTCAGCGCCTCGGCAATGGATTTGTAGGCATCTTCCAGTTGCGTGTATTTGCCCACCACCGCCACCCGCACCTCGCCTTCGGCATGGGTCATCCGGTCGATGACATCCTGCCAGCGCGAAAGGTTGGGGCGCGGCGCGGGCGAGATGCCGAAGGCGTCCAGCACCGCCTGATCAAGACCCGCGCGATGGTAGGCCATCGGGGCCTCGTAGATCGACTTCAGGTCATAGGCCGGGATTACCGCCTCGGGGCGGACATTGCAGAACAGCGCGATCTTGGCAATTTCCTTGTCGGGGATCGGATGCTCGGACCGGCAGACCAGAACGTCGGGCTGCAAGCCGATCGAGCGCAATTCCTTGACCGAATGCTGCGTCGGCTTGGTTTTCAACTCGCCGCTGGCGGCCAGATACGGCAACAGCGTCAGATGCATGAAGATGCACTGACCGCGCGCGCGTTCCTGCCCGAACTGGCGGATCGCCTCGAAGAACGGCAGGCCTTCGATGTCGCCCACCGTGCCGCCGATCTCGCACAGCATGAAATCGACCTCGGCCTCGCCGATCCGCAGGAACTCCTTGATTTCATTGGTGACATGCGGGATTACCTGAATGGTTTTTCCCAGATAGTCGCCGCGGCGCTCTTTTTCGAGCACGTTCGAATAGATCCGCCCCGACGACACAGAGTCGGTCTGCCGCGCCGACACGCCGGTGAACCGCTCGTAATGGCCGAGGTCGAGGTCGGTTTCCGCGCCATCGTCGGTGACGAACACTTCGCCATGCTCGAAGGGACTCATCGTGCCGGGATCGACGTTCAGATACGGGTCGAGCTTGCGCAGCCGCACCGTATAGCCGCGCGCCTGCAACAGCGCCCCCAGAGCCGCCGAGGCCAGGCCTTTGCCGAGCGAGGAAACCACGCCGCCGGTGATGAAAACATAGCGCGCCATGGCGGCTCCCGTGCTGATGAAGGGCGTCGATTTCCAGGTCGGGAATCGTTCCTCACGGGACCGACGTCATATCGCAGGTCCGGACATTGCGCAACCTGACCGCAACATGCAGGACCGCCCGCATCGGGCATCTCAAAGGCTTGTGCTCACTCGTCCGCGCGGGGCGGCTGGGCCGGGGCGTCGGCAGCGGCGGGGGGCAACAGGTCGGTTCCCAACCCGGGTGCCTCGGTGGCGGGTTCGGGCGCGGTGCCGCCGATCTGGTCGATCACTGAACTGGTCGAGGCAGATTGCGCTGCAAGAATCGTCAGGGTGATCGAGGTCGCGATGAAGGCCACCGCAAACACCCATGTCAGTTTGCCGAGGGCGGTCGCTGCCGCCCGCCCCGACACCGCGCCGCCGCCGCCCATCCCCAACCCGCCGCCTTCAGACCGCTGCAACAGCACGATGCCGATCAGGAGCAGGGCAAGGATCAGGTGAATGGTCAGGACGACGTTTTCCATGGGGCTTCCCGGTGATGCCGCGCCTGTCTAGGCCCAAGGAAGCAGCGGCGCAAGCCCTTCGCCCCCCGATCCGGTCACCCCTCGATCTCGTCCACCGAGGATTGCCCCGACAGGCGCTGGCGGATGATGCTCCACGACAGCCCGATGCCGAGGACAAGCGACAGCGCTACCAGCGCCAGCCAGGTGTTGAGGCTTGAATTGGTCAGCGACAGCACGCCCCAGTCGATCAGCACCCACAGGCCCGCGCCAAAGATCGCGCCGATCAGGATCACGCCCAGAACCCCGATGCTGCGCAGCGTGGCCGCGACATAAACCGCCATTGCGACGCCAAGGAGCAGGCCGAGGAACAGGGCAAGCGGGGTCTGGCTGGCCCAGTTCGCCTCAACCCACCGAATGTAATTGTAGGGCGTCGGGTTGAACGTGACGACAACAAGGATCAGCGCCCCGAGCCAGCGTAGAAGAATTCCCATGGGCAAACTCCACGTAAGGGATGCCTATGGGTGCCACGTCCGGCCTGTGGTCCGCAAGATGGCGTCGGACGTCTTCTGGCGCACCGTGCTGCCGATAGACGAATTCGGCCTGAACGAGGCATTTCTGTCCGATAGGTTCGAAATCACGGTCAACGACCGTGATGAAATACGTCCTTCCTTCGGAAATGTTCACGACATTCTCGAAATTGATACTGGCCACGTGATGACTGCGCGCCAGCAACCCGCCTTGCAGAATGCGAACCGATGCAATCGCGGCCACAGAGCCCGGTTCTGGAACATCAAGGCTTGCGGCAAAGACGTGGATCGGGCTGCCCATTTACGGATAGGCCCAACGGCGATAGAAATACCGCCGCCAGTTTATGTCCTGCGAGATCAACTCGCATTCTTGGTTGCGATCGCCGTCGCAGGCGGGGGTAGGGTCCTGAACGGTTGTCATTGGGGTATCCTTTCATCAGAATGCAAACTCAAATCCGGGTGCCAGTGCAGAAAATTCACTGCATCCAGCTTAAAGACACGGTCAGACTTGCCTGCCTTGTGTCAACTGTTCTGTCTGGGCCGACCCGTCGCACACTTAGCGGTTTCCCCGCCTCGCAGCGCCCGCTATACCGTGCGCGGTTAACCAACCCGAAGGGATCAGCATGGCCAACGTCGTGGTAGTCGGCGCGCAGTGGGGCGACGAGGGCAAGGGCAAGATCGTCGACTGGCTGTCGGAGCGCGCCGATATCATCGCGCGGTTTCAGGGCGGGCATAACGCGGGCCACACGCTGGTGATCGACGGCACGATCTACAAGCTCTCACTGCTGCCCTCCGGGATCGTGCGGGGCGGCAAGGTGAGTGTCATCGGCAACGGTGTGGTGCTGGACCCCTGGCACCTGATCGAGGAAATTGCCAAGCTGCGCGGGCAGGGCGTTGAAATCTCGCCGGAAAACCTGATGATTGCGGAAAATGCGCCGCTGATCCTGCCGCTGCACGGCGAGTTGGACCGCGCCCGCGAGACCGAGAACCCGGTTGCCCGGATCGGCACCACCGGTCGCGGGATCGGGCCTGCGTATGAGGACAAGGTCGGCAGGCGGGCCATTCGCGTGGCGGACCTTGCCGACGAGGCGACGCTGCTGTTGCGGATGGACCGGCTGCTTGGCCACCACGATGCCTTGCGCCGTGGTCTGGGGATGCCGCCGGTGGACCGTCACGCCCTGCTGTCGGCGCTGCGCCAGATTGCGCCGCAGGTGTTGCCCTATGCGGGACCGGTGTGGAAGCTGCTCAACGACGCGCGGCGGGCGGGCAAGCGCATCCTGTTCGAAGGCGCGCAGGGGGCGCTGCTGGACATCGACTTTGGCACCTATCCTTACGTCACATCCTCCAACGTCATCGCGGGGCAGGCGGCCACGGGCACCGGCATGGGGCCGGGGGCGATCGATTTCGTGCTGGGGATCGTGAAGGCCTATACCACGAGGGTCGGCGAGGGCCCGTTCCCGGCAGAACTGCACGACGCCGACGGCGAACGGCTGGGCGCGCGGGGGCATGAGTTCGGCACGGTCACCGGACGCAAGCGGCGGTGCGGCTGGTTCGATGCGGTGCTGGTGCGGCAGACCTGCGTGACCAGCGGCGTCAAGGGCATCGCGCTGACCAAACTCGACGTGCTCGACGGATTCGCAACGCTGAAAATCTGCGTGGGCTATGATCTTGATGGCCAAAGGCTGGACCATCTGCCGACAGCGGCCAATGCCCAGGCCCGCTGCAATCCGATCTACGAGGAAATGCCCGGATGGACCGAGACGACGGCAGGGGCCCGCAGTTGGGCCGATCTGCCGGGGGCTGCGATCAAATATGTGCGCCGGATCGAAGAGTTGATCCAGTGCCCGGTGGCGATGTTGTCCACCAGCCCCGAGCGTGACGACACGATCCTTGTCACCGACCCCTTTGCGGACTAGGTCAGCCGCATGCAGCTTTCCTACAAAACCCGCCGCCGACTGTCGTTGCTGATCCTGCTGGTCGGCCTGCCCGTCTATATCGTGGTGGCGGTGACCATTCTGAACTGGCTTGACCGCCCGCGGTTGTGGGTCGAGGTGCTGGTCTACATGGCGCTGGGGTTCCTGTGGATGCTGCCGTTCCGGTTTGTGTTTCTGGGGATCGGCCAGAGCGACCCCCAACCGGGCGACACCTTGACGAAACAGGCGAAAGGGTCTGACCCTTCCGCCTGAATCCGGGGGCCCGAGTGGCAGCCTCGGCCCGCGGTGGTGCAGGTTTCAGCCGACCAGCCGCTTGGCTTCGGTCAGAAACCGCGAGTGGTCCGACAATTTGAACTGGCCGCGCTTGATCTTGGTGATGCGACCGTCCCGCAGCAGGGTTCCGAAACCGCGCAGGCAATCCTCGCGGCTGATCATGTCGGGATCGGGCAGTTGGGCGATCTGCTGCAACAGCAGCGGACGGCTGAATTGCGGACGTCCCAGCACCAGCGCACAGTAGGCTGCGGCGGCTTCGAGCAACTCGGGCATGGTCGTGGCCCCGAGACGGTCGGCAAAGGCGTCGAACGGCTGGCCCGCCGCCTCGGCAAAGATGTTCTCGACGTCTTCCGGGCGCAACATGCCGTCTTCGTCGTCAAACTCGTCCTGACCGGCATCAGCGGCCGTCCGGGCTGTTGCGGGCGGCAGGGCCTGGCTCGTCAGCACCCGGCGCGGGCGCACCGGAGCGACAACAGCGGGACCGACAGCGCCTTGGGCGTCGGCAGCGAAGGGGATGGTTCTGACGGCGACCGGTGCGACCGCGACCGGTGTGACGGCGACCGGCGTGACGGAGACCGGTGCGACGGAGACCGGTGTGACGGCGACCGGTGTGACCGCGACCGGTGTGACGGCGACCGGTACGCTGGCAATCGAGGCCATCGCAGCGTCGGCGGCGTCTGCCGGCGCGGTGGCCACGGCACGGTCGATGCGCTGGTGCGACACCAGCACCAGCGGGGCCGGTCGTTCGTTCGCGGTGGTGGGCGCGGATGGGCGTGCCGTATCGCCGCTGGGGCTGACCAGAGCCGGGCGGCGCGGGCGCACCACGCGGTCCAGATCATTGCGGTAGGGGTCCATCCGCAGTTCCTGATCCGGGGCGGTGCCGCCCGGGTTGGACCGGCGGTCGGCGAAAGTGGCGGCGACGGCCGCTTTCAGATGGGCAATCGCGGCCAGCCTGCGTTTGTTCTCGGGGCCCTCCATCGCGGAGTTCGTTTGCGAGATCAGACGGTTTACCGCGTCATCCCCGGTGGGCTGAACCGGCAGCCGGCGGGCATCGTCCAGCGCGTCTTCCACGCTGCGGGCGACATCTGTGCTCGCGATGGTCCCGGCGCTTTCGATCGCCTCAGCCGTCCCGGGGGCAGCTTCAAGGGCTGTTTCGGGCTGAACGGCCTGCTCGATTACCTCGGCTGGCCCAACCGCTGCGGCCACAATCGGTGCCACCTCGGCCTCGAGGGCGGCCAGTTCGCGCTGCAATTCGTCTTCGGCCTCGGGTGACAGAAGCGATGGCCTGGCAGCAGGGGCTTCGATCTGTGCGGCGGTTTCGAGCCGTGCGGGCGCCGTGACCGGTGCGGGATCGACCACCGTCGCGGCCATCACCGAGGTCGCCTCGATCCGGCGGATCTTGATCACGCGGGCCCGGGCCCGTTGCAGCTTGTCGGTCGCTCCCGGAACGAACGGTCCAACAGGGGCGGACGGGTCCTCTGCACCGAAGCTGGCCGCAGCCTCGGTGGCTAGCAGATCGGCGGCGGGCAGATCGGCGGCGCTTTCCGGCAGGGGCGCGCTTTCCGGCAGGGGCGCGCTTTCCGGCAGGGCGGCGCTTTCCGGCAGGGCGGCGCTTTCCGGCAGGGCGGCGCTTTCCGGCAGGGCGGCGCTTTCCGGCAGGGCGGCGGCCGCTTCATAGACAACTGCCTGTCCTGCGGCTGGCGTCTCATCCGTCTTGGCCGTCAGAACGGGCTCGGTCCCCTGCACCGGGTCAGGAAGATCGTCTTGGTCGTCGCCGTCCGGGTCGATCATCGACCCCAGCTTGGCGATCACCGCATCATAATCCGCTGCCGAAAATTCTTCCCGGCCGACAAGCTGATCGGCAACCGCGATCTGTTCCGCGTCATCCGGCACCCTCGCGACCGTTTCCAGTGCGGCTTCGGCCGCTTGCGCAACCGCAAGGTCTGCCCAATCGGGTTCTGCACCGGGTTCTGCACGGGGTTCGTCGCCGGGTTCTGCACGGGGTTCGTCGCCGGGTTCTGCGCCGGGTTCGTCGCCGGGTTCTGCACCGGGTTCGTGGCCGGGTTCTGCGCCGGGTTCGTCGCCGGCTTCTGCGCCAGGATCCTCGCCGGGGCCCGCATCGGATCCTGTGGACCGCATCCGGCTCTGATCGACAGGGTCGGTTTCGGTGAACGTAAACTCCGCATCCTCCAGCCAGTCCGTCGACGACATGATCGGCGGTTGCGGCATGACGGCTGCAGGATGCGCCTCGGGATCGGCCTCGATATCCGGCATGGCAGCGACCCCGCCCTCTCCAAGATCGTCGCGGTCGGCCGTCTCTTGCCCGGAGGGTTCGCTGTCGCCCGGGGCCTCGGCCACCAGCGCATCCGTCATCGCATCAGGCTCTTCGAAGTGGTGGTCGGCGTCCTCGGCATCCTGCGCAAGCGCCGCAATCTGCCGGGTCTGGACGGTTTGCGACTGCGCATCGCGCAGACGGGCCAGCCGCTCGGCGACCGAATCGCTTGCGTCATCGAGGACGTCCGCAACGTCCGCATGCCGCACCGGCTGTGCCAGTTTCGGCACCGATGTCTCGTCCCGCCGGATCGTGCCGGAATACACCTCGTCCCCGATATCGCGGGCCCGCAGAATGACACCGTTGTCCTGAATCTTCGCCTCGACGCGGCGCTGGATTTCGCGTTCTGCGATCTTGTGCAGCATGGCGGCGTCCGGGGTCGGCGGCTCGGCTCCGAAAAATCGGTCCTCCGCGGCAAGGTCCCGAAAGTATTCGGCAATTGCCCGCATGGTATTGAAAGGATCGTCAAACCCCTCCAGAGTGCAGGAGAAGGTTCCATAGGAGACCGTTAGAATTTTACTCGCACCGATCATTGGATGCTTGCCTTCTGCCATACCTGTTGTCGCCACCCTGACCGCTGACCGGTTCGAAACCATGGACAGAACGGGGTGATTTGAAGGATTGTTTGTGACCGCGTAGCCGGCAACCCGCCGCAATTGGACCTGTAGTATCGGCATGAACCGGGCAATTGTCCAATCGGATGTGGGGGTCACCCTGGTGGGCGGCGGGTCGTTGACCGCGGCCGCATTGCGGCGCAGTCTGGCGCAGGCTCCGCGGCTGGTCGCGGCGGACGGCGGCGCGAACCGGCTGCTGCGGCTGGGACACCGCCCCGAAGCGGTGATCGGCGATCTCGACTCGATCTCGGCGCACGCGCGGGATGCGCTGGGGGCGGCGTTGCATCCGGTGCCCGATCAGGACTCCACCGATTTCGACAAGGCGCTGACCCGGATCGCCGCACCCTTCGTGCTGGGGCTTGGGTTTTCCGGCGCGCGGGTCGATCATGGACTGGCGGTGCTGAATGCGCTGGTGCGCCACCCGGACCGACGCTGCCTGATCCTTGGCGGCGGCGATGTGACCTTTGCCGCCCCGCCCCGCCTGCGCCTGACCCTGCCCGTCGGGTCGCGTCTGTCGCTGTTCCCGCTGGCCCCGGTGACCGGGCGGTCGCAGGGGCTGCGCTGGCCGATCGACGGCCTCGCATTTGCGCCCGACGGCCTGATCGGCACCTCGAACGCGGTGTCGGGGCGGCAGGTCGACCTGGGGTTCGACGGCCCCGGCATGCTGATCATTCTGCCGCAGCGGGCGCTGCCTGCGGTGCTCCACGGGCTTGGCCTGCGACCCGCCGCTCGCGGTGGATGATGTAGAGCCCCGAGGCGAAGATGACCGCGATCCCGGCCCAGGTCAGCGGTTTGGGGAAGTCGCCGAACACCGCGAACCCGAGCGCCACTGCCGCCACAATCTCGAGGTAGTGCAACGGTGCCAACGTGGCCGAGGGCGCAAATTTGAGCGCATAGGTCATGCAGATATGGCTGAGCGCTGCCCAGAACCCCACCCCGAACAGCCACAGCCAGCAGCGCCCCTGCGGCATCACCGGGTCGAATTCGGCCAGCCCGCTGCCTTGGGCCAGCAGCAACACCGGCACGCAGATCGCCGACCCGACAAGAGCCGTGTGCAACTGCATCGTCACCGGATGCACCTCGGCGGCCATCGCCCGGGTGATCAGCATGTAGACGGCAAACAGCGCGGCTGTACCAAGCGGGAACAGCGCCACCCAGCCGAACAGCGTCAGCGACGGCTGGATCACCAGCAACGCTCCGGCAAATCCCACCGCGCTCGCCGCGATGCGCCGGGGGCCGACGGCATCGCCAAAGATCAGATGGCCGAGGATCAGCAGCAGGAACGGCTCGACGAACACGATGGCCAGCGCGTCGGCGATCGGCATCACTTGCGTCGCCGCGACAAAGCAGTAGGTCGAGACGATCAGCACCGCCGCACGCGCCAGCATCAGACCCCAAAACCGGGCAGAAAGCCCCATCGGCAGCCGCATCAGCAGTGCCACCGGCAGCATCAGCGCCGCCTGCACCATGAAACGTGCCGCCGTGATCTGCCCCACCGGCACCGTCGCCGAGGCCAGTTTTGCCGCCACGTCCTGCAACGGCGCCAGCACGCAGAACGCCAGCATCAGCGCGACGCCCGGCAGGACGCGGTCGGTCGCGGGCAGGCCGGTCATCTCAGCAATTCGGCACGTTGACGGCAAGGCCGCCCAGCGAGGTCTCCTTGTACTTCTCGTGCATGTCGGCCCCGGTCTGGCGCATCGTCTCGATGCAGTTGTCCAGGCTGACAAGGTGGATGCCGTCGCCGCGCAGCGCCAGACTGGCGGCGGAGACCGCCTTGATCGCGCCCAGCCCGTTCCGCTCGATGCAGGGAACCTGTACCAGCCCGGCGATCGGGTCACAGGTCATGCCCAGATGATGCTCCAACGCGATTTCGGCGGCGTTCTCGACCTGTTCGGGGCTGCCGCCCAGCACGGCCGCCAGGCCCGCGGCCGCCATGGCCGCCGCTGCACCGACCTCGGCCTGACAGCCGCATTCCGCACCGCTGATACTGGCATTGTGCTTGACCAGCCCGCCGATCGCCGCTGCCGTCAGCAGAAACTCGCCCACCCGCGACGGGGCCGCCCCCGGAACATGGTCCAGCCAATACCGGATCACCGCCGGCACCACCCCCGCCGCGCCATTGGTCGGTGCGGTCACCACCTGGCCACCGGCGGCGTTTTCCTCGTTCACCGCCATAGCATAGAGACCCATCCAGTCGTTGATCACATGCGGCGGCGTCAGGTTCAGCCCGCGTTCGGCCAGCAGCGCGTCATGAATGCCCTTGGCCCGGCGGCGCACCTTCAGCCCGCCCGGCAGGATGCCGGTCCCGGCGATCCCGCGGTTGATGCAGTCGTTCATCACCTGCCAGATCCGGGTCATTTCGTCGTCGAGATCCGCCCCGCTGCGAAACCGCAACTCGTTGGCGCGCTTCATTGCCGCAATCGACAGGCCCGAGGCCCGCGCCATCGCCAGCATCTCGTCGGCCTTCTCGAACGGAAAGGGCACATCTGCGCGGGCCTTGCCGCGGGCGGTCCCGGCTTCGGCCAGTTCGGTGCCGGTCAGCACGAACCCGCCGCCAATCGAATAGTAGGTTTCCTGCAGGATCACGTCGCCCTGCGCATCGGTGGCCCGCAGGATCAGTCCGTTGGAATGGCCGGGCAGCGCCGGACCGTAATCGAACACCAGATCGCGGGCAGGATCGAAGGTCAGCGGCGGCAAGCCCGGCGGGTGGATCATCCGGCTGTCGCGGATCGCCGCCAGCACCGTTTCAGCCCTGGTTGCGTCATAGCTCGCAGGCACGAACCCCGCCAGCCCGAGGATCGTCGCCCGGTCCGTGGCATGCCCGACCCCGGTGAAGGCCAGCGAGCCGTGCAGTGACGCCCGCAGGCCCTTGGGATGAAACGGCGAGCCGCGCAGCAGCGTCAGAAACCGGGCCGCCGCCACCATCGGCCCCATCGTGTGCGACGACGACGGCCCCACCCCCACCTTGAACATGTCGAACACGGACAGAAACATGCGGGCTCCGGGTCAATAGGCGGGGGCGGTAAAGATCGTGGGGCCAAGCGCTTCGGCCTCGGCGCAGGCGAGCGCGGCCGGGCGGGCCTCGTGAGCCAGCAGCACCCGGTGCAGCGCCGGGTAGTCCGCACTGCGGAAATACGACGGATGCCCCGGCCCGTAGGTCGCCAGCCAGCGGACCAGCACGCCGAGGTAATAGCCCGCCACACCCGGCTGGTCAGGCGACAGCCAGCCCGGCCGCCGGGTTGCCACCATCTCGTCCAGCATCGACAGGTAAGTGTGCATCCGCGCCCGTGCATGGGCCACCACGGCCGCGACATGGTCTTCGCCCGCCAGCCGTTCCGGGTAGAACAGATGCATCAGCGTGGTGTGCACCGAGTTGTTGATGAAGACGAACCACGCCAGAAACGCCGCGCGGTCCGGGTCGCCCGGTTGCGGGCCGAGGGTCCCGTGGCGTTCGACGAGGTACAGCAGCATCGCCGCAGACTCGAACATCGTGCCGTCCGGGGTTTCCAGCGCCGGGATCAGGCCCATCGGCTGCATCGCCCGGTACGCGGCACTGTCAAGCGCCCCCGCCTCGCGGTCGATCACGGGGCAGACGTGCGGGGTGCCGATCTCGGCCAGCACAAGGCGCACGATCAGCGAGGCGGTATCGGGGAAAGAGTGCAGCACATACATGGCAGGGTCCTTTTGACGATGCGGACCAGTATGACCATGCCGCAGGCCGAAAGACCACCGCTAGCGACATTCCATCCAGCATTGCGGCATATACGGGGCGAAACCGGCGCATTGATCCTGATTTGTTCACGTTCGATTAACCCTTTTCGACGAGGCTCACCGGGCGGTGACGGAGGATTGCATGCGCCTGATTGCCCTGATCGTGATGTGCCTTCTGTGGGCGGTGCCGGTGCGGGCCGAGACCGCCCCAATGGTGCCCGAGCCGATGCTGAAACGGATCAAGGCCTTGCCGGACCGGTTTCTCGACCTTGCCGCGACGCTGATCCACGGCTTCGGTACCGCGGGCCGGATTGATGCGGCGGGGGTCGAGCGGGCGATTGCGCTCGACCGGGCCGGCGCGCGCGCCTCGGCGCAACGCCGGCTGCTGGCCGCAGACCTCGACGGCAACGGGGCGGTCGCGCCAGCCGAGTTGTCCGTGGCAGCAGGGGCACTGGGTGCCAGGGCGCGGGGACGGCTGATCACCACGCATGCCCGCGCCGATGCCGACGGCGACGGCACGGTCGCCCCGGCCGAACTGGCCGTCCATGCCGGGGCCGAGGCGATGCGGCTGGTCCCGGAACCCGAGGCCGCCTACATGCGGGCGCTGCTGGCCTGCGATCAGGATGGAGACGGTCTGGTGACGCTGGTCGAAGTGCGCCGGTCGCTTGCCGCTCTCGACCAG